>Ga0157369_10001546_pt1 | contig 28181 bp, 17 predicted proteins | sample C25metaG_FD_113461 | JGI IMG/M metagenome (GOLD analysis project Ga0157369, IMG submission 113461) | Corn rhizosphere microbial communities from Kellogg Biological Station, Michigan, USA - C2-5 metaG | ecosystem: Host-associated > Plants > Roots > Rhizosphere > Soil | place: USA: Michigan... | reverse complement strand
GGTGGTGCCATCGCCCGCGGCTTGCATGCCGCCGACCATGTACATCGATCCGGAGGGAATATGGCCCTCGCCGCCGCGGATGGCATAGCCATCCATCGCCGAGTTATCGAACGAGGGCAGCGACAGGGGGCTGGAGACAGGCTGGGCGAGGATGCGGCCCATGGCAACGGAAAGGCCCACCCGCTCGGCATCGAGCGGGTGGGCCTCCTTCAACAGCACGGCCAGGGCATCGGCATAGGTAAGCATGGGTGAAGCCTACCTTGTCACGCCTGCTTGCGGGCCTCCTGCAGCGTGGCCGGGCGGTAGGCGTGGAACGCCACCGTGGCTGAGGCGCGGCCCTGGCTCAGGCTGCGCAGCGCGGTGCTGTACCCATCGAGCTGGGCCAGCGGCACATCGGCTTCTATCTCCGTGCGTTCCTGCTTGTCGGTAAGGTTCACGATCTGCCCACCGCGGCGCTGCAGGTCGCCCAGCACATCGCCCACCGCCACGCCCGGTGCCGAGACCGATACACGCATCACCGGCTCCAGCAGTACGGTACCGGTGGCTTCGAGCGCCGCCCGCACCGCGATCTGCGCGGCACGGTGGAACGCGGCTTCGTTCGAATCCACGGCATGCGCCTGGCCATCAAGCACCAGCACTTCGGCACCCACCACCGGGAAACCACGCGGGCCTTCCAGCAGCGCCTGCTCCGCACCTTTCTGCACGGAGGTCTGGAACTGCTTCGGAATGACGCCACCGGTCGTACGGTCCTCGTAGCGGTTCGCATCGCCTTCGATCGGCGACACGGACAGCACCACACGGGCGTACTGCCCACTGCCACCGGTCTGCTTGGCAAGTTTGCCTTCGATCGGGCCCGACGGCTTCGCTGGCGTCTCCTGGTAGGCCACGCGCGGCGAACCCGTGCGCACCTGCACACCCCACTCGCGGCGCAGGCGTTCCACCATCACCTCCAGGTGGAGTTCGCCCATACCCCAGACCAGGGTTTCGCCGGTTTCCGGATCGGTACTCACGCGGAACGACGGATCCTCCTGGGCCAGGCGCGCCAGCCCGTTGCCGAGCTTGAGCAGGTCGGCCGAACGCTCCGGTGACAACCGCCACGACAACACCGCCGGCTGAGCCTGGATGGTTTCCAGCCGCAGGTGGTGATGCTGGTCGGCCAGCGTTTCACCGGTCGCCACGTCCTTCCAGCCCATGATTGCCACGATATCGCCCGCCTCGGCCACTTCCACGGCTTCGGTGTCATCGGCGCGCACCACGGCCAGCCGGCCGATACGCTGGACGCGATCGGTACCGCTGCGCCATACAGCATCGCCCACATGCAGCCGTCCCGAGTACAGGCGGATGAAAGCAAGCGGACCGTGCGACTGGTTGACCACCTTGAACACGAGTGCGGAAAGCGGCGCATTCGCATCCGGCGCCACCTGCACATCACCGTGATCGGTATGCGCCACCACGGACGGGCGATCGAGCGGCGAAGGCAGGTAGGCCACCATCGCATCCAGCAGCGGTTCGATACCGACGTTACGGAACGCCGAGCCGGGCAGCACCGGTTGACCCACGCCAGCGAGCGTGCCACGGCGCAGGGCCGCCGTAAGCGCCGCCGCGTCCACGGGTTGGTCCGCCAGCCATAGTTCCGCCAGGGTTTCGTCCTTGTCGGCTACCGCCGCGACGAGTTCCGCACGTGCATTCGCATGCGCCGCACGCTCGTCGTCGGTCCACGGTGTGATCACGGGCGAGCCCTTGTCGTCAAAGAGCCACGTACGCTCACCCACCAGGTCCACGAGGCCCACGATGTGCTCGCCTTCGATCACCGGTTGCGCGACCACCCAGGGGTTGGCCCCAAGTTTTTCGCGCATCTGCACCAGCGTGGCGTCAAAGTCCGCGCCAGGGCGGTCCATCTTGTTGACGAACGCCATCAGCGGGACGCCGTGCCGGCGCGCCTGGTGCCACACGGTTTCGGATTGCGGCTGCACGCCGGCGACGCCGGAGAACACCACCACCGCGCCGTCGAGCACGCGCAGGGAACGCTCCACCTCGATGGCGAAGTCGATATGTCCCGGGGTATCGATGAGCGTGAGGCGATGCGGCAGCCCGCCTTCCGGCGTCCAGTTGGCGCGCACGGCAGCGGCGCCGATCGTAATGCCACGCTCGCGCTCGAGTTCCATATGGTCGGTGGTGGTCGCGCCATCGTGCACCTCACCGGTGCGATGGATCGTGCCGGTCTTGTAGAGCAGGCGCTCGGTGAGCGTGGTTTTACCCGCATCGACATGGGCAATGATGCCGAGGTTGCGCCAACGGCCGACGGGGATGGTGGTATCGCGGGTACTCATGGTTGAACAGTTCCATTCAGGGCGCCAGGGGCTCGATACGCTTCGAGCGAGGCATTCCCCGAGGCTTCACCGTCGCCCCTGGCGTGGGTAGGACGGATCAGGATCGGGGATCGCGGCAGTTCTTCATGGCACGGTGCTCCGGGTAAGGGCTTGGAAAATTCAGGGGTTGGGAAAAACACGGGCGAAAAAAAAGCACCCTCGCGGGTGCTTTTGGTATGCGTTCGAGGCCGGGCGCCTTACGGCGTAGGGCCTGCCATGGCGCGCGCGCACCCGCGACGCGCCCATGGGGCGATCGTTGGCAGGTGGCTCAATGCGTGCTTGCAGGCAAACATGATTCGGTCTCGATGGATTGGGGGCGGATCGTACGCCTGCCCACGTGGGTGGGCAAGCGGCTGGCACCTAACGTCGGGGCGGCAAATCGGCTTTCAAGGGGGCGCGGAACGGCATAGCCGCCATGTACCCTAATCAGGTTCGCTCCCCCCTTCCCCTCGCGGAGTTCCTCCATGCGATACGTGAAACTGGGCAAGACCGGCCTTGAGATCTCACCCGTGATCCTGGGCTGCATGACCTACGGCGAGCCCAAGCGCGGCAACCACCTGTGGACGCTGGACGAAGAACAGAGCCGGCCGTTCATCCGCAAGGCGCTCGACCTCGGTATCAACACCTTCGACACGGCCAACGCCTATTCCGATGGCACCTCGGAAGAAATCGTGGGCCGCGCGCTGAAAGATTTTGCGCGGCGCGACGAGATCGTCATCGCAACCAAGACCTTCTTCCGTTGGCACAAGGGACCCAATGGCGGTGGCCTGTCGCGCAAGGCCATCTTCCAGTCGGTGGATGATTCGCTCGGCCGCCTCGGCACCGATTACATCGACCTGCTACAGATCCACCGCTTCGATTACGACGTGCCGATCGAGGAGACGCTCGAAGCCCTGCACGACGTCGTCAAGGCAGGCAAGGCGCGCTATATCGGCGCCTCGTCCATGCACGCCTGGCAGTTCGCGAAGATGATCTATACCTCGCGCCTGCATGGCTGGACGGAATTCGTGAGCATGCAGGATCACTACAACCTGATCCAGCGCGAGGAAGAGCGCGAGATGATTCCGTTCTGCGTGGACCAGGGCATCGGCGTGATCCCGTGGAGCCCGCTGGCGCGCGGCCGCCTGACGCGTGATTGGGACGAGACCAGCACGCGCCAGGAGAAGGATGTCTTCGGCGGCACCCTTTACAACGCAACGGAAGAGTCCGACAAGGCCATCGTGGCAGCGGTGAAGGACGTGGCGGAGGAACGTGGCGTGCCGCGTGCGCAAGTGGCGCTGGCATGGGTGGCGCAGCGGCCGGGTATCACCGCACCGATCGTGGGTGCCTCGAAGCCGCACCATCTTGATGACGCGGTGGCGGCGATCGACCTGAAGCTTAGCGACGAAGAGATGAAGAAGCTGGAGGCGGCATACGGTCCGCATCCGGTCGCGGGCTTCGAGTAAACGTTGCCCTTGTCGGGGCGCGCTTGCGCGCGATGGGTGCTTTCGGCAAGGACCGATCGCGCGCAAGCGCGCTCCTACACACCGCGTTTTTCGATGGCTGCCTCGATAGCATCGGCGGCGATGCGTGCGCCCTGCTCTTGTTTCATGCTTCGGCCCACTTCTTCGGCCCGCGCACGTAGCGGCCCATCTTCAAGCAGCCGGGCAAGCGTTGCTGCCGCGCGGTCGGCGCGGTAGCGCGTAGCAGGCAATACATCGCCCACGCCCAGCCGTTTCACCCTTGCCGCGTTATCCGGTTGATCGAACCCGTGTGGCACGACCAGCGAGGGCCGCCCCGCACGCATGGCCTCCTGCGTCGTGCCGACGCCACCGTGATGCACGACCACGGCGGCGCGGGCGAACAGCGCGCCATGCGGTGCGTAGTCGACGGCGAGAACGTCACCACCGTTGAGCGCAAGGCGCTCGCGCAACGCAGGTGATCCCGTGAGAAGTACGGCGCGAAGGCCGAGCTGCCTTGCGGCGGCAACGCTCTCGCGCAAGAACCCTTCGCTTGCGTGAACGGCCGCCGAGCCCAGGGTAAACACGATGGGCGGCGCCCCCCCATCAAGCCAGCGTAGCAAGGCGCCGTCCAGCACATCATCGAACGGAAGATAACGAGCCTGGCCGGTAAGCACGGTATGCGCGGGCGCATCGGGTGGCAGGCCACCCAGCAGCGGTGAATACATCGCGAGCACGCCATCTCGCCCGTGCTGGCCGCGATGGAACGGATCGCCCGTGGGCGCAACCGGTGCGAGGCCCAGATGACGGCGGAACGCGCGCACCGGCGCGGTCCACGGATGGGTCAGCCGCTCCACGACGCGCGTCAACCAACGCGAACGGCGAGGCGATGCTCGCAGCCATCGATCAAGGGTATCCATGCCCGTCGCGGGCGGATCGAACGGCGACAGGAAGACCGACGGCGACAACACCGCGGAGAACCATGCGGCGGGCAGTGTTTCGCCGAGGATCTGCCTGGCGAACGCCAGGGTGGTGGTCACCAGCGCATCCGCTTCCATGCAGAACGTCTTTAGCGCGTGGTAGCTCGCCGCCACATCGGCGGCGGCGAGGTCACGCACGACAAAGCGCGGCCCCCGCCACGGATGGAACGCCTTTGCCGCGAATGCCGCCTTGTCTTCGGGCTCAGCGATGCCGCTGGCCATGACAAACTCCAGCCCCGCATCGAGCACCGCATCACGATGGATCGCATGCGCGCCGACGGTTACCCGGTGGCCGCGCGCGACGAGTTCACGGCCCACGGCGAGCAGGGGGAACAGGTCGCCCTGCGATCCCACCGTCGCGAACACGATGTGCCGTTCCGCCATGCCTTCCTCCGCCATGCACCAGGGCTCCATCGTCGCGCATTTGACTTCGGCCGTCCGGACGGCTAATTTCGCCGTCGCCAGTGGTCTTTATCTTTGTATTCGAATAGAGAGATAAAGCTAAGAGGGAAGCCGGTGAGAATCCGGCGCTGCCCCGCAGCGGTATATGGAGACGACGTCCGTCACAGGCACTGGGCCCTCAAGCCCGGGAAGCGACGGCGAAGGCGGTATCCCCAAGGGGATGCCACATCCTTGAGCCCGAAGACCTGCCGCCAGCCGGCGTGCCAGCCCTGTCATGAGGGCGTGCGCGCCGCCCGACCTGACGGGCCGCCCCACGGCAGCCCGGCGGTTCGCCCGCGGGGGCGAAGGTCGACGGTCAGCCCGCATGACGCCCAACCTGCCAGCGCGGTGTGCCGCGGTGGCGCAGGGTCGTCCGCGTGCACCGCCCTTCCCTCCTCTTTTATCCAAAGAGGAATCTTTCCATGCCACACGTGACCTACCTCGGTTTTCCCCGCATCGGCCGCCGCCGCGAACTCAAGCGCGCGCTGGAGGCTTACTGGAAGGGAGATGCGACGTCCGCCGAACTGCTCGACACGGCATCCACCCTGCGCCAGCGCCACTGGCAACTCGCCCGTGACGCGGGCGCCGACAGCGTTCCGGTCAACGATTTTTCGCTGTATGACCACGTGCTCGATGCCGCGGTGGCGCTCGATGCCATCCCGGCCCGCTATCGCAACCTGCACGATGCGGATGCGCTCGCGGGTTACTTCGCCATGGCACGCGGCCACCAGCGCGATGGGCACGACCTGCGCGCGCTCGAGATGACCAAGTGGTTCGATACCAACTACCACTACATCGTGCCCGAGCTGCATGCGGGCCAGGTATTCCACGCGCGGCCGGAGAAGGTGGTGGCAGAGTACCGGCAGGCGGTTGCTGCGGGCCACGCCGCTCGCCCCGTGCTGCTGGGCCCGGTGACCTTCCTGCTGCTTTCGAAGACGGTGGACGGGAGCCATCCACTTGGGCTACTCGATGCGCTGCTCCCCGCGTGGCTCGGCCTTGTCGATGCGTTGGTCGCCGAAGGCGCGGAATGGATTCAGGTCGACGAACCGGCGCTGGTGCTCGACCTGGAGGTAGGTGCGCGAGACGCGTTCCGCCGCGTGTACGAGGCGCTCGCCGCGCACTCACCCGCAAAGATCCTGTTGGCTACGTATTTCGGTGGCCTCGAATCCAACCTGGGCCTGGCCACTTCGCTGCCCGTGGCGGGGCTGCACGTCGATCTCGCACGAGCCCCGGCACAGCTTGATGCCGTGCTCGACGCCCTCCCGGATGGCCGGGTGCTCTCCGCCGGCCTCGTCGATGGCCGCAATGTCTGGCTCAGCGACCCCGCCACCCTCCTTCCACGCCTGGAGACACTACGCACGGGCGTTGCAGGCGATCGTCTGTGGATCGCGCCCTCGTGTTCACTGTTGCACGTGCCTATCGACTCAGCAGAAGAAAAGCAGCTGCCGGGTGATGTCGCGCAATGGCTTTCGTTCGCTCGGCAAAAAATCACCGAGTTGCGCCAGTACGCCAACGCTGTGTCGGGAGACGCAAAAGCCGTGCAGGCCCTTGCTGGCCAACGCGAGATCGTCGCACAACGCCTGACCTCGCCCGAGGTCGTCCGCGCGGACGTGCGCGCCCGCGTCCGCGGACTCACCCCACAATTCAGCCAGCGCCGCTCGGGCTACGCACACCGCGCCGCGGTGCAACGCGAACGCTTTGGGCTGCCGGCGCTACCCACCACGACAATCGGTTCATTCCCGCAAACCGATGACCTGCGCACGGCACGCGCCGCATTCCGCTCGGGCAAGCTCGATGCCGCGGCGTACGACGAACGCCTGCGCGATGAAGTACGTCGCGCCGTGAGCTTCCAGGAGGAAGCCGGCCTGGATGTGCTCGTGCATGGTGAACCCGAGCGCAATGACATGGTCGAGTACTTCGGCGAACAGCTCTCGGGTTACGCCTTCACGAAGTACGGCTGGGTGCAGAGCTACGGCTCGCGCTGCGTGAAGCCGCCCATCATTTACGGTGACGTGGCTCGCCCCACGCCGATGACGGTCGAATGGTCGAGCTTCGCGCAGTCGCTCACCGAGCGCCCAATGAAGGGGATGCTCACCGGCCCGGTAACCATGCTGCAGTGGTCGTTCGTACGCGACGACCTGCCCAGCGCCGACGTGTGCCGGCAGATCGCGCTTGCCCTGCGCGATGAAGTGCATGACCTGGAGCGCGCCGGTATTGGCATCGTGCAGATCGATGAGCCCGCCTTGCGCGAGGGCCTGCCGCTACGCCGCGCCGACTGGCAGGCTTACCTGGCCTGGGCCGTGGAGGCGTTCCGGATCACCGCCGGGGGCACCAGCGATAGCACCCAGGTACACACCCACATGTGCTACTCGGAGTTCAACGACATCATCGAGGCCGTCGCCGCCATGGACGCCGACGTGATCTCGATCGAGACCAGCCGCTCGCGAATGGAGCTGCTGGAGGCCTTCACCCGGTTCCGCTACCCCAACGGGATTGGCCCGGGCGTCTACGACATCCACTCCCCACGGGTACCCGCCGAGGCGGAAATGGCTGACCTGGTCGCCCGGGCCCTGCAGGTCCTCGAACCCGAGCAGCTCTGGATCAACCCCGATTGCGGGCTGAAGACGCGGGGCTGGAAGGAGGTCGGCGACGCCCTGAAAGCCATGGTGGCGGTAGCAAGGGCGGCCCGGCAACGCCTGCCCGCCTAAAGCCATGCCCGCCGGGCTGGGGCGGTTCGGCTGCCCCAAGCCCATGTAGGAGCGCGCTTGCGCGCGATTCGGGCTGGCGGCTAGCACCCATCGCGCGCAAGCGCGCCCCTACAGCGGCCGCCCGGGACGCGGGCCTGAATGTCCATGCAATCGTCACCCCCGGGGCGTACCCTTGCCGCTGCAAACCCGCCTAGGTGCGTGTATCATGGCGCGCCCTTTTATCTCTTTATCCGTAAAGAAGGATATATACCCGCGATGAGCAGCTACCTCTTCACCTCCGAGTCGGTCTCCGAAGGCCACCCGGATAAAATCGCCGACCAGATCTCCGACGCCGTTCTGGACGCCATCCTGGCCCAGGACCCGCGCGCGCGCGTGGCCTGCGAAACGCTGGTGAAGACCGGCGTTGCCATTGTCGCGGGTGAAATCACCACCAGCGCCTGGATCGACCTGGAAGCCCTGACCCGTAAGGTCATCCTCGATATCGGCTACGACTCCTCGGAAGTCGGCTTCGATGGCGAGACCTGCGGCGTGCTGAACCTGATCGGCAAGCAGTCCCCGGATATCAACCAGGGCGTGGACCGCAAGAAGCCCGAAGAACAGGGCGCTGGCGACCAGGGCCTGATGTTCGGCTACGCCACCAACGAAACCAGCGAATACATGCCGGCGGCGATCCACTACGCCCACCGCCTGGTTGAGCAGCAGACCAAGGTCCGCAAGAAGAAGAACTCGCCGCTGCCGTGGCTGCGCCCGGATGCGAAGAGCCAGGTCACCCTGCGCTACAACGAGGCCGGCGAAGCCGTCGCCATCGATGCCGTGGTGCTTTCCACCCAGCACGATCCGGGCGTGAAGCAGAAGGACCTGATCGAAGGCGTGCGCGAGCTGATCCTGAAGCCCGTGCTGCCGGCGAAGCTGCTGCACAAGGACACCAAGTTCCACATCAACCCAACCGGCAAGTTCGTGATCGGTGGCCCGGTGGGCGATTGCGGCCTGACCGGCCGCAAGATCATCGTCGACACCTACGGCGGCTGGGCCCGTCACGGTGGCGGTGCGTTCTCGGGCAAGGATCCGTCCAAGGTGGATCGTTCGGCCGCTTACGCTGCCCGCTATGTCGCCAAGAACATCGTGGCCGCCGGCCTGGCCGATCGTTGCGAAATCCAGGTCAGCTACGCCATCGGCGTGGCCGAGCCGACCTCGATCTCGGTCACCACCTTCGGCACCGGCAAGATCCCCGACGAGAAGATCGAGAAGCTGATCCGCAAGCACTTCGACCTGCGCCCGTACGGCATCATCAAGATGCTCGACCTGGTGCACCCGATCTACCAGCCGACCGCTTCGAATGGTCACTTCGGCCGCAAGCCGTACGAGATCACCGGCGCCGACGGCAGCAAGTACACCGCGTTCTCGTGGGAAAAGACCGACAAGGCCGACATCCTGCGCGATGCCGCTGGCCTGAACGGCAAGGTGGCTCGTCGCTAAGCGACGGCTGCTTTGTTCGATCGAAAAGGGGCGCCCAACTGGGCGCCCCTTTTTTTATGGCTGCGGCGGCGCCCGTTTCTTCCGCTGTTGTAGGAGCGCGCTTGCGCGCGATTCACGTTGTCGCAAGCGCCTGATCGCGCGCAAGCGCGCTCCTACACGGGCATGCCGGCCGTGCCGCGTGGTGGCTACATAGCCGCCAGGGTCACGGCGGTTTCATCGCCCGGATGAGACACCAAGGGCAGCTCAAACGGAGACGCCCCCATGACGATGCCCCTTCGCCCCCTGCTACTCGCCGCCAGCGTGGCCCTTGCCCTGCCCTTCGCCGCGACGGCCGCGCAGGAGAAGGACAGCCAGGGCGGCACGCCCACCGATGCCGGCTTCTACCAGAACGCCACCGGGGCCAACGTGGCCGAGATCGAGCTGAGCCAGCTTGCGCTGAAGCAAGCCTCTTCCGCGAAAGTGAAGCAGTTTGCCCAGCACATGGTGGATGACCACACCAAGGCCAACGAGAAGCTGGAAAGCCTGCGCAATGGCGACAAGGGCTACTCCACCACGACGGCCCCGCCCCCGGATGACCAGAAAGACATCAACGCGCTGAAGCTCCTCAACGGAAAGGCGTTCGATAGCCAGTACGCAAAGGTGATGGTGGCCGGCCATGAAAAGGCCGTGGCGATCTTCGAGGTGGAAGCCGAGAAAGGCTCTAACCCGGCGCTGAAGGCCTTCGCGAAGGAGACCCTGCCGACGATCAGGCAGCACCTGAAGATGGCGAAAGCCCTGCCAAAGTAACGTAGACATGTAGGAGCGCGCTTGCGCGCGATGGGGGCTTGCCGCAAGCACCCATCGCGCGCAAGCGCGCTCCTACAGGGCATAAGGAAGGGCGTCAGCGCACACGCCGGATCATGCGTTGCGGTTGCTTCCGGAGAGCACGTCGACCCACACGGCCAGCACCAGGATCACGCCCTTGATGATCATCTGCCACGAGTTGTCGACATCCATCAGCTGCATGCCGCTATCCAGGCTGGCCATGACCAGGGCGCCGATCAGCGCGCCGTAGACCGTACCCGAGCCGCCACGCATGGAGGTGCCGCCGATGAAGCACGCCGAGATGGCATCCAGCTCACCGCCGGTACCGGCGGAAGGCGAGCCCGAACCGGTACGCGCCACCGTGATGATGCCCGCGAACGCGCACATCAGGCCCATCAGCGCGAACACCACCAGCTTCACCCGGCCAACGTTCACGCCCGAGAGGCGGGTCGCCTCCATGTTGCCGCCCACGGCATAGATGTGCCGGCCGAACACGGTCTGCGTCGAGACGTAAGTAAACACCGCGAGCAGTGCCAGCAGAATCATCACCGGGATGGGGATGCCGTTCGCATCGTTGAGCATGCGGATGAAGCCGAAGATCACCGCGCCAATGACGACCAGGCGGACGATATCGATCCACAGCGCGGCCTGCTGCAGGCCGAGCTTCGTCCGGCGCATGCGGCGACGCACGGTAAGGCCAATCATGGCCACGAAGATGATGAGCCCAACCCATTGCGAGAGTGCCACGGGCACGAAGCCCTGGCCCAGCTGTACCAGGTCATCCGGCGCGGGCGCGATGGTGGAGCTGCCCGTGATGTAAAGCACGATGCCGCGGAAGGCGAGCATGCCACCCAGGCCCACGATGAAGGATGGCACCCGCATCTTGGTCACGATAAAACCGTTGAACGCGCCAATCAGCATGCCAAGCACCAGCACGGCGCCGATCGATGGCCACGTTCCCCACCCCATGTTTACTGTGAGGATGGCGACCACGCCACCTAACAGGCCGAGCTGCGAGCCAATCGAAAGATCGATCTCGCCCGCGATGATGATGAACACCATGCCGCACGCGAGCATGCCGGTGATGGCCATCTGCCGGAACAGGTTGGAGAGGTTGTTGGGCGTAATGAACGCCTGGTCCGTCTTCACATGGAAGAACACCCAGATCACCGCCACTGCGATAAGCAATGCCAGGATCTTGTAACGGACGAATAGTTGCTGGACTTTCTGGGACTGCATGGAAGGCTTCCCTGGTAACGCGTGGAATAGTGGTAAAGGTCAGGCCGCGTGCGCGGGCCCTTCAGCGGCATGCGATATCGCCGCAGCAAGGACCTGCTCCTGGGTCAGGCCAACATTCTTGAAATCGCCCCGCAGCTTGCCTTCGCCAACCACGAGGACGCGATCGCTGACGCCCAGCACCTCGGGCATCTCGGAGGAAACCATGATGATGGCCACGCCCTTGGCGGCCAGCTCGAACATGAGCGTATAGATGTCGTACTTGGAACCGACATCGACGCCGCGGGTCGGCTCATCCAGGATGAGCACCTTCGGTTCGGGCAGCAGCATCTTGGTCAGCACGGCCTTCTGCTGGTTGCCACCGGAAAGGCCCTGGATCGCGAGCTCGGGGCTGGCCGTCTTTACGCGCAGGCGCTTGATCTCGGCATCCACCACCTGCAGCTCGGCCTGGCGGTCGATCTGGCCGGCGTGCGCATAGTGGGACAGCGTGGCGAGGGTGATGTTATCGCCCACGCCCAGCAACGGCACGATGCCCTGGCGCTTGCGATCCTCGGGCACCAGCGACAGGCCGGCCTTGATCGCCTGCTCGGGGTTCTTCACCTTGATCGGCTTGCCTTCGAGGATCAGCTCGGCCTCGTAGCGGCCCGGGTACGCGCCAAAGATGGCCGAGACCAGTTCGGTGCGACCCGCGCCCACCAGGCCGGCGATACCGACGATCTCACCGCGACGCACCTCGAACGAAATGTCGTCGACGCGCTTTCGGTTCGGGTTGGCCACATCCCAGCACGTGACGTGCCTCGCCTCGAAAATGACCTCGCCGATCTCGTGTTCCATCTTCGGGAACAGGTTCTCGATCTCGCGACCCACCATGGCGGTGATGATGGAATGCGTCGTCATCTCGCTCATGGGCTTGGTGGCGATGTGCTTGCCATCGCGAATAACAGTGACCGTATCGCACACGCGCGCTACTTCATCGAGCTTGTGCGAGATATACACGCAGGCCACGCCATCACGCTTCAGGTCTTCGATGATGGACAGAAGCGTATCCGTCTCGGCCGAGGTCAGCGACGACGAAGGCTCATCGAGGATCAGCAGGCGCGCATTCTTCACCAGCGCCTTGGCGATCTCGAACAGCTGCTGATAGCCGCCACCGTAATTCATCACCGGGGCGGCTACGTTCACATCTTTCAGCTTCAGGCGCGCCAGCAGGGCGTCGGCCTTGGCATACATGGCATCGTAATCCATGACGCCGCCAAACTTGCGGATCTCGTTACCGAGGAAGATGTTCTCGGCCACGGAAAGCTGCGGCACCAGCATCAGTTCCTGGTGGATGATGACGATGCCGGCGTCTTCGCTATCACGCACCGAGTGCGCTTTCAGCGGCTTGCCATCGAACAGGATCTCGCCTTCCCATGTGCCATACGGATACACACCGGAAAGGACCTTCATGAGGGTGGATTTGCCCGCGCCGTTTTCGCCGCACAGGCCCACACACTCACCCGGCCGCACGGCCAGGTTGATGCCATTGAGCGCGCGCACGCCAGAGAACTCCTTGACGATGTTGCGCATCTCGAACAGGTATTCGCTCACCTTGGAACCTTCCTTAACGTGGGCCCGTGGGCGGCGTGCCGCGCCGCATCGCGTGCAAGCACGCTCCTACAGGAGCCTGCGCGGGTCTTATGTAGGAGCGCGCTTGCGCGCGATAGCCCGAAGCGCGCCCTACAAAAGCCTGCGGGGTTTACGGGCCAACCTGCGCCTGCGTGTAGAAGCCATCCTTCACCACCAGATCGACGTTCTGCTTGGTGAGCAGGGTCGGGGTGAGCAGGATGGTATTCACATCGATCTTGCCGTTGTTGAGCTTGGAGGTGAAGTTCGGCGTTTCACCCTTGGCGAACTGCACGGCGAGCTCAGCGGCGTCGGTGGCGATGGTCTTGATCGGCTTGTACACCGTCATGGTCTGCGTGCCGGCCTTGATGCGCTTGATGGCGGCCAGGTCGGCATCCTGGCCAGACACGGCGACCTTGCCGGCCAGCTTCTGCCCATTCAACGCCGCGATGGCGCCACCGGCGGTGCCGTCGTTGGACGCGACGATGCCCTGGATGTTGTTCTTGTTGGCAGTAAGCGCGTTTTCGATAATGGACTGGGCATTCGAGGCCAGCCACTCGTTCGTCCACTGCTGGCCCACGATCTTGATATCGCCCTTGTCGACCAGCGGCTTCAGGACCTTCATCTGGCCTTCGCGAAGGATCTTCGCGTTGTTATCGGTCGGTGCGCCGCCCAGCAGGAAGTAATTGCCCTTGGGTGCGGCATTGACCACGCCCTGGGCCTGCATCTGGCCCACCTTGTCGTTATCGAACGAGATGTAGGCATCGACGTCGGCATTGAGGATCAGGCGATCGTAAGAAATGACCTTGATGCCCGCCTTCTTCGCCTCGGCCACCACCGTGGTCAGGGTCTTCGCGTTGAACGGCACGATGACAATGACATCGACCTTGCGCGAAATGAGGTTTTCGATCTGCTGGATCTGCTTCTGCTCGTTCGCGTCAGCCGACTGGATCGAAACGGTGCCACCCTTGGCTTCGACCGCGGCCTTGAAGTAGTCACGATCTTTCGTCCAGCGCTCGACGCGCAAATCGTCGATGGAGAAGCCGATGACCGGCTTATCCTTGCTTGCGTGGGCCTGCGGTGCGAAAACGCCGGCGGCCACCATCGATACGGCCAGCAACGTGTGTAGGGCCTTCTGCTTCATGCTGTTCTCCATCGTCTTATGGAATCGCCCTTTCAGGACGGGCGGAAATCGTCGCCACGGGCGGCGTCTAAATACAGCGGCTTGAGTTGCTCATAGGAGCGGCGGAACAAAGGGTGGCGCGTTTGCAGGAAATAAGCATGACGCGCTGCATCGGGCTCGTATACCGCCGTGGCCGGTGGCATGGGGCAAACCTCCTCCAGCGACGCATCCGGCTGTACCGCCAGGCGGGCCAGCCGGGCCGCGCCCAAGGCGGGGCCCACCTCGCCACCGGCACGCAGTACCAGGGGCTTGCCGAGGATATCGGCGAGCATCTGGGTCCAGTACGCACTGCGTGAACCGCCACCGATAACGGTGATTTCTTCCGAAACCAGCCCCGTTCCCTCGACCGCCAGCAAGCCATCGAGCAGCCCCAGGCCAACGCCCTCGAGCGTGGCGTGGGCCAGGTCGGTACGTTCCGTATCGGGCCCCAGGTTCGTGAACGAGCCGCGGGCATGCGGGTTGTTGTGCGGCGTACGCTCACCTGTCAGGTACGGCAGGAACAGCGGGCCGTCCTTCTTCCAGCCCGCGCGTTCCGCATCGGCCAGCAGTGCGGCCACATCCGGATAGCCCGTGAGGCGTGCGGTGAAATCCAGGCAACTGGCCGCGTTCAGCATCACCGACATGAGGTGCCAGGTATCCGGCAGCGCGTGGCAGAAACTGTGCACGGCGGTCTCGGGGCTGGAACGGAACCCATCCGAGACCGCGAAGTAGACGCCCGATGTGCCCAGTGACAGCATGGCCTGGCCGTTGCGGACGATACCGACGCCCACCGCGCCCGCGGCGTTATCACCACCGCCTGCCGCGACGGGCACGGTGTGCATGCCCCATCGATCGGCCAACTCCTTGCGCAGGCGCCCCGCCGGCTGGCTGCCTTCAAACACTTCCGGCATGTGCGAACGATCCAGCCCTGTGGCGGCCAGCATGGCATCGCTCCACTGACGCTTGCGCACATCCAGCCACAGCGTTCCCGCGGCATCCGACGCATCGGTCATGTACTCACCGGTGAGCCGCAGGCGGAGGTAATCCTTCGGCAAAAGCACCTTGGCAACGCGGGCGAACGTCTCAGGCTCGTGCTTGCGAACCCAGGCCAGCTTCGGCGCGGTGAACCCGGGCATGGCCAGGTTGCCGGTGACCTCGCGAAACCCGGGCACGTTCTCGAGTTCAGCGCACTCCACGTCCGAACGGCCATCGTTCCAGAGGATGGCCGGGCGCAGGACCTGGTCGGCCTTGTCGAGCAGTGTTGCACCGTGCATCTGGCCGGAGAGGCCGATGGCGGCGACGCGTTTGCCTTCCACGCCCTGCAGCACCTCGCCTACCGCCGCCTCGGTGGCAGCCCACCACGCCGCCGGATCCTGCTCGGACCAGCGCGGCCTGGGGTGCGATACCGTGAGCGGACTGGACGCGCTGGCGCGCACGGCGCCAGCGTCGTCGATGAGTACGGCCTTGACCGACGAAGTGCCCAGGTCAATGCCGAGGTACAGCGGTGCCGATGCTTCCATGTCGGGTTTCATATCACCCATAGATATAGCGGTTGACGATATTTTCGAGCAACTCCTGATGGCCGGAAGCGTGCTTCGGGTGCAGGTCACGCGCGATGGCCTCGTCGGATAGCGAAGCGAGCGTGAAGCCGCCGTTGAGGATCTTCGCACCAAGTTCAGCATCCCAGCCGGCATAGCGCTTCGCCTTAAGCTCCGCGAGCGTGTCCTTCTCGATCATCTTCACCGCGCGCTCGAGGCCGAGGGCGAGGGTATCGATGGCACCAATGTGGCCATGGAACAGATCGGCGGCCTCGTGGCTCTGGCGGCGCACCTTGGTATCGAAGTTGAACCCGCCGGTGGTGAAGCCACCCGCTTTCAGGATTTCGTACGTGACCAGCGTCATCTCTTCCACGCTGTTCGGGAACTGGTCGGTATCCCAACCGTTCTGCGGATCGCCGCGGTTCGCGTCGATCGAACCGAACAGACCCAGCGCGATCGAGGTGGCTACCTCGTGCTGGAACGAATGGCCGGCAAGCGTGGCGTGGTTCGCCTCGAGGTTGGTCTTTACCTCGTTCTCGAGCCCGAAATCCTTGAGGAAGCCATAGACCGTGGCGCTGTCGTAATCGTACTGGTGCTTGGTCGGCTCCTGCGGCTTGGGCTCAATGAGAATCGTGCCCTTGAAGCCGAGCTTGTGCTTGTGCTCTACCACCATCTGGAAGAAGCGACCCAGCTGCGCGCGTTCGCGCTTGAGATCGGTATTGAGCAGGGTTTCGTAGCCTTCGCGGCCACCCCACAGCACGTAGTTCTCACCGCCCAGGCGGTGGGTGGCTTCCATGGCGTGGCGCACCTGGGTGGCCGCATAGGCGAACACTTCCGGCTGCGGATTGGTCGCGGCGCCCGCGGCGTAACGCGGGTTGCTGAACACGTTGGCCGTACCCCAGAGCAGCTTTACGCCGGTCTCCGCCTGCTTTTTCTCCAGCACATCGACCATGGCCGCAAAGTTATTGCGGTACTCGGCCAGGCTATTGCCTTCCGGCGCCACGTCGGTGTCGTGGAACGTGTAGAACGGTGTGCCAAGGCGGGTGAAGAAATCGAATGCTGCGTCGGCCTTCTCGCGCGCCTTTGCCATCGGCTCGCCCGCCTGCTGCCAGGGCCGATCGAACGTGCCGGCACCGAACACATCGGAGCCCGGCCACACGAACGTGTGCCAGTAGCAGACAGCAAGCCGCAGATGCTCGGCCATGCTCTTACCCAGCAGCTTGCGGTTGGCATCGTAGTGGTGGAATGCCAGTGGGTTATCGGAACCCGGGCCTTCGAAGGCGATTTTCGGAATGCTGGAGAAGTACGACATAACAATTCCTTGACGAACGTGGGGACGAATCCTACCGATGCTCGCCATCGGCGCGATCCGGCGCAATTGCGATTTCCAGTAACCCCTCCTGCCTTTTTCCTGCCGCGCTGCGTCATGGCCTCCAGCCGCGATCCCTGCTAGTTTTCCCGTTCATGGCACCGCATCGCATCGCACTGCTGTTCAATGCCAACAAGGTCTATGACCGCCAGGTCATCGCCGGTATTGGGCATTACCTCAATAGCACCCGCGTCGAGTGGGATCTCTTCCTCGAAGAAGATTTCCGCAGCCGCATGCGCGACATCCACCAGTTCAAGGGCGATGGCGTCATTGCCGATTTCGACGACCCCGAGGCCGAAGAAGCGCTGCGCGAGCTGCACATCCCGGTCGTCGCCGTAGGCGGTTCCTACCAGGACCCCACCCACTACCCGGCCGGCGTACCCTACATCGCCACCGATAACGCGCGTCTTGTACGCCTTGCCTACGATCACCTGATTGAGCAGGGGCTTTCGCGCTTTGCCCTCTACGGCATTCCTGCCACCTCCGGCAGCCGCTGGGCACAGGAACGCGAGAATGCCTTCCGCGCCATCGTCGCCGCGGAAAACGTGGAAGGCATCGTGTACGAAGGCTCGCCCACCAGTGCGGGCGGCTGGGGCGAGGCGGTGGAGCACCTGGTGGAATGGCTAGGCAGCCTGCCCAAGCCGATCGGCATCATCGCCGTGACGGATGCGCGTGCCCGGCAGTTGCTACAGGCCTGTGTCATCGGCGGCATCGCCGTGCCGGAGCAGGTGGCGATCGTGGGTATCGATAACGACCCCATGGCGCAGCTGCTGAACCGGATACCGCTGACCTCCGTGATCCAGGGCGCCGAAGAAATGGGCCGCACGGCGGCGCATGTCCTGCACCAGATGCTGCGCGGCATGGATTGTTCCACCACGCGGGTCATCGTTCCGCCGGTGGGGATCAACGTGCAGGTATCCAGCCGGTTCCAGCCCATGCGCAGCCCGCACGTCATGCGCGCCAGCCACTACATACGCCAGTACGGCTGCCTCGGCATCAAGACCGAACAGGTCGCCGATTATGTCGGCGTATCGCGCACGGTGCTTGAAGAACACTTCAAACGCGAGCTGAAGCAGACCGTGCACCAGGCCATCCTGAAGCACAAGCTGGATACCGCTTGCGACCTGATCATCAACGGCGACACCACGCTCGCGGATATCGCCGTCCGCTGCGGCTTCACGTCGCTGCAATACATGTATGCGGTATTCCGTCGCGAGTACGACTGCACGCCACGCCAATACCTCGAATCCCACCGCAAGACGGCCACCTCCTGAAGGTCGCCGGCACGGACCGTTTTTCCCGATGCCTATTTCCGAACCCACCGCCTGGGGCAGCCTGCCCGACGGACGCCCCCTTCATCGCTGGACATTGCGCAATGCGCGCGGCACGCGGGTCGATATCAGCGACCTGGGCGCCACCCTGCTCTCCTGGCAATCGCCCGACCGGCAAGGCCAGTTGGGCGAAGTGGTGCTCGGCCACCCCGATGCCGCGCACTACCTTTCCGCCAGCGCCTTCATGGGCGGTATCGTCGGCCGCTGGGCCAACCGCATCCGTGGGGGCCGCTTCTGCCTGGATGGGATTGAGCACAAGGTGGACCGCAACGACGGCGACAACCACCTGCATGGCGGCCACGATGGTTTCCACGCGCGCCGCTGGGACGTGGAACGGGATGGCGAGGCGCTATGCATGAGCCTGGTATCCCCGGAGGGCGATGGCGGCTTTCCCGGTGAAGTGCAGGTAAAGCTGCGCGTGGCCCTTGGCGACGATGGCGCGCTCGAACTGCGCTACGAGGCAACCACGGATGCGCCAACGCCGTTCAGCGTCACGGCGCACCCCTACTTCAACCTCAACGACCGTCGGCCGGATATCCGCGACCACGTCATCCGGATCGATGCGGAGGAATTCCTTGCCACGGACGAACAGGCGATCCCGGTTGAACGCCGGCATGTCTCCGGCACGGCGTTCGATTTCCGCGAACCGGCGCCGATCGGCTCGCGCCTGCACTGGCCCGACGCGCAATTGCGAGTGGCCGGCGGGTTCGATCATTGCTATATCCCCCACGGGACGGCCCTGGGGACGCCCCGGGTGGTCGCCGTGGTCACCGAGCCCTGGAGCGGCCGCCGTCTCACCGTGGAGACGGACCGGGCGGGACTGCAGTTCTACAGCGGGCAGAAACTCACCGGCCAGGTGAACCGGGACGGGCACCCGTATGCGGCGTTCGCCGGTTTCGCCCTGGAAGCGCAGGCCTTCCCCGACCAGGTGAACTCCCCGCTGGCCGAGGCAGCCATCCTGCGTCCCGGCACCCCCTACCGCCAGCTGACCCGCTACCGCCTGGATACCCTGTAGGAGCGCGCTTGCGCGCGATCCGGGCCTCGCCGCGAGCACCCATCGCGCGCAAGCACGCTCCTGCAACGGGCCGCCCACCCCCCGGGCCAGCTACAATAGGCGGATGTCCCTAATCCAGATCCTTGGCCTCGACTACAGCGTCGGCGGCCCCCTCCTGCTTGAACAGGTCGATCTTTCGCTCGACCTGGGCGAGCGCGTCTGTATCGTCGGCCGCAACGGCGCCGGCAAATCCACGCTGATGAAGCTCATCGCGGGCGAGCTCAAGCCCGATGACGGCGAGATCCGCCTGCAAGGTGGCACGCGCGTGGCGCGGCTCACCCAGGAAGTGCCGCAGGACACCGCCGGTAGCGTGTTTGATGTCGTCGCCGATGGCCTGGGCGAGCTGGGCCATCTGCTGGCCCGCTATCACCACCTGCTGGAAGAAGGCGACATGGACGGCCTGGGCGATGTGCAGGCGCAGATCGAGGCGCACAACGCCTGGGACCTGGATGCACGCGTGCAGAACGTCATCGAACGCCTGGAACTGCCGGAGCATGCCGATTTCGCCGACCTGTCGGGCGGCATGAAGCGCCGCGTGCTACTGGGCCAGGCGCTGGTGCGCGACCCGAACCTGCTGCTGCTCGACGAGCCCACCAACCACCTCGACATCGAGGCCATCGCCTGGCTGGAAGGCTTCCTGAAGGGCTTCGCCGGCGCCATCGTGTTCATTACCCATGACCGCAGCTTCCTGCGCTCGCTGGCCACGCGCATCGTCGAGATCGACCGCGGCAGCGTCACCAGCTGGCCGGGCGATTACGACAACTACCTGCGCCGCCGCGAAGAGCGCTTGCACGCGCAGGCGCAGGCCAACGCGCACTTCGATCGCAAGCTGGCCCAGGAAGAAGTGTGGATCCGCCAGGGCATCAAGGCCCGGCGTACCCGCAACGAAGGCCGCGTGCGTGCGCTGAAGGCCATGCGCCGTGAGCGCTCGGAGCGCCGCGAGGGCACCGGCAACGCCAAGATGACCATGGCCAATGCGCAGGCTTCGGGCCGCAAGGTGGTCGAAACCAAGCATGTGACCCAGGCCTACGATGGCCGCACCCTGATTCGCGATTTCTCGACCGTGATCATGCGCGGTGACCGCGTCGGCATCATGGGCCCGAACGGCGCGGGCAAATCCACGCTGCTGAAGATCATGCTGGGCCAGCTCGCGCCGCAGGAGGGCACCGTGGTGCTGGGCACGGGCCTGGAGATCGCGTACTTCGACCAGCACCGCATCGCGCTGGATGATCGCCTGAATGCGCTGGATAACGTGGCCGAAGGCCGCGAGTACATCGAGCTCAACGGGCAGCGCAAGCACATCATCGGGTACCTGCAGGATTTCCTGTTCTCCCCCGAACGCGCCCGCGCACCTATCACCCGCCTTTCCGGTGGCGAGCGTAACCGCCTGCTGCTGGCCAAGCTGTTCGCCCAGCCATCCAACCTGCTGGTGATGGACGAACCGACCAACGACCTGGACGTGGAAACGCTGGAGCTGCTCGAAGAGTTGCTGGGCGAATACAGCGGCACGTTGCTGCTCGTCTCCCACGATCGTGACTTCATCGATAACGTCGTCACCAGCACGCTGGTGCTCGAGGGCGATGGTGAGATCGGCGACTACGTAGGCGGGTATAGCGACTGGCTGCGGCAGAAGCCGATCGTCGCGGCGGCGAAGGCTGCCGCGGCGGCCACTGCGAAGCCCGCGCCGGCGGTGGCCGCGGCGCCTGCACCGGCGCCCGTGACCGCCAAGAAGAAGCTCTCGTTCAAGGAACAGCGCGAGCTGGATCTGCTGCCCGCGAAGCTTGAAGAGCTGGAAACCGCGATCGCAAAGCGCACCGAGGCGATGAACGATCCGAAGTACTACCAGCAGGATGCCGCGACCATTACGCGCGGCAACGAGGAGCTGACGACGTTGCAGGCCGAACTGGATGCAGCGTTCGCTCGGTGGGAAGAACTGGAGGGGTAATACCCCTCCCGTTTCAGAGCCGGAACACTTCGACCACGCGCGCCAGTTCGGCCGCCTGGTCTTCCAAACTCTTCGCCGCGGCCGCAGCCTCTTCGACCAGGGCCGAGTTCTGCTGCGTGGAATCATCCATGCGCGATACCGCGTGGTTGATCTGGCTGATCTGCTCCGACTGCGCGGTTGAGGCGCGGCTGATATCGCCCATCAGCGCGGCGACATCGCGGATGCGGCCAATCACTGCCTGCATGTTGTTTCCTGCTTCGGTCACCAGCCCGTGGCCGGAATCCACCTGCTCCACGGATTCAGTGATCAGCGCTTCGATCTCCTTGGCCGCCTTGGCACTGCGCTGGGCCAGGTTGCGCACTTCCTCGGCGACCACGGCAAAGCCCTTGCCCTGCTCACCCGCACGCGCCGCTTCCACGGCGGCATTCAGCGCCAGGATATTCGTCTGGAACGCGATGCCATTGATGATGCCGATGACATCGGCGATGCGCTGTGCGGACGCCTGGATGCCATTCATCGAGGCCACCGCTTCGGCCATCGCACCAGCTTCCTGCTGCACGGCCACGCTGGCGCCTTCGGCCAGCGTGCTGGCCCGTGCTGCGTTGCCAGCGTTGTCGCGCACCGTGCGCGTCAGCACGTCCAGGCTCGCGGCCGTCATCTGCAGCTCCGCCGCCTGGCGCTCCGTACGCGCTGAAAGGTCCGTGTTGCCTGCCGCGATCTCGGAGGTGCTGCCGGCCATGCTTGCCGTGGCGCGCCGTACGGATTGCGCGATCGAACCCAGGCCATCACCGATGCCATCAATGGCGTTCATGAGCTGGCCGATTTCATCACCGCGCGTCGAGGCAAGGCGCGCCGTGAGATCGCCTTCGGCCAGACGGCTGGCCGCCTGCACCGCCGACGACAGCGGACGGGTGATACGGACGCGAATCGCAATGAACAGAAGCACGCAGAGCACGGCGATGATGACGAGGCTGCTGACGATCGCCATGTTGCGAAGATGACGGACGGGTGCGTAAAGCTCGTCCATGTCGACGGTGCCGGTCACCATCCAGTGCCACGATGGGTCGGTGGCGTACACCGCGAGGCGTTCGATGTCTTGCCCTGCTGCGGCCACGCGGTAGCGCGTCTCGCCCTTACCGGCAGAGAGCATACGAGCGTAGAAAGACTGTCCGTCCGTGTCGAGCGCCTTCAGTGCCGCGCCATCCGCCTTGCCTTCGGCGGCGCTTAACGCAGGATCCACGATATAGGAGCCGTAACGCTTGCCTGGGCTCGCATCGATCACCGAATAGTGGCCGGTTTCGCCAATCCGGATCGACGAAATCTGCGCCTGCAGCGCGCTCATTTCCTGGCTGATTTCCACGCCGACAAACCAGGCACCGATGACGTTGCCTGCCGCATCGTGGATCGGCTCGTACCGGGTGATGTAGGGCTTATCGAACAGGATGGCCGGGCCGCCGTAGCCCTTGCCGGAAAGCAGCAGCGGGAACGCCGGGTGCGCATGGTCGATGGATGTACCCACCGCGCGTGAACCATCCTGTTTCTTCAGCGATGTGGTGACGCGGATGAAATCCTGGCCGTCGCGCACGAACATGGTAGCGACGACGTGCGCGCGCGCGGAGAACTCATCCACCGTGGTGAAGTCGCCATTGATCGCCTTGCCGCCCATGGCCATGACCGGCACGGTGCGGTCACCCATCTTCACCCGCTTCATGGGATCCACAGCGAGCGTCCCGGCGGGGAAGTAGCTTTCGAACACGGTGAGGAATCGGTCCGACTCCGCCAGCAGCGCGCCACTGAAGGTATTCACCATGGCGATGATCGCGTGGTTGCCCCGCGCCAGGTCATCGCGTGACCGCGTCTCCAGTTCCCTTGAGACCATGGTCGTGACGAGCAGGGTCAGCAAGGCAATGCCAAGGGAAACGATGGCCACGACCAAAAGCGTAAGGCGCGCGCCCACGCTCAGGCCGCGCCAGCGGGCACGACGGAGGGTGTCTTTCATGAGGATCCTGCGGAAAAAGTGACCCGTAGCAATTTACGGGGCATGTAACGTCGTTTTCGGCAGGGTTCTAGCCAGCTTTAGCCGCAGAGGTGTATGAGACCGGGATCGCGCGCGAGCGCGCTCCTACAGGAGGATCGGGCCTCGCGGCCTTTTGTAGGAGCGTGCTTGCACGAGATGGGCCGGGGCTCAGCCCGTATTCTGCAGCCCCTGCGACACACCATTCACGCAGGCTACCAGCGCCTTCAGCAGCGCATCGTCCTTGCCGCCCGTGGCGCGCCAGCGCTTCAGCAGATCGACCTGGAGCAGGCTCATCGGGTCCACGTACGGGTTGCGCAAGCGGATGGAGGTAGCCAGGCGCGGCTCACGCTGGAGCAGCTCGCTCGCGCCCTTCAGGCGGAGCACCCACGAAACCGTCCGCTCGAACTCCTCGCGGACCTTGGGAAAGAACCGCTCGTGCAACGGGCCGGCCAGCTCCGAGAAGGCCTCGGCAATATCGATATCGGCCTTGGCCAGCACCATTTCCACGTCATCGAGCATGGTGGCGAAGAACGCCCACTCCTTCGCCATGCGCCCGAGGGTCTCCTCCCCGCATTCCTTCGCCACCGTTTCCAGCGCGCTGCCCAGGCCATACCAGCCGGTAAGCACGGCGCGACACTGCGTCCACGAGAACACCCACGGAATGGCGCGGAGGTCTTCCACACCCTTCATGCTCCGGCGGCGTGCCGGGCGCGAACCGAGCGTCATGCGCTCGATCACATCGATGGGCGTGGCGCCGCGGAAATAATCGACAAAGCCTTCCATGTCGACAAATGCGCGATACGCCTTGCGGCTCTCGTCCGAGAGGCGAACCATCACGTCCTTCCAGCCCGATTCACGCACTTCGGCGACGCGCGGGCGGAGCGACGCGCGCATCACCGCACCCAGCGTCTGCTCCAGGTTACGCACGGCTAGCGCGCGAATACCGTACTTGCGATGGATGACTTCACCCTGCTCGGTGACACGCAGCACGCCGCCAACCGAGCCGCGTGGCGATGCCATGAGCGCGGGGGTGATGCGTGAACCACCGCGGCTGGCGGAGCCGCCACGGCCATGGAAGAACGCAACGCGGATGCCAGCCTTCGCCGCTACTTCCAGCAGTTCCACCTGGGCACGCTGCAGGCTCCACTTCGAGGCGACCGTGCCACCATCCTTGCCACTATCCGAGTAGCCAAGCATCACCCACTGGCGATCGCCACGCGCCTTCAGGTGCGCACGGTAGACCGGGTCATCGAGCAGCGCCTGCAACGTTGCCGGGCCGCCCTTCAGGTCATCGATGGTTTCGAACAGGGGCGCTACATCCAGGGGCACACGGCCGTCTTCGAGCAAGCCGCCACGGCGCGCCAGCGCTAGCACGGCGAGCACGTCGGCGGCGGTCTCGGCCATGCTGATGATGTACAGGCCAGTGGCCTCCGTGCCGTAGCGCTTGCGCGAATCGGCGAGGGTAGCGAACACGTTGCGGAGCATGCCGGCAGCATCGTGGTCATCACCCGCGACGAAACTGCGCTCGCCCGCGGCGTAAGGGCGCAGGACTTTCACCCGCGCATCGGCCTCGCGGTCCGCCCAGCCGGCATCATCGAGCAGGGCAGCGAGCGCCTCGTCGTGGACGCGTGCATCCTGGCGCACATCCAGCCGCGCCAGGTGGAAACCGAACGTGCGCGCACGCCACAACAGGCGACCCACGGCATAGGCACCCGCGTGGCGGCCACCGTGGTTGAGCAGGCTCTTCTCAACAAGCGCAATGTCGTCGATGAACTCCGCCGCCGAGGCGTAGGCATCGCCGCCTTCGTGCAACGTCGCTTCAAGACGCTCGGCAACGAAGGTAAGGAACGCGCGGTAGGGCATATCCGCGTGGCGCGGACGAATGCGTGCAGCGGCCGCGGGCATCTGCTCGCGGTAATCGTCCAGGCGCCTGCCCAGCTTGTCGTCCAGCGAGACGCGGTCGTCAGTCTGGCTGAGCAGCCGGCCGAGTTCGTTCACGCCTTCGACATAGCGCTCAAGCACCAGCGAGCGCTGCGCGGCCAGCGTCGCCGCAATCGTATCGGCGTTGACGTTGGGGTTGCCGTCCATATCGCCGCCCACCCACGTGGCGAAGCGCAGCACGCGCGGTACGGTGACACCATCGCCGTAGTGCTCGGCAATGGCCTGTTCCAGCGATTCGTAAAGCGCCGGCAGCACGCGGTAGATCGGGCGCGCGAGATAGAAGCCGACGTGATCAAACTCATCCGAGACGCTGGGCCGCACCGGCGAGGCTTCCGCCGTCTGCCAGCCCGCCGAGAGCGCCATCAGGATGCGCGCGTCATCGTCGCGCAGTTCCTGCGGCGTTCGGGTCGGGTCGAATTCGTCGACCAGTGCCCGGACGATCTCTTGCTCTTTTTCCAACAGCGAGCGGCGCACCGCTTCGGTCGGGTGCGCGGTGAACACCGGCTCCACATCGAGCTTGCCCAGCAACGTGGCCAGCTCCTCGGCGGTCACGCCTTCATCTTTGAGCTGGCCCACCACCGCAGCCAGCGATTCCGGCTGCGGCGCCCCGCCCTCCCGCTGGTAATCGCGGCGACGACGGATACGGTGGACGCGTTCGGCGGTGTTCACGGCCTGGAAATAGGTCGCGAAGGCCCGGGCCAGGGCCTCGGCATCGTTGGCGCCCAGCCCGGTCAGGGTGCTGGCCAGGGCATCGACCGCAGCCCCGCTGCGACGGCGGTGGATCGCGGCGGTGCGTACGGCCTCCACCCGTTCGAAGAAGGCCTGCCCGCCCTGCTCGGCCAGCATCTGGCCTACCAGGGCGCCAAGGCGGCGTACGTCCTCGCGCAGGGGGCCGTCATGGGGGAGGAATTCGGGATCGCGTGCGGCTTCCATCAGTCACTCTGGTCGGGGACGAACCCCGAGAGTACCTAAAAAAGTGTATTCATCTGATCATCCGGATTCCGCGATATAATCGGCGACTGTTCTTGCCCGCCGAGGGGCGCTGCGACCGGAGGGGTTTTTCGCCCCCATGGCCAGGCTCGGCGCGGTTTCCCGTGCAAACGGCGCCCCCGTAACCATCCGGAGCTACGCCACCATGAACGCTGTCACCAAAGACAACGCCAACCAGGACTTCAACGTCCGTGATATTTCCCTGGCCGACCTGGGCCGCCGTCGTATCCGCATGGCGGAAGAGGAAATGCCGGGCCTGATGCAGATCCGCGCCCGCTACGCCGTCGAGAAGCCGCTGAAGGGCGTGCGCCTGTCCGGCTCGCTGCATGTCACCAAGGAAACCGCCGTGCTGGCGGAAACCCTGCGTGAGCTGGGCGCCTCGGTCCGCTGGGCCTCGTGCAACATCTTCTCCACCCAGGATGACGTCGCCGCCGCCCTGGCCGCCGGCGGCCTGCCGGTGTTCGCCTGGAAGGGCGAATCGCTGGAGGAATACTGGGATTGCACCCTCGATATGCTGACCCACCCGGGTGAGCTCGGCCCGCAGCTCATCGTGGACGACGGTGGCGATGCCACCCTGTTCATCCACAAGGGCGTGGAGCTGGAAGACGGTTCCGACTGGGTGAATACCCCGAGCGGCAACCACGAAGAGCAGGTCATCAAGGACCTGGTCAAGAAGACCGCCGCCGCCCGTCCGGGCTGGTTCAAGAAGATCGCCGCCGAATGGAAGGGCGTCTCCGAAGAAACCACCACCGGCGTGCACCGCCTGTACCAGTTGGCTGAAGCCGGCAAGCTGCTGGTCCCGGCGATCAACGTCAACGATTCGGTCACCAAGTCGAAGTTCGACAACCTTTACGGTTGCCGTGAATCGCTGGCCGACGGTATCAAGCGCGCCACCGACCTGATGGTCGCCGGCAAGGTGGCCGTGGTCTGCGGTTACGGTGACGTGGGCAAGGGCTGCGCACACTCGCTGAAGGGCTTTGGCGCTCGCGTGATCGTGACCGAAATCGATCCGATCAACGCCCTGCAGGCCGCGATGGAAGGTTTCCAGGTCACCACGATCGAAGAGACCCTGGGTCTGGGCGATATCTATGTGACCACCACGGGCAACAAGGACATCATCACGCTGGAACACATGGCGAAGATGAAGAACAACGCCCTGGTCTGCAACATCGGCCACTTCGATAACGAGATCCAGATGGACCGCCTGAACGGCGCGAAGGATGTCACCCGCGAGAACATCAAGCCGCAGGTAGATCGCTACACCTTCGGTGCCACCGGCAACAGCATCTACATGCTGGCCGAAGGCCGCCTGGTGAACCTCGGCTGCGCCCACGGCCACCCGAGCTTCGTCATGTCGAACAGCTTCTCGAACCAGACCCTGGCCCAGCTCGACCTGTGGGCAAACAAGGACAAGTACGAGAACACCGTGTACCGCCTGCCGAAGAAGCTGGACGAGGAAGTCGCTCGCCTGCACCTGGAGCAGATCGGCGTGAAGCTCACCGTGCTGACCCAGGAACAGGCCGATTACATCGGCGTGCCGGTGGAAGGCCCGTACAAGCCGGATCATTACCGCTACTAAGCAAGCGCAATTCCGCAATAAAGAAAGCGTGCCCCGATGAACCGAGCCAGGAAACTGGACGGTCTGCGCCAGGCACGAATGCCTGGGTCCGGTACTGAATCGGGCCCAGGCATTTTAGTTTTAGCCTTATGCACAATACGTTTTCTTTTATTGACGCTTGCTCCACGACGTTACAAGATCGGCCAGCCGTGAACTCG
>Ga0157369_10001543_pt1 | contig 28224 bp, 26 predicted proteins | sample C25metaG_FD_113461 | JGI IMG/M metagenome (GOLD analysis project Ga0157369, IMG submission 113461) | Corn rhizosphere microbial communities from Kellogg Biological Station, Michigan, USA - C2-5 metaG | ecosystem: Host-associated > Plants > Roots > Rhizosphere > Soil | place: USA: Michigan... | reverse complement strand
TGAGGTGGTGAATGGCCGTCGAAGTGGTATACCGCAGCAGCCGAGATCTGGAGCGCTTGTTCATGGATAAAGCCGAAGCTGACCGTCATGACAAAATGCTCGAACTGGCCGAATATCTGGCCGATGTGCTGCAAAAAGCCGTTCCGTCCCTGACTGAACAGCAAGTGGAAGAAGCCGGGATCTACATGGCGAAGAATCGCGATGTGTTCGCCCGGGCGTTCAAGAGCCAGCCGGATGCACTGTCCGAACTGCTCAATGCACCGGCAGAACCTGCTGAACAAGCTGAAGTGGCGGAATCTGCTGAAGCGCCGGCCAAGCCTGCCAAAGCGGCAAAAGCGGCGAAGTAAGCAATGACCGAATTGAATAGGCCCTGAGTCGAATGGCTCAGGGCCTTTTTCATGCCCGTGAAACTCAGCGATACAAAACTTTCTCCGCCAACTCATCCGCCACCCGCGCCGGCGAACGTTTTTCCGCCTGTGCATGGGCGAACACCTCGGTCAGCCGTGAACTGATCTTCGACAGATGCGCGGTAATGGTGGTCAGTTCTTCGCCGCGATGCTTGAGCGAGACGTAGATCAAGCCACCGGCATTGATCACATAATCCGGCGCATACAGAATCCCGCGTCGTTCCAGTTGATCGGCGACATCCAGATGCGTCAGTTGATTGTTCGCCGAACCTGCCACCGCCGAGCAACGCAGTTGCGTAACGGTATGGCTGTTAAGCACCCCGCCCAGACCGCACGGCGCGAGGATGTCGCACGGTGTACTGAGTAATGCATCGTTGGCAATCGGATGCGCGTTGAGCTGTTCCATCGCCAGTTGCACCTTGCCGTGGTCGATATCGCTGACCAGCAATTCAGCCCCAGCGGCGTGCAATTGCTCGGCCAAGGCAAAACCGACATTGCCCAAGCCCTGAATAGCGATGCGCAAGCCTTCGAGATTGTCGCTGCCCAGCCGTGCCATGGCCGTTGCACGAATGCCGGTGAACACGCCCATCGCCGCATGCGGTGCCGGGTCGCCAGCCGACGTGGTGCTGGTGACATGTTGGGTCTGTTGGGCGATGCAATCCATGTCCGCGACCGAGGTGCCGCTGTCGATGGCGGTGATATAGCGACCATCGAGCTGATCGATGCAGCGGCCAAAGGCTTCGAACAGTGCGCCACGACTCTCCACATGGACCGGGCGCACGATCACCGCGACGCCACCGCCCTGAGCCAGCCCTGCCAGTGCGGCTTTGTAGCTCATGCCCTGAGCGAGGCGAATGGCATCTTCAACGGCGGATTCGTCATTGGGATAGGCAAGATAACGACATCCGCCCAAGGCTGGCCCGAGGCGACTGTTATGGATGGCAATGACCGCCTTCAACCCGGTGACCGGATCAACGCTAAGGTGCAGCGATTCCAGGCGAGTGCTTTGCATGAGCGCAAACATCGTTGGGCTCCCGAATCACTTCTTGTAGAACGCCAGTATAGGCCTGCGCTTGAAAATTGCTGGAGCGCACCGGAATAAGCGCCCGCGCAGACAACGGCTTTACGGCATAACCCGACACCTGCACAGCGGGGCACTGGACGAATCTCGCGGAGCGGGCTAAAACGAGGCATTCGCCGGAGATTTCGATGAGTGCGCGTCAACGTTTTTTCGAATGCCTGCACCGTTCACCGCCCGCGCTGTTCGAAGCCGCGCTGTGGATGGCGGCCGAGCACGAAAAAGCGGTCGATCCCGACGCGCTGTTGGAGGAGTTCAAAGAGCTGCAACAGCGGGTCAGTTACGGTTTGCCAATGCTGCCGGTGAGTGAGCTGGCGCAACCGTTATTACGCCGCATGACCGATCTGGGTTTTGCACAGGACGACTTTCTGCCAGTGCGCCCGCAGGCTGCGCTGCTGCACAAAGTGCTGCAGACCCGGCGTGGCCAGCCGCTGGCATTGGCGCTGATTGCCCTGGAGTTGGCGCGAGGGCTGGAGATCCCGCTGGTCGGGGTCAACTTCCCCGGGCACTTCCTGTTGCGGGTGCCAGGCGCCGATCACTTGCTGGATCCCTGCGGTGGCCGGCGCTTGTATCCCAATGACTGTCGCGAACTGTTGCAGCGCCAGTACGGGCCGAACATGAAGCTCACTGCCGAGCATCTGCTGACCGCTACGCCCCAGCAGATGCTCCAGCGCCTGTCGCGCAACCTGCGCCAGTTGTACCTGACCCACGATGATTTCATTGCTGCGCTGATCGACGCCGAACGCGTACTCGAACTGGGTGACGCCGGAGCCGCCGATTATCTGGCCCGGGCCAGTCTTTATCAGCGGCTCGACTGCCCGAATGCCGAGCGCTTCGACCTGGAACATGCGCTGCTGCTCAGCGACGATCCGATTCAGCGCCTGCGGCTGACTGAACGCCTCGGACACCTGCCGCCCAACTCAGTCGTCCATTAAAAGCAAAAGATCGCAGCCTTCGGCAGCTCCTACATTGAAATATGCATTCCCATGTAGGAGCTGCCGAAGGCTGCGATCTTTTGCTCTTCAGGATTTGACAGATATCCCCATTCCAACTGACGAATTTCCTTCGGAGGGCGAACGCACCTGAATGATCAGCAGCGCAGCAATCACCGCCGGGATCGCGCAGAAGAAAAAAATCTGCGCTACCGGAATGTGCATCGCCAGCAACAGGCTGCCGAACAGCGGCCCGAGAATCGAACCGAAGCGCCCCACGCCCAAGGCCCAACCGGTGCCGGTCGCACGCACATGCGCTGGGTAGAAATTGCTGGCAAACGCATTCAGCGTCAGCTGTCCGCCGATGATGCAGAACCCGGCGGCAAACACGCAGGCCACCAGATAGCGCGGATTGTCGTGATTGAGTCCGAGCAGAATCGTGCACAACGCCGCACCTGCCAACACCGCCGACAACAAACGAACCTTGCGTTTCAAACGGTCGGCAATCCAGGCCATGCAGATCGCACCCAATGTGCCGGCGAACAGGAACATCGACGTCACCAGATTGGCTTCGTTGAGTTTCAGGCCGCTTTCCAGGAGCAGCGTCGGCAGCCAGCTGATCATGAAATACAACAGAATCAGGCTGACGAAAAACGTCGCCCAGATCAGCAAAGTCGGGCGCGCGTAGCCGTTGCGGAACAACTCGACCACGGTCAGTTTGCTGCCCTGTTCACGTTCGTTCTGCTCGACACTCGCCACCGGCGGTTGCCAGTCCGGCAGCATGCGCGCGGTGACTTTGCGCAGGCGCGCATACGGCGGTGCATCACGCAGCAGACGTGGCAGGGATTCGGGCAGCATCCACCAGAGAAACGGAAACAGCAGCAACGGCGTGACACCACCGGCGAGAAACACCGCCTGCCAGCCAAACTGGTCGATAAACCCGGCGGCGACAAAACCACCCGCCGCGCCACCGAACGAAAAGCCACAGGCTGCCAGCGTCACCATCAACGTGCGCAAACGCGGTGGCGAATATTCCGACATCAATGCCATGGCACTGGGCATCGCCCCGCCCATGCCGATGCCGCAGATGAAGCGCGCGATCATCAGTGTGTTCAGCGAGTCGGCGAAGACCATCAGCACCGTCAGCGTGGCGTAGATCAGTACGCAGGCGAGCAGAATCCGGCGCACGCCAAAGCGGTCAGCCAGCGGGGTGACGGCCAGGGAACCGAGGGTGAGGCCAAGCAGGTTGGCACTGAAAACAGGCCCGAATGCAGACTTTTCCAGCCCCCAGTCCTGCGCCAGCGCGGGCACGACGTAACCGAGCACTTGGGCGTCGTAGCCGTCGGTGACCAGCAGCAAGGCGAGCAGGATCAAGAGCAACCACTGATAGCGGGACACCGGACGGGCGTCGAGTGCCGCGCGGAAGCTGGCAATCTGGTTGTGCATCGCAAGGTACCTGTTTTGTTTTTATGATTATGCGAATGGCGATATTCCCTTGTAGGAGTGAGCCTGCTCGCGATAGCGGTTGGTCAGTCAGAACATCAGTGACTGACACTCCCTCATCGCGAGCAGGCTCACTCCTACAGGGTTACGGGGTGTCTGGCTGATTGGCGGGATGGGCCTTGATGAACGCTGGATGTTCAGCCGCCAGCGCGGCGACCCGACGAACTTTCGGATACGCCTCAAGGCTGACGTTAAACCGCTCTGCCGCATACAACTGCGGAATCAGGTACACATCCGCCACACACGGCCACTCGCCGAAACAGAAACCGCTGTCGCCGATCAACTGCTCCACCGTCGCCAGTCCTTGGCCGATCCAGTGACTGATCCACTCCACCACCTGCGGCTCGTCATGCCCCAACTGCCGCAAGCGGTTAAGCACGCTGACGTTGTGCAACGGATGCACATCGCAACCGATCACCGCCGCCACACCGCGTACCTGGGCACGGGCAGCGAGATCGGCCGGCAGCAACGGCGGCTGTGGATAACGTTCTTCAAGGTACTCGATGATCGCCGGCGACTGAATCAGCAACTCACCGGCATCGGTGCGCAGCGCCGGCACCCGCCCCTGTGGATTGATCGCCAGATACGCCGCTTGCCGATGCCCGCCACCCGGTGGTGCGATCAGGTTGACCGGCAGCGCCTGGTAATCCAAACCTTTGAGCGCCAGCGCAATTCGCACCCGGTACGACGAAGTGGAACGGTAATAGGTATACAGATCCATGAGCCGCTCCTGTCAGCGCGCCGGCAACACTTTGCCACGGCACTCGCCAAACCCGATCGACGCAAAACCATCACGGGCGCAGCGCGCGCGCAGGATGATTTCGTCACCGTCCTCAAGGAATTTACGCACCTCGCCAGAGGCCAGTTCGATCGGCGTTTTACCGCCCTCGGTGATTTCCAGCAGGCTGCCGAACTGACCGTTTTCCGGGCCGGACAAAGTGCCCGAACCGAACAGGTCACCAGCCTGCAACTGGCAGCCGTTGACGCTGTGGTGCGCGACCATTTGCGCGACAGTCCAGTACATGTAGCGGGTGTTGCTCAGGGTCAGGCGATGGGCCGGCAGGTTCTGCTCGCGCATGGCTTCTGTGAGCAGCAGCACTTCCAGTTCGATGTCCAGGGCACCGCCGTTCTGATCGCGCGTGTCGAACAGGTACGGCAGCGGCTGCGGATCACCTTGCGGGCGCGCCGGTTGCGCGATGCGGAACGGCTCCAGCGCTTCCGCCGTTATCACCCAAGGCGAGACGCTGGTGATGAAACTCTTCGACAGGAACGGACCCAGCGGCTGGTATTCCCAGGCCTGAATGTCGCGCGCCGACCAGTCGTTGAGCAGGCAGAAACCGGCGATGTGATCAGCAGCGTCACCGATGGCAATCGAATCGCCCATCTCGTTGCCCTGACCGATCCAGATGCCCAGTTCCAGTTCATAGTCCAGGCGTGCGCACGGACCAAAAGTGGGTTCGGTCTGACCGGCCGGCAAGGTTTGGCCTTTCGGACGGCGCACGTCGGTGCCGGACGCACGCACGGTGGAGGCGCGACCGTGATAACCGATCGGCACATGCTTGTAGTTCGGCAGCAGCGGGTTATCCGGACGGAACAGTTTGCCGACGTTTTGCGCATGTTCGATGCCGACGTAGAAATCGGTGTAATCGCTGATGCGTGCCGGCAGATGCAGTTGGCAATCGGCGGCCAGTGGCAGCAGTTTCGCGCCTTGGGCTTCGATGTTGCCGCGCAGGGTGCTGCCTTCGCTGAACAGTTCCAGCAGGCGTTCACGCAAGGCCACGCGGGCGTCGCGACCGAGTTCGAAGAACGCGTTCAACTGGCCGCCGTGCATGGCTTCGACCGCACTGCGCGCGACGCCGTCGAACAGCCCGGCTTCCAGCGCCACTTGCAGATCGAAAATGTGTTCGCCAATCGCCACGCCAGCGCGCGGCGCCGAACCGTTGCTGCTGAACACACCCAGCGGCAGGTTCTGCAGCGGGAAATCAGCGTGGCCATTGGCCGAAGCGACCCAACTGCGGGTGATGGAATTCTGCGTCATGGGTTATCTCCGGGTCGGGTCGAACGTGGCGGGCAGCGTGGCCCAGCAAGCGTCGTAAGTGGATTGCAGTTGCGGGCAGTCGAGGGCGAAGCGGCTTGGGCGCAGCACCTGACTGGTCTCGAACATGAAGGCCATGGTGTTATCAATCTTCGCCGGTTTGAGTTCCGCGTTGATCGCTTTGGTGCAGGTCTCGCCATCCGGGCCGTGGGCGCTCATGCAGCTGTGCAGCGACGCGCCGCCGGGCACGAAGCCCTCAGCCTTGGCATCGTATTCGCCCTGGATCAGGCCCATGAATTCATTCATCAGATTGCGGTGGAACCACGGCGGCCGGAAGGTGTTCTCGGCCACCATCCAGCGCGGCGGGAAGATCACGAAGTCGAGGTTGGCCAAACCGTGCACGCTGGTCGGCGAGGTCAGCACGGTGAAGATCGACGGATCCGGGTGATCGAAACTCACCGTGCCGATGGTATTGAAGCGGCGCAGATCGTATTTGTACGGCACGTTGTTACCGTGCCAGGCGACCACGTTCAGCGGCGAGTGATTGAGTTCGCTGGCCCACAGCTGACCGAGGAACTTCTGCACCAGCGTGGTCGGCTGCTGCAGGTTTTCGTAAGCGGCGACCGGGGTCAGGAAGTCGCGCGGATTGGCCAGCCCGTTGCTGCCGATCGGCCCCAGATCCGGCAGTCGTAGTGGCGCGCCGTGGTTCTCGGCGACATAGCCGCGCGCTTGCGGATCGAGCAATTCGACACGGAATTTCAGGCCGCGCGGCAGCACGGCGATTTCCAGCGGCGCCACTTCCAGCACACCCAGTTCGGTGGCGATGCGCAGACGGCCGAGTTGCGGCACGAGCAGCAGTTCGCCGTCCGCATTGAAGAACACGCGTTCCATCGAACGGTTGGCGATGTAGTTGTAGATGCTGATCCCGGCCGGTTTTTCGGCACTGGCGTTGGCGGCCATGCTCACCAGACCGTCAATGAAATCAGTCGGCTCGGCCGGGATCTCCAGCGGATTCCAGCGCAAACGATTAGGCGTCACTTCACCCAACGGGCCACCGGCCAGTTGCCGCTCCAGTTTGACAAAGGCCGGGTGATTGGCCGACGGCTGAATCCGGTACATCCAGGTGCGCCGCGCTTCACTGCGAGTCATGGTGAACGCGGTGCCGGAAAACAATTCGGTGTAGAGGCCGTATGGAGCTTTTTGCGGGGAGTTCTGGCCGACCGGCAGCGCACCGGGCAACGCTTCAGAGCTGAATTCGTTGCCGAAACCGGACTGATACGCCAGCGCCTGAGCGGTTGAATCGAGGTTCATGGAGCCTCCTGAACAGGGAGTCGGCAGTGGCCCATCGCTCTGGCTCAGAGGTTTCGGCACGCCGGGGTTGTTATTGTCGTAATTCGATTACGCATAACGTAATTTGCTCGCTATCCAGCGTCAAGCTATAAAGACGTCCATTCGTTTCGGAACCCGGCCGCACCATGGAAAAAACCAGCGACAGCAACGGCAAACAGAAAGTCCGCTCCGCCGAAGTCGGCACCGACATCCTCAAGGCCCTGGCCGAGTTGTCGCCGTCCACTTCGTTGTCGCGACTGGCCGAACATGTGCAAATGCCGGCGAGCAAGGTCCACCGCTACCTGCAAGCGTTGATCGCCTCGGGGTTTGCCGAGCAAAACACCGCCACCAACCATTACGGCCTCGGCCGCGAAGCGCTGCGCGTGGGCCTGGCCGCACTCAACAGTATGGACGTGCTGAAAGTCGCCGCCCTGCCGCTGGCCGAACTGCGCGACGAACTCAACGAAACCTGCTTTCTGGCGGTGTGGGGCAATCAGGGCGCGACCGTGGTGCACATCGAGCCAGCGGTGCGTGCGGTAACGGTAGTGACGCAACTGGGTTCAGTGTTGCCCCTGCTCAGTTCATCGACCGGACTGGTGTTCAGCGCCTACTTGCCGCATCGGGAAACCGATGAATTGCGCGATCAGGAAATTGCCGCTGTGGATCATCCGCTGAAGGATGAAAAGACTTACGCAACGCTGTGCGAACAGATCCGCGAACGCGGTCTGCATCATGTGCATGGTTTGCTGATGCCGGGTGTGGATGCGTTGTCCGCACCGGTGTTCAACGCCGTCGGCCAGGTCGCTGCCGTGCTGACCATCGTTGGCCCGACCTCACTGTTCCACGCCGACGAAAACGGCCCGGCGGCGCAGCGGTTGCTGGCGGCGACGCGGGCCGTGAGTTGGCGGATGGGATTTGATACGGACTGCCCCCCTGACGTCCGCTAGTCAGCTCCCCGTAATGGCTTACAGCAAGACGGTTTTACTGTCACTCGCCGGCTCTTCTGCAAGGATCGCTTCCAGCGATTCCAGGAAGCGCTCGTAGCCGAGCGTCTGACCCGTTGCCGAAGCAACCAGCCCGACAATGGTCTTGCTGTCGCCCATCAGTTGAATCAGGGTTTTCTGCGCTTTGGTCGCTTCCTTGCCGCCGGGAACCAGCGAATACAGATCAAGCAGGGCATCCTTGAAATTGTCGAACGCCGTGGCTCGGTCGCCATAACGATAAGCTTCGGCGCCATCCAGTACGTTCCTGGTGATCTGCACGACGGTGAGGGCCACGCCTACCGGTGGGATTACCAGACTGATCGCGCTTGCCGCCAGGACCGCAGAATCATAAGCCAGCTTGCCAATGATTTCGCTGAGACTGGTGGTTTGCGCATCGACATCGGAAATAATCCGTTCAATACGCTGGTTGTAGCTCGAGCGCAGCGACAGCACCCGGCTGTTCAACTCAAGCACTGGAAGTTTTTCAGAGATATTGGTGAACTCGACATTATTAATGAAAGTTCCCATGATCGGCTGATCCACATACTTCACTCGCTTATACAAGTATTGACCCAAGCCATTCTCCCTGATCGACTCAAAGAGCTGACTCAGCGGGCGAAAGCTCACACCGTCGGGCGCGTTAGGTGTGTAAAGAACCTCCTTGATCTTGCCATTGTTTATCAGTCTGAAAACATAGACCCCTTCCACCAGGCATCGCTTCACGTGAAACTTGAATACTGCACTGTACGTCACATTGGAAGGTGCTTCGCCGTAAGGAGGAAACGATGAAGATTCCGGCTTGTTCAAACCCTCAACCAACGCCAGTAACTGCCCACCCAAATCATGGGAAAGCTCACCTGCAAAATACCCGGACAGCACTGCACGGTACATTTCCGCATATTGAGTCTTGAAATAAGCTTCTCGCTTGAGCTGATAATCTGGATGCTGCGAATTCAAGTAATCGCTTCGCAACATTGCAATGTACTTTTCTCCCGGACGCAAAGTCTTTGACCAGCTCGACACCTGACGTATGTCCAGATTGCGCAATTGCGGATGCCCGGCGCCCACAGAAAAACGAGGGTAGACACCAATAACACTGCCACCACTTTCATGGACATAAATAGGCGTTTCCTTAATGACAAGCTGTGTGAGAGTAACTTTTTCCTTTTCACTTAACTCAATAAAAATCTCGTCCGGATTGACCTTTACGATTTCCCCAAAGGTTTTCAATAGTTCTTCAATGCGCTGTTTTATAAGTTCGTAGCAGAATCGCTCATAGGTCATGACCCCCGCTTCGCGCGTTCCAAGGGTGTAGAGCGCCTTCAGTTCGGTATTCAATCGAGCGAAAACCTGACGTGACTCCCCGCCGACATTTCGATAAACCGCCGGGTGCGCAAGATCTTCCTGAGCCTCATCCCATGCGATCTGATGAAACACTGGCTCGGCGAGAATACCTTCAGGGGTGATTGGCCACTCGGTGAACGTGGCGCCTTTCCAGGCGCTGGGGAGTTGCCTCAGTGTTCTCATGTACTTCATCAACACCGCCCTCTGTGCGGGATGCGCCTGCGCGGACAGGTAGGCCAGACCTTGATCCGTACGCCCCCACCCGGCCACTTGAAACTCAAGTTCGCGAATATTGGGAAACTCATACCAGTCGCGTCCCTCTGGCGCTCCCGGCGCGAACAGGACGCAGCTTCCAAATGGATTGGCCTTCTCCCGGAAAATCATCAGATCCCGGAAATTGACGCGGTAACCCGTCATCACGAAGGCAGACGCTGAAACACTTTGATCTGTGCGCATAAAACGCTCGACCATCGCCACACCTTGTTGCTTGAGATGTCCTTGCAAGGCTGCCGCGAATACGCTGTAAGTGATGCGCGCGCCGAGCACTTCCATCAAAGCGATTTGCAGATCGTAGTCATTAATAGCTTTACGCCTTATATCCCGGAAGTCAGAACGAATATCACTACTCGATAGCCAACTTTCCAGACGCGAAGCAGTCAACCCAGGCGGAACCTGGCCTTCAAAAGTCATGTCGTAACGATTGTAACGATCATGCACGCCAAACAGTGCAAGTTCCACAAGTGTGCGCTTGTCTTCTTGAACAAGCGCACGCTGGGCGATATTGATTTTGTGGCGACACGTCACCTTCACCTGCTCAGGATCGATCGAAACCCCCAACGCACTATTAACCCACTCTTTAACACGGACAGACGCATAGGCTTTTAAAGATGCCGCCTTACCGAGCAGGCGATCACGCTGGCTTTCCAACTCAAGCAGTTGTTGCATCAAATCATCATGTCGCTTCAGATCCTGCTCATTGACGCGGGACAACCATACCGGCCGGATAGTTGCGGACTTAATTAAATCACTCATGTTCAACTCCTTGTTTTTCGCACTAAGAAAATGACATCAGGTCATTTATCGAATGCAACAAAGCTATCGAACACTCGCACCCATTAACATCACACAGACGTTACTTTAGATTTTAAAAAGTCATAAAACATCTCTGAAAAATATCCAGACAGATAAATACCACTTCCCCTGTAACAAACTTAATGTAGATTCAGACCCAACAACTTCGCACTCGCAACCGCTTGTGTTCGGCGCTTCACACCTAGTTTTCCGTGTATCCGTCTCGCATGAGTCTTTACCGTATGCAAAGAGATATAAAGTTGATCGGCAATTTGTTGATTGGAATATCCTCTGGCAATCAGGCACAAGACTTCCAATTCACGCTGACTAAGTAAAGCGCTATGAGTCAATGTCTCGGCACCGGGTGCATCAGCAACCTTTTCCAGCAAAGACAGCAAGCTCGGCTGGCGCAACTTCAGTTCATGCAGGGCTTGATGCAGCCCATGCTGGCTGACCCGTTCAAGCCCCTGTCGCAAGTGCTGGCGCGCGCCAGCGTGATCACCCAGCGAAAAGGCCGCCTCTGCCATCGCCAGACGCAGGTCGGTTTCCAGCGAGATCATTTTGCATCGTTGCGCCGTCTCAAGCAGACGCCCGAGGTCGACCATCGGCTCGCAAGCCATACCTGAACCCACCTGCGCAAGGACTAACAGGTATTCAACTCGCGGAATCAGCTCAAGTGTCGCTGGCGGGGCCTGCAATGCCGCTGAGCCTTGATAATGCCGCAGCAATCGCGTCATCGTCTCGCATGCCAATTCGGCACGTCCTTGCTGCAACCAGAACAGGCTGCTGACCTGTAATACCACCCCCCGATAAACCGTGTCTGGAATCTGCCGTTGCTGCATCAGTCGCTCGGCATCACGCAGCCATACAAACGCGGCGTCGTAATCGGCCTGGTTCGCGGCCAGTTGCGCCAGTCCCAAGTAGCCGTAAAGAACACGCTTGTCAGCGTTGCGTTTGCAATCCTCGAGTCCGGAGTTGAAGAACGCTGCTGCCAATGCCTCCTGGCCCTGACTCAACGCAAGGCGCCCCCGACGCAGGGCTATCCTGCCTTTGAGCGGTGTCAGCCGATTCGGTTGTCGGGCGAGCAAATCATCAACGCCCGCCAAGAGGCTTTCGGCGCGAGATGCCGCGCCACGCTGCTCGAGTAATTGCGCATGATCGAATTCAAGCAGCGCTTCGAAAACCAGCGAACCGTGCGCCCGAGCCAGGCACAAGCCTCGTCGGTTGAGCGCATGGGCCACGTCGAGTTGCCCTCTCAACAGCCCCTGCTGAGTCAATCCGGACAGACACATCACCCGTGCGATCCAATTGTCGTCATCAAGGATCTCCAATGCCTGCGTGAAGTGTTCATGGGCGCCATCCATCCGCCCTTCCAAATGACATAACCAGCCCTTCAGCGTTTGCCAGCGGGCGATCAATTGTTGCCCGAGCGCTGCCGAGGGCTGCGGCAGAAACCGTGAGAGGTGGGCGATGCTCCGGGCCGCCTGCTCGAAGCGACCGGCAAACAGCAGCGCAGCGGTAATCAACCCGACCAATTGAGGGGTGCTCATCGTCAGCTCTTCACCTTGGCACTCATGCAGCCGCAACAGCAGCACCACCGTCTGCTCCTCGAACAAGTGCTCGAAACTGAAGTGCTGCAAGAGGCTGACTGCGGTTTCGAACTCTTCGGCAAGCAATGCCTGTTCAAACGCTGAGCGCCAGTCCTGTCTTAGCGCAAACCACTGGCATGCCCGGCGATGCCATGAGCGGCCAGCCGGCCAATGTTCAGCCTGCATCACCCGTGATAGCGGTGGAAAAACCTGCAGCCAGTCGGCGCAATCCTGCCAAGGCTCGATAAAACATCCGAGAACTTGCAGTGAACGCAGGCTTTGCGCCCCCTCCCCGGCACCGAACAAGTGCTCACACAGCTCAGCGTTGAAGCGCGGCAGATTCGCCAGTACCCGCCAGACTTCAGCCAACTCTGGCGTCAGACCGCCAAACAGTTCGTGCTGCAGATAATCCAGCAGCGTTTCCACCCGTTGCTGCGGCTGACTGCTTTGCGCCCAGTCGCACTTTTGCAGCAGCGTCATCCGCACGCCGGCGCACCAGCCACCGGTTCGGTGGGCGATCCGCGTGGCCACACTGGCAGCCTGTTCGGCTGACAAGTGTTTCAGTGCCTGGGCGATCTCGTCCTGATTCAGCGCCAGCGTCGCGCTTTCGCACTCATACAGCTCGTCATCCAACAGCAACCGTGGCCAATTGCATTGTGGGCGTCGACGCGTGCCGATCCACCAGATCAATGCGGGGCTGCTGAGCGCCAGCAAGCGGTCGAGCAACGCATCGACTGCCGGGGCGGGGTGGCGACAGTAGTCGTCGATAAACAGCCAGGCGGGCGTCGACCAGTGCGCCAGAGACGCCGCCAATTGCGCTTCCCCCATGTCCACCAGTCCCAACGCTTGGCTGATCCGCCGACACAGTTCCTCGGAGCTCAACGACACCCCCATCAACGGCAGCCAGTACACCGCACAGTGTGCTGGCGCCTGTGACTGGCATTCGGCGAGCAGCGAGCTTTTGCCACTGCCGGGCGGTGCACAGATCAGCCTGATCCGCGCCACCGACGTCAGTAGCGGCTCGCTCAAACGCGGGCGAAGCTGATGATGGGAAGAAAGTCTGGGCAGGAATCCGGGGCGATCCAGACAGGCAGTCATGGCGGTCATCGGGTGAGCCTTTTTATCGTTGTGCCCTCACCCTAGCCCTCTCCCATGGACTTGTTGACGAGTATTCAGCGCGCTGATTGACGCCCATAAAAAAGGCGACCGAGCGGTCGCCTTTTGCCTTGCCCTTGTATCAAAACCGTTACCGCACGCCCTCTGCGCGCAAGGCCGCTGGGGTGTAGTCGGCAGCCTTGGCTTCGAAGCCGAATTCGAAGCTGTGCTTCTCTTCGTTTTTCATGCCTAACGCAATGTAGCGACCGGCGATGATGTCGTAGAGCGCTTCCAGCGTGTAGGCCTGGGCCTGGTGATCGTAGTAATACTGAGCGTGACCTTCGGCGACGCGCCACAGTTGCCCGCGACCGTCATAGTGATCGGCCAGCGCTACTTGCCAGCTGTCCTCGTCGATGTACATGTGCCGCTTGGCGTAGATGTGCCGCTCGTTCGGTTTCACCGTGCCGATCACTTCCCACACCCGGTGCAGTTCGTAACGTGTCAGGTCCTGATTGATGTGTCCGGCCTTGACGATGTCGTCGTACTTGAGCTTCGGCGAGTCGAGTTTGTAACTGTTGTAGGGAATGTACATTTCCTTCTTGCCGACCAGTTTCCAGTCGTAGCGATCCGGCGCCCCGGAGAACATGTCGAAGTTGTCGGAAGTACGCAAGCCATCGGCAGCAGTGCCCGGGCCGTCATAAGCCACTTGGGGCGCGCGACGTACGCGACGTTGGCCGGCGTTATAGATCCACGCCAGACGCGGCTCTTTCACCTGATCGAGGGTCTCGTGCACCAGCAGCACGTTTCCGGCCAGACGTGCCGGCGCGGTCACCGATTGCTTGAAGAAGGTCAGCACGTTGGCAGCTTTTTCCGGATCGATATCTTTCATCAGTTGTGGCACGGCGATCTCTTCTTCGAAGCGGATCGGCGTGTAGCTGCCGTTGGTCTGCGGTGTCACTTGGGTGATGATGCGCCGCAGGTTGCCACCGTGATAACGGGTGATGTGGTTCCACAGCACCTCCACACCGTTCTTCGGAACCGGAAAGGCGTAGTAACGGTTGCCAGTGAAATTGGCCAGGCCGTTACCGTCGTTGATGCTGGTGACATTAAGCGCACTGCGCTTGGCCGACTCATAGATTTCCGCTGGCGCAGCGACCGTGCGATGGGTCGGATAAACCGGGATCCTGTAGGTTTCCGGGTAGCGTTTGAACATCGCCACCTGGCCATCGGAAAGCTTGTCCTTGTACTTGTCGACATTGGCCGCGGTGATGGTGAACAGCGGTTTTTCATTGGCGAACGGGTCGGCGAGGAAGCCTTTGCTGTCCACCGCACCGGCGTTTTTCGGGATGCCGCCGGTCCACGCCGGAATCGAACCATCAGCGTTGCCGGCCTTCTCGGCACCCAGCGGCGTCAGGCTGGTGCCGAGCTTGCTGGCCTCGTCCGGCGACACCGCCGCCATCACATTGGCTGCCAGCAGACTCAGGGCCAGCACACCACATTGCAGAATCATTTTGCGCATTGCAGTCATCCTTCTCGGGCAGATCAGAAGTTCACGCCGAAGCTCAGAGCCACGAAGTCACGGTCTTCGAGGACGTTGTAGTCGCCACCGAAAAAGTCGGTGTAACTGAGGCTCGCGGTGTAGGTGTTGCGGTAGTCGGCATCGACGCCGACGCTGATCGCTTTCGCGCCTTCGTTGAACAGCCCGTTGGGGCCGTAACCGGCGACGTCATGCGACCACGACAGGTTGGGCTTGAGATTGATCCCGCCGATAACGTTGGCGTAATCGAGGATCGCCCGGGCGCGATACCCCCATGAGGTCGAGGTGACAAACCCGTCGGTGTCGCCGCCGAAACCGTATTGGCCATACACCGAGTCGCGGCCATAACGCAGCTCGCTGCGCGACTCCAGACCACCGACATGCACCACGGCTGCTTCGCCGACCACGGTCAGGCGTTCCGCACCCAATACCTGATCGAAGAAGTGCGTGAGGGTGCTCTGGATCTGTGTGACTTCCTTGCGGCGATAGCCCTTGTTGTCCGCACCCGGCGAGGTCGGCAGTGGCGAGGCCGTGCCGCCGGCAATCGGGTTGAGCAAGGCCAGTGTCAGGTCGTTGGTGTTGACCTGCACCGGAGCATTGGGCCGGTAGCTGATCTCGCCGGTCCATGCAGTGCCGGTCGGTAAGGTGGTGGAGAAACTGGCGCCGTACAGACGAATGTCTTCCGGGTATTCGAGGTAGTACTGACCGCGTCCGAGCATCACGCTCTGCGCCAGGCCCGCGCCACTGCCGGGGGCCAGACCATTGGCGATCCCGACCATGCCCGGCAATGCCGCCAGCGTCGACAGGCCTGCGGTGGTGGTGCCGACGGCCGGCGTGCGACTGTGATAGTTCATGAAGTAGAGACCGTACTCGGTGTCGTCGCCGAGCCAGCGCAACGCCGTACCCCATTGCCCGGAGTCCCGTGCGTCGCGGTCGCCACCACGGGGGATCACCACGCCTTCACGGGTCACCTGAATGCCTTGGCCGAACGCCTGGGTCAGCGGGACAAACGGTGCGATCGCCGGGTTGCCGACGGTGTAGCCGTTGTTGCAACCGTCCGCCGCCACGTCGACGCCGAAGAAGGTGCCGCAGTTGTCGAGAACGGTCTGATCCCATTCCAGTTGATAGAAACCTTCAACGGTCAGTTGATCGGTCAGGCCTTGCGAGCCAAACAGCATGTTGACCGGAATCAGACCTTCCTTGATTTCCGCTCCGGGGCGACGAAACGCTGAAACGTCGATCGGGTTGATGCTGTTGATCGAATTGCCGATGAAGGTACTTTCGCCCCAACTCACCACCTGTTTGCCCGCGCGCACGGTGCCCGGCAGATCGGCGATGGAATAGTTGTGATAGACGAATGCATCGAGAATTTGTGCGCCGGAAGATTTCGCGCCTTCCTTGCGCCCGCTATCGCTGATCGGCTTGAACTCGCGGTCTTCGTCCTTCAGCTCGAAGTCATACCAGTACTTGCCACGCACGAAGACACCGGTGTCGCCGTACTTGAGTTCGAGGTCGTGAATGCCTTTGAAGATTTTCGAGAAGGTCTCACCCTTCTTGAAATTCAAACGCCCGTCATCACCGGTCGAAGATTGCCCGGTACCACCATTGACCGTGCCGACCAGCGACTTGTCGGCATCGCGCATGCCCCAACTCGCACCGATCGACAGCGACGAGTCGAAGGTGCCTTCGATCTCGCCAATGTTGAACGCAACCGCTTGCGCCTGGGCGCAGCAACCCAGAGCCACCGCGGCTGCCAGCGCCTGCGGTGTGAAGATGGCGCGCATTGTTGTTTTTGTCATGCGTCTTCCCCGGTGAGTGACAGAAGGCCCCACCCTACTGCCGGGCAACCGCGTCGATAAGCGCACCAAGGAGGTATTCGTGTTGTCGCTCGAAAGGATGAATGGCCTTGCTGGACGGGACTTTGCACGGCTCATGGATCGGCTGGATGGAGGATCATCAGTGCAGCGCATGGTGCACATCGGATCATGCGACTGTTGCATGCCCCGCAACAGTGCATGTCCGGAATCGGTATTTTTCCTACACGCTCAAGACCTTATTCTGAACGCGCTTTCACGGGACACGCCGTGAAGCACGAAGCCAGCTACGCTGAGTGACTGAAGCGATTGGCAACAGATTTCAGATAAATCGAAGGTTCGGTTTATCGCCCCGGTGTTCACTGACGTTGATTTGTAGCTCCTTGATCCAACGTCTTACCTTGGCCGCTGCGTTTGCAGCGGCCTTTTTTATGGGCGCCGTTTTACCCACCTCACCTGCATCATAGGGAGGATCCCCCCCATTGCCGTAGGAAATCTCCGTGTGATCTTTTAATACCAAGCTATCAAACCGCCTTCCACATTATTCATACAACCAAGCAGGTCATTACTGACGATCGATGCAGATTTTTCCGTTCGAAAGCTGATGTAGGTTAATTGCCCGCAAAACCGAAAAATTCGCAGTGAGTAAAACGAATGTTGGAGCAAAGTTTTGTTGAGGCCGCCGAAACAAAAATTGAAGGTAAAGGGTCTGCAGCCAACCTCGTCATGATCAAGCGTCTTGACGCCATACTGGAGCGCCAGCTCGAGATGACCGATACCGATCGACGGTTCTATGCCTATTCACTTCGAATGATGGAGCGATTCAGAGCGATGGGATTCGCCGAAGACTACATTCCAAAAAGTAATCCGTCCCTTTGGAATAACATCCATACGGCCACACTTGAGGACTTCAAACTGAGCGACGATGAGTCATTACGCTATACCGACGAGGCCATCGACGCGGCGAAAAAACAGGAGCTGGAAGCATTTGAATGCGTCAGCGGATTCAAGAGTTCGATTGCAAAACTCGAACAAGCTGTCAGGCAAGAAAATCTAAGAGACTTGTTATCAGTTTTGGCTATCGGTTTGGCATTTCCCTCAATCGACACACTGTTCGGGCGTTATCGATTTGAAGTCATCGCGCGCGGTGAATTGTGGAGAACGTATGAGGAATTATTTCATGAGGGTTTATTGGCTGAGGGCAATGCGGCTGTCGCCATTGCGGGTCCAAACTGGAGAATCCCGGAATTCATGATTGATAAACGGTACAAGGAATAATGGAACGAGCCTCGCCGCATCGAGAACGCAGCAAGGCTCAAACGTCCCTTAAACCGAATACTTCTGCAAATTCGCCATCATTTCCTTCAGCGCCTCGATATTGTCCTTCGGATGCGCCGCCCCTTCGAAATCACAAATCTGCTGCCAGTGCGCCGCGACATCTTCCGGCGAGAAGCCTACGCGCGGGTCGAACCCGGCACCGAGGCTGCGCTCCCAACGCACCTTGCCCATCCAGCCGCCACCGACTTCGAACAGCCCGGAGGTTTCCTGGCATTGTTCACTGGCCAGATACACCACCAACGGGCTGACCAGTTCTGGCTTCAATTGCTCGAATACTTGCGGCGGAATCAGGCCCTCGGTCATGCGCGTGCCGCCGGTAGGCGCGATGGCGTTGACGAGGATGTTGTTCTTGCGACCTTCGATGGCCAGGGTGCGGGTCAACCCGTAGAGACCCAGTTTGGCCATGCCGTAGTTGGACTGGCCGAAGTTGCCGTAGATGCCTGACGTCGAGGCGGTGAAGATCACCCGTCCGTAGTTTTGCTCGCGCAGGTGCGGCCATGCGGCGCGGGTGACTTTGTAGGCGCCTTCGACGTGGACGCGGTAAACCAGGTCCCAGTCGGCGTCGTCCATTTTGTGGAAGGTCTTGTCGCGCAGGATCCCGGCGTTGTTGACAACGACGTCGACACGGCCGAAGACGTCGAGGGCGTTTTGTACGAGTTTGTCGCCATCGGTGACAGAGTCGTGGTTGGCTTCAGCGGTGCCGCCAGCTTCGCGGATTTCTGCGACGACGCGATCGGCGGCGGAGGCGTTGGCGCCTTCGCCCTGGGTCGAGCCGCCGAGATCGTTGACCAGCACTTTGGCGCCTTGTCTGGCGAACAGCAATGCGTGGGCGCGTCCGAGGCCACCACCGGCTCCGGTGACGATGACGACTTTATCTTCGAAACGCACAGACTCATTCATCGCAGCAACTCCAGCAGGCCAGTATTGATCCTGAGTGTCAGGCACAGGGCTTTGAGTCACAACGAACACGGCTGAGGCTGAATGGTGTGCAATAAGGTTGCGCGATGATGAAGGCGTCAAAAGACCAAAAGATCGCAGCCTGCGGCAGTTCCCACACAAATCTACTGTAGGAGCTGCCGCAGACTGCGATCTTTTGATCTGTCAGGAGCAGGCCACTTTGCGCGGCGGCAGCACAAAACGCTCACGAAACTCCAGGTAGTGCTTGAGCACCTGCACCGGCGCCTCGGTCTGAGGATAGTGACCAATGCCCGGCAACAGCACCGTGTCCGCGTCGGCGATCAATTCACGGTAACGCTCGACCATGTGCGCCCCGGAAATCGGATCGACTTCACCATCGATCACCCGCAACGGAATCTCGCCGCGCTGCATCGCCGTCACCCAGCGATCACGCTGCACTCGGCGTTCGGGAATGTAGCTGATCAACTTGTGCATGATCCGTGGCCCGCGATTGCTGTCGACCAGGCTCCAGAAGTCGTCCAGTTCGCTTTCAGTGGGGCGGGTCTGCGGGCCGAAGATCTGCCGGAAGCTTTTCACCAGAGCATCGCGGGTGAACGCACGGCCGATCATCCAGCCCAACGGGCTAAGCAGCAGTTTCTGCATCAGCACCGGACGATGGGTTTCCGGAAACAGTCCGCCATTGAGAAACACGCAACTGGCCACGTCGATTTTGTCTTCGTAATGGCGGGCGAGCAGTTCCTGGGCAACGCTGTCACCGTAATCATGCGCCAGCACATGCACCGGTTGTTCGACCTGCAGATGCGCGAGCAACGCCTGTTGCAGATCAGCCTGTTCCAGCAGGCTGTAAGTGTGATTGAGCGGTTTCGCCGAATCGCCAAAGCCGAGCATGTCACAGGCGATCACCCGATAACGCTGGGCCAGTGGCTGCCACAGGTAATGCCAGTCCCAACTGGCGGTCGGGAAACCGTGGATCAGCAGCAGCGGCTCACCCTGCCCCGCCGCCCAGTAACGGATCGGCTGGCCACGAAAGACAAACGTCTGGCTGCGTTTGCGCCAGACACACAGAGGAATCTCGGCAAGAGGCATTAGAGTTTATATCCGGGGTCTTGTTTATCGAGTTTGCGCAGCAACGCCGGCCAGGCCAGCGCACCACCCATGCCTTGAGCACTTTTGGTGACGCCGGCGATCATCGCTTTGGCGCCTGCCAGAATTTGCGGCTCGATGGCGATGAGTTCCGCGCCACCGGTTTGCGCCATGACCTGAATGTCGCAGGCGCGCTGGAAGGTGAACATCATCAGAAACGTGTCGGCGATGGTGCCGCCACAGGTCAGCAGACCGTGGTTGTGCAGCATCAGGAAATTGTTCTCGCCAAGGTCGGCCTGCAACCGCGCCTTCTCTTCGTGGTTCAGCGCCACACCTTCGTAAGCGTGATAGGCCAGGCTCGACAGCACGAACAGCGACTGCTGACTGATCGGCAACACACCCTGCTTTTGCGCCGACACCGCGACACCGGAAGCGGTGTGCGTATGCAGCACGCAAACCACATCGTGCCGCACTTCGTGCACGGCGCTGTGAATGGTGTAGCCGGCGGGGTTGATTTCGTAAGGGCTGTCCATGAGTTTGTTGCCGGCCTGATCGACTTTCACCAGGCTCGACGCGGTGATCTCGTGAAACATCAGACCAAACGGGTTGATCAGGAAATCTTCGGTGCCCGGCACCTTGGCGGAAATATGCGTGAAAATCAGATCGTCCCAGCCATGCAGCGCGACCAGACGATAACAAGCGGCGAGATCGACGCGGGCCTGCCATTCTGCGGCGCTGACCTGGTCTTTGACATTAACGGACGATTGGACGGGGGCTACGCTCACTGTATGCACCTCTGCGTTCTTATTGTTCTGCACGTGTCAGCAGTCTAGTCAGGCGCAGAGGATCGCGTAGTTGCATTGGCAGCCAGCTTGATGACTGACCGAGTCAGCGATGCAAACAGTCTGGATCCATGTCAAAGCCACGACGCCAACAAAGGCGCGGCAAACAGATTGAGCAATCCGGTCAGGACCATCACCAGCCCGGCGACGGAACCCTCTTCGCCGCCCACTTCATGGGCCCGGCTGACTCCGGCACCATGCGCGCCAACTCCGAACAGCGCACCGCGGGCCAAAGCACTGCGTAGTGGCAACCACTTCAACAACACGCCGCCAAGCATCGCGCCGAACACACCGGTGAACATCACGAACACGGCGGTCAACTCGGGCACGCCGCCAAGGTTCTGCGCCAGCGGCATGGCGAATGGCGTAGTGATCGAGCGCGGCACCAGTGACATCGTCACGGAGCTGTCGAGCGCCAGCGCCTTGGCCAATCCGAAGGAAGTGCCGATCGACGCTGCGCTGCCGGCAATCATCCCCAGCAGGAGTGCCGACCAGTGCCGCATCAACAAACGACGCTGCTGCCAGATCGGCACGGCAAAAGCCACGGTGACAGGCCCGAGCACCAGCATCAGCCAGTGGGTATTGCTGGAATATTCGGCATAGGCGGTGTGCAGCGGCACGGCGAGCGCCAACAGCAACGCTGGCACCAGAATCAGCGGTGACAAGACGTAACGCCCGCTGCGTCGATACAACCAGCGGCTGAACAGGTACGCCAACAAGGTGAAAGCCAGCCAGAACATCGGCATCCATTCAAGCTTCATGGGACCGCCTCATGCGCACCGCAAGCTCGACGGTGAACGCCGTTACCAGCATCACCATCAAGGTGCTGGCGGCAATCACCAACAAGATCCGCCAGCCGTCATTGCGCAATAGCGCGCCGTAGTCGAGCAGACTCATCAGCGCCGGGATGAAGAACAACAACATCTCGGCCATCAGCAGTCCCGCGCCCAGTTGCAGCGCCGCCGGTTTGACCAACCCAAAGGCAAATGCCAGCAGCAACAGCGCCATACCGATGACGCCGCCGGGGATTGGCCACGCCAGCCAGGCCGCCAGTTGGCAGCCGAGCAGGTAGAGACCGAGCAATACCGCGAGTTCGACGAGTAAACGAGAAAGATACTTGAGGGTGACGGCGTTCATGATTTGGCTCCTGACATGAGCTTATTTTACGAAGCACCCTGCCATCGCCGAAGCGAATTGTTAGACTCAAAGCCATTCCAAAATGGAATCAGGCAATGGAATTCAAGCAGCTGCGCAGTTTTGTCGAAGTGATGCATCAGGGCGGTTTCACCCAAGCCGCGAAAACCCTGCACATCAGTCAATCAGCGGTCAGCAAACAAATCGCGCAACTCGAGCAAAGCCTCGGCACGCCACTGCTCGAACGGCTCGGTTCGCAACTACGCCTGACCGCCGCTGGCAGCGTGGTACTGCAACGGGCCGAGGGCATGCTGCGTTTGCGCAACGAACTGATCGCGGAACTGGACGACCTCAGTCATATGGCATGTGGAGAGCTGCGCCTCGGCCTGCCACTGCTCGGCAGCGACGCGCTGTTCGCCGAACTGTTTGCCGAATACCGGCGGCGCTATCCGAATATCAGCGTGCAATTGCTGGAGGGTGGCAGCCGCAACATCGAGCATGCGGTGCTGAGCGGTGAACTGGAATTGGGCGGCAGTCTGCTGCCGAAGGATCCGCAATTCGACTGTCAGCCGTTTTGCGATGAGCCACTCGACGCCCTGTTGCCGGTGGATCATCCACTGGCCGAGCGGGGCGAGATAGGTCTGGAGGAATTGGCCGAGACGCCCTTTCTGCTCTATCAGCGCAGCTTCGTGCTCAACGACCGCTTGCTGCAGGCATGCCAGCAATTGGGCTTCACGCCGAAGGAGGGTGGACGCAGCGGTCAGGCCGATTTTTTAGCGGCGCTGGTCGCCGCCGGGCAAGGCGTGGTGCTGTTGCCGAGCGTGGTCGCACGCGGGCTGGTGCGGCCTGGCGTGGTGCGCCTGACCTTGCGCGCGCCGGATTATCTGCGTTGGGATATCGCGTTTATCTGGCGGCGCGGCGCCTATCTGTCAAAAGCGGCGCAGGCATGGCTAGCGCTGTTGCGTGAGCGCGCAATCAGCCCTTGAGCGCTTCGATCAATTGCGCCAGCCAAGGCTCGGCGTCGGTTTCCGGGGTGACGCTTTCGCTGGCGTCGATGCGCAGCATGTCTTGCACTTCACGCATGCCGAGTTCGCCGAACAGTTCCCGCATCTGCTCGCCACCGCCGCAGAAGGTGTCGCCGTAACTGGCGTCGCCCAAGGCAATCACCGCGCCCGGCAAACCGAGCAATGCCGCTGGTAATTGGTCGCGAATCGCCGAATACAGGGGTTGCAGGTTGTCGGGCAATTCGCCCATGCCGGTAGTCGACGTTACGGCGAGCAACGCTTCCGGGCCAAACGCTTGAATATCAGCCAGGCTGGCGCGCGAATTGTAGAAGGTTTCAAAACCAGCGGCTTTCAACAGGTTCTGGGCGTGACGGGCGACTTCTTCGGCGGTGCCGTAGACCGAACCGGAGAGGATGGCGACTTTCATCAATCTGATCCTGAAACTGGAAAAAAAGAGCGGCGATAGTAACAGCCTCCGGCGCAAAGCTGCGAATGGATCTCAATGGGCGATAATGGCCAGTAGACAGCGCGTGCGGTTCTTCTAGAATGCGAGCCACTGACAGTTATGAAAGGATTCGAGGATGATCAATGCCAGTCTCTTGAAGTTGGTGATCAATGCATCGAACGAGGGAATCGTCGTCGCCGAAAAGGAAGGTGAGCAGGACAATATCCTGATTTATGTGAACCCGGCTTTCGAACGCATGACCGGGTACACCAGCGAGGAAATCCTCTATCAGGACTGCCGCTTTCTGCAGTCTGGAGACCGCGATCAGCCCGGATTGGCGTTGATTCGCGAGGCGTTGCGCAACGGCGGTTCATGCCGGGAAGTTCTGCGTAACTACCGCAAGGACGGCACGCCGTTCTGGAATGAACTGTCGGTTTCGACGTTGAGAAATGCCGAAGACGGACAAACTTATTTCGTCGGTGTGCAAAAGGATGTAACGGTTCAGGTCAAGGCTCAGCAGCGTATTACACAGCTTGAAGCACAGGTGTCTGCTCTTGAAGCTGAGCTGGCAATATTGAAAGCGACGAACGGCGCAAACAAACCAGCGAACTAATTGTCATTAACTACAATCACCAATGACTTTGTATCTATATCTTTCGAGTTAGCCATGCAGCGCGACGCCCTCCTCACTCAGGATGAGCTGGATTTCATCCAGACCATGCAGCACAACCCGCAACTGAACGTGCGGGATGCGACGTCGAGTCTGCTGGTTAATGGCGGTTCGCAGATCCGTGATTTGCTCACGCGCCTGGCCGCTCACGAACAAGTGACCATTCAGGCCAACTTCGAAAACCAGCAGATGACCTTCCCGCTGCATCTGGTGGAAGACGAGTTTCACGCATTGCATCTGCGCCTCGGCGTGCCGAGCATTTATGAAGACGGCCCGATGGTGCGGCCTTGGCGGTTGACTCTCGAAGAGCCGGTTGCCCTGGAGAACGCCAAAGGTCAGCCGGGCACGCTGTGGGTTCACGAGGTTTCGCACAAAGGCGTGCTGCTGGAAGTGCGCAACAAGACCAAGCCACCCAAGCATTTCGCGCTGTGGTTCAGCCCTTCGGGTTACGAGCGGATTTCATTGCGGGGCAATTTCGAACGGGAAACCGAAAGTGGTTTCTACGCCTACGAACTGAGCCAGACCGACACCGACGAAACCGAACGTCTGCGCCAGTTCATCCTGCAGCAACATCGCCTGACGCATCCTGCCCTTCACACCTGAGTTTCAGGTATCCAGATTGCCGGTCAGAAACTGCAGCATGCGCTGACGCATGTTCGCCCCTTCATTGCCCAGACACGCAACAGAAGATCCGGCCAAGCTGTCCTGCGCCAGATCTGAAGCATCGCCCGCCAGCATCAACTGACAATCGAGGCTCAACGCCAACCGGTTCAGACGTCGTGGCAATTCGGCACTGGGTGCATGATTGGAAAACAGGACGAGTGCGTCAGGTTTGATCTTTTCGCACACCAACGTCAGCTCATCAAACGGCTGACCTGTCGTCAGCACGCGAACACCGGAATTGCTGTCGCTGAGAAACAGCGCCGCCACCAGCAGCTCCAGCTCTCGACATTGCCCGGCCAGCGCGCTGACGATCACCCGCCGCGGTTGGGTGCCACGCAGCATGACAATCCGTTGCAACACCCGCGCCCGCAGGAATCCATCGAAAAACAGCCACTCGCTGGTCTGCCCGAAAGCCTCCTGGCGCTGCAACAATTGCAGCCACATCGGCATCAGGATGTCCTGAAACACCACCGGCAATGAGTAAGAAGAAAAAATCTGACCATAGACGCGGTCCAGTTGCTGATCATCGAATGCGCTGACCGCCTGCTGGATCTGTTCCTGCCACTGGAGGTAATCAGCCTGCACCAGATCATCGGGAATGATGTGCGCCAGCACTTTCATCGGTTCGGTCTTGGCGAGGATCTTGCCGACTTTGCTCACGGCGACACCGCGATCAATCCAGTCGACGATGCTGCGCACTCGCTCGATATCGGTCATCGAATAAAGTCGATGCCCACTTTCAGTGCGTGTCGGCTGAATCAAACCATAGCGTCGCTCCCAGGCGCGCAAGGTCACCGGGTTTACACCGGTAAGTCGTGCGACCTCACGGATCGGGAACAGATCGGCGCGCTCGAGCGCAACAGTGGCCTGCGTAGCGGGGCTTGCGTCCGTGATGACAGGCATATGGCGCTCAACTTCCATGTCGGTTTGATTGGATCCCATTCTAACGCTTATGCCCTGATTGGATTCAAGTGATGAAATGCGACGAAAGTCGCTGGTTTAATCGTGAAAAACCGGAATAATCCTTGCTTGTTGAAAAACGCAGGCCTCTACCCCGGCACTGCGTCAGGCGAAACTCCTACCCGGAGCGACGCAATCGAAATACGGAGATACAAAATGTCTACTTCCCCCGTCACGCTGATGGTTGCCCGTCGCGTCGCTGATGGCCGCTATCAGGATTTGATCGCCTGGCTACGCGAAGGCGAACAACTGGCCACGGATTTCCCCGGTTACCTGGGTTCTGGCGTGCTCGCGCCGCCACCCGGCGATAACGAATTCCAGATCATTTTCCGCTTTGTCGATGAGCAGACGTTGCATGCGTGGGAGCATTCGGCGTCCCGCACCGCGTGGTTGAGCCGTGGCAGCGATCTGTTCGCCCATCCGAAAGAGCACCGGGTCAGCGGTATCGAAGGCTGGTTCGGCGCCGCCGGTCAGCGTCCACCGCGCTGGAAACAGGCCGTCGCAATCTGGCTGGCGTTCTTTCCGGTGTCGTTGCTGTTCAACTTTGTCCTCGGGCCGTTGCTCGCTGACATGAGTTTGTTGCCGCGAGTACTGATCAGCACGGCGTGCCTGACGCCGCTGATGGTTTACTTCTTTATTCCGTTGTCGACGCGCTTGCTGGCGAACTGGCTGAACAGCACCCCGGTGCGCCTGCCTGTTTCGGCGACACCTCAGAAACATTAAAGATCGCAGCCTCGTTGCACTCGACAGCTCCTACAGGACTGAACACAGACCAAGGTAGGAGCTGCCGCAGGCTGCGATCTTTTCAGGCTCGTCGCTGTTATAGTTTTTGCTCCCACCGCGATGCGAGCCGTTCATGCCTGATTCCTCAGCCCCGATCCTTATCACCGGTGCCGGCCAGCGTGTCGGTCTGCATTGTGCGCAGCGGTTGCTCGAAGAAGGCTATCGCGTCATCTTCACCTACCGTAGCGAACGCCCCGGCGTGCAGACACTGCGTGATTTGGGCGCTACTGGCCTGTTCGCCGATTTCTCCAGCGAAGCCGGGATTCTTGTATTTATCAAAGAACTGAAGACACACACCGAGAGCTTGCGCGCCATCGTGCACAACGCTTCCGAATGGCTGGCCGAAACCCCGGACAGCGAGGCCGAAGCCTTCACGCGCATGTTCAATCTGCACATGCTCGCGCCGTATCTGATCAACCTGCACTGTGGTGAATTGCTGCAACGCTCGACGCCCGCCGACATCATCCACATCAGCGACGATGTCACGCGCAAAGGCAGCAGCAAGCACATCGGTTATTGCGCCAGCAAGGCCGGACTCGACAGCCTGACCCTGTCCTTCGCCGCCCGCTATGCGCCGGCGATCAAGGTCAACGGTATCGCCCCGGCCCTGCTATTGTTCAATCCCGACGACGACGCGGCGTACCGCGCCAAGGCCCTGGCCAAATCCGTTCTAGGCATCGAACCGGGCTGCGAAGTGATCTATCAGAGCCTGCGCTATCTGCTCGACAACCCTTATGTCACCGGGACAACCCTGACCGTCAACGGCGGAAGGCACGTCAAATAACGCCTGCCTGCGAGGATGTCCATGACCCGCTCACTGCCCGAGAATTACCGCGAAATCCTCATCGGCCTCGGTGAAGATCCCGACCGTGAAGGATTGCTCGACACCCCGCTACGCGCGGCCAAGGCCATGCAATACCTGTGTCACGGCTATGAGCAGAGCCTCGACGAGATCGTCAATGGCGCGCTGTTTGCCTCGGACAGTGACGAGATGATCATCGTCGCCGACATCGAGTTGTACTCTTTGTGCGAACATCACCTGCTGCCCTTCATCGGCAAAGCCCATGTGGCTTATATTCCGACGGGCAAGGTGTTGGGCTTATCGAAAATCGCACGCCTGGTGGACATGTTCGCCCGGCGCCTGCAGATTCAGGAAAACCTCACCCGGCAAATCGCCGATGCAGTGCAACAGGTCACCGATGCCGCGGGCGTCGCGGTCGTCATTGAGGCCAGACACATGTGCATGATGATGCGCGGTGTCGAAAAACAGAATTCGACCATGAACACCTCGGTCATGCTCGGCGCCTTTCGCGAGTCGAGCAACACCCGCCAGGAGTTCCTGCAATTGATTGGACGGAGAAGTAAATGCCACAACTACAACCGGGAATGGCGCGCATCCGGGTCAAGGATCTGCGCTTGCGCACCTTTATCGGGATCAACGAGGACGAGATCCTCAACAAGCAGGAAGTGCTGATCAATCTCACGATCCTGTACGCGGCGCAGGAAGCGGTGCGCGACAACGACATCGATCACGCGCTGAATTACCGCACCATCACCAAGGCGATCATCGCCCACGTCGAGGGCAATCGTTTTGCGCTGCTCGAACGCCTGACCCAGGAACTGCTGGATCTGGTGATGACTCATGCTGCAGTGCTGTACGCCGAAGT
>Ga0157369_10001539_pt1 | contig 28248 bp, 30 predicted proteins | sample C25metaG_FD_113461 | JGI IMG/M metagenome (GOLD analysis project Ga0157369, IMG submission 113461) | Corn rhizosphere microbial communities from Kellogg Biological Station, Michigan, USA - C2-5 metaG | ecosystem: Host-associated > Plants > Roots > Rhizosphere > Soil | place: USA: Michigan... | reverse complement strand
GGGATACCTCGCTCACGGGGGTTGGGGGTGCGACGCCTGGGTCTCGCTCTTCTTGCGGAGCGGAATCGGACCCGAGGTCGTCATCCGCGTCACAGCGAGAAGTTCTCCATCCCCGGAGGCAAGCTCGGACTGCCTCCGGACCTCAGGATCTCGAGCTGCGCGTTCCATTGCTCGAGGTCCCAGATTTCGAAATGGGTGCCCTGGCCGACGAACATCACCTGGCGCGTGATGCGCGCGAAGTCGCGCAGCTCGGGAGGGATCAGCAGGCGTCCCGCCCCGTCCGGCTCGCATTCCTGCGCGAAGCCGACGAGCAGGCGTTTCCAGAGGTTCAGTTGGCGATCGAGGCTGGGGAAGCCCATGACCCGCGCCCGGATGGGCTCCCAGGCAGGCTCGGGGTACAGCAGCAGGCAGCCTTCGGGATGCGCAGTAAGCACTAGCTTAACGGTGCCACCCTGCGTGAGGGGCTCGCGAACGCGCGCCGGCACGGCCATGCGTCCTTTCGCATCCAGGTTGACCTGGTTTGCCCCTTGGAACACCGTCTCCCCCACGTTTTCCCACTTCCGCACACTGTAGAGAGCGAGCTACAGGGTGTCAATGGAAAAAGTGCGCAACTTTTTCTTCTGAGACAAGGGGTTAGCGTCGTCTTTCGCCGACGCGCGATGCGCTAAACGAAGTTGAAACAAAGGGTTACGAAGCGATCTGAAAGTAGATTGGCAGGATGAGGCCCGGTCGAGTGTGGATAACCCGGTCCTGCCCTGCTTTGGGGCGCCCCAATAAAAAGGGGGCCCGAAGGCCCCCCAACTGCCGAACGCTGGTTCGGCCTAGCCGCCGCTCTTGCCGCGGCCGTGCTCGCCCGCGTGGCCGTTGCCGCCCCCCTGGGCGGTCGTGACGCCGGAGTTCGCGGAGGTGCCGCTGCCGCTCACCACGCCCGCGCCGGTCGAGACGGAGGTGGCACCGGCGGTCGACGCGACGGTGGTCGCGCCGCTGCCCGCCCCCGTGACCACCCCGCGGCCGTACGCGTGGCCGTTGGTGCCGGCGATGCCACCGTTCGCGGTCGTGAGGCCGTGCGAGCTCGCCGAGGGCACGACGCCCGAGGCGGTCGTGATGCCCTTGCTGCCATGCGACCCCGGGGTCGCGCCGCCGGACGCGGTCGTGATCCCCTTGCCGGCGTGGGAGCCGCCCGCCGAGCTGCCCGACGCGGTCGTGATGCCCTTGCCGGATTTCGGCGAGCCCACGCTGGTGCCGCCGGCCGTGGTGATGCCGCTCGACTTCGGCGTGAGCGTCGCGGTCTTCGGCGTCGTTGTGCCGGTCGTCGCGGTCGTTGTCGACGCGGACGTCGCGCGGCTCGCGACCTTCGCGGCGCCGAGCGCCTTGCCGACGGTGGTGCCGTCCGCCTTGGCGATCTGGCCCCAGCCCATGCCGCTCGCGCGCTGCTCGAGCACGCCCTTGAGCGTCGTGGTGGTGGTCGTGCCGTCCTTGTTGGTGACGGTCACGTCGCCGCCGTTGAGCGCCGCCTGGAGCTGGTCGGCGGTGGGATTCGTGATCCCGGCCTGCTTGAGCTGGGCCTCGGCGAGGGCGAGCGCGATCTTCACTTCGCCCCAGCCCATCTTGCCGGTGTCGGGCGTGAAGGTCGTGTCCGTCGTGCCGGTGGTCCCGGTGCCTGTACCGGTACCGGTGCCCGTACCCGTGCCGGTGCCCGTACCCGTGCCGGTGCCTGTCGTGCCCGTGCCGCCGCCGGTCGTCGTGTTCGACGTGAGCGTGATCTCCGTGCCGTTGCGCAAGCCGTACACGAGCGCGAGCGCATTGTCCTTCGAGCCCGCGATGTTCGCGAACTCCGCGGCGATCTTGTTGGCGACGCGGGACTGCCCGTAGTTGCTGGAGGACTGCGTGCCGAGCGATCCGGCGTCATCCGCGAGCGCCGCCATCGGGGCCAGCGCGATCGCCACAGACGCAACCAACACTCGCATGCGAGTCTTCATGGTTCTCTTCTCCGTTCTCACGTGGTGGTGCCGACGATTCTTTCCGTCTGCAGGATCACCTCGGTGGCCGTGGCCCCGTCGCGCAGGATGCCGCCGTCCTTCTTGGCGGTGACCATCATGCGCGTGGTATTGGGCGTGAGCGCCTCCAGCTCGACCTCGATGTCACGGTCGCCGGCTCTTGCCGTGATCGTTAGGGTCGATCCGTCACGCTTCGACTCCAGCACCTTGACCTGCATGCGGTGAAATGCGCCGAGTGTTGCCGTCTTCACCTGCGCCTGGGGCGTGGTGAATGTCTTGTAGACCATGCCGTTCAACTGGTGCGACACGCCCGTGGCCATGCCCACGCCGAGCGCGGTGAGGCCCACGGCGACGCATCCGCCGAGGTTGAGCGACGAGATTGCGACGAGGATCGTGAGGGTCTTTTTCATTCCGTATGCGCGTTAGTCGTCGACGTGCTCGGCCGGCGGGCGGCCACCGTCGATCCCGTTGGAAACCAGGGCATCGTCCTGCACTTCGTGCAATGCGATGGGCGTGCGCGACGCGCCGAAATGCACCTCGAGGTGCGCGCACGCGTGGGCGATGAAAGCGAGGCTGGCGAACGTCATCGCGCCGGCGATCCTTTTCATGGCTCCTCCCGTTGCGTTTGTAACGGCCGCCATGATCGCCAGCCGCGGGACCGAGCGATGTGACGCGTGCCACATATCGATAAAAAGGAGGGGTTTGTCACCGGGGGGCGACAACGTGACGCGCGTCGACGGAAAAGTGACGCCGCGCGTCAGCGCACGAAAGCAGTGTGAAGCAGGCCGGTAAGCGGGATTCTGTTACGGCCTTGCGGCTATGACGGTCATTCCTCTGGGACGCGCGTTGCCGCGCGCCTCGAGCCACCTACCCGCAGACTCGGTGGGCCACGTCATCGTCTGCCTATTTGGTGTTGCTCCGCGTAGAGATTGCCCGTTTCACCCTGCATCGCCCCGAAGGACAACGCAGACTCGTCTCTGTTGCTCTGATCCTCGCCTCACGGCGGACGGGTGTTACCCGCTACGCTGCCCGATGGAGTCCCGACTTTCCTCTGCGCAACCGAAGGTGGCGCAGCGACCGCCTGGCCTGCTTCACCCCGCCATTCTATGTGAGGCCCGGCGGGAGCGGCCGCGCGGCGTGCGGGCGCGGCCCGCGAAAGTGCACCGGGTCGTCGTAGAAATCCTCGCGCGCGCTCGCGGGATGCCATCCGGGGACGCCGAGCACCGGCATCGGCGCCATCAGCTTCGGCGACGAGAACCGCGCCGGGTCGGCGAAATGCGCGTCGAGCATCGCATCGATGCCTGCGATGCGCGCGGCGGGATCGAGCGACGCGAATCCCTCCGCGACGGGCAGGAAGACCGTCTTCGCCACCATGCCGATGAAAGGCGCGAGCGACTGCTCGTACATCCCGTGGCCGAACCCCACGAACGCGACGTGCCGCGCCAGCTCCTCGCGCCGCGTCCAGAAAAGCTCCTTCCAACGGAAGTCCACGATCAGCCGCAGCAGCTCCGGCGCGGAGGAGGCGACCGCGACGCCGCCTTCGTCGAAGAGCGTGAGCGCATCGCGCGCGGGACTGCGGGTGCGCGATTCGCGCTCGCCTCCCGCCTCGAGCATCGCGACGTGCTGCGCATTGATGCGCGCCTTGGCGCGCGGGAACGTGAGCCAGGCCAGCGCATTGAAGAGGTCGTGCCAGTGGCCCGGACGCGTCTCGACCTCGCCCGTGGCGGCGATGTGCAGCTCGTAGTAGCGCCTCTCGCAATCGGTCGCGGACCGTGGCGGCACGAACGACAGCGGCGCGCCCGTTGCGACGTTCAGTCCCGCCGCGGCGCGGGTCAGGTCCCCGTGCGTGGGCCAACGGCCCGCGGGAAGCCGCCCGAGCGCCGCGCGCAGCGGATCGAACACGGGCTCGCGCAGGCGCGCCGATGCACCGGCCCAATCCACGGCGTGCCTACGCCGCGAGCCGCCAGCGCACGAAGCCGTCGGCGCGGATCGGCACCACGGTCGAGGCGCCGAACGGATATTCGCGCGGCACGCGCCATTCCGCGCGCTCGAGCGTGACCCGCGCGCGGTTGCGGGGCAGGCCGTAGAAGTCGGGACCGAAGTGGCTCGCGAAGGCCTCGAGCTTGTCGAGCGCGCCCGCGGCCTCGAACGCCTCGGCGTAGAGCTCGAGGGCGGCATGCGCGGTATAGAGGCCCGCGGAGCCGCAGTCGCATTCCTTCGAGCCGCGCGGGTGCGGCGCCGAATCGGTCCCGAGGAAGAAGCGCGGGTTGCCCGAGGTCGCCGCGCGCACGAGCGCCTGGCGATGCTCCTCGCGCTTGAGCACCGGCAGGCAGTAATGATGCGGCCGCAGTCCGCCCGAGAAGATCGCGTTGCGATTGAGCAGAAGGTGGTGCGCGGTGATGGTGGCGGCGACGTTCGCGCCCGCACCCTCGACGAACTCCGCGCCCTGGCGCGTCGTCACGTGCTCGAGCACGAACTTGAGCCGCGGGAAGCGCTGCACCAGCGGTGCCATGGTCCGCTCGAGGAACACCGCCTCGCGGTCGAACACGTCGACGTCCGGGTCGGTCACCTCGCCGTGCACGAGGAGCGGCATGCCCGCTTCCTGCATCGCCTCGAGCACCGCGTCGCAGCGGCCGATGTCGGCCACGCCGGCCTGCGAGTTGGTGGTGGCGCCGGCCGGGTAATACTTGACCGCGGTGACGACGCCGGAGGACTTTCCGCGCGCGATTTCCGCGGCCGGCGTGGCTTCGGTGAGATAGAGCGTCATGAGCGGCGTGAAGCCGCTGCCGGGCGGAAGCGCGGCCAGGATCCGGTCGCGGTACGCACGCGCTTCATCCACGCGCACGACCGGCGGCTTGAGGTTGGGCATGACGATGGCGCGCGCGAACTGGCGCGCGGTGGCGCCCACCACGTCCGCCATGGCCTCGCCGTCGCGCAGGTGACAGTGCCAGTCGTCGGGGCGTGTGATCGAAAGCGTGTCGGTCATCGCCGAAATTATAGGCGGTCAGCGCTGCGTCCCCGGTTTCCCGTTTCACCTCCCGAATTCCGACTGCGTCCCCGGTTTGCCGTCCCCGGTTTCACCGCTTGCGCTCGAGCGCGGCGGCGTAAAGCTCGTTGCGCGGCGCGCCGGTGATGCGCACGGCGAGCGCGACCGCCTGCTTGAGCGGCAGCTCCTCGAGCAACGCGTCCAGCACCGCGTGCCAATCGATCGCCGGCGCGGCCTCCACGGCGCGGCCCTCGATCACGAGCACGAACTCGCCGCGCTCGCGATCGGGATCGGCCTCGATCCATGCGCGCGCGGCCGCGAGCGGCATGCGCTCGATCGTCTCGAACTTCTTGGTGATCTCGCGCGCGATCACCACGTCGCGCTCGCCGAGCGCGGCGTGAAGGTCCGCGAGCGTCCCGGCGATGCGATGGGGCGACTCGAAGAGCGCGACGGCCCAGGGTCCCGCGGCGAGCGCCTCGAGGCGCTTGCGCCGGGCGCTGCCCTTCACCGGCAGGAAGCCCGCGAACACGATGCCCTCGAAGGTGAGGCCGCTCGCGGAGATGGCGGCCGTGAGCGCGCTGGCGCCCGGCACCGGGATCACGCGCTGGCCCGCCTCGCGCACGCGCTGCACGACGACCGCGCCGGGATCGCTCACCGCGGGCGTGCCCGCGTCGCTCACGAGCGCCACCGCATCGCCGGCCGCGATGGCCTCGACGATCGAGCCGGCGACGCGAAGCTCGTTGTGCTCGTGCACGGCGACGAGCTTCGCGCCGATGCCGTAGTGGTGCAGCAGGCCGCGCGTGACGCGCGTGTCCTCGGCCGCGACGAATGCCGCGTGGCCGAGCACCTCGAGCGCGCGGCGCGTGATGTCGCCGAGATTCCCGATCGGCGTCGCCACCACATATAATCCGGGTTCCAACACCGCGTCGCGGGACGCCTCCCGCGCCGTGCCGGAGCCCGCCGCCTCCCTCGAAATGTCGCGCTTCAACGCGGTCCTCCTCGTCGCCGTGCTCGCCTGGACAAGCCCGGCATTCTCGGACGATGTCCCCTCCGGCACAACCACGCGTGCGCGCATCGTGCCGCCGGCCGGCGCGAAGGACGCGGGCGATGCGGCGGGCACGAGCGAGACCACCCGCGCCCGCATCGTCGGCCCGGTGCCCGCGTCTCCTGCGGACGACATCGACCCCGCGACCGGCATCTCGCGCTCCTCGAAGGTGCAGCCGCTGCGCGATGCGCCGGCCGCGCCGAACCCGATTCCCGCCGCGCCGCGCGCGCCCGGCGCCGCCGCTCCGTTCGTGGCGCTCATCCTGCCGACGCAATCGCCGACGCTCGGCAAGCTGGCCGATGCGCTGCGGCAGGGCTACCAGGCGGCCGCCGAGGTCGAGGGCAAGGCAGGCCCGGCGGTGAAGCTCACGGCCGTCGACAACGACGGCCCGGCCCTCGTCACCGCGTGCCGCGCCGCGCGCGAGTCGGGCGCCATCCTCGTGGTGGGCGCCATCACTCGCGACGGCGCCACCGCGCTCGCGCACAGCGATTGCGCGGCCAACGCGACGCTCGAGCTCAACGAGCCGCAGCGCACCCCGCAGGACGCGCTGCCCAACCTGTACGACGTCTCGCTCTCGCTCGACAACGAGGCGCGCCAGGTCGCCGAGCAAGGGGTGAACGACGGCTGGCACCGCGCCGCCATCGTGACCAGCGCCTCGCCGCTCGCGAAGCGCGTGGTCGACGCCTTCGAGCGCGAATGGGTGCGCGCCGCGGGCGAGGTGCGCCGCATCGAGTATTCCGGCGATCCCGAGACCCTCACGAGCGTGCGCGATCGCGTGCTCGCGAGCCGCGCCGACATGGTGTTCCTCGCCTTGCCCGCGGCGGATGCGCGCGCCGTGCGCCCGTACATCGCGGCGAACGTGCCGACCTATGCCACGTCGCTCAGCGTGAACCCGCGCGCCGAGCCCGTCGTCAACCTCGACCTGGAGGGTGTCCGTTATCTCGAGATGCCCTGGTTCGTCCAGCCCGACCATCCCGCCGTCATGGCGTATCCGCAGCCCAAGTCGCCGATGTCGGTCGACGAGGAGCGCCTGTACGCCCTCGGCATCGACGCGTACCGCCTGTCGCTCCTGCTGCTGCGGGGCGAGGCCAGGCGCACCGCGCTGGACGGCGTCACGGGGCGCATCACGCTCGACGGCAACACCTTCGTGCGCGCGCTCGTCCCCGTCCGCGTCGACTCGGGCCGCGTGGTGCCGTCGAAGGCGCCGTGAACGCGGATGGCCCGCGCACCGCCGCGCAGCAGAGCGGGGCGGCGGGCGAGCGCCGCGCCGAGCGGTTGCTGGAAAGCCACGGGCTCACCATCGTCGAGCGCAATTACCGCACGCGCATGGGAGAGATCGACCTCGTCGCCCGGGACGGCGACGTGCTCGTCTTCGTGGAGGTGCGCCTGCGCGCCGACGACCGCTTCGGCGGTGCGGCGGCGAGCATCGGCCCGGCCAAGCAGCGCCGCCTCGCGGCCGCCGCGAGCCTCTACCTCGCGCGCTTCGGCCGCGCGCCGCGCTGCCGCTTCGACGTTGTCACGCTCGGGCAGGGCGAGCCGCGATGGCTGCGCGGGGCCTTCGATGCCGCTTGGTAGAATCGCACCATGGATCTCATCGCACATCTCAGGACGCATTTCGAGGAAGGCATCGAGCTCAGGCGCCGCATGGCCGAGACGCTGCCCGAGCACATCGTGAAGGCCGGCCAGGCGATGGCGCAGGCGCTGCGCTCGGGCCGCAAGGTCCTCTCGTGCGGCAACGGCGGCTCCGCCGCGGACAGCCAGCACTTCGCCGCGGAGATCGTCGGGCGCTTCGAGCGCGAGCGTCCGGGCATGCCCGCGATCTCCCTCACGGTGGACACGAGCGCCCTCACCGCGATCGCCAACGACTACGACTTCGACCGCGTCTTCTCGAAGCAGGTCGAGGCGCTGGGCCAGGCGGGCGACGTGCTGCTCGGCATCTCCACCTCGGGCAACTCGAAGAACGTGGTCGAGGCGATGAAGGCCGCGCAGGCGAAGGGCATGTCGGTCGTGGCGCTCACCGGGCGCGACGGCGGCGCCATGGCGAAGATGCTGCGCCCCCAGGACTTCCACCTGAACGTCGCCCACCCGCGCACGATGCGCGTGCAGGAAGTGCACCTGCTGTGCATCCACAGCCTGTGCGAGGTGATCGACAACGTGATCCACGGAGAGAAGAAATGAAGGTCTTGCTTTCGCTCGCCGCCGCGGCCGCGGCCGCTACGCTGTTGCAGGGGTGCTTCCCGGCGGCCGTCGTCGCCACCGGTGCGGCCGTGTCGATGGCGACGGACCGGCGCACGCCGGGCATCTACGTCGAGGACGAGAACATCGAGCTCAAGGCGGGCGCGCGGCTGCGCGAGGGGCGCTTCGGCACCACGCACGTCAACGCGACGAGCTTCAACCGCCGCGTGCTGCTCACGGGCGAAGCGCCGAGCGAGGAGCTGCGCAAGGAGGCCGAGCAGGCCGTGCGCTCGATCCCCAACGTGCGCGACGTGGACAACGAGGTCCAGGTCGCCGGCGCCTCGTCGCTCGCCGCGCGCGGCAACGACAGCCTCATCACCGGCAACGTCAAGGCGCGCATGGTGAACAACGGCAAGTTCTCGCCCAACCACGTGAAGGTCGTCACCGAGGCCAACGTCGTCTACCTCATGGGCCTGGTGACCCCGGCCGAGGGCGACGCGGCCGCGGAGATCGCGCGCACGACGCAGGGCGTGAGCCGCGTGGTGAAGGTCTTCGAGTACCTGAGCTGACGAACGGCAACACGGCGCCGCCGGGCGGTGCCGCGGTTACAGCTGTATTGCCCCGAGTGACCCGCGTCACTTCGAGGGCGCGGTGGCCTTCCGACAATGCGCGCAAACCAAGTCGAAGGCACCCGGCTCATGATCAGGGGGGAAAGGTCGAAGGCGCTGTTGCGCTCGGGCATCCCGGCGCTCGTGCTGGCGGCATCGGTCGCGCTCACGGCGCTCGGCTGGTATGGCCTGGAGCGCAACCGCCACGCGGAGGCGCGCTCGCAGTTCGAGCGGCGCACCGACACGGCGCTCGCGGCCGTGCGCGCGCGCGTGCTCGGCTACGAGCAGGTGCTGCGCTCCGGCGCCGCGCGCATGGCGTCCTCGCCCGCGGTCTCGCGCGAGGAGTGGCGCGACTTCGTGGGCTACCTGCAGCTCGACGAGCGATTCCCCGGCATCCAGGCGATGGGATACGCGCCGGTCGTCAACGACTGGCAGAAGCCCACGCACCTGCAGGGCGTGCGCGAGTCGGGCGCGCCCGAATACGACATTCGCCCGCCGGGTGAGCGCAGCGTCTACGCGCCCGCGGTCTACGTGGAGCCCCTCGCGGGCCGCAATGCGCGGCTCCTGGGCTTCGACCTGCGCACCGACGATGCGAGCGCCCAGGCCATGGCGCGCGCCGCGGAGAGCGGCGACGTGGCGGTCTCGGGGCGCGCCACGGGCGCCGGGGATTTCGCGCGCGCCCTGCCCGGCGGCGCGACCTTCTTCATGTACGCGCCGCTCTACCATGACAGCGTGCGCGTGATCGCCCGGCAGGATCGCCCGCCCGCGCTCGCGGGCTTCGCGTTCCTGGAGCTGCGCATGAACGAGCTCATGCGCGGCATCCTCGACGAGGGCGTGCTCTCGGTGCTCGACATGCGCATCCACGACGAGGGACGCGAGGACGACGCGGGCCTGCTCATCGACACGCGCGCCGCCTGGCGCGGCCCGGGTAGCGCCGGCGCCCCGCGCTTCGAGCGTACCGCGCGGCTGCTGCTGCCGGGACGCACCTGGAGCGTGAGCTTCGTCTCGCGCCCGGAGTTCGATGCCGCCGTCGAAAACGACCGGCCGTGGGTCATCCTCGTGGCCGGCATGGCGGGCAGCGTCATCGTGTTCGTGCTCACCGCCGCGCTCGTGGCGACGCTCAACCGCGCGCACCATCTCTCGATGCGCGACCCGCTGACCGGGCTCTTCAACCGCCGCTATCTCGACGAGACGATGGAGCGCGAGCTGCAGCGCGCGCGGCGCGAGGGCGCCCCGATCGGCGCGATCCTGCTCGACCTCGACCACTTCAAGCACCTGAACGACACATTCGGCCACAACGCGGGAGACTACGTCCTCGAGCGCACCGGCGAATTGCTCTCGCACGCGACGCGCGGCAGCGACATCGCCTGCCGTTTCGGCGGCGAGGAGTTCGCGCTCATCCTGCCCGGGGCGACGCTCGAGAACACGCGCAAGCGCGCCGAGGCGATCCGCGCATCCTTCGAGGCGCTCGACCTGGTCTATGCCGGCCGGCGCCTGGCGCCGCTCTCGCTCTCGGCGGGCGTCTCGGCGCTCCCGCCGGGTGCCGAGCAGTGGATCAGCGTTTTGCAGGAAGCGGACAAGGCGCTCTACGCGGCGAAGGAAGGCGGACGCAATCGCGTCGTCGCCGCCGCGCCCGCGGCGCCGCGTGCGCAGCCGCAAGCCGCGTAGCACGCGCGCGATTTGATACCCTTGCGGGGCATCCGCACCGAGAGCGCATGAACGCCTCCTTCGAATCCAAGATCTGCGCGCCCGCCGACTTCGCGGCGCGCGCGGCCGCGCTGCCGCGCCCGCTCGTCTTCACCAATGGGGTCTTCGACATCCTGCACCGCGGCCACGTGACCTACCTGGACGAGGCGCGCAGGCTCGGGCGCTCGCTCGCGGTGGCGCTCAATTCCGACGCCTCGGTGCGCCGCCTGGGCAAGGGCGGCGACCGGCCGATCAACGTGCTCGAGGATCGCCTCGCGGTGCTGGCGGCGCTGGAGAGCGTGGCGCTGGTCACCTGGTTCGAGGAGGACACGCCGCTCGATCGCATCGTCGAATGCCGCCCGGACCACCTCGTGAAAGGCGGCGACTGGGCCGTCGAGCGCATCGTGGGCGCCCGCGAAACGCTCGGATGGGGCGGCGAGGTGCACTCGATCCCCTTCCGGCACGACCGCTCCACCACGCGCCTGCTCGAAAGAATCCGCTCATGATCGCATCCCTGCCCACCGACCTCCTCGGCCGCCTCGAAGCGATCGTCGGGGAGCGCGGCCTCATCGTCGACACGCGCGAGCAGCAGCCCTTCGTGAACGACTGGCGCGACCAATGGCACGGCCGCGCGGCCGCCGTGATCCGGCCCGGCAACACCGACGAGGTCGCGCGCGTCGTGGCCGTGCTCGCCCAGATGCGCGTGCCGATCGTGCCGCAGGGCGGCAACACCGGCCTGTGCGGCGCCAGCATCCCCGACACGTCGGGGTCACAGGTCGTGGTGAGCCTCGGGCGCATGAACCGCGTGCGCGAGATCGACGCCGAGAACAACACCATGACGGTCGAGGCGGGCTGCGTGCTGCAGAACCTGCAGGAGGTGGCGCAGAGCCACGGCCGGCTCTTCCCGCTTTCGCTCGCCGCCGAAGGCAGCTGCCAGATCGGGGGCAACCTCTCCACCAACGCCGGCGGCACCGGCGTGCTGCGCTACGGCAACGCGCGCGACCTCGTGCTCGGGCTCGAGGTGGTCCTGCCCGACGGGCGCGTGTGGCACGGGCTGCGGGGCCTGCGCAAGGACAACACCGGCTATGACCTGAAGCAGCTCTTCGTGGGCGCCGAAGGCACGCTCGGCATCATCACGGCCGCCGTCGTGAAGCTCTTCCCGAAACCGAACACGGTCGTGACGGCGCTCGTTTCCGTCGACCATCCGGCGGCATCCGTGGCACTCCTGTCCCGGCTGCGTGCGGCGTGTGGCGATCGCGTCACGGGCTACGAGCTCATGGCGCGCACGTGCCTCGACCTCGTGGTGCACAACATCCCCGGCTCGCGCGACCCGATGGACCAGGCCTACCCGTGGTACGTGCTGGTCGAGCTCTCGGACATCGCCCCCGAGGCGTCCCTCGAGACGGTGCTGCAGGACGCGCTCGAGGATGCCGCCGAGGCCGACCTCGTGCGCGACGCGGTGCTCGCCTCGAGCGAGGCGCAGCGCAAGGCGCTCTGGGCGCTGCGCGAGAACGTCCCGGAGGCGCAGAAGCTCGCCGGGATCGGCATCAAGCACGACGTCTCGGTGCCGGTGAGCCGCGTGCCCGACCTCATCGGCCGCGCGGGCGAAGCGCTGCACCGGCGCTTCCCGGACGTGCGTATCGCGCCCTTCGGCCACGTCGGCGACGGCAACGTCCACTACAACTGCTCGGTGCCCGTGGATCGCGAGGGCCACCCGCTCGACGCGTGCGTGCCCGAGGTGAACCACATCGTGTACGAGGTCGTGCATTCGCTGGGCGGATCCATCAGCGCCGAGCACGGCCTGGGCGTCCTGAAGCGCGAGGAGGTCGTGCGCTACAAGAGCGACGTGGAGATGGACCTGATGCGCACGATCAAGCGCGCGCTCGATCCCCACGGCATCATGAATCCGGGGAAGGTGCTCTAGAAACCGGGGACCTTCTCCCCCTCCCGCCACAAGAGCGCCTGCCGCCGCACCACGTCCGGCATCGATCGCGTCTGCGCGTACTCCTCGCGCAGCCAGTTGGCGCCGTTGCGCCGCGCGCGTGCGAGCTCGGCCAAGGCGCGCAGCGGCATCGTGTTTCCCATCGCGACCGAGCGCGGCAGCAGGCGATCGAGGGTCGCCAGCAGGTCCTCGCGCAGGTTGACGCTCCTCTTCTCCCACGGGTCGACCAGGGCCGCCTCGAAGCCGAAGCGGCAGGCCTGGAAGCGGTTGTATCCGTACACGCGATAGAGCGGCTCCACCGGATCGGCGCGGCGACGCTCGAGCAGCTCCGCGGCGAGCGTCTGCGCATATGCGGCGAGCTGTGCGGCGAGCTCGATGGTGAGCGGCGTGTCGCAGATGCGGATCTCGATCGTGCCGTACTCGGGCTTCGGCCGGATGTCCCAGTAGAAGTCCTTCATCGAGCCCACGATGCCGTAGCCCTGCATCTCGTCGAAGTAGCGCGTGAACTGCTCCCACGTCGTGACCGGCGGCATCTGGCCCGCGAGCGGGAAGGCCGACACGGCGTGCAGGCGCGAGGTGTCGAACGACGTCTCCTGGCCCTGCGCGAAGGGCGAGGACGCGGAGAGCGCGATGAAGTGCGGGATGTACGGCGCGAGCGCGTGCGTGAGGTACACGGCGTCGTCGGGAGAAGCGACGCCGACGTGGATGTGCTGGCCGAACACGGTGAACTGCTTCGCGAGGTAGCCGTACAGGTTCGAGACCTTGAGGAAGCGCTCGGTCGGGAAGATGCGCCGCTCCGTCCAGCGGTGATACGGGTGGGCGCCGCCACCGGCGACCGCGAGGTTCAGCCGGTCCGCCGCGCGCACGATGCCGTCGCGCACGGCGCGCAATTGCGTGAGCAGCGTGTCGTAGCTGCGATTCACCGCCGAGTTGATCTCGATCATGCTCTCGGTGATCTCGGGCTTCACCTCGCCCGGCAGGTCCGCCTTCTTCAGGCGCTCGAGCAGGTCGGCCGCGCCGCGCGCGAGGTCGTAGTCGCGCGTGTTGAGCACCATGATCTCCAGCTCGACCCCGAACGTGAGCGGCTCGGAGACGCGGAAGTCGAGGGGCACGGCTACGCGTCCCGGGGGCGTGCGCCGCGCAGCTGCATCGTCATCGAGCCCGCGTCGTCGGAGACGGTCTCCCCGGCGATGCGCAGCCCCCATTGCACGAGCAGCGGGCCGGCGAGCTCCATCACGATCACGGCCGCGATGAAGACGTCGCCCAGCTCCTGGCCGAACCGGGGAAAGATGTTGCCGATGTCGTGCGCCATGAGGAGCGTGAGCGCGGACATCGGCTGCAGCGCCATGGCGAGGCCGAGGCACTGGCGCATGCGCAGGCCGCTTACCGGCGCGAGGGCGAGGACGCCGACCAGCTTTCCGCAGCCGCGCGCCGCGATGAAGAGCAGGGCGAGCACGCCGGCCGCGCCGAGCGCCTCCACGGGCACGCTCGCGCCCGTGATCACGAAGAGCACGATGTAGAGCAGGCGCCCGAGCGGGGCGAGGTTCACGTTCAGCAGCTCGTAGCCGCGATCGTCGTTGCGCGAGAAGATGCCGAAGGCGAGCAGCGTGAGGATCACCGGCAGCCTGAGCATCGTGGCGAGGCCCACGGCGCCCACCACCATGCCGACGATGAGCGTGAAGTGCACGTCCTTCGATTTCTCGATGTTGCGCGCGACCACGCGCGTGAGCCACGCCATCGCCGCGCCCACCGCGAGCGAGCCGAAGAAGAGATAGAGCGGGTGCAGCAGCGCCACCTCGACCTGCGGCTTGTCCGCCAGGTGCGACGAGGCGACCATCATGGTGGTGAGGATGGAAGCGAGCAGCCCGTTCATCGCGACGATGCTCATCGCGCGCTCCGTGACCTGGCCGTCGGCGTGCGTCTCGTGCACGGTGAAGAGCAGCATCGCGGGCGACGTCGTCATCGCGATCGCCGCCGCGAGCCCCGCGTGGACCATGGGCACCTTGAAGGTGAGCAGCGTCGCGAACACCGCGGCGAAGGAGAGCAGGCTCTCGGAGACCGCCATCGCGGCGAGCGTCCAGTCGCGTTTCATCCACTGCAAATCGAAGCGCCGGCCGAGGTCGAACAGCACCAGCCCGAGCGCGAGGTTCACGAAGATGCGCGCCTCGTCGATGAGCAGATCGAGCCCCAGGGCCTGCGCGAAGGGCGCGCAGAGGAAGCCCACGATGCCGTAGCCCAGGATGCGCGGCAGCCTGAAGGTGCGCGCGACTTCTCCGCCGACCATGCCCGCGACCAGCAACGCGCCGAACAGCAGCGGATAGCTGAAAGTCAACGGGAAGCTCGGGAGGAAGCCCAACTGCATGATCTCCAAGTAGAATGTCGCAACCCGTTTTCGGCATTGTACGTGCGAAATAGTTTCTTCCAGAACACGATTGCGCTCGTCTATGACTTCGACGGCACGCTGTCGCCGCAGCCGATGCAGGAGTACACCGTGCTGCCGAAGATCGGTGTGGAGCCCGCGCAGTTCTGGGAGAAGGTGAACCGCGAGGCGCGCGAGAGCGAGAGCGACCCGATGCTGGTCTACATGCGCCACATCATCGAGGCGCTCGAGCGCCAGCAGGTCGACGTGAAGCGCGAGGACTTCGCCGACATGGCGCGCGCGATCGAGTATTTCCCCGGCGTCGCGACGTGGTTCACGCGCATGAATGCGTACGTGCGCAAGCGCTCGAGGGGCCAGGTGAAGCTGCAGCACTACCTCATCAGCGCGGGACAGAAGGAGATCCTCGAGGGGGCCTCGATCCGCCGCCACTTCAAGCGCATCTACGCTTCCGAGTACCACTTCAACCACCACGGCGTGGCGGACTTCCCGAAGATCCTCGTCACCGACACGCAGAAGACGCAGTTCCTCTTCCGCATCAACAAGGGGCTCGAGCTCGTGACCGAATCGATCAACGAGCACATGCCGGAGGCGGACCGCGCGATTCCCTTTCCCAACATCATCTACATCGGCGACGGCATGACCGACGTGCCGTCGATGGCGATCACCAAGAAGAATGGCGGCCACGCGATCGCGGTGTACAACCCCGGCGATGCGCGCGGGCGCGCGACGTGCGTGAAGCTCCTCGACGCGCACCGCGTGGACTTCGTGTCCGAGGCCGACTACCGGCGTCCAAGCAAGCTCACGCGGCGCGTGCAGCTGCTGCTCGACGCGATCATCGCGGACGTGGCGTACCGGCGCGAGGCGCACGAGTGCCGCGAGGAGCTCAAGCCCGCCCGATGAACGCGCTCACGTTCGCGGCGCTGCGCCAGCTCGCCGACGGCCGCTTCCACTCCGGCGAGGCGGTGGCGAAGAGCCTCGGGCGCTCGCGCGCCACGCTGTGCGAAGCGCTGAAGCGCGTGCCCGAGCTCGGCGTGGAGATCTTCAGCGTGCCGGGCCGCGGCTACCGGCTGGCGCAGCCGCTCGAGTTCATCGATCCCACGATCGTCGCCTCCCGCCTCGCGGCGCGCGGCTCGCGCGTGCGCGTCGAGGTCGTCGACGAGATCGACTCCACCAGCTCGCAGCTCCTCGCGCGCGCGATGGGCGGGGCGCCGTCGGGCACGTGCCTCGCCGCCGAGTGGCAGAGCGCGGGGCGCGGGCGGCGCGGGCGCACGTGGGTTTCGTCGCTGGGCGGCAGCCTCACGTTCTCGCTCTTGTGGCGCTTCGAGCGCGGCGCGGGCCACCTGGGCGGCCTGTCGCTTGCCGCCGGCATGGCCGTGGCGCAGGCGCTCGAAGCGTGCGGCGCCGCGCGCGTGCAGGTGAAGTGGCCCAACGACGTCGTCGTCGACTTCCGCAAGCTCGCGGGCATCCTGGTCGAGACCAGCGGCGACCTGCAGGGGCCGAGCTGCGCCGTGATCGGCATCGGCGTGAACTATCGCCTGGGCGAGAGCACGCTCGATCGCATCGACCAGCCGGTCATCGATGTGGCCGGCTGCACGTCGCCCACGCCGGGCCGCAGCGAATTGCTCGCCGCGCTTCTCGCGAGCCTCGAGGCGGCGCTCGTGCGCTTCGAGCGCGAGGGCTTCGCGCCCTTCCGCGATCCATGGCGGGCGCTGCACGCGTACCAGGGACGGCCGGTGCGCGTCCTCGCGGCCGGCGAGGCCCCGTACGAGGCCGACGTCGTCGACGTGGCGCCGGACGGCGCGCTCGTGGTGTCGAGCGGCGGGCGCACGCTGGCCCTCGCGTCCGCCGAAATCTCGTTGCGCGCCCGATGAGCCGACTCCTCGCGATCGATGCCGGCAACACGCGCATCAAATGGGGACTGCACGACGGCGAATGGCGTGCGACGGGCGCCGTGGCCACGGCCGATGCCCACTCGCTCGCCGCGATGCTCGCGCTGCACGGGCCGGTCGAGCGCGCGATCGCCTCCAACGTGGCCGGCCCTGCCGTCGAGCGCGAGCTCGACCGCGCCGCGCGGCAACTCGGCGCCACGCTGCGCGTGGTCCATGCCACCGCCGGCGAGGCCGGTGTCGTGAACCGCTATCGCGATCCCGCGCAGCTCGGGCCCGACCGTTGGGCCGCGCTCGTCGCGGCACGCGCGAGCGGCCCCGGGCCCAAGGTCGTCGCGACCGCGGGCACCGCGCTCACGGTCGACGCGCTCTCCGGCGCGGGTGAATTCCTCGGCGGCCTCATCGTTCCGGGGCCCGCCCTCATGCGGCGCGCGCTGCAGTCGGGCACGGCGCGGCTGCGCGAGGTGGACGGCGCCGACAGCGACTTTCCCGCGAGCACGCCCGATGCCATCACGAGCGGCGCGATCCAGGCGTGCGCCGGCGCGATCGCCGGCGTGGTCGAACGGCTCGAGCGGCGCGAGGGCGCGCGGCCCGAGGTGCTGCTCTCCGGCGGCGCAGCGGGCGAGATCGCCCCGCGGCTCGCGATGCCGCACACGCTGCGCGAGAACCTGGTCCTCGACGGACTCGTCCGGCTCGAGGGCGGGGGCTGACATGGCGCGCTTCCTCTTCTTCGTGCTGCTCGTCGCCTGCGTCGCGTTCGGCGTGCAGATCGCGCTCACGCTGCCCTCGGGCGCGCCCGACTTCTCGCGGCGCGAGCGCAATCCGGCCGACGTGCGCATCGTCGCCGTGACGCCGCCCGAGGCGGCCGCGCGCGCGGCGCAGGAAACACGGCAGGCGGTGAAATCGCTCGCCGGTGCCGCCTGCGTGGAGTTCGCGGGCTTCAGGAACGCGGACCTGCAACGCGCGCGCGAGTCGTTCGGCGCCCTGCAGCTCGGCGATCGCTTCACCGAGCGGCGCATCGAGGACGTGACGCGCTACTGGGTCTTCGTGCCGCCCGCGAAGGACCGCCGCACCGCGGAGCAGGTGGCCCAGCTGAAGCGCCTCGGCGTGAACGACGTCTCCGTGCGCCCCGAGCGCGACAACGCCATCTCGCTCGGCGTCTTCTCGAGCGAGGATGCGGCGCGGCGGTTCCTCGACCAGCTGCGCGGCAAGGGCGTGCAGGACGCGGAGATCGGCCCCTTCACGCGCGAGACCCGTGGCGTCGCGATGCTGGTGCGCGACCCCGATACCGAGACCGTGGCGCGCCTCACCATCCTGCAGCGCGATTTCCCGGGCGCGCAGCTGCGCGCGGTGACCTGCCCCAGCAGCTAGAATGGGCTGATCCCATGACGATGAGAGATCGCTGGCGGCGCGCCTCGACCGCCCTGGCCCTTGCCGGCGCGGCGCTCGCGGCGACCTCCTGCGCGCTCGTCGATCCGCTCAACATGCTGGGCCGCCAGTCGCCGGACGCGGTGGGCGTGCCCACCACGCCGGTGCCGCCGCCCCCCACGGCGGGGCTCACCGCGGAGCAGCGCCTGCGCGCCTTCGACTTCGTCTGGGACACCATCGAGACGCGCTACCACGACCCCAACTTCAACGGCGTGGACTGGCGCGCGGTGGGCGAGCGCTACAGGCCGCTCGCGCTCGCGGCGCCCGGCGACGAGGCCTTCTGGGACGTGCTCGACCGCATGACGGGCGAGCTGCACGATGCGCACACGCGCGTCGAGTCGCCGCGGCGCGTGGCCCTGCGCAAGAGCGACGAATCGGTCACGCTCGGGTTCTTCTTCCAGCCCGTCGAGGGCCAGCTCGCGGTGACCACCGTGAACACCGAATCGGACGCGTACTGGGCGGGCGTGCGGCCCGGCATGACGCTCGTCGCGATCGATGGCGAGCCCGCGTGGACCGCGTACGACAAGCTGCGCGCGGACGTGCGCCACGACTCGACGGACCGCGCGACCCACATGCAGGCGCTGCGCAAGCTCATGCTCGGGCCGGTCGGCTCGAAGGTCGCGTTCACGTTCCAGCGCGCGGACGGCAGCCGCTTCGACGCGGTGCTCGCGCGGCGCAAGCTCACGATGCCCGCGACGGAGATGCACCGCGTGCTGCCTTCGGGCTACGGCTACATGCGCTTCTCGCGCTGGAGCCTGCGGCTCGCGGCCCATGCGCTGGGCGCGATCGACGACCTGAAGGACACGCCCGGGCTCATCATCGACCTGCGCAACAATCCGGGCGGCGCGGTGCACGCCGTGAACCTGCTGCTCTCGCGCTTCTTCACCCAGCGCACGGAGCTCGGACGCACGACGACGCGCACCGGCGCCCCCGTCTCGCTCTTTCTCGGCGCCGTCGAGATCATCCAGCTCAAGCGCGTGGTCGAGGGCGATCCCGGCGCGTATCGCGGCCCCGTGGTGGTGCTGGTGAACGGGCAGAGCGCCAGCGGCAGCGAGCTCTTCGCGGGCTCGATGCAGGCGGTGGGGCGCGCGAAGATCGTGGGCCAGCCGAGCTGCGGCTGCCTGCTCGGCTTCCTCGGCTACGCGCGCGTGCCGGGCGGCGCGGATCTCGCCTACAGCGAGGTGGGCTTCGTCCTTTCCAACGGCAAGAAGGTCGAGGGCGAGGGCGTCATTCCCGACGATCCGGTGCCGCTCACCCTCGCGGACCTGCGCGCGGGGCGCGATCGCGCGCTCGAGGAGGCGCAACGCCTGCTCGGGACCCTGGCGGCTTCGCCGCGGTGAGCCGCGCACCCAGTCCGTCGCTCAACCCGGGCGTGAGCCGCCTCGAGGTGTTCGCGTGGGCGATGTACGACTTCGCGAACTCGGGCTACACGACGGTCGTCCTCACCGCCGTCTTCAACGCGTACTTCGTCTCCGTCGTCGCCGGCAACGCGCCGTGGGCGACCTTCGCGTGGACGGCGGCGCTTTCACTCTCGTACCTCGTCGTGATGGTGATCGGGCCGCCCCTGGGCGCCTGGGCGGACGCGCACGCCGCGAAGAAGCGCCTGCTCGCGATCTCCACGGCGGTGTGCATCCTCGCCACGGTCGCGCTGGCCTGGAGCGGGCGCGGCGCGGTCGCGTTCGCGGTCGCGTTCATCGTGGTCTCGAACGTGGCCTACTCGATGGGCGAGAACCTCGTCGCCGCGTTCCTGCCGGAGATCTCGCGCCCCGAGGCGCTCGGGCGCGTGTCGGGGTGGGGCTGGAGCCTCGGCTACTTCGGCGGCATCCTCGCGCTCGCGCTCTCGCTCGCGTGGGTCATGTCGGCACCGTCGCGCGGATCCTCGAGCGCCGGCGCCGTGCCGGGGACGATGGTCATCACCGCGGCGGTCTATGGGCTCGCCGCCCTGCCCACGTTCCTCTGGCTGCGCGAGCGCGCGCGCGAAGGCCACGTCCCCGGGGCGCACCGCGCGCTCGCGCGCCTCATCGAGACCGCGCGCCACGCGCGCAGCTACCGCGACCTGCTGCTCGTGTTCGCGTGCGGCGTGTTCTACCAGGCGGGGGTCGCGACGGTCATCGCGCTCGCGGCGATCTATGCCGAGCAGGTGATGGGCTTCAAGACGCAGGACACGATCCTGCTCGTGATCGTGGTGAACGTGACCGCAGCCGTGGGCGCGTTCGCCTTCGGGTACGCGCAGGACCGGCTCGGCAAGACGTCGGCGCTGCGCTGGACCATCTGGGGCTGGATCGCGATGACGATCATCGCGTACTTCGCGCGCGACACGGCGACCTTCTGGATCGCGGCCAACCTCGCGGGGCTGTGCATGGGCTCGAGCCAGTCCGCGGGCCGTGCCCTCGTGGCCTACCTCTCGCCCGCCTCGCGCAGCGCCGAATTCTTCGGGCTGTGGGGTGTCGCGATCCGGCTCGCCGCGATCCTCGGGCCCTTGAGCTACGGCGCGGTCACGTGGGCGACCGGCGGCAACCACCGGCTCGCGATCCTCATCACGGGGGCATTCTTCGTCGTGTCCCTCGCGATCCTCGCGGGCGTGGACGAGGCGCGCGGCCGACGGCAGGTCGAGGGCGGCTGACGGGCTGCATTGCGCGCGGCGGCACGAACCCGGATGATGGCGCCCATGGCGCAGGCCAAGCGGACCCTGTATGAGATCGTCGGCGTCGCCCCCGATGCGAGCGCCGAGGATATCGAGCACGCGTGCGACGAGCGCCGCGCCCAGCTGAAGGCACAGGCCTCGCAGGACACGAGCACGCTGGCGCTCGTGCACCACGCGCGCGAGGTGCTCACCAATCCCGAGCGGCGCGCGGCCTACGATGCGCGCATCGCGGCAGCGGCCGCGGCGGAGCTGCCGGTGCTGCACGACGGCGACAAGCCGCAACCCGTGCCGGTGATCGAGTCGACGGGCGACGAGCCGGCGCGGCGCAGGCCCTGGGGACTCATCGCCGTGTTCGGCGCGGCGGCGCTCATCCTGGTCCTCTTCGCGGCGCGCATGATGACCAACCACGTGCCGCCGCCGGCGGTCGCCGAAGCGCCGGCGCCGCCGCCTCCGCCGCCGCCCCCGGTCGCCCTCACGCCCTCGCAGATCATCAGCGCCGCGTCACCCTCGATCGCGCGCCTGCAGGCGATCGACCTCTCGGGCAACGTGCAGGCCCTCGGGCTCGCCGTGGCCGTCGAGCCCGGCATCGTCGTTTCGACCTGCCACGCCATCCCGGCCAACGCCCAGATCACCGCGACGCTCGGCCCGGACAAGGCGGCGGCGACGCTCGTCATCACGGACGAAGTGCTCGACCTGTGCAAGCTCTCGATCGCCGGCGCGGAGCCGCGGCCGATCGGCCTGTCGGCATCGCACGCGCGGCCCGGCGACAACGTCTACGTGGTGAGCCCCGACGCGCCGGGCAGCTACGCGCTCGCGGAAGCGACGGTGAAGCAGGTCGTGCGCACGCCGGGCGGGGAGCTCATCCAGCTCTCGACGAGCGCGGCCAACGGAGCGCCGGTCCTCGATGCGGCGGGCAAGCTCGTGGGCATCGCGACCCACGACAGCCAGGCCGTCCCCGCGGGGGCCATCGCGCAGGCGAGGTCGCGCTCGCGGGCGAGCTGAGCGCCCGCCCGGCGCTCAACCGACCAGCAGGAAGAGCGCGAGCAGCACGCACACGGCGAAGATGAGCGCGTAGAGAGCCTCGAGGGAATCCTGCCTCTTCATCGAATTCATCGTCGTTTCGGGAGCGCGTGTGCTCCGCGGCGTGAAGGAAGGAGGGCCGGCCGAAGCGACGACATCTTCGCCGGTCAAACTGTCGGCAATCTGAACCTCGCTTTGGCGGCCGCGATGCTATGCTCGGCCATGGTTACCCGGAGGCCCTGAGCCATGCGCGTCCTCATCGTGGAAGACGACAAGGTCCTCGCGCACGGACTGACCGAGACGCTGCGGCGCGCGGGCTACGTGGTGGATGCGGTTCCCACGGCGGAGCAGGCGGACGCGGCGCTGCGCGTCACCGAGATCGACCTCGTGATCCTCGACATCGGCCTGCCCGGCGTCGACGGCTTCACGTGGCTCAAGCGGCTGCGCGCGCGCGGGGGCGAGCAGACGGTGATGGTGCTCACGGCGCGCGACGCGCTCAACGACCGCGTGCACGGGCTCACCGTGGGCGCCGACGACTACCTCGCCAAGCCCTTCGCGCCCGAGGAGCTCATGGCGCGCGTCTCCGCGCTCACGCGGCGCGGCCGCGCCATCCGCTCGAACGTGATCGAGCACGGGCCGCTCGCGGTCGACCTCGCGCGCAAGCGCGCGACCGTCCACGGCAAGGCGCTCGACCTCTCGCAGCGCGAGTACGCCCTGCTCGAGTTCCTCTTCTCCAATGTCGACGCGATCGTCGGCAAGGACCGCATCTCGGGCGCGATCGCGTCGTGGGACGAGCAGCTCTCGCCCAACGCGATCGAGGTGCAGATCTCGCGGTTGCGCGGCAAGCTCGAGCCCTCGGGCATCAAGATCCGCACCGTGCGCGGCCTCGGCTACCTCGTGGAGCCGTGGAAGGATGAGAAGCCTTAGGACCATCCTCCTCGGCTGGCTCCTGCCCCCGCTGCTCGTGGTCGGCGTCGCCGCCGCCGGCGGCGCGTACGTGTTCATGGAGCGGCGCCTCACGCAGGCATACGACCTGGACCTCGGCGACATCGCGCGCACCATGGTGCCGTACCTGCACACGGACGAGGGGCGCATCACGCTGGGCCTGAGCGAGCTCGCGCTCGCCATCCTCAAGGCCGACAGCACCGACCAGATCTTCTACAGCGTCTACGACGCCGCGGGCCACGTCGCGCTCGGCGATTCCGGCCTCGCGCCGCCGTCGCTCGAGCGCGCGCCGCACGCGCGCTTCTGGGACGGCACCCACGGCGGCCTGCGCATCCGCGGCGTCACGCTCTCGACCGACGTGAATGGCCTCCCGATCACCGTGGTCGCGGCCGAGACGATCAACAAGCGCACGCGCGCCTACCGCGACGCCTTCGTCTCGGCGATCGTGCCCACGGTGCTCCTCATCATCGCGCCGGTCTTCGCCATCGCGCTCGGCGTGCGCCGGGGCCTCGCGCCCATCCGCCAGTTGCGCGACGAGGTGCAGGCGCGCCCGCACGGCGCGCTGCACCCGATGGACACCGGCAAGGTGCCGCGCGAGCTGCAGCCGCTGGTGCAGGAGCTGAACGACATGCTGCGCCGGCTGGCGCAGGCGCAGGAGACGCAGGCGCGCTTCATCGCCAACGCCGCGCACCAGCTGCGCACGCCGATCGCCGGCCTCATCACGCAGCTCGAGCTCGCCGCGCGCGGCGACAGCGACGGCGCGGAGCACATCGCGCACGCGCGCGACGGCGCCTATCGCCTCGCGCGCCTCGCGCAGCAGGTGCTTTCGCTGGCGCGCGCCGACCCCGTGTCGAACCCGAAAGCCCGCGAGGAGGCGTTCGACCTCGCCGACGTGGTGAAGGGACGCGCGTCGACGTGGCTGCGCGCCGCGACCGCGCGCGGCGTCGAGCTGGAGTTCGAGCTGGAGGCGGCAAGGTCGAAGGGCGTGCCGCTCCTCGCGGGCGAGATGGCCGAGAACCTGGTCGACAACGCGATCCGCTATGGCGCGCACAACGTGCGCATCCGCACCCACGCCGCCGGCGAACGCGCCATCCTCGAGGTACAGGACGACGGCCCCGGCATCCCCGCCTCCGAGCGGCAGCGCATCTTCGAGCGCTTCCACCGGCTCGACAACGAGTCCACCGAAGGCAGCGGACTGGGCCTCGCGATCGTGCACGAGATCGCCCAGCGCCACGGCGCGACGATCGAGGTGGGTGACGGGGAAGGCCCGCGCGGCACGCGTTTCACGGTCTCGATGCCCGCGGCATGACGCGCGCCGCGATCCTGGCGCTGGCGCTGGGCGCGCCCGTGGCGGCGCTGGCCGGTCGCCCCATGGTCACGGACGACGCGCGCCTCGCGGAACGGGGGGCCTGCCAGGTCGAGACCTGGATCCGCGGCGAGCGCCACGCCACCGAGGCCTGGGCGCTCCCGGCGTGCAATCCCACGGGCAACCTCGAGCTCGCGTTCGGCGGCGCGCGCACGTTCGAGGGCGGCACCAGCCGCTTCACCGATCACGTCGTGCAGGCGAAAACGCTCCTGCATGCGCTGAGCGACGAGCATTGGGGCCTCGGGCTCACGCTCGGCGCCTCGCGCCAGCCCGCGCGCGAAAGCGCCCACGGCTGGCCGGGCGACGCGTACTTCGACTTGCCGCTCAGCGTGGCGGTGCTGCGCGACGAGCAGTGGGTCGCGCATTTCAACGCGGGAGCGATCCGCAAGCGCGACACCGCGACCACCGTGGTCACGTGGGCCTTCGGCAACGAGGTGCGGCTGCACGACGACCTCACGCTGGTCCCGGAGGTCTACCGCTCGGAGCCGGGGCGCCCCTTCGTCCAGGCGGGGCTGCGATACAAGATGGCCGAGGGGCGCGTGCAGCTCAGCGGCTCGATCGGCGGGCGCCTACGGGGCAATCCGGACGAGCGCTGGTTCTCCCTCGGCGTGAGCGTGTATCCGCGTCCTTTCCTGCCGTAGGCCGGTGGACTTCCCCGCGCTCATCGACAGCTACGGCTACCTCGCGGTGTTCGTGGGCGCGTTCCTCGAGGGCGAGACGATCCTCGCCCTGGCCGGCCTCGCCGCCAGTCGCGGCTACCTCGACTTCGCGGCGGTCACGGCGATCGCGATGGTGGCCGGCTTCCTCGGCGACCAGTTCTTCTTCTTCCTCGGGCGGGTGAGGGGCCAGGCGCTGCTGCGGCGCTTCCCGCGCTGGCGTGCGCGCGCCCACCGCTTCGACGCCATGCTCGCGCGCTGGCACGCGCCGCTCATCGTGGGCATCCGGTTCATGTACGGCTTGCGCATCCTCGGACCCGTCATGCTCGGCATGGGGCGCGTGGCGGCGTGGAAATTCCTCGTGTTCAACTTCATCGGCGCCGCGATCTGGGCGCCGCTCATCGCCGGGCTCGGCTACCTGTTCGGGGCGATCCTCGAGCGCGTGCTCGCCGACCTGCAGCACGTGGAGCTGTGGGCGGCCGGGATCGTGATCGCCGTCGCCATCGGCGTGGCGCTCGTGCATCGGATGCGGGATCGCGCCCGCGACGCCGAGCCGTAGGCCTAATGGCGCACGCGAAGCCGCGCTGCATGGCGCGGGCTTCACAAACTCGCGCACGCGGCGGGTGTCTCTTGCAGACCATGGAAGCTATCGCCTTCTCCGCCCTCGCCGCCCTCGGCATGGCGCTCGCCACGCCGAGCGTCAACGTGAACACCGCGCAGCAGAGCGAGCTGCAGTCGACGCGCGGCCTCGACAAGGTCAGCGCCAAGCGCATCATCGAGTATCGCAACGAGCACGGGCCGTACGCCTCGCTGGACGACCTCGCGAAGGTGATCGGCGACGGCGCCACCGGGCGCATCTCCGAGCACGTGCGCTTCGATGGCGATCCGTACGTGGGCCCGCCGCGGCCGCCGAAGAAAGCGCGCCGCGCGCCCGCGCGCGGGGCACCGGCCGCGGACTAGGCGAGCTCCTCGCGCTCGGGGGTCGCCGTGATGCGGTGGACCGAGAGGTCCGCGCCGTCGAACTCGTGCTCCGGCTCGAGGCGGATGCCCACGGTGGCGCGAAGCGCCCCATAGATCACGAAGCCGCCGGCGAGGGCCACCGCGATGCCGGTCGCGGTCCCCACGAGCTGGCTCGCGAACGAGACGCCGCCCATGCCGCCCAGCGCCTTCACGCCGAAGATGCCGCAGGCGAGCCCGCCCCACGTGCCGCAGATGCCGTGCAGAGGCCACACACCCAGCACGTCGTCGATCTTCCAGCGGTTCTGCGTGAGCGTGAACATGCCCACGAAGAGCGCGCCGGCCACGGCACCCGTCGCGAGCGCGCCGAGGGGATGCATCACGTCGGAGCCGGCGCAGATCGCCACGAGCCCGGCGAGCGGTCCGTTGTGCACGAAGCCCGGGTCGTTGCGCCCCGCGACCAGCCCCGCGAGCGTCCCGCCCGCCATGGCCATGAGCGAGTTGATCGCCACCAGCCCGCTCACCTTGTCGAGCGTCTGCGCGCTCATCACGTTGAAGCCGAACCAGCCCACCGAGAGGATCCACGCACCGAGCGCCAGGAACGGGATGTTCGACGGCGGGAACGCCACCACGCGGCCATCCTTCGTGTAGCGCCCCATGCGCGCGCCGAGCAGCAGCACGGCGGCGAGCCCGACCCATCCGCCGAGCGCGTGCACCACGACCGATCCGGCGAAATCGTGGAACTCCGCGCCGAACGCGGACTTGAGCCACGCCTGCAGGCCGTACGCGCCGTTCCACGCGATGCCCTCGAAGAACGGGTAGACGAAGCCCACGAGCGCGAAGGTCGCCGCGATCTGCGGCTGGAATTTCGAGCGCTCGGCGATGCCGCCGGAGACGATCGCGGGGATCGCCGCGGCGAACGTGAGCAGGAAGAAGAAGCGCACGAGGTCGTAGCCGCTCTTGCGCGTGAGCACGTCGGCGCCCGAGAAGAAATGCACGCCATACGCGATGGCATAGCCCACGAAGAAATACGCGATGGTGGAAACCGCGAAGTCGACCAGGATCTTCATCAGCGCGTTGACCTGGTTCTTGCGCCGCACCGTTCCCAGCTCGAGGAACGCGAATCCGGCGTGCATGGCGAGCACCATCACGGCGCCCAGCAGGATGAACAGAACGTCCGCCGACGTCTTCAGCGTCTCCATCGCCCCCTCCTTGTTCGTGCTTGGTATTGGTTGTTGCGATCGGGCGCCGCGGATTCTACGGCCGCAGCCTGTCGCGAAAGCCCTTGAGCATGTCGCCCATGCCCTCGAGGGCACCGAGCCTGCGCTCGATGTAGTCGCGCGCGATCGCGACCTGGCGCGCATCGAGCATCCCGTAGAGGCGCGACCACTCCTCGCGCGCCTGCGCCCATTGCGGGCGCACCTGCCACAGCAGTGCCTCCGGGTCGGCGAGCAGGCCCTCGAGGTCCGGACGATCCTTCGCGAGCTCCTGCGCGAGCCGCGCCTTCATCTCCATCGCGAGGAGTCCCGTGGCGAGCATTGCGCGGTGCGTGGCTCCCACCGCGACGTCGAACTGGGCCTTCTGCACGGGACCGAGCCTCAGCTTCGCCTCGAGGTCGCCGAAGTCGGGCCCGGCGAGCGACTGCGCGGTCGCCGCGAAGGGCACGGCGAGCAGCGCGAGGAGCGTGAAGAGCTTGAGGATTGACTTCGCCATCGGCGCCTCCTTCAGAACGGCTGGCGCGAAAGCGCGAGGCTTGCGCCCTGCCCGTCGATCACGTAGCTGAACGTCGCGTTGTCGCCATCGAACCGGATGCGGAAGCTGCCGGCATCCGTGGAGTTGAAAGCGGAAGCATCGTAGGGGCCCGCTCCCCACGGTGCGCCCGACGTGCGATAGATGCGCCCGATATAGGACTGGCTGTCGGTCCAGTCCCAGTTGCCCGCCGGCATCACGAACCACGTCGGCGCGCCGCTCGCGTCGTACGTGAACCAGACCGAGAAGAGCGAGCCGTATTGCTGCAGCACCGCGATGCCCCAGCCGTTCTGCGCGGTGCCGCCCCACCACATGTCGCCCGCATCCGGACGCACGGCGCGATCGATCGGGCCGAACGCCTGGCGCGAGAGGGCCTTCGTGGCCGAGGCGTCCCCGAGGCGGTACGAAAGCCGCACGGCCGCGGGATCGGTCACGTCCAGCGAGGCGTCGCCCACGGGCGTTCCCACCACGAAGCGCGACGCGTCGTACGCGCCCCACGGCGTGCCATGCGTGTGATAGATCGGGCCGGAATACGCGGTGCGGGCCGCATTCCAGCTTCCTCCCGGCATCACGTACCACGTGGGCTTCCCCGCGGCGTCGTAGGCATAGATCACGCAGAAGAGCGTGTCCCGGTGCTGCACCACGCTGACACCCCAGCCGTTCTCCACCGGACCGCCCCACCACATGTCCTGCCACGGCGTGGCCGAAAGCCTGACCGGCACGGCCTGCACCGTGTCGCGAAAATGCAGCTCCACCGCATAGTCGCCGGGCGCACCGG
>Ga0157369_10001538_pt1 | contig 28252 bp, 29 predicted proteins | sample C25metaG_FD_113461 | JGI IMG/M metagenome (GOLD analysis project Ga0157369, IMG submission 113461) | Corn rhizosphere microbial communities from Kellogg Biological Station, Michigan, USA - C2-5 metaG | ecosystem: Host-associated > Plants > Roots > Rhizosphere > Soil | place: USA: Michigan... | reverse complement strand
TCGAAAAGGGAACGACAGATTAAGCGACCAGCCTACCTCCCTTACCTCGTATTTAATTTCGCAATATTACTTATTTCAATAAACAAAAGGAGAAATAACACATATGGGTCAACGAAGACTCGGAAACGTCCAAGGAGACGATCAAGCAAAACGGCCTCAAGGCCAGCAGCCACGTCAGAAATCAAACAACACAGTGCTTAATAGTACTACGACTCGTAAGGGTGAAGTATTCCGTGCGCAGCGCCGCACTAGTGAAAATGTGAATGTCCAAGCTAGCCAACACATGATTAATGTGCCGGTAAATAAATCTATTTATAACGGCTACCAAGGACGACAGTTTAGCTTGGCGGATCAAAAACACCAACCACGTCCAAGCGCTAATGTGCCAAAACTAAAGATCATGCCAATTGGTGGTCTTGGTGAAATGGGTATTGGTAAGAATATGATGGCGATTGAATATGACAATGACATCATTGTCATTGACTGTGGCTTCCTGTTCCCAGGTAGTGACTACCCGGGTATCAACTACATTATTCCTGACATTACCTACCTTGAAGAGAACAAGCATAAAATTCGCGGCCAGGTCTTTACACACGGACACCTTGATCACATTGGTGCGTATCGCCATATCGCTGATAAAATTCCTGCGCCCGTTTATGGCTCGAAATTTACGCTTGGTATGGTCCAGCGCACGATGGAAGAAGCGACAAGTGGCTATGAACCTGAGTATCATGAACTTGACCCTGAAGCTCACGAACGTGTACAGCTTGGTGATAGTTTCAGTATTGAATTAGTTCGTGTAAACCACTCAATCCCTGATGCAACTGCCGTCGTGGTGCGCACGCCACTTGGTGTCCTGGTTGACACCGGTGACTGGCGATTTGAAGAAGCGCCAGTAGATGGAAAGAAGTTTGACCTTGAGCGACTGACGGAAATTGCCGCAAAAGAAGGTATCTTGATGCTCATGAACGAGTCAACTAACTGTGAATCTGAGGGTGGTCACACCCACGGTGAATTTGATATCCAGCAGTCAATGGGGCAGGTGATGGATAAATACCAGAACTCTCGCTTAATTTTGAGCTGTTTCTCATCTCAAATTCACCGTATGCAGGTCATTCTTGAAGAAGCAAAGAAGCACGACCGCAAGGTAGCGTTTGCTGGCTACTCAATGATTCAAAACCTTGAAGTTGCTCTTCGTGCTGGTGTTATTAAGATTCCTAAAGACGTTGTCGTTAAAATGGAAGACGTCGTGAAGCTCCCTGACGGGAAGGTGACAATTGTCTGTACTGGCTCACAAGGTGAATTTAACGCAGTCCTAAATCGCATGGCAACTGGTTCACATAAGTTCATCAAGATTAAAAATTCTGATGTTATTGTCTTTAGCTCGAACGCTATTCCGGGTAATGAAAAGTACGTTACTCGTACCGTTGACGGCTTGATGCGTGAAGGTAGTGATGTTATTCAGAACGGTAAGACGCACCTTACGGGCGTTGGTCCACTCCACCTGTCAGGTCACGGATACTACGACGACCATGTTAAATTGGTGAATGCTTTGAATCCAACCTACTACATGCCAATTCACGGAGAGTTCCATATGCTTGTTCACAACGCAGAACTTGCGGAAAAAGAAGCGGGCATTCCTCGCAACAATATCTTTGTTTGCGACAGTGGCGATGTAATTGAAATTACCGCTGATGGTGCTAAGAAAAATGGTCGTATCCCAGTTGGTGGCATAATGTATGACGATAGCGGTGCAACAGTGTCTGAAGTAGTCTTGAAGGATCGCATTCACATGGCAGCTGAAGGTATGTTTGTTATCGTACTTACCGTCGCTCGAGGTAGCGGTCGCCTTATGACAAGCCCGGATATCATTAGCCGTGGTTTCATCTATCTACGCGATAGCGAAGAGTTGATGAATATGATTCGTCAGTACCTTAAACAAAAAGTTACTAAGAGCTTTACAGGCAAGCGTGTTGACCTTGACGTGATGAAGAAAGAACTCAAGGATGAGATTACTCATATCTTATACGATCAAACACGTCGCACGCCAATTGTAATCCCTGTGATCAACGAAATTGGTGGCGGTGGACAAAGCCGCAACCAAGGTGAAAACCGCGGTCAAAATGCGGGCAACCAGCGTCGCGACGACAGCCGTCGTCCAGCTCCAAAATCGTTCCCAGCACCTCAAGTGCCCGACACTGAAGTGACAGACACGAAGGCGCGGCAAGCGCAAGACTCACGCCCATACTAGGCCGGTAGTCCGCTCTCTAAATGAACCAATACGATTGACGTGTTGGTTCATTTTTTATGGCAATACGAGTAAGCCATAAGCCTCTTGCAATTTGTAGTAATTTTTGCTATAATATACTGTATCAATCTGATAGCAAACCGCTTATAATAAAGAATCGATATGGCAAAAAGAAAAAAATCAACACGTAAAAAGAATAATGCTCGCTCTGCTGCACCGCAGCACAGTTTGCCAAGCGGCTTTTGGGCGCAAGTAGGGGCAGTCTTTTTAATTGCCATCTCACTTCTTCTTATTGTGACGTGGTTCGGCGCTGGAGGACCAATTCTAGAGTGGCTTCATACAAGTGCGGCACATACCATTGGCTACGCAGAGTACATTACGCCAATCTTATTTATCTACATTGCTGTTGAAATCTTCCGGGCGGAAAATAACCGTATTCCATTTGTAACAAAATTTGCGACCACTATGCTTATTGTTTGGTTTGCTGGCTTGTTTGGTCTCATGAAGAGTAATGGCCAGCCAACCGGTGGCTTTATTGGTAATGTTGCCAATGGCGCGATGCTTGCGATGGTAGATAGCGGCGTTGGTGCGTTTATCTATGTTCTTCTGATTATCGTGACCGCATTATTCGTATTGCGTGTTTCGCCAATTACCGTCATTAAGAAACTATGGGAGATTTCCCGTCGAGACCTTGAGGAGCAAGAAGCTAACGTCAAGGTGATGCGTAAGGTGGCTGCCGCTGATGCACCAAAGCCAACGCCAATTGGAGAACTCAAGCTTAATACTGGTGTTGATGTGTTGGGTGTCGATGCTGCGCCTGTCGAGGATAAGAAAGCCGCACGTCGCTCAAGTCTCAAGGGGAGTGTTTCACAGGATAAGGCTGCCGAAGAGCAGGCGGCACTCGTGACAGTTAGCGACCCGAATTGGCAGTCGCCAAGTGTCGATCTCCTAGAGAAGAAACAGTCACCTGCTGATGCTGGTGACGTCCAACAAAATGCTCAGACAATCCGTGACACGCTGGGTGAGTTTAATATTGATGTAGAGATGGAGGGGGCGAATATTGGTCCGAAAGTGACTCAATACACCCTGAAACCACCAAGTGGCGTTAAATTGACTCGTATTACTGCACTTGAAACGAACATTGCGCTTAACTTGGCAGCGCAGAGTCTACGTATTGAAGCGCCAATTCCTGGCCAACGCGCAGTTGGTATTGAAGTACCAAACCGCAAAGCGGCCGATGTACGCTTGCATGGTATCCTAACGGCAAAGCAGTGGCGCAACAACCACGAACCGCTGAGCTTTGCGATTGGTAAGGATATTTCCGGTGAAGCTGTCGTTGGTGAGCTAAATAAAATGCCCCACCTTTTGATCGCAGGTCAAACGGGTAGTGGTAAGTCGGTTATGATCAACACACTACTGACCAGTCTGCTGTATCGCAATAGTCCAAGTGAAATGAAGCTGATTCTTGTGGATCCTAAGCAGGTAGAAATGGCGCCATATGAAGATATTCCACATCTGCTAACGCCAATTATCACTGAGCCAGAGAAAACAATTAGTGCCTTGAAGTGGGCGGTGAACGAAATGGAGCGCCGATACAAATTGCTGGCGGCGGAAAAAATTCGTGATATTAAGACGTATAACCAGAAGGTTCAGGCTGGATCGAAGAAGTTATCAGTTGCTGATGAAGACGGCAACGAGCAGCGCGTTGATGACGGGGCGATGCCATACATCGTAATTGTTATTGATGAGCTTGCTGACTTGATGATGGTGGCTTCACGCGACGTTGAAGCATTGATCGTTCGTCTAGCGCAAAAGGCGCGTGCTGTCGGTATTCACTTAGTTCTTGCTACGCAGCGTCCGTCAGTTGACGTCATTACCGGGCTTATTAAAGCCAACGTGCCGGCCCGTATTGCCTTTACCGTCGCCTCGCAAATTGACAGTCGTACCATTTTAGACCAAGCCGGTGCAGAGAAACTTCTTGGCCAGGGTGACATGCTGATGCTTACCCCTGCAATGAGCAAGCCGAAGCGTATCCAGGGTGCTTGGGTGATGGACGAAGAGGTGATTAAGATTACTGATCATCTCCGCATGCAATCGGCGCCGCAATATAATGATGAGATCATTTCTCAGCCCGTCCAGCTCAATGGCAAGGGTGGCGTCGTGATGGACTTTGACGGCGGTGGCGGTGACGACGATATGTATAAAGATGCACTACGTGTCGTGATTGATAGCGGCAAGGCAAGCACGAGCTTGCTGCAGCGACGACTTCGCATTGGCTACGCTCGAGCAGCACGCATTATCGAACAAATGGAAGAGCAGGGTGTCATTGGTGCAGCGGATGGTTCTCGTCCGCGTGACGTGTTGATTAGCAGCATTGATGATCTTGGTGAAGCTGACGCCTAGTCACTAGCATAGAAAAGTAAAGAGCCCACTCCGGAAGGAGCGGGCTCTTTACTTCCAGGGCGGGCTAGGTGGTGGCGGGTACCGCGACAAGCGTGACGTAGGTGTCGCACCACGTAATGAGGTCGTGCGCTTCTATGACTCGCTCGAGGTGGTCGACGTAATCAGTTGTAACGTGTTGCCTGATGTCAGTGATGGTCTGCGCGAGATGTTCACGCGTTCCGTCACAGCGGAATTGGCGTTTGGCCAGGGTGTCGCGGGCGAATTTCAGAATGCCGCGAATGTTCTGGCTGAGGCGCGCCGGATCGTAGTCATTGTCACGCCAGTCTGCGAGATGTTTTGTCAGGGCGGTGGCATTACCGCCATGCCAGGTTACGCAGGTGATGGCGTCGGCTGTGAAGTTTTCAATCGAGCGCAGCTGATTGTCTTCCAGACGCTGATTGAGAGCTTTTGTGGCGTCATGGGTCATGACGATCCTTTCCTTGTGCGATGTTGGCGAATGTGCCAGGTCTATTTAAAATTGCGTGTCCTTATTTTGCAAGCACAGGCGGGTATGGGGCTGTTGAATATGTAGTTGAATGAGTCATCACCATACCATGTTATGAGAAATAATCAATAAATGTCTGGCATTTATCCACTGTTTTTGCTATAATTAACAGGTTATCAACTCGGCTTATACCTGATATAAGCATCCATAAGGATTCCAGAGGAGGAAATCTATGAAAGAATACGAACTAACCGTTCTGATTCACCCTGATCTCGAAGCAGATCTAGAAACACCACTTGCAAAGGTTCGCGATATTATCACGAACGCTGGCGGTGAAATTACAAAAGAAGACAACTGGGGTAAGAAGAAGCTTGCGTACAAGATTAATCGTCAAGACTTTGCTGTATACGTATACTTCGACGTGAAGCTACCTGCAGACGCACCACTTAAAATTAGCAACACCTTTAACATTACCGAAGAAGTTATTCGTTACCTACTCGTAACTGTTGATGAAAAGGGACGTAAAGCCCTCGAGGAAGCAAAAGCTAACGCGTCAACTGATTCTGACGCGAAAGAAGAGGAATAAACCGATATGGCTAAAAGTATCAACCAAGTAATCTTGATGGGCCGTTTGACACGTGACCCTGAAATGCGCACTACTTCAACAGGTAAAGCAATTGCAAGTTTTAGTATTGCGGTTGATCGCGGTGGCCAAGAAGACGCAGCTGACTTTTTCGATGTAACTGCATGGGAAAAGCTCGGTGAACTCGTTAACCAGTATCTGAGCAAAGGACGCCGCTGTCTCGTACAGGGTCGCCTTCGCCAAGACAGCTGGGACGACAAAGAGACTGGCAAGAAGCGTACACGTATTGAAGTTGTTGCAACTGACGTAACCTTCCTTGATGGTGCTGGTGGTGAAGGTGGTTCATCTAACTACCAAGCAAATTCAGGTGCTAGCAAAAAATCTGACGATGTTGTAATTGAAGACATCGACGACAAACCAATTGATTTAAGCGAGATTCCTTTCTAGGAATAATTTAGGAGAATAAGATAATGGCTATTAAGCGATTCAAAAAAGATACCCCTGCGTATTTTGATTACAAAGATGTTAAGACCCTACAACGTTTCATCAACATGTACGGTCAAATTGAGCCAATTGCAAAGACTGGCTTGAGTGCAAAGCAACAGCGTCAGCTCGCAGTTGCTATCAAGCGTTCACGACATTTGGCACTTATGCCATTCGTTACCCAAGGCTAATTGGTAGATGATATTTGACAGGTGAGCTGATCACCTGTCATCCATCACTTACTAAACGATAAAGTATCAAAAAGGAGACTAGCGCATGTACCAACCAACTGATTTAAAAAAGGGCGTCGTCTGCCAGATCGACGGCAAGCCATACCGTGTGACTGATTACAACCAAAAAGTAATGGGTCGTGGCGGTAGTATCGTCAACGTGAAGCTTCGTAACCTTATTGATGGCAATATCATTCCCAAGACGTTTAAGGGGCAGGATAAGATCGAGCGTGCTGAAGTGAATACGAAAAATGTTCAGTATCTCTACGCGGCGGGCGAACTGTTTTATTTCATGGATCCTGAATCATTTGAGCAATTTGAGCTTTCAGCGGAGACAGTTGATGTCGCTGCCGGCTACCTTAAAGAAGGCGACATGCTTGGTCTTCAGTTCTTTGGCGATCGTGTTATTAATGTTGAACTTCCAAAAAATCTTTATCTTGAAGTAACCTATGCCGAAGATGTCGTTAAGGGTGATACGACGAGCAGCGTTTTAAAGGACGCTACTCTAGAAACTGGCCTTATCGTGAAAGTACCGTCATTCATTAAGACTGGCGACGTCATTTCTGTTGACACGACAACGGGTGAATACCGCGAACGTAAAAAATAAGCTATGAGCAAACAACGCCTCGATATTGAACTTACGAAGCGGGGGATGACAAATAGTCGTTCGCAATCGGAAAGCTGGGTGAAACTAGGCAAAGTCACTGTCGATGGTAAAGTAATTACAAAGCCGGGACACTTTGTGCGCGAGGATAGCGACATTAAACTATCCGCTAAGGAGCAGTACGTTAGTCGTGCGGGGTTGAAGCTTGCTAGCGTAGCAGAAGTACTTGGTATGGATTTTCGCGATAAAATTATCCTTGATGTAGGGAGTAGTACAGGCGGGTTTACCGACTATGCTCTCAAGCACGGAGCGAAAAAAGTCTACGCTGTTGACGTTGGGACAGATCAGCTACATCCAAGTCTTAAGGGTCACCCAAAAATTCGTTTGCATGAGAAGACGGATATTCGCGATTTTTATATTAAAAACGAAGCGCCAGATATTATCGTTATCGACGTATCTTTCATTAGCCTCCGAGAGATTTTGCCCCATTTAGTAAACTTCTTGAGCAGCCCAACCACTCAAGTTGCAGCCATGGTTAAGCCGCAGTTTGAAGCGGGTAAAGACCAGACAAATAAGGGTATTATTAAAAATGACGCAGTGCGTCGCCAAATTTTACGTGAGTTTGAATCGTGGGCGAAACAATACTTTGTTATTAAAGACAAGCGCGACAGTGATGTTGCCGGGGCAAAGGGCAATCAAGAGCGCTTCTATCTGCTTCAGCGCTTAAAGTAGACATTTTAATACAAATATGGTATTGTAGCGATTAGGCTATATACCGATCTTTCACATCACACTGACAAGGAGCTATTGTGGCACGTCATTCCACAAGAATTACACAGCGACGAGGCTATCGCCGCGTACTTAGTGTGGGTATTGTCGTGATTATGATTGCCTTTGTGGTTCTCATAATACATTTCAATCCCACGCCGTTCCAGCAAGCTGCGACGGCAGTGCCGTCACCGTTAACAGTGGCCGAAACGCCCTTACCGGATGTTGCTACGTCTTCGCCGAAGACAGATGTCGCACCGCCTTCACCTATAACTAGTCCGACACCAACCACAACGTTGCAAGCACTAGATCTCAAGCAAGAGGTGGGTGAGGGAGATGTACATTTTATGTTTCCCGACATTGGATTTAATCAAGTCCTCGTACCGCTCGAAGTGAACTACGACCAATCGGGGCAAACCATCCTACCGAAGGATGTACGCGCCTACCTTGGCACGAATCTCAGTCCAAAAAACTGTGACGTATCGGGGGGTGAGTTCATTTTCGGGCACACTAGCATCTATACCGACTATTGGGGTGTAGTGCCATTTAACGCCTTTAAGGAACTTCCGCCAGGCAGCTCCGGACAGCATTTTTCTATTGGCGCTCACCAGTACGTGGTAACACGAGTTATTGTTCAACCGAAGTCTCAGTTGACGACAACGAAGGAATTCTGGTGTCAGCCAAAAGGTAATGTTTCAATTGTCTCTTGCTATACACAGGAGGAGGACGGAGAGAATATTATTGTCATTGGGCGACCAGTCGCTTAACGTGTGAAAAGTCGAATTGCCGTATGGACGGTACGAGTGAGCAAATTGCTTATTCGTACCGTCCTTTTGACTTTCTAGACATTGAAGCGAAATTCAACGACATCATTTGGCTGCATAACATACTCTTTGCCTTCGGTGCGCATTTTGCCGGCACTCTTGGCGGCTGTTTCAGAACCTGCTGTAATTAAATCGTTAAAGTCGACAATCTGAGCCGCGATAAAGCCACGCTCGAAATCACCGTGGATAACACCGGCGGCTTGAGGAGCGGTAGCGCCCTTTTTGATTGTCCATGCACGGACTTCTTTTGGACCAGCAGTGAGATAGCTTTGTAAGCCAAGTGTATCGTACGCGGCGTGAATCATTTGCAGGAGTCCTGTCTCTTCCACTCCGTAGCTTTCAAGAAGTTCTTTAGCGTCTTCAGGTTCAAGACCTTTAATTTCCTCTTCGAGTTTGGCGCATACAAATAGTGTTCGCGCAGGAGCGACAAGCGCACTTAATTCCTGCTTCTTGGCGTCGTCGACGAGCGTATCTTCATCGACATTAAATGCATAGATTACTGGCTTGGCAGTTAGGAGGTGGAGGTCGGCAATGTGTTCACTTTTTAAGTCAGACAGGGAAGAGAGAGGGGTGCCTGCTTTAAGGTGATCAAGTAACGTTTGTAGGTAGTCGGCAGTCGCACGTAGGGTGGGCTTAGCCTTAGCTTCTTTGGCTACTTTTGGTAGACGTGTTTCAATTGTTTGCATGTCAGCAAGGATCAGCTCAGTGTTAATCACTTCAATGTCGTCGAGTGGGTCAATTTTATTTGCGACGTGAATAACATCCCCTCCATGAAAGGCGCGCACGATATGTACGATAGCATCACAGTTACGGATGTTAGCAAGGAACTTATTACCAAGCCCTTCACCCTTACTCGCCCCAGCAACGAGGCCTGCGATATCAACGAAGGTGACAGTTGCGGGCAGGACTTTTGTAGAGCCGTACAAATCTGCCAACTTCTGTAGGCGGTCGTCTGGAACGGGCACGATGCCAGTGTTAGGTTCAATGGTAGCAAAAGGATAGTTAGCTGCCAAAATGTCATTATTTGTCAGTGCGTTGAATAGGGTTGATTTGCCGACATTTGGAAGGCCGACGATACCGATAGATAAACTCATATATAACCATTGTAGCATAACAGGGGTGGATGTAGGTCAATTGAGCTTGGGTAGTTAGATAGAACTAGAATGCTGGCGCGAAGGTTAGGGTAGGAATCGTATAGTATAATTTAAACATGACCGAATTGCCTACGCAGCTCCACCACATTAGTAAAAACGGCACCCTTACGAAGGCTACAATGGCGGATGAAGTCCGTGAAAAGCTTACTGTAAACGGGTACCATATCATTGAAGAGGATCTGACGAAGCCTTGGGGTGGGTATTTTCGGATTGCAAATGATGAGGCAGACACTTTTGCGACCGACTTCTTTCCGGGGCTCGATCCGATTGAGGCGCGGCTTGGTAACCCCGCTGCGGAATTGAGTCCGAAAATTATGTTTGTTAGGCCCGCTCAGCGTTTGAGCTGGCAATACCATGATCGTCGTGCCGAGCGATGGGTATTTATTTCGGAAGGGGCGTACTACAGAAGTGAGGATGACAGCCAAGTCAACCTGCATGTTGCGAGCATTGGTAGTGTCGTCCAATTTCAAAAAGGGGAGCGTCATCGACTTGTTGCCGACGCTGATCAGTGGACGCTGGTTGCCGAAATTTGGCAGCACATTGACCCAGCTAACCCCTCCAATGAAGACGATATTATTCGAGTCGAGGACGATTATTCTCGCTAGTATCTCCAGCTCGTAAGAGTGGTGTCTGCGCTACGGGCAGGTGGTAGAGAGGGGCATGAAGTGACACTACTTCCTATTTTCTTTTTCACAAGCGCGAGGTTTGTCGCCGCGACGTGAGGAATAGTGAGGAAAGAGTATTTACATTTTGTCACAAAAATGCTATTGTAACGAAAGTGCGCAGCGACCGCTGCTGCATGTATTGTGTAACATCTACGAAAGCAAGGTGATTGTGAGTGGTCTCCTCCATTCGATTCAAACCGCGACAGATTGTCGCAATGTTCGGCATCCTTTTGCTGGCCCTTGGGGTAGCACTGGGCGTAACGGCTCAGCCGGCGAAAGCCGCTAGCTCTGCCGGCACTCCGTACACCGTCGCCCTGACTGCCAGCCCGACACCAGGCTTTGGGACAATCACATTGACCCTCACCCAGGACATCGGCGTGATCAACGGGACGATCATTCCCACGGCAACCATTACCCTTAACGGTACTGGTACGCTGGGGGATGGTACTACCTCGACCACAATTCCAATCGTCGGCCAGACAGGGGACGTGCTGCCATCCGTGCGCTACAAGTGCGTCACGGCTGACACCACGATCACGGTTCTCGGCTACGAGTCGACGCCATTTCCGGTAGCCATCACTCCTGGAGCGGTGATCCCGTCGTGTGGCGGGGCTCTCCCTGTCGTTGACACGGATCAGGATGGCGTTCCCGATGGCACTGACCAGTGCCCGACGGTGCCCGCAGCGACAGCCAGTGGTTGCCCCGATGCGGTACCACCGGCAGATGACGGTGATACGAAGTTTGTGACGTTTTGTCACGCAACGGGGCAGGACGACAAGTTTGTTCCTCTGACGACCAGTGTCAATGTGTTTTACCAGGCAGGTCACGACACCCACCAGGATGGTCGTGACAAAGTCCCACCGTTCACGCGAGTGAAGAATGGTGAGACGATCAACTTCCCGGGGATGAACTGGGACGCTACCGCTGCGGCATTCCTCAAGAATGGCTGTGCGGCAGTGGAAGAGACCGTTCCGACCAATCCGCCGACGACACCTGCCGTTCCGGAAGTGCCGGTAACCCCGGCCCTTCCTCCCGTCACGACGCCAGTTGTGCCGGCGGTTCCGTCGACAACGCCGGCAACCCCGGCAGCTTCGACACCCGTCCAGACACCGGCAGTTCAGTCTGTTGTGCCTGCAGTTGTCGCACCCGCTGAGTCGCAGGTAACTGCAACCCAGCCAGTGGCATACGGCCCGGACATTTCCCAGCAGTCACTTGGGAAGGCGATCCCTTCCGATGACTTGACGCAGGTGACTGTGTCGCGGGGGCTGTCCATTGTCGGCTTGCTGCTGCTGATAGCGGCTGCAACCGGAGGTTTTCTGGTTCGCCGGCCGCAGCACTAATAAGCGGGACTTTCGATAGGTAGCTCCATTCACCCGTAGGGTCTGGCGGCTGTCTGTATAGTATGTATCTATACGGACAGCCGTCAGCTCTACCTAACAACTTTTATACCCTCGCTATTTCATCTTCTCCAAGATGACTCAACGTCTGTATAAAAGTAGGTATTTTCCTTGCTAGGGATAGCCTCTGTGTATTATGCTTATGGTATGGCAAAACAACACAAACACAAAAGGCGAATTATTAGTCTTATACTAGGGGTGTTGTTACTTCTCGGCGCGACTGGTGGTTACTTCTATTGGCAATCTATGAAACAGAAGCCGGCGCCGGTAATTGATGCGGCAGTGCGTAACGAAGTAAAGAAGCTGAATCTAGCGGGTGATCAGACGCTTGCGGCGCAGTATGCAAGTGCAATTAAGGCGGGTGATATGAGTGGGGCGCAAAAAGTCTACGATACGGCAGCTGATGGAAAATCGACGCAAAAAGAGAAAGCAGGAGTGCTTTCACAAAATGTCTCTTTAGCATTGGCCTATAAGCAAAATGAAGCAGCTTTAAAAGCAGCACTTCTGGCGGTGCAGGTGCAGCCGGCATTTACATCATATAACGATGCGTATCGTGTCTACACAGTTATAGGTGACCATGCAAAGCAACAAGAGATGCTTCAGAAGGCAATTGATAGTCTGCCGAATTCAGACGTGGCAAATAAGGAGCAGACGCTCGCGGCGCTTATGCAGCAAATGGACGAAGTGAAGCAACAACTTGCTCGAGAGAGTAATCCGTCATAATGAAATTATTTACATCACGCACTATTAGAATGGGTGCTATTTTTATGGTGGCGATGTGTGTGGCGACTGGGGTTAGTTTGCAGCCGACACAGGTCAACGCGGCCAACTCATATGTAGAAGGCAGTTATGCGGCGGCAATGACATTTGCCGATGAGTTCTGTAGTGACACGTCGTCAGCTGGAGTCGGTTCATCGTATAACGGTATTGGTGACTTAGTGTGGATTACTGCCCCAGACGGGACTACGAATATTACTGCTAACCAGGGTGATTTGTATGCGAATGTAACCGTCCACATTGCAGGTAAATTCTGTAGTGGCTACAGTGGCTACAATTCAGGATCGAATTATACCAGTGATCAAGGGAGTATATCCGGCACGATGCTCTACGGTACTAATCAGGCGGGGCGTGCCTTTGAAGTGTCTGAGCCTGCCTCGCTATATATCGGCAACTTTAGCGCTGGTACGCATCGTATCAATATGAGTCTTGCCTCGTTCTTTACACGATCAAATGGCATACCTGGATCTCCAAAAGATTCACCAAATGCATACACGGATTTAACGATTAAATACACCCAACAATGGTCGATTAATGGCCAAAGTTACGTTGATAATATGAACGATGGTACTGGACGTCGGCAGGGGAATCCAGCATTAAGCGCTGCTCCTGGTGATATGCTCTACTGGACGCACGACATGCGAAATAGAGGTCCAAATGACATGGATCGGACGGTGTTTTACAACGTCGATCGAACTGGCTTTGGCAATGGTTGGGATGCAATTCACGAGCCGTCAGGTCGTGCTAGTGGGACGGTGAACCAGTTGTTTGTTCAGTTTGGTGGCGCAACAGGGGCTGCGTATGCTAGCTACCGCGTTGAGGCATCGGACGGTGGCCGAACATTATGTGCGCGAATCTCCTGGAATGATAACGCTTGGAATGATACTGGGTGGGGCAGTAGCGGGTATGCGTGTGCTTTTGTTCCATTTAACTACAACTTAAAACCTTCCGTTGACGGGCTCAATAATGGTACGGCAAGTGTTGGCGGGACGATACCTACCGTATCTCCACAAATTGATAACTCGCTCGATGCAAGTCCTGGCAAGACAACCGATGCGCCAAATGCAGAGTGGAAGTTGCTGCGTGTTGAAGTACCACCAAATAGTACGATTCCAATGACGACGCTAGCGGATAATCAGGAACCTTGTGCCCACTACGCCAATGGAGGCAGAAATACGTGTGTAGACAAGGGCTCTGGCACGCAGCCATTTCCTGCCGGTACGACGGCGCTTTCGCAGCTGACTAACGAGCTCGTTGGTGCGGACACCCAAGTGGGTACGCAAATATGCTACACTCTTTCCGTTAGACCGTACGCACCTGGTGCTCCAGCAGGAAACTGGCGCCATAGTGCACCTGAGTGTTTGACGGTGAGCAAATCGCCAAAAGTCCAGACATGGGGCGGTGATTTACATACGCGCGGTAACATCCTAACGCAAACCTCTGACGCGACGGTCGACGGTACCAATAAAAGGTTTGGTAGTTGGGTAGAATACGGCGGTTTCTCTGTCGGAACGAACACCAATTTTGCGAGCGGGTCAGGACTGAATAATGGTAATACCAATACGACGACTGCCGATGTCTGGAACAAGCTCACATTTGCCAATGTCAACCTTGCGGGAGGCAATAGCTACGGGATGTTTACGCTGCCAAGTAGTCTACCGACACTCGCAAGTCAGTTTGGTGGGGCCGCCTCAACCGGTAGTGCACAGAGTAATTTAGGCACGCTGAGTAGCGGTACTTATAAGGTAGGTGATTTTACTATTGACGCCAGTGACATTGGGCAAGGTAAATCAATCATTATTATTTCATCAGGACGAGTGACAATTACTGGAAGCATTACCTACCATGGGAATGGTGCGAGTGACACCTTTACACAAGCGAGTGAGCTTCCTCAGGTAGTCATCATTGCTGATAATATTGACATTCAGAACGATGCAACGCAGGTTGACGCATGGTTACTTACAAAGAATGGGGGAGCCATTAATACCTGTTCTGATGTTGCGCTCGGTGCCCCGCTTAATGCGAAGGTTTGTCAGAAGCCGCTAATGGTGAATGGCCCTGTACTAACCTCGCACCTCCACCTGCGTCGAACAGCTGGATCTGATACCGTAGCTACCGCAGGCGCACCTGCTGAAGTCTTCAACTTACGCCCTGATACGTTTATATGGGCGTACGGACAAGCGAGCCAAGCCGGTAAGGCGCAGACGGTCTATTCCGTCGAATTGCCTCCACGATTCTAGAACGAACAATATAGGCAAAAGGGCTTGCTATAGTTCATCAAGCTTATGTATAATGATGAATAATATGAAACTACTAAAAGGCGTGGGCGACTTTTTTGCACTAGACATAGGTACCAATGCGGTGCGCGTCGTGCAGCTAGCAAAGAACGGACAAGATAGCTGGTCACTTGTTCATTACGGGTATGCGCCAGTCGATCTTCAGACCACAAGTGCTAGCTCCAAGGAGTCAGAGCGCCGACTTGGTGAAATTATTATGACCGCAGTAGGGCAGAGTGGTATTAAGACGAAAAACGTTGCGATTGGACTCCCATCTCAAAAGACCTTTACCACAGTGATTGACGTTCCGATGATGCCTGAAGCTGAGTTACGCAGCACAATTAAATACCAAATCGATCAGTACATTCCGATGGCAATTGACGAAGCAAAAGTTGACTGGGCGCTACTTGGTCAATCTGCCCATAATCCACAGCAGCAAGAGGTTCTACTGGCTAGTACGGCAAATGCGTATGCTGAAGAGCGCCTTGAGTTTGTTGAGGGGCTCGGACTGAATGTAATTGCAGCCGAACCAGATCCAATTGCAATGATTCGTGCGCTCCTACCAGCGGGTGTCCAAGATGGACGTTTGATTATTGACGTGGGTGAACTCTCTACTAACCTGGTGATTACCTACGGTGACTCACCTCGATTGGTGCGTACAATCCCAACTGGATTATACTCGCTTGTAAAAGCTGCGGTACAAAATCTTAACGTACAAGAAGACCAGGCTCGCCAGTTTATTGTAAAGTTTGGGCTTGCGCCAGATCGTCTCGAGGGGCAAGTCTTCCGTGCGGTTGAAAATGTTCTTGAAGGGTTTGCAGCTGAACTGACAAAATCAATTAAATTCTTTCAAACTCGCTACCCAAACACTCCTGTCGGTGGCATATTGCTGTCGGGTTACGCGAGTGTGATTCCAAAATTTGGTGAATATGTTACAGCGAAAACTGGTGTTGCATCAGCCCAAGCGAATCCATGGCAAAAAGTCCATGTCTCGCAGGGTGATCAGCAGCAGTTAGCTGCTATTGCGACAGAGTTTGCTGCAGCAGTCGGTCTCGCCCAACGGAGTAATAAGTAATGATTGAGATTAATCTTGTTCCTGACGTTAAGCAAGAGTTGATTAACGCGCAGCGTGTTCGCACTGGCGTGATTTCTATTTCAATCTTTGTCGGTATTGCGGCAATTGGCGTGGTTGTTATGCTTGCTATTTGGGTGTTTGGCGTACAGACTGCTCGTGGTGCCATAAGTGATCAGGCGATCGCAACGGAAAGTCAGAAGCTTGCAAAAGTACCAGACATCACTAATACGCTGACAATTCAAAACCAACTAAGCAAGCTGTCAGCTATGCATAGCAGCAAGAATATTGATTCTCGAGTGTTTGACGTTCTGACGACTGTTAACCCTCCAGCGCCAAATACAATTACGATTAGTAATCTTGAACTGGATGCTGAAACGAAGACTATTACGATTGACGGGCAAGCAGCACAAGGTTTTCCAGCACTTGAAGTGTTTAAGAAGACAATTAATGCGACGACGTTCCAGTTTAAGCAAGATGGACAAGATAAGACAGTACCACTGGCTTCTGGTATGAGCGATACGGACCGAAGCTATGGTGCAGATGCTTCAGGCGCTACGGTGCTGCGCTTTACGATTTCATTTATCTATCCAGATCAGCTTTTTTCGCCAACTGCAGAAAATGCTCGCATTGTCGCGCCAACTAAAACTAACGTAACGGATTCACTTCTTGGTGTACCAAATAGCTTGTTTACGTCAAGCGTAGGAGGAGGAAAGTAGTATGGCTTCTCAAGAAATGGCACTACGTAAGCGTCAACAAATTGCGAACGCTAATCGTACAATGTTCATGTGGGTGGCGATTGTCTCGGCCCTTGTTGGCATCGCTATCGTTGGATCTGTCTTCTTATTCCAACAGGCAATGTTTAATGAGAAGGTGTTAAAGCTAAAGTCGACGACTGCCTCAACACTACGAAGTAACAATAAGGCAATTCCCGAACTGGAAAATCAAGTTCGTGAAATGAACACAAACCAAGCGCTAACTGACGCCATGGCGCCTAATCAAACGCAGCCAATCCGTGTTGTACTTGATGCGTTACCATCAGATGCTAACTCTCCAGCATTTGGTTCGTCGCTCCAGTCAAAGTTCCTAGATGACCCAGCTCTGAAGATTGAGTCTCTCAACGTTGATCCGGTCGCGGGTGTTGAATCGCAAACAGATAGCAGTGTCGTTAACGCCTCAAGCAGCGATACAAAGAACAGCGAACACGAAATTACCTTTAGGTTTTCAGTAAGTACAGACATTAATAATGTGAGTGCTCTAAAAGCACTGCTTCAGAAGCTCGAACGATCAATCCGCGCCATTGACTTAACATCGCTCAAGATTGAGACTCAAGGTGCGCGAATTGTGTTGTCAGTTGAAGGACGCGCCTTCTACGAACCAGCAAAGACAGTTGAATTGAAGGAAAAGACGGTAAAGCCATGAAAAAATCAGATATCGCAATGATTGTATTGATAGCTTCGATAAGCATCCTGGTAGCTTATTTTGTTGCAAAGGGTGTCTTGGGAGATGTCCGCAATCAGTCTGCACAGGTAAAGACGGCTGAAAAAATCAGTTCAACACTCGACGATCCTAGTCCGCAGGTTTTCAATAAAAACGCCATTAATCCAACGGTTGAGGTTATTATCGGTGGTGATGCGGCACCGCAAAGTCATTAAAAGGGAGTTTACGACGTGGCGCTTTTGACGGATGACATTCAAGAAAAGCTTATCGCCCTTCTAATTCAAGAGGGGCTTGTTGCCGAGGAAGTACTTCGCGCTACGGAAGACGAGGCGAAGAAACAAAATAAACCAATGATGGTTGTTTTGAACGAGCGCGGCGTTGTTGATGATGAGTTGCTTACGCATGCCATTGCCCAAGTCTCGGGTGTACCGTATGTGAATTTAAGTAACAGTATTATTGATCAGGATGTCCTCTCGCTTCTGCCTGAAGATATTGCTGAGCGGTTCATGGCCGTGCCGCTTGCGGAGGTGCAAAACCGTCTGGCTGTCGCAATGATTGATGCTAATAATGTGCAAGCGGTTGACTATCTTGCTAATCGTATTCAGCGCCCAATTAAAGTCTTTATGGCCTCTGAGACGGGCGTGCGTCATGTGCTAGATCAGTATCGTACTGATCTTTCAAGTGTTGATGAAGCGGCGGTTGTTTCCCAGGAAGAGGCGTCTCGGGCGAGCGATGGTGATATTAAGACTATCGTTCAAGATTCGCCAATTAGCCGTGCACTGAGCACGATTCTTGAATATGCGGTAAAGTCGAGAGCAAGTGATGTGCACATTGAGCCACTTGAGAAAGCACTCAAGATTCGTTGTCGTGTTGATGGTGTCTTGCGCGAAATTATGCAACTACCGAAGTCGATTGAGCCGGCACTAGTGAGTCGTATTAAGATTTTATCTAACTTGAAAATTGACGAACATCGCATACCACAAGATGGGCAGTTCACGGTGAAGGTAGCGGCAAAGGAAGTTGACCTGCGTATCGCTATTAGCCCTGTGGTCTGGGGTGAGCAGGTAGTGATCCGCTTGCTTGATAAATCAGGTAACTCTTTTGATCTTGAAGAAATGGGATATGCCGGACGCGCGCTTCGTGCCATTCGAAAAGGTGTGCGTCGACCAAATGGTATGGTGCTGACTTCTGGTCCAACGGGGTCGGGTAAATCGACCAGTCTTTACGCGCTCATTAAGGAGATCAAAGACGATACAGTTAATATTGTCACCCTTGAAGATCCAGTCGAGTATAAGATGGATGGGGTTAATCAGATCCAGGTTAACGCCGAAGTTGGGCTGACCTTCGCTAGTGGGCTACGATCTATCTTGCGCCAAGACCCTGACGTTGTGATGGTGGGGGAGATTCGTGACTCTGAAACTGCGTCACTTGGTGTGCAAGCGGCGCTAACGGGACACCTTGTCTTCAGTACTCTCCACACAAACTCAGCAGCGGGTGTCTTGCCGCGCCTTTTGGATATGGGCGTGGAACCATTCCTGATCGCTAGTACGGTGAATACAATTATTGGTCAGCGTCTTGTTCGCCGTGTTGCCGCTAAGCGCGATACCTACCAGTCGAATCCAATTGAAACACAGAACATCATAGCTACGGTTGGACATCTGCTTCCAAAGACAAAGGCGGACGTCGCTCGAGTATCGGAAGATTTAGGCTATAAAGACTTGCCACTCGCCGGTCAAAGCGCTTATACTTTAGTCAAGGGAAAAGATACCTTGCAAACACCACGCGGTTACTCGGGGCGCGCTGGACTATACGAGGTGATGGATGTGACGACTGAGATTCAGAACCTAATCATCTCGCACGCGACAAGTTCTGAAATTCAGCGTAAGGCAGTCGAGCAGGGGATGATCACCATGCGCCAAGACGGGTACTTAAAAGCGTTACAGGGTATTACAACAATTGAAGAAGTAAATCGCGTTGCCGCGGATACAGCATAAAAAAGGGTGGAAATAACATGAACAACCAAGAACTGAAAATCGAAATATTACTTGAAGAAGTAGTTCGAAAGCGTGCCTCTGACCTTCACCTTCAAGTTGGCTTGCCACCAATGCTCCGTGTTGACGGAAGTTTACAGCCAATTCCAGGTTACAATGCCCTTGATGAGCCGGCGGTAGAATCACTTGTGTTTGCTATTCTCGATCAAGATCAGCAGCAGATATTGATGAAGGATAAAGAGTTTGACTTCAGTTTTGCCTTCGGGACACTTGGGCGTTTCCGTGTTAATGCCTTTCACGAACGTGGTAATCTTGCCGCAGCACTTCGTTTAATTCCAAATGAAATTAAATCCGTTACTGAACTTGGTATGCCTCCAGTTGTCATGGGCTTTGCTGATTATCCACGCGGCCTTGTCCTCGTGACCGGACCAACCGGTTCAGGTAAATCGACGACACTTGCAGCGCTTGTCGATAAGATCAACACCGAGCGATCTGATCATATTATCACCATCGAGGATCCAATTGAATTTACGCACAAGTCAAAGAAATCAGTTATCGTCCAGCGTGAAGTGCACTACGACACGTATTCGTTTTCCGCCGCCCTCCGCTCTAGTCTTCGTCAAGACCCTGACGTCGTTCTTATTGGTGAGATGCGTGACCTTGAGACAATCTCAGCAGCAATTACCATTGCTGAAACAGGGCACTTGGTCTTTGCTACGCTTCACACGAACAGCGCCGCCCAGTCAATCGATCGTATGATTGACGTCTTCCCGCCACACCAACAGCCGCAAATACGCGCTCAACTTTCAAATATTTTGATGGCAATTTGTTCACAACGACTTGTGCCAGCTATTGGCGGCGGGCGAGTGGTCGCCGCGGAAGTGCTCGTCGCTAACCCAGCAGTCCGCAATATTATTCGTGAAGGAAAATCTCATCAGCTCGATGCCGTTATTCAAACCGGCGCAGATCAGGGTATGCAGACGATGGACCGCACACTGGTTAACTTGATTCAAAGTGGTACGGTGACCTATGATGAAGCCCGTAACTTCGCTGTCGATATTACTGAGTTCGATCGGCTCATGAGAGGCTAACATGCGCAAGTTTGAATACCAGGCGAAAGATAACTCGACAAATAAAGTTGTAAAGGCCACCGTCCAGGCGGACTCTGAAAATGCTGCCGCTAAAGTTCTCATCGCACAGGGTTTTACACCATTTGATATTAAAGAGGTAAATGAAGATGGTAACATTCTTGGTCGACTTGCTGGCCGTATTCAGACCAAAGACAAGATTGTCTTTACGCGCCAACTCGCGACGTTGATTGGTGCCGGGCTTCCATTATCACAGAGTCTTCGCACGGTACTTGAACAAACTGCCAACAAACGCTTGCAGGGTGTTGTAGAGGACATTGTTGCTTCAATCGAAGGCGGTAAGTCGCTCACGGACTCGTTTGCAAAACACCCAGAGGTGTTTGATAAGGTATTCCTCGCACTGATTGCTGCAGGTGAAGCATCGGGAACACTCGATGAGTCACTGCGACGCTTAGCTGCTCAGCAGGAAAAGGATGCGGCAACGATGAGTAAGATTAAGGGTGCGCTTACGTATCCAATTATTGTCCTCGTGGTTATCTTTGGTGTCATGGGCTTTATGTTTTTCACGGTTGTTCCACAAGTGGAAAAGCTTTACCGTGACATGAAGAAGACGCTCCCATTTCTTACGCAGGCAATGGTATCGACCGCCGATTTCATGCTTCATTTCTGGTGGCTGGTTATTATTATTGGGACTGCCGCAATTTATTTCTTAGTTCAGTATTTAAAAACAGATAGTGGCATTCGCGCTATGGATACGTTTAAATTAAACGTCCCACTATTTGGGCAAATGTTCCGCAAGCTTTATATGGCTCGCCTCGCACGAACAGGGCAAACGCTTCTCGCGACCGGCGTGGCTATGCTGGATATGCTGCGCATTACGAGTGAAGCGGTGAACAATAGCGTTATCAGCGATAGTATCGATCGCGCCGCTGAAAAGGTGAAGGGCGGTAAGCCGCTTTCAAGCTCACTCCAGACGGAAGATTATATATTGCCACTCGTTCCACAGATGATCAAAATCGGTGAGCAGTCAGGTAAGATTGACGAGATGATGGGGAAGGCGGCTCAGGTCTATGAAGATGAATTAGACGAAGAAATTAAAACTATCTCCACCGCAATCGAACCAGTTCTCATGGTTGTCCTAGCAGTCGTGGCTGGGGGGATGGTCGGGGCTATCCTCTTGCCAATCTACAGTCTCGTGAACGGGATTAATGTGTAGACAAAAGATAGGCCAGTAGAGTACTATAAGCGTAAGCGTTTTAACGCAAAATTCAGCAAACTTGTTCATAGAAAGGTGGAAAAGATTTTATGAACGCTCAGACAAAGAACAAACAAAAAGGATTTACGATTATTGAGGTAGTCTTGGTGCTCGCAATCGCAGCCTTGATCTTCTTGATGGTCTTTATCGCACTGCCTGCTTTGCAGCGTAATCAACGTGACACCCAACGTAAGAATGATGTCGGCCGTGCTGCGACTGCGTTGACGAATTACTCGTCAAACAACCGTGGTGCTATTCCAACCAACTGGGGTAACTTTAACACCGAGTATATGACGAATAACGGTTCAGATGAGTTTGCTGATCCAACTGGTGGTCCATACATCTTTACTTCATTGCCTGCTAGTTCGAAGCCAACAGCAGCTGATGATACTGAGCGTGCATACATGTATTACACAACTAGCGCGACATGTGGTACGGATGGTAACGTTGTTGCCAATCAAGGTTCTCGTAAGGTTGCCTTCCGCGTGAAGCTCGAAGGTGCAGGCTACGCTTGTAGCAGCAACTAGTCGGTTATCGCTCGATTAGTCCCAATAAAAAAGTCCGACTCGCAGCAGTCGGACTTTTGTTTTTGGAGGGAACTACGTTATGATAGTGCTTATGGATGAACTACTTATTTACGCTGTATTAATTATTTTCGGCCTTCTGCTGGGAAGTTTTGCTGGAGCGAGTGTCTGGCGTCTACGTGCACGTCAGCTCGTGGAAGATAAGGCTGAGGGCGAGAACGTTGACAGTGCGGAGTATGAGCAATTACTCCCACTGACGAAAGCTCGTGTGCGTGAAGATCGATCTCGCTGCTTACATTGTGAACACCCGCTTGCATGGTATGATTTACTGCCTCTTGTGAGCTGGGTATCTCTTGGCGGCAAATGTCGTTATTGTCGGACGAAGATTGGTTCCTTTGAGCCGCTGATGGAGATTGGTATGGCGACCTTCTTCGCAGCTTCTTATTTCTTTTGGCCATTACCTCTAGACAGTGCCATCATGATTTTTTACTTTATTGCCTGGCTGATCGCAGGAGTGTTGTTAATTATTTTATTTGCTTACGACTTAAAATGGTTTTTACTCCCTGATGTTATTGTCTTTCCGTTAATTGGCATTGGCGGCGTGATGGCTATTATTAAGATCGTGACAGCAGCGGACCTTGTGTCAGCACTAGTTAGTACTATTGGTGCGGTGGCGATTCTCAGTGGTCTTTACTATCTGCTTCACTGGATTTCAAAAGGGCAGTGGATTGGATTTGGTGATGTGAAGCTAGGACTTGCCCTATCGTTGCTTCTTGCTGACTGGCAGTTGGCATTCATTGCATTATTTTCTGCTAATTTGTTAGGCTGCTTTATCGTAATTCCTGCCATGCTCATGAAGAAGTTGACGCGCACCACTCGTGTGCCTTTTGGTCCACTACTTATCATTGGTGCGGTCATTGCGATGCTCGGTGGCGTCTGGCTGCAGGCAACCTATATCGATGCGATGCAGCGTCTCACGGCACTCCTCCTCGGCTAATTACAGTTATTTGTATCGAGCAAAAGAGCTTATCGGGGCAAACTACTTATGCTATAATGAGCCCACATGGGCACCAAGACAAACACCGGTTTTACGATAATCGAAACGATGCTTTTTTTGGCCGTAGCAGGTGCCTTAACTGTAGGTGTCTTAGCTGGCTCCGGACTGGCTATTAACCAGCAACGCTACCGTGATAGTGTAAATACGCTGAAATCATTTATTCAACAGCAGTATAGTGAAGTAACAAATGTGGTAAACGATCGAAGTGGGGCTGAAGGCTGTAGTGATACGGCGACAGTTACTCCTCCGGCAGGTGCCGCTGCGCAACCACGCGGGATGAGCGGCTGTGTGATATTAGGTAGGTATGTTGTTATTGATGCAACTGGTACGCAGGTGACTGCCTCAAATGTCATTGGTTATCGCACTGCAAATGTACCGGATAAGCCAAGCGATATCGAGGAGATAAAAGATAATTATCAGTTAGGCATTTCTACGATCGGCCAAGATAGTACGGAAGTTGCCTGGGGGGCGGCAGTGGTCAAGAACCACACAAATGATCCTATGTCCATCACGATGCTTATCCTTCGATCCCCGTTAAGCGGTGCAATTATGACCTACACCACTGAAGGTATCGTCACCGATCTACAAAGTTTAGTGGCAGTCGCAAATACAAATCGAGTCGTAGATTTATGCGTTGATGCGCCAGCGAGTAGTTTAATGGGTAATCGTTCCGCAGTTCGTATTGGGACCTTTGCGACAAACCAGGGATCGGTCCAAATACCACCAGAACAGGATAATGTATGCGGCTAGCTATGGATCGTCATGCGCGGATAAAAGGAGATACGCTCATCGAAGTGATGTTTGCTTTCTCTATTTTTGCTCTCGTTGCTGTCGGCAGTCTGACGATCATGAACCAGGGCGTTGCAACTGCACAGCGTTCACTTGAAATTACTCTCGTCCGCGCTCAAATGGATGCCCAAGCGGAAGCGATTCGATATATCCATCAGGCGTACGTTGCCGCATATCAAGCTGGTGGTGCGGCTCCAACCGGCACGGCAGCAGAGTGGATTAAGATGACGAGTAAGACAAGCGGTAAAGGCGCCGACAGTGCATCGCCATACGGTCAAGTGGATGGCATTAACTGTCCTGCGACGACACCAGGTCAGCATCCGTTCATTCTTAATACCCATACCGCAACAGTGGAAGATTCGGCCCCGCAATCAGTTGGTCCTGCGGATGGCTCGCTGCCGCCATTTTCTCAGGTGCGCTATCTCGGTTCGACTGTACAAGCAGCTTACGGGATATGGGTAGAAGCGGTACCCTCACCGGTGAGTGCTAACGGAACTAGCTTTGTCGACTTCCATATTCGCACCTGCTGGACGGGTGCCGGTACAGCACGACCAATGACATTAGGAACGATTGTGAGGTTATATGAGCCGCGATAACACCAGTGGATTTACGTTGATTGAGTTAATGCTCGCGATGGCTTTTACTGCGTTTTTGCTTGTTGCCATTGCTATGACGACACTACAAATTAGCGGTATATATAATAAGGGTATTACCTTACGCGAGGTCAACCAGGCAGGTCGATCGGTATCGGATGAGTTGCAACGAAGCATCTCTTCGTCAATTCCGTTTGATGTTACTCCTAAGATAGATACATCGCCGGCAACTGTAAATTCAAAATATGTTGTTCGCGGAGGAGGAGGGCGACTCTGCCTGGGGCGCTATACGTATGCGTGGAATTATGGAAAATCTATCGCTCATATCAGCGGTGCACCGTCAATTTACAATTATTACAATACAAACAGCGCGAGTAGCGAGCCAGTTCGCTTTGCGAAAATTGATGATCCTGGCGCGACACTCTGCGATGATCCAACACTACCAGTGCAACGTGCCAACGCTACTGAGATGCTAGTCAGCGGAGACCGAGATCTCGTCCTCCATGACTTCAAGATTTCAAATACAGCTAATGACCCCGTTACTGGGCAGGCGCTGTACGCTATTATGTTTGTTCTTGGCACAAATGATGACGCGCAATTGGTGACAAATGACACGTCATGTAAGCCACCATCCCAGGGTGATGGATTGGAAAATTATTGTTCAGTAAATCAATTTGATATTATCGCCAGAGCGGGCAACAAAACAGGGAGTGACAAATAGATGAAAATTACAGCATTGCAAACGAGACAACGCCAAGGTGGAGCAGTCTCTTTATTTGTTGTTGTATTTGTGACTCTTTTAATGATTATCATTACCATTAGTTTCATCCAGCTAATGCTTAAAGATCAGCGACAGGCAAGCGCAAGTGACCTGTCTCAAAGCGCCTATGACTCAGCGCAAGCAGGCGTCGAAGATGCAAAGCGACTCCTTCTCCTTGAGCAGGCTTGTCGTAGTAGTTCGCCACCTGCAGGGACGAATTGTGCTAATGTCCGTGCCGCGGTTGCTTCAAATAAGTGTGATTCCGTTTCGTCGATACTTGGCGACGGCAGCGGCAATGAAACATTAATCCAGCAGAACGCTGGTGATACGAGCCTGCAACAAGCTTATACCTGTGTGGCAATTGCGAACGCAGCAGACTATAAGGGGAGCATGAAGGCCAATGAATCAAACATCATTCCCTTAAACACGAATGGTCCATTCGATACGGTTGAAATTAGCTGGTTTACGCGTGATGATATTGCGACAACAAATGCACAGACGATTAATTTCCCACTTGGTGGGAATATTGTTGGCGGGAGCGCTGTTAAACTACCGCGAGCAGGGTCGCAGTGGAGTGAAAGTACGCCATCTTTGCTTCGTACTCAGTTTATGCAAACAGGTGACTCATTTAAGCTCTCCGACTTTGATACAAGCCCTGGAGGTAATAAGAGTAATGCAAACACCTTGTTCCTGTATCCTTCACGAAATGGAGTACCGCAAATGGATTTTGGACTAGATGTCCGTCGAGATCCACTGAATACGCCACAGCTTGCCAAGTGTGAACAAAGTTTTAGTACGAGTATTAGCTATGCTTGTACGACAACGATAAAGTTGCCAGCTCCAATAAGCGGTGGAAATGATGCTCGTGGCGCTTATTTGCGACTCAGTTCTTTATACAACGGCACTCACTATAAAATTAATTTATTTAATGGCAGTGATGCCCAGCCATTCGACCATGTGCAATATGAAGTAGACTCCACTGGTCGAGCAAATGATATGTTCCGCCGCGTAAAGAGTCGTGTTGAGCTAAAGAGCGATTTTATTTATCCAGAAGCAGCTGTTGATGTTGAAGGAGACCTCTGCAAGAGCTTTATGATTACGGATGATGACTCAGGGTACAGAACAATCGGTTCTTGTACGCCCTAAATAAATTAGTTATTCAGTGTCACTATGGAATTTCTCGTATACTTCACGTAGATGTTCATCTGTGACGTGAGTGTAAACTTGGGTTGTGCTGATGTTGCTATGTCCAAGCATGACTTGAACACTGCGCAAGTCGGCGCCGTTCATCAGCAGGTCAGTTGCGAAGCTATGGCGCATAGTGTGGGGACTGACATGCTTAGTAATGCCAGCAAGCTTGGCGTATTTATTAATAATTCGCTGAATACTTCGCGTACTCAATCGTCGATAATCGCCACTCGTACTTGCCGTGTTGTTGCGGCTATAGCTAAGGAAGAGTGGGGGGAGGTTATCAAGGCGTGCGGCTAAGTAATCTTCGACGCGTGACGCTGCCGCCTCGCCAATAAAGACCGGGCGGTCCTTTTGTCCTTTTCCGCGAACCATGAATTCGCGTCGTTTCGTGTTGACGTGATCGCGGTTTAAATTCACTAGCTCGGAAACACGCAGTCCGCTTGAAAAAAGCAGCTCAACAATTGCGCGATCGCGCAGCCCGTCTTCAGTTTCAAGGGAAATACCATCCAACATGCGAGCTACCTCGTCATAATGCAAGAACGTTACTTGTTTGCGAGATATTTTTGGTAGTTCGATTTTTTCCGGGCTAAGACTTTTAATATCTCGCTTTGATAGATACGTCAGAAATCCCCGCAAGGCGATGAGGTGATAGCTTTGAGTGATGGTGGCAAGTTCGTCTTCGTTGTTGTTTTTGTAGCGGTTGAGCCAGAGGCGATATTTACGAATCAATTCTGAAGTAATTTTTTCGACGGTGGTATCGTCGGTGAACTCTACGAATCGCTCAAGGTATAGTCTATAGTTCTCGGCGGTCTTTGCTGAGCGCCCGCCTTCGACTTCAAGATGTTCAATGTAGTCGAGTAATAATTCTGACATGTACATACTCCTAGCATAGCGTAGATTGCGGATGATGAGTATAATATAGGACAAAGAAGTAATATGAATGGAGTAGTATGGATTCACGAGTTCAACAAACACTAATTATCTTTAAGCCCGATGCGGTCCAGCGGGGAATTGTTGGAGAAATCCTAACTCGTTTTGAGCGTGTTGGCTTAAAGATCGTTGCCACGAAAATGTTAGCACCTGACCGTGAACACTATCACAAGCATTACGAGGAAATTGGACAGGTAATTACTCGACGTGGCGAAGCGACCTTTAATAACGTACTCGATATGATGAACCAGGGACCTGTTATTGCTATGGTGCTTGAGGGGGTTGAAGCAGTAGAGCTGGTGCGCAAGCTCGTCGGTTCAACGGAGCCAAAGTCATCAGCACCAGGTACTATTCGCGGTGACTTCTCTCATATGAGCTACGGCTACGGCGACGAGCATAATAAGGGTATTCCAAATCTCATTCATGCTTCAGGTGACCTTGCTGATGCGCAACAAGAAATCCCACACTGGTTCTCAAAAGAAGAACTATATGATTACTCAGTACTGCACGAGAAATTTACTCGCTAAGATACTCGTTTAATTGCGAAAACAACAGCGTTCTACCGCTGTTGTTTTCGTGTTACAATACCCTATATGCCTCGGTAGCTCAACTGGATAGAGTAGATCCGTCCTAAGGATATGGTTGCAGGTTCGACTCCTGCCCGGG
>Ga0157369_10001536_pt1 | contig 28280 bp, 31 predicted proteins | sample C25metaG_FD_113461 | JGI IMG/M metagenome (GOLD analysis project Ga0157369, IMG submission 113461) | Corn rhizosphere microbial communities from Kellogg Biological Station, Michigan, USA - C2-5 metaG | ecosystem: Host-associated > Plants > Roots > Rhizosphere > Soil | place: USA: Michigan... | reverse complement strand
CGGAATACACCACGAAGAGCATCAGCCAGACGTAGAATTTCTTCACTTGCGGAAGGCCTTCGCGCGCGTGGCCCGAAGCCGCCAGAGAAACCAAAGTCCATGCCATCCATAAGACTACCGGCCAGACTACGGGCGGCCATCGCCACCTATCACGGGCGATTAGAAGCGAGGCGATGGCCAATCCCAGCAGGATCTGGCTGGGCGCGATCTTGATGACGGACGCGACCGCAGCGGCACCCGCCAGGTAGAGCGGAGCTTGTTCCCTCCAGGTGGAACGCATGCTAGTAGCGTGGAACCGAAGAATCAATGCGCAGGCTCCAGGCGTCGATGCCGCCGGCCATGCTCTGACACGCCTCGATACCTTGTTCGCGGAGCCAGTTGACGACGTTCAGACTGCGGACGCCATGATGGCAATACACGATCAGCATTCCTTCATCGGCGCGCGCGTCCAGACCCTGAAGCTCGCCCGGCACCGAGCGCATGGGAATCAGCGTCGCGCCTTCGATTTTTGCTTGCGCGAACTCGTGGGCCTCGCGGACATCGATCAGATGGAGCTTTTCACCGGAGTCGAGCCGCTGTTTGATTTCCTGGGGATCTACTTCAAGAGGAGGTGCGGCCATCACACCCCATCATACGCGGGTGGACGTTAGAACTTCTTCAGTTCGATATCAGAACTTTTTAAGCTCTTCAATCAAGGCCTGAAGCCCCTTCCTGTTGTAGATCTGCGAAAGGCGCTGTTCTTCGGGCGACGGGTTGACAAGCTGCCGCAGCCGGGTCTGATCCAGCGCACCGCGGCTGGGAATCCATTGCGAGCCGTCGGCGAATTCGACGCTCGACACGAAGCCCGACATGCTCTGGATGGAGATCGGCCGATCGAAACGCAGGGCTGCATCCTGCGCGACGGGGCCGCTTTGATTGGGAGCCAGCGTCATATCGGCCGGCATGGAAGCGGCCAGAAATTCGCGACCCTGCTGGTCTCTGACGATCCAGGCGATTTCCAGATGCCGCACCGGACGGTTGGAACGGTTACGTACTTCAAACCGCGGCGCTCCGGCTAGGCTTGCCCCAATCCGCGCCCGCCCGTTGGAAGCCTCTACGGGCGATTCCGGGATGTCCAAGAATGCGAACTGAGACTCGGGTTCCGCGTCTATATTGGTCGCACGGCCACGCACCATCTGCACGCCGCGCTGAGAGCTGTCGCCTTGCCGCGCCAGGCTCGAGAGCATCTCCTTGCGAAGCCCTTCCGGCCCGCCTGCTGCGAGCAGCGTCTTGAAGTATTTACGGTCGCGCTGCGCCTCCAGCTCCCACCGGATCATGTTGCGCTGCGAATGCAGCAGGTCCGGTCCGTAAAAACTCAAATCGTCGAACAGGACGCCATCGAGCGTCACTTCGACCACCGGATTCCCGGCCGTGAGCGGCCGAACCAGCCGCGTGCTGATATGGACGGAGAAGGTTTCACCAGGGCCTGCGTCGAGCGTGGGAACCGAGACCGAGCCCTTTCCCGCCGCATCCTGCGTGCTGACCATGAGCGTCATGCTGCGGATCCGCTTCTGACCCGAGTTGCGCAGCGACAACGCGGCATTTACATCGATCAGATTCGCGCCCCGGGCGGTGGCGTTAGAATTACCGAAATCTTCCGAGAGCAGGCTGACCGGAGAATCTTTGGGAAAATCGATCTTGTGGTTGAGCGCCTGTGCGTGCAGGGAGATCGCACTGGCCACGACGACCGCGGTATTAATCTTGTTGAAATGAGCCTTATTGAACATAGGCCGCCGTAATCGTCACTTGCCCCGTATCCTGGTCTACATAACGGGCGCTGGCCGAGCCCTGCGTGCTCACCGAGAACATCACCGGCTCCAACCCACCCTGATCGATGCGAATCTGCCCGCCGTTTTCGATCAGTTCCACTCCTGTCGAAGACGCTCCCACCACCGGACCACGTTCTTCCTGCGGTGAACCAGCCCGTCCTCGGGTTGCGATGTTACGGAGAGCCCTGCCAATGGTTTCGGTATCGGTGCGCGGAATATTCAGCCACCAGGCTCCCGCCAGCAACACCACCAATCCCGCGGCGATGGCCATGGGACGCCAGGAGACCGTCGCGATCTTACGTTCCCGCGGGGTCACGCACTCACCGGCTGCCAGACCGACGCGAATATTCGCCGTCATTTCTGCCGCCAGCTGGTCCCAATCTACACTTGCGGGCATGTCATCGGCCGAGCGGCGGAGTTCTTGCCGGTCCACGCGCAAGGCTTCGACCAGCGCGCGGCATTCGGCGCATCCACGTACGTGAAACTTTACAACCGCTCCCCGCCATACCGGCAGATCGCCTGCGGCATACAGCGCCAGATCGGTTTCCATCACGTGCCGGCTCATATCTTTTTCCGTTCCATGTAGCGCCGCAGCTTCACCCGTGCGTTGGCGATGTGCGAGCGTACCGTGGCCTTCGAGCATTTCAACCGAAGAGCCACTTCCTCGGCTGGCAGATCCTCCACGTCGCGCAACAAAATAGCCATTTTTTCGCGCGCGGTCAACACTTCCAGGCCCGCTTCCAGGCGTTCCCGATGCTCGGCCCGCAAAACCTTCTGTTCCGGGCTTTCCTGATGCGAACGCAACACCGGCTCGGGCAGACTCTCGAGATCCGAGAAATTCACCCGTCCCGCGCGGCGCAGAAAATCGATCGCGGTATTGGTGGCGATACGCGATAGCCAGTGGGCGGCTTTCTCCAAATCCTTAAGCTGATCCTGCCGTTGCAGGGCTTTGATAAAGGCTTCCTGGGTGAGATCCTGGGCGTCGGCCACATTCCCCACCACGCGATAGATCAGCAGGAAGACGCGCCGCATGTTCTCGGTCACAAATCGGTTCTGCTGCTCCGAGGAGAGCGGAGTGGCATCGTACCGGGTTGATCCGGGCGTTTCGCTCATTACGCGTTCGCTAGCCGTTAGCAGACTGGTCATTGCCGACATCGCATCCCTGGGGACAATTCATCCCGCATACGGATGACGCGGAAGCACGCCCAAGTGTGCAGTCTGGCCCGCCAGTCTATACTCTATCGGCGGTCACGATATCCTAATGATATATGAGGCCGGTTGCAGTTGTGGGGATTGGCAAAACGGCGTTCGGCGCCTTCCCGGACCGCACGCTCCGCTCGCTGGCGGTGGAAGCCGGCGAAAAATGCATGCAGGACGCGGGCGTAAGTCCCTCACAAATCGAGGCTTTCTACCTAGGGAACTTCGCCGGACCCGCCTTTGTCGGCCAGAACCACTTGGCCCCTTACATCGCCGGAAGCCTGGGGCTCACGGGAGTACCGTGCACCCGATTTGAGGCTGCCTGCGCTTCCGGTGGGTCGGCGTTTTTTCATGCGGTTTCGAGTGTAGCGGCCGGTTTGAACGATATCGTCCTGGTGGCGGGGGTGGAAAAGATGACCTCCCAGGCCACGCCGAAGGTCACCGAAATCCTGGCCGGGGCGGGGGATATGGCCGGCGAGGGACGCGCGGGGGCGACATTCCCGGCGCTCTTCGCGATGATCGCCCGGCGGCATATGCATCAGTACGGAACCACGCGCGAACAGCTGGCCGCGGTGGCCGTGAAGAATCATTCGAATGGCGCGAAGAATCCGCTGGCGCATATGCGCAAGGTGATCACGATGGAGCAGGCCTTGGCGGGCAAAATGATCTCCGAGCCCCTCACCGTCTTCGATTGTTCGCTGATCAGCGACGGCGCTGCCGCGGTGGTCATCGTGCCGCTGGAGCGCGCCTCCGAGTTCACCGACCAGCCCGTGCGGATTCTGGGGATCGCCCAGACTTCCGATTACGTCGCCTTGGATGCGAAGGCCGACATCACCACCTTCTGGGCGGTTCATGAGGCGGCCGAAAAAGCTTACAAAATGGCGCACGTGAGCGCCCGCGATATTGAGTTTGCCGAAGTGCATGACTGCTTCACCATCGCGGAAATTATCGCCACCGAAGATCTGGGATTCATTAAGAAGGGCGAGGGCGGTTGGTATGCGCTCGAAGGCCGTACGTGTTTGCGCGCGGAGCGTCCGATCAACGCCAGCGGCGGACTCAAGGCCAAGGGCCATCCTGTAGGCGCAACCGGCGTGGGCCAGATCTGCGATGTCGCGCTGCAGATCCGCGGGGAGGCCGGCGAGCTTCAGCTGGATCGCCACTCACTGGGGTTAGCGCAGAATCTGGGCGGATCGGGAGCCACTGCGGTCGTGACTGTCCTGGGTGGCATATGAATACAGGAGTGATTTATACCGAAACTGTGGTCCATGCCGCTCCCGCGGAGTTCGTGGCGGACGCGCCGTATCAATTGGCGATCGTGTCGCTCGATAGCGGCGGCCGCCTGACCGCGCGGATCGCCGGAGAGCGCGTGAAGATCGGCGACAAGGTTGCGTTGGTGGAAACACGTGACGGGGTCGAGTACTTCAGGAAACAGTGAAGGTCTTCCTCTACTACGTCGGCAAAGCGCGCGATGCGCACGCCAACGCCATGGCGGAGGAATACATCAAGCGCTCGGGCCGGTTCGCCAAGTGCGAGATGCGTGAGATCCACCCGGCCAGGTTGGATCCTTGGGCGAAACACCTTTCTGCACGCAAGATTCTGCTGGATCCGGCAGGTAAGGCGCTCGATTCGAAAAAGATGACGAATCTGTTTGATCGTGATCTCGTGTTCATCGTCGGCGGAGCCGACGGACTTCCAGAAGCATGGAAGCCTAAGGCGGATCTTTTGATCTCGCTCTCGGCACTGACCATGCCGCACGAACTGGCGCGTGTGGTGCTTGCGGAGCAGATCTATCGCGCGCTGACCACTCTGCGCGGGCATCCGTACCCGCGATAGTCTGAGACTTGTGTCTAAATACGACGCGCTTCTGATTGTTTCGTTCGGCGGTCCCGAAAAACGCGAGGACGTGATTCCGTTTCTGGAAAACGTTCTGCGCGGCAGGAACGTTCCCCGTGAACGAATGCTGGAGGTCGCCGAGCATTACTACCATTTCGATGGACGCAGCCCCATTAACGATCAGAATCGGGCTTTGATCGACGCGCTTCGACCGGTGGTGAATATGCCGATCTACTGGGGCAATCGCAACTGGCATCCCATGCTGGCCGATACCATGCGCCAGATGCGCGATGACGGTGTTCTGCGGGCGGTCGCGTTCGTCACCTCGGCGTTCGGATCGTACTCCGGCTGCCGGCAATACATCGAAGATATCGAAAGAGCTCGCGCGGTGATCGAGGCGGAAGGTCGCAACGCCCCGCAAATCTCGAAAATCCGGCCGTTTTCGGCGCATCCCAACTTCATCAAGGCGATGACCGATCGCACACGGATGGCGCTCGCAGAGCTGCCGCAGGGACATCTCGTATTTACCGCGCACAGCGTACCGGTTTCGATGGCTGAATCGAGTCCCTATGTGCGTGAGCTGGAGCGGGCATGTGCGGTAGTCGCGCACGGCGTGGGTCGAGATGACTGGAAGCTGGTCTACCAGAGCCGCAGCGGGCCGCCGGGACAGCCATGGCTCAAGCCCGATATCGGCGAGTACCTGCGCGAGATTCGCTCCGACGCAGTAATCGTGCCGATTGGATTCCTATCCGATCACATGGAAGTACTCTACGATCTGGATACCGAAACTCGGGCGGTGTGCGAGGAGTTGGGTGTGGAGATGGTCCGCGCGGGAACCGTGGGGACGCATCCCGCGATGATAGAGATGATCGCGGAAATGGTGACACAAGATCACACGGAGTGTGCGGAGGGATGCTGCCCGGCGCCCAGGCGACAGACGACCCCGCTTGCGGGCAAGAAGATCGATCCGCCTGTCCTACCTAGGTGACTTGTTTGTAAACCTCGCGCTTGGAAAGACCGCGCTCGCGAGCTACCTGCTTGATAGCATCCATCCGTGGAACGCCTTTCTGCTCGAGTTCCCGTACTGCCTCTTCGATCGGCGTATCTGAAGCAAGTGGTGCGCCCTTCCCGATAAGCAGCACTATCTCGCCCTTCACCGACGGACGCGCGGCGAGTTGGGTACGAACCTGGTCCGCCGTCCCACGCAGAAATTCTTCGTGCAGCTTGGTTAGTTCGCGCGCGACTACTACGGGCCGCTCACCATACGCTGCGGCGACGTCCACCAGTGCGTCCAGAATCCGATGCGGCGCTTCATAGAAGACCAGCGTGCAGTCTTCGCCACGAAGAGCTTCCAGCGCCTTTTTTCGCTGGCCCTGCTTCGGCGGAAGAAAGCCGCAGAACCGAAATGCATCCGTCGGCAGGCCGGCGCCCGACAATGCACTCAGTACCCCCGACGCGCCGGGTATCGGGACTACGGAAATCCCCGCGGCAAGAGCGGCCGTCACCAGCCGATATCCCGGATCGGATACGAGCGGTGTACCCGCATCGGAGACCAGGGCGACATCTATGCCGCCGTCAAGTTTCGATACGAGATCTTGAGTCCGTGCCGCTTCATTGTGCTCGTGATAGCTGACCATGGGCTTATCGATACCAAAGTGTGCCAGCAGTTTGCCGGTCTGCCGCGTATCTTCGCAGGCCACCAGATCGGATTCTCGCAGCACGCGCAAGGCACGCAACGTGATGTCTTCCAGATTGCCAATGGGGGTCGCCACAAGATAGAGTGTTCCAGGCATCGCGTAGTACCATGAACCTTAACTGAAATGGACCCAGCTATTCAAGCCGCGCCCGGCTATTTTGTGTGGCAAGCCCCGGGTCAGTCGGTGGTGGTCCATCTGAGCATTGATGTGGTGGACCGCATGAGCGCCGATATTTTGCGTGGATTTGGTGCTGTTCCCAAGCGCGGCGCCGAAGTAGGCGGCCTCTTGATCGGCACGATGCAACCCGGCAAAGTGAATACTGTCCGAATCGAAGATTTCGAAGCAATTCCATGCACCTACTCGCGAGGTCCCTCCTACCTTTTTACGGATCCGGAGCGAACTCTATTCAACGAGATTTGCCAGCGCCGCACTGCGGAGATCGTAGGCTATTATCGCAGTCACACTCGCGACGGATTGGCCTTGCAGCCGGAGGATATCCAGCTGCTGAACCAGTCTCTTCCTTCTGTCCCGATCGCGCTACTGGTGAAACCCTTCGCCACTAAGCCGAGCGTGGGCGGATTTTTCGTTCGGGACAATGGCGCATTCCCCGGCGCGACGCCGCTGGAATTTCCGTTTCGCCGCTGGGAAATGATGGGCGAAGAGCCGCCCCGGCGGCCTATGCAGGAGAAGAAGCACAAGGATCGACAGTCGGACACAGGTGCTTCGCCTAAACCAAGCGCGGAGCAACCGGCCGCGGCATCCGATCCGCATTACCGCATCTTTTCAGCAGAACCGGCGGAGCCTGGAAAGCAGCGTCAAGATGATCCGCATGCGCCGAAATCGCGCGCCGCCATGTGGACGGTGGCAAGTTTCGTTTTTCTGTTGTTGGGTGTGCTGCTGGGCTATGAAGCCTCGCGGATCACCGGGCCGCAGCGGGGCGCCGCCGATTTCGCCTTGTCGCTCGCAGTGGAGCGCACGGGTGAGAATCTGACCGTTCACTGGAATCCCGATGCGCGTGCGGTGCGTGCGGCCAACAACGGCGTGCTGGAGATCGAGGATGGCGGCGATACCAAACGCGTTGAATTGGACCACGCCAACCTGAGCAGCGGAAGCATGGTTTACCGCAATGCATCCAACAAGGTTCGCTTTCGGTTGATAGTTAACCTCGCCGCGGGGTTAAGCGTAACGGAAGTATTGGGGTGGTCGCGCTAGAAATTAGCTTTCGGGGCGCCGCTTTTTTGCCAGGCGTGACAGCACTGCCAGTTGCTCCAGGTATTGCTTCAGGGGACGGGCCGGCGTCCCCCACATTACCTGTCCGGCTCGGACGATCTTTGACGTGAGCACACCGCTTCCGGAACCCAGCACGGCACGCGACTCAATCCGCGCCTTGTCGCCAACCCCGACTTGCCCGCCGATGACCGCGTAGTCTTCGACCACCACCCCGCCGGAAAGTCCCGTCTGCGCCGCTATGACTACGTGACGGCCGATGCGGCAGTTGTGAGCGACGTGCACCAGGTTGTCGAGCTTGGCGCCTTCGCCGATGGAGGTGACGCCCAAAGCGGCTCGGTCCACGCAGGAATTCGCACCGATCTCCACGTGGTCGCCGATCATCACGCGGCCCACTTGCGGGAATTTTTCGTACGCTCCGTCGATCAGAATAAAACCGAAACCGTCCGCTCCGATGACGCAACCCGAATGCAGGATCACGTGATTCCCGATGGTCACGTCGTGATATATAGTCACGCGCGGGTGTAAGACGCAGCGCTGCCCGATGCGGACATAATCCCCAACGACCGATCCGGCGCCGATGGCGGTTCCTTCGCCGATATGCACTCCCGCACCCAGGCTCGCCAAGGGTCCGATGAAAGCGCCTTTGCCGACCATGACGCCCGGGCCCAATACGGCAGTCGGATGAACGCCGGGTGACGGGTCACGCTGGGGATGCAGCTTTGGTATGGCGCGGGCTACCGCTGCCCGTGGGTCCCGGGCGCGGATGATCGTGCGCCGTGGCTCGTTTACGAAATCATCGGGAACCAGAAGGCAGGCAGCCCGGGAAGCGGTAGCTAGTTTAGCCGCGCGTCCATGGGTCACGAAGGAAAGATCCTCGTCGCCGGCGTCTTCAAGCGGAGCAACCCGGCGGATTTCGCGGTCTCCCTCGCCCTCCCAGGGCGCTTCCAGCAAAACGGCCAGTTCCTTGACGCGCAAGCCTGTGGGCTCCTGTAATTTAAAGGGTATTCGATTTAGGTTATCTGCCGCACGGTCGTGAGCTCGCCGCCAGCGGCCGCGAATTCTTGCAGGAACTGCGCGCACTTGGTGTCATCCAGACTGCGCACTGCGTCTGTAACCAGTTTTACTTTGCGGCCGGATGCGAGCAGACCCAGGGCGGCATTTTTCACGCAGATTTCGGTAACCACGCCATAGACCACGCAACTGTTTACATCGAGCTGGTCGAGCAGAGCGGGCAGATTCGCGTTGGTGAAGCAATCGACCGATTGTTTTTCGAGTAGAATCTGGCGCGCGCCCAGCACATTGAATTCTTCAGGTGCACCGCGAATTATCGTGCGCGGTTCCAGCAGCGTGGCAGCGGGCTTTTGTTGTCCGGCGGTTCCCGCGACGCAGTGCGGAGGCCAATGGCGAAATTCGGGGTCGTCTTCCGTGTGCGCATCCATAGTGGAGACGACGGGGATGCCATTCTCGGTGGCGTAACGGTTAAGCGCCGCGACTTGCGGGACGATGGATTCCGCGCCTGGAACGTACAGGGCGCCCGCAGGATACAAGAAATCCAACTGCGTGTCGATATCGAAAAAAACAGTCATACGGCGGCGCCTTTGCTGACGCTTTCATTCAACACGGCCAACTCGGGACTGATGTCCACGCGCCACGCGGGTTCGCCGGCGAACAGGCTCAGGCATCCGGCGGGCAGGCGGTTCAGCGATTCGGAAGCATAACGGCGGGACTCGGCGATCGCCGGCAGCGATTCCACCAACTGGCCTGCGATCATCACGGGACGCTGCAGAGCCTCGCAACTGGCGCCATTTTGCCCACAGGCAATACACTCGCTGGCGCGCGCCAGCACGTCGTGGTCGGCCGCGCGAAAGATCTGCTTGGCCCCCGGCAAAGTTTGCTTGTCGTGACTGAGCTTGACGGGATAGCGGCGGCTGCTGCCCGCCTCCAGTTCCACCAGCTTGTACACTACGCCGAGCGAGGGCGCGTCGGCCGACGTAGCCAGTTCCGTTCCCACGCCGAACACGTCGATGGGCGCGCGGGCTGCCATCAGCTCCTGAATCTTGTACTCATTCAGATCGCCCGTGGCCATAATCTTGGAATCGCGCAACCCGGCTTCGTCCAGAATGCGCCGGACCGCAACCGCGAGCTCGCCCAGGTTGCCGCTGTCCAGCCTCACTCCCCACAGCGGACGCCCGAGTGACGCAGCGCGCCGGGCACCTTCCATGGTGTCGTACGTATCGATCAGGTATACCGTGCTGTCGCCCAGCAACTGCTGCAATCGTTCGAAGGCCGCCAACTCGCTGGGAAACGACATGACCCAGGAGTGCCCCGCGGTGCCGAACACCGGCACGCCATAGCGGAACCCTGTCTCCGAATTGCTGGTGCCCGTACAACCGCCGATATAAGCCGCACGAGCCGCCAGCACTCCGGCTTCGGGCGAATGCGCGCGGCGGGTTCCGAACTCAACCACATCGCGGCCCAGAGCCGCTCGCACCACACGCGCCGCCTTGGTGGCGATGGTCGATTGAAACCCGATGGTTGCCAGCAGATAAGTTTCGATTAGCTGCGCTTCGATCAAGGGCGCCCGCACGGTCAGGAACGGCTCCCCTGCGAAGAGCGGCGTGCCTTCGCGCACGGCAAAAAGATCGCCCGTGAATCGCAAACCGGCGAGCATGTCGAAGAATTCGGAATGCGTATGCTCGAACTGCGGCAGAGTTTTGAGATACGCGATCTCCGCAGCGGTGAATTTTAAATTCTGGAGATAGTCGACCGCCTGGGCCAGTCCAGCGGCGAGGATGAAGTTGCGATTCCAGGGCAGACGCCGGACGAACAACTCGAATGTCGCGCGGTTGTCGGCCTTGCCAGCCTCAAAATAGCCGGCCGCCATGGTGAGCTCATAGAGATCCGTGTTGAGCGCCGCACCAAGCTTCGATTCGTTTGGCTCGGCCGGATCGCTCACTACTTCTTCTTTCCGTCTTTGGTTTCCGGAGGAGGTGCGGGCTGAACCCCCGCCGCTGCTTCGCGCAGACCATTCACAGCGTTGGCATCGAGCTGATAGAGCGAACTGTCGTTTTCACGCCGCGCCAGGAAATTAGGACCTGCGGCCGCAATCTGAACCTTCTCCGTCCGCTTGCCGTCATTCGATACCACGGTCAATTCCAGAGCGGGGGTGGTAAAACCGCTGTCGACGAACTTCGTCGCGGCGAGATCGCGCAGCTTGTCAATCAAATTCTGAACTGAGAGCGAATCCATCGTCTTGCCGCCGGAGGTCCAGTTTTCGCCGGATTTTTCGATCACTTTGCTCTGGCCGCCATCCTTAATCTCAATGCGGTTCGGATCGTTAAACGCAAAGTCGAAGACTTTCTTGTTGCGGAAATCATCTAGCGACTTGTTGAGCCCATCTGCGATTTCCTTAGTGATCTTGTAGGCACCGTCCTGCGTGCTGGCTTTAGCGTAATAGTCGTCCTTGGCTTTGCGGACCTCGAAGGTCAGCGTTCCTTCAGCGCCGGTCACCTTCGCGATCGCGGTCTTCTGGCCGCTGGCGAACGCCGCCGCGGCAGCCTTCGGATCGGTATCGGTATCCATCGAGGCGTCCTTCAGTTTGCGAACCAGCTCGTCCACCTGAAAGCTGTCAGCACGCATGGGTTTGGGTTTCAGGACCTGCCAATCGGTTCCGGCGCGTCCGAACTCGATAGGCGGTTTCCCGGCAACCTCCAGCTCCACGCGGCTAAGCTTGTCCTGGTCGAACACCAGCAGATGCTTCTCGCGCAGATCCTTAGACTGCTTATCGAGCGACGTCTTCCCAAAACTGGCGATGGTGAACAGGCGTTTATCGCCGTCGAGCATGGCGTACGCACCGCCGTCGGTAGGCGTATCCTCGCCGATGCGCAGTACGTGGGTTTTGCCGTCCGCCATCGTAAGTGTAATCCCGATGCGCGGCGGTTCCAAACCGTACGATGAAAGATTACTCGCGTTTTCATCCACTACCCGATCCGAGGAAAGAGTTGCCGCGGCGGTTGTGATTGCCCCCACCGCGCTTTGGTCAGCGGCCATCGGCTGAGGCGCAGTGATGGACCACTTGCCGGACCCGTCTCGTTTGACCACAGTAGTTTCGCCGTCACGATGCCGGATTTCGACCTGCTTGATCTCGTTTTCCTTGAGATCCAGGATTTTCGGCGCAGCTTTGGGGTCGCCTTTGGCCGCCTTGGCTGCTTCCGAGCGATTCGACCAGTACACCAGGCCGCCGAGTCCGGCCAGAACCGCGGCTGCGATCAACAAACGCGCGAACTTCATGACAGTATCCTTGAGATCCTATCTGCGCTTCCACCACACGCCGACACCCGCGATGATGATCGCCAGCGGGAGCAGAACCACGCTACCGTAGAACAGCATCGTCGCCTGGCGCGGATTCATATTGAGCCGCCGATCCTCGGGATCCTTGGGCCGGATGGAGATCAGATCCTCATCCGAGCTCAGCCAGTTGAGCATGTTCATATAAAGATCGCGGTTTCCGTTGAAAGCGAGAAATCCATTGCTGATCCAGCGTGACGTGCCGACCACCACGAAACGGCCGTTGCCGTTTTCCTTACCGGTGGTATAAGTTCCGGCAGCCGCCAGAACGCGTGCGCCAGGCTTCGCGGATTTCACGTCGACCCGCGGATTCTTCAGATCTTCCGTTGCCACGGCGTCATCGGTGGTCGAAAACAGGGGCGAGACCATCGTTTTGTCGCCCTTGGTCACTTCGAGGGAGCGCGTAATCGGGAAACCCGTCGGCAGTTCTTTCATGTCGCGCACAATGGCGTGATCGCCGTACTTGGTCACGATCGGGAACTCGGGCCCCAGGTTGAACAGTTGTCCCACGCCGCTCAAATCCAGCACTAGGTTATTGTCCATCTTGACGCCCCAGCTATCCAGCACCGCAACCAGGCCGGGGTTCTCATCGATTTCGGATTTGAATTTTAGCGGGGGATCCAGCATGATCAGTGCCCGGCCGCCGTTCTCGACGTAGGCTTTGATCGCGTCCACCGCCGGCTGGAGGTAATTCCGTTTGGGGCCGGCCACTACCAGGATGGTGCAGTCGGTGGGAATTTCCGGTTTGGGGATCAGCGGGACCACCTTAGTCTTGTAGTTGTTCTTTTCCGTTAGATCCTTGGCGTTTCCGAATCCGTCGCTGCCGGTGGTATCGGTAGTAGCGGCTTCACCGAACCCACTGGTAAAGCACACCGTGCGATCGCCGCCCTTGAGCGCGCGGACCATCGCACCGGTGACTTCTTCTTCGGTTAAACTCTTGGCAGTTTCAGTCTTATTGCCGACGGTGACCAAGATGGTCGGAACGCTTTTCACCCCGGCGGCGATTGCCTCGGTGCGTTTCTTGTCCACGTCCTGATATTCCACCTTGACTTTCGGCGACAGTCCCTTGTAGCGATCGAACAGATCCTTGGCGTTATCGAAGCCGGTGGGGCGATCCCAATACGTGATCGCCAGGTCCCCCTGCAGATTCTTGATGACTTTGGCGGTCTGATCGGAAAGTGTGTATTTTTTATTGGCCGTCGAATCGAAGCTCTTGTTGTAGCGCTGCGCCAGGAAATTGACGACGCCCAGAATCGCGATGATGATCACGGTGTAGACGGCCGCCTGGGCGAAGTTCGCGGCGCGATGAGTCTTGGTATTTGCCATTATGCCCTCCACCGGATCGATTCCATAGCCCGCGATGTCATAAATAGGCCGAACACGATCACACTTAAGTAGTAGATCGCGTCCTTAGAGTCGAGCACGCCGCGCATGAAAGACTCGAAGTGCGAGGTCACGGAAAGATAGCTGATCACCGAGTAAAGTCTGGACGAATCAAACTGCGATACCCAATCCAGCACCCACAGCAGCAGGCACACGCCGAACGTCGCCACACCGGCGACAATCTGATTGCGCGTGGTTGCGGAAATGAACGTCCCGATCGATAGCAGACATCCGCCTTGCAGGATCAGGCCGAGATAACCGACGGCCATCGGCCGCCAGTCCGGATTTCCATACGCGAACAGCACCAGCATGTTCAGTCCGGCAACGGCCAGAATCGCCAGGTACAGGACAAAAGCCGCCAGCCACTTGCCGAGAATGATCTCGTAATCGCGCAGGGGCGAGGTCACCAGCAGTTCGATGGTGCCGGTGCGTTTTTCCTCAGCGAACAGGCGCATTGTGATCATGGGAATGATGAACAGCCCCACCACACTCATATTGGAGAGAACGTTGCGAACCACCCATTCATTCACGCTGAGAGGAACCGACTGGCCCATCATGGTCGCTTGCAGGCTCTGGCGCAGGAAAAACTGAACCGCTGAAAAGAAGAAGAAGCCGACGATTAATGTGAAGAAACACATCACGCCGTATGCGATTGGCGAGCGAAAATAGCTGCTTAGTTCCTTGCGGGCAATAGTAAACGTATTCATTTTGCCTCCTCCGCCGCGACTTGCGGCCCAGACTCCGATATCGCATCTGATTTCGAAGCGGTCAACTCCAGGAAGATCTCTTCGAGGCTGAGGCCCATGCCGTGCAGCTCATTTAGCTGCCAGCCGGCCTCGATTACAGCTCGTGCCAACTCTGGCCGCACATGGCTGCCTTGCTGGCTTTCCACCGTAAAGCGAGCCCGAGCATCCTTGGCGTCCTTCGCGATCACGCGGCTCACACCAGCAACCTTCTCCAACTTCTCGTGAACGCTTCGCACCCACTCGGGAGAAGCCGATCCATCGCGTGGAAGCACTTCCACCGCCACGGTTTCAGCGCCATGCAGGCGGCTGCTCAGATTCTCCATCGTGTCTTGGGCCACCAGCTTGCCGCGGTTGATGATCATGACACGCTGGCAGGTCGCCTCCACTTCGGGCAGGATGTGAGTGGAAAGAATGATGGTGTGATCGCCGGCCAGGCCCTTGATCAGATCGCGCGTTTCGATGATCTGGTGCGGGTCGAGACCGGACGTCGGTTCGTCCAGGATCAAAACATCGGGATTGTGTACGATCGCCTGGGCCAGCCCCACGCGCTGGCGGTAGCCTTTGGAGAGCTTGCCTATCTCTTTGTTGCGGACGTCGGTGATGGCGGTTTTCTGCATCACCTCATCGATCCTGCTGCGCAGGTTGGCCTTGGGTACGCCTTTAATTCGCCCCACGAACTCAAGGTATTCGATGACCTCCATTTCGGGGTAGACCGGAGGCGTCTCCGGAAGGTAACCGATGCGCCGCTTCACTTCCATGGGGTTCTCGCGAACATCGAACCCGGCGACTTCCGCCGAACCCTCGGTGGGCGGCATGAAGCAGGTGAGCATGCGCATCGTGGTGGTTTTTCCGGCGCCATTGGGCCCCAGGAATCCCACGATCTGGCCTTTTTCTACTGCAAAAGAAATGTGATCGACCGCGACGTTTCGGGCGTATCGCTTGGTAAGCCCTTCGACTTTGATCATAAGAATTAACTCAGAACGAGTGGAGATGGCCCTAAGACCCTCCATATCATAGAGGGAGACGGCCTGAACTGTCAATCCGGCCCGTTTGGGATGTTATTCACCCGTAAGGGGTTCTATGCGTCCCGATGGACCGTGTCCGGCGCGAAAGCCGGAACGCAGATGGCCACGTATTCAGCGCCTTGTGGAGTGCTGTAACGAACCCACTCGCCCTTCCGTGCGATCACCGCCTGGCCGGCTTGAATCTCCAACACGCCTTTGTCGTGTTGGACGTGCAAGGAGCCGTTTAGTACCACCGTGAATTCATCGAAATCGGGACACTGGCCGGGCTCGGACCAACCGGCCGGACTCCGCATACGGGCGACGCTGACCTGCGATTCGCGATTGTTCACTCGACCGACGTATTCCTCGATGATCTTGTTCCCGGGGACGGGAATCAGGTGGGGTGCTGATATCAGTTCAGGCATGGAGATAGTGTAGCGGGCTGGTCACTTTCCGACCATGTGCTTCGGGTCCCGGTTGTTCTCTTCGCAGATGCTCTCGATGAGATCCGTATCCGGTATCAGACGCCATGCCAGATTGACAGTCCACGGCTTGGTATACGCTTCGGGGTCGTCGATAGTGACCTGGATGTCCAAATGGCCGATCTTCGGCCGGGAGAAACGTTCCGTAATGCGCAGGGCTTCGGTCCCTGGTAATCCTCGCATGTCCAGCCAGGTCTTGCCGTTTTGTCCGATCGTCTCCACGACGAACGTGTCTTTGTCCCAATGGCCGATCGAATACCCCATCCAGGTCGGTTCCGGATTCTTGGGGAGGGGCCGGCCGTCGGTGAAGATCTGCCGGTAGATGGTCCGGGATTCGTGCAGAAGCAAGGTCAGGTCTTCGGTCTGGACCAACTTGAGGCCGTCGGGGATGTTGTCCTTTTCCGGGATGCCGGAGGGCAAACAGGAAACGCCGGGATGATCCTTGCCGTTGTTCGCGATGCGCTGATTGTAGAGATCCAGCGCCCATGGCTTGAGCGGTACTTCTTCCGGCTTCATGTCGGCGGCGAGGTTCAGCAGGTGCTTGGTTGGATTTTCCGGCATCCAGAAGCCAGACAGATCGATTTTTCCGTAAGATGTGCGCTGAGCGGGCGCATTCAAATCGACCTTGCCATCGGCCGTGCGCGGGACTCTTTTCCACGGATAGGGGTCCCATTGCGCGCTTGCCACCGTGGTGATGGTGAGCATTATCGCCGCAGTTTTGAATGTTCGGATCATGTCGCTCCCCGTTCTATTTCAGCCCGGCTGCCGACGTTCCGTACCCCCGGTTGCAGATCGCGAACCCCCAGAGGGTGTCGGTGTGTCGTTGCGCGGCGCATAGCCATCCAGTGTCCAGCACACAAATAACGAATTGGCAAAATTACACACGCACGTATTTATTGAACCAGTCAATCGTACGCTGCCAGGCAAGATCGGCTGCAGCTTTGTTGTAGCGCTCGGGCGTCGCATCGCAATTGAAGCCGTGAACCGCACCGGGGTAGATATAGCCCTCGTGTGGAACCCCGATTGTCTTCAAGGCCGCGTCGTACGCCGGCCAAGTCGCTGCCAACCGTGTGTCGAGCTCGCCGTGATGGACCAGAATCGCAGCCTTGATTTTTGAAATGTCGTCGTTGCCCGGAACGGCACCGTAGAAGGGCGCCGCAGCCGCAATATCGGCTCCCAGCCTTACCGCTAGGGTGTTGGCGACGCCGCCGCCGTAACAGAAACCGGTGGCGCCGATCTTGCCGGTGCAATCCGGGCGCGCCTTCAGCCATCTGGCTGCGGCGATCATGTCCTCCAACATCTTCGGGCCGTTGACCTTGTTGAACAACTGGCCGCCTTGATAATCGTCGCCGGGAAAGCCGCCCACAGAAGTGAGCCCGTCCGGCGCAAACGCCATGAAGTTAGCCAGGGCGAACCGCCGCGCGATGTCCTCGATATGAGGATTCAAGCCGCGATTTTCGTGGACCACGATAATACCGGGCAATTTCGACGGCGTTTGGGACCGCGTATCGGCGCTTACCGGCCGGACGAAATATCCCTTGATACTTCCGTTCCCCTGCGGCGACGGGACGGTCTCGTAAGTGGCCTTGATGCGGTCATCGGTCTTGGACACCTGCTGCCCAAGAGCGTAGTTCGGCCTCAGCGCCTCGACGATGCTCGCCGCCGTGAGGCCGCCGATTGCAAATTTCTGTACGCCTTCCATGAAAGCTCGGCGGGTGATCTGGCCGTGGATAAATAGGTTGTAGAGTTGGATAGCCTCTTTGGGCAGTTTGGGTCTGGCTTGGTCCATGGCTCGCTCCTTTCCGGTGAATATATCAGTTCTGTGCGAGTTCTACCAGAATGCCGTTAGGGTCGCGCACAAAGCCGACCTTGCCGTTGCCCAGCTTGACGTTGCCACCTTGGGTAACGGAGGAGCCACCGGCTGCCTTCACTGCGGCGATGGCCGCATCGATATCGCGAACCTGCATGCCGATCGCGGGCGCGCCGGGGTCGGGAATCCGAGGGGCGTAAGGCTTGCGGTCCACACCCTTGAATTCCACGAATCGCCAAGAGAGAGTTGTACCGGGAATCGTCACCTCCGCCGTTTGGACTTGGGCGCCCGGAGTTCCGAGGTTGCCGTCGTAATTCGAAGTCCAGGCATTCGTCTTGACGGCGAAGCCGAAATGATCCCGATAGAACGCGGCCGCCTTTTGAGAGCTGGCCACCACCATGGAGCCAAACGTGGCGCCGATCACTTTGCCGCTGCCCGATCCCGTGGCGGTGGTTTGCGCCAGTTCGACATAATAACCATCGGGATCTTTCACTGTGACGACGCGGCCCGGTCCGCTGGAGCGCTTGACGGGTGAACCGCCCGCGGTAACCACTTCGCCGCCGTTCTTTTTAGCGGTGGCCAGCGCGTCGTCCACGTTATCTACGTCCAGTACCAGCAGCGACGCGCCAGGATCCTGAATGCGCGGCTTCGCCGGATGCACATCCATGTTGGTGAACTCGGTGACCTCTATCGGCAATTCCGCGCCGGGGATCTTGAGCATCATGTTGCGGAACTTGGTGCCGGCCGGCACATCCACTAGGCCTCGAAGCGCGTCGTTCAGCGTGTTGGGTTTGGCGGTAAGCGAAGGGGCATTGTTCTGCAGATCCAAACCGAGCGCGTGGTAGAAAGCGTAACTCTTATCCAGATCGGCGACCCCCAGGATGTACTTGGTCAACTTGATGGCATTGGGTTGAGTCTGGCCGGGCGCGAGCGCGGTGAAAAACAGACACGCGGATACGAAGAGTGATCGCATAATCAGATCGAGGATATCACCTCGTGCGCCCGTTTACTCGTAGCGGAGGGATTCAACTGGCGCGATCTTTGTGGCGCTGCGAGCCGGGTAAATCGTCGCGATAAGGCTGACCGCCATGGCCGCCGCCGCGATCCACACGCCATCCACCCAGCGCGTTGTAAAAGGCACAAACGAAATCGAGTAAACCTGCTCGTCCAGACGCAGCCACTGATATTTATCGGCAAAATAGCAGATGGTATACCCGACCGTCAGACCGATCACCGTGCCGACGGCGCCAATCATCGCGCCTTCCCAGACGAAGATCCTGCGAATCTGCTGGGCACGCGCGCCCATCGACATCAGGATCGCGATATCGCGGTGCTTTTCCATCACCATCATCACGAGCGCAATCAGGATGTTCAGCGCCGCGACCACCTGAATAAGCCCGATGCTGACCACGGTGACCACGCGCTCCATCTTTAAGGCGTTCAGCAGCTAGCGATTCTGTTCCTGCCAGGTAGAAGCGGCGAGTTTGGGCCCAATCAACGGCATGGCTGCAGCGGCCACTTGCGGGGCGGCGTCGACGTCGTCCAGGTACAGCTCAATGCTGTTTAGAACGTCCCCTACGTCGAAAACCTTCTGCATGGGGGCGAGATCCATGAAGCCGAACGAATTGTCAAACTCGAAGAAGCCGGATTCAAACACACCGGCTACGCGCATCGATACATTGCTGGGACGCGTACCGTAAGGAGTGATGTGGCCATTGGCGATGGTCAGCGTGACCTGCTTCCCGACAACTGCCCCGATCCGCTCCGCCAGACGATAGCCCAAAATAATTCCCGGCCGCTCGCCTTCTTCGTTGCGTAACGCGTCAATCGAGCCGGCTTTAAGATGCAGAAGGGCTTCGGGAACGCGTGCCCCTTTCGCGATGGAGATGCCTTTGATCGAGATGCCATCGCCGCTGAGGGGTCCCATAAGAAAGCCGACTTCGTAGAGCGCCGGCGAGACGCTCTTCACGTGAGGCAGCCGGGCGAGTCGCGAAGAGAGCTGCTCCCAGCCCTCGATACCAACGCCGGCTTCTTTTTCAAGGATGGAAACGTGGGCGGTCAGACCCAGGAGATTCCGTTCCAAGGTGCTCCGAAATCCTGTGTTAATCGCCAGTCCGATTACCAGCGCCATGACGCCCGCAGCTACGCCGATGATCGAGATCACCGTGATCACGGAAATCACCACCTGCTTGCGCTTCGCCCGCAGGTAGCGCTTCGCGATGAACAGTTCAAACATCGCCGCGCAGCTTCTCCGCGATTCCGATTTCACCCTCCGGTCGCAGCAGCGGGAACAGAATCACATCGCGGATGGATTTCGAATTCGTGAGGATCATGGTCAGCCGGTCGATGCCGATGCCTTCGCCTCCCGTCGGCGGCATCCCGTAAGACATGGCGCGCAGATAATCCTCGTCCATCTGATGCGCCTCTTCGTCGCCGGCCGCTTTCAGCTCCAGTTGCATTTCGAAGCGACGGCATTGCTCCTTGGGATCGTTCAACTCGGTATAGGCATTCCCGATCTCCATGCCGGCGGCATAGATTTCGAAGCGTTCGACAAAGGCCGGGTCGTCGCGCTTGTGCTTGGAAAGCGGCGAGACTTCCACCGGATAGTCGTAGATGATAGTTGGCTCGACCAGAGAGGGCTCTACCTGCCGCTCGAACGCCTCCACCAACGCGTGTCCCCGTAGCGAAGAATTGCCTACCGCTTCCTGCATGGAGAGTCGCCGTATGTTGCCAAAGTCGAGTTTGGTTCCCTGGTATTCGACAACGGTTGATCCGGTGGCGTCGACAGCGGTTTGCTTTAGCAGGTCCACCGTGAAATCCATTAAGCCCTGGTAATCGGTGTAAGCCTGATAGAACTCGAGCATGGTGAACTCCGGATTGTGCTGCGTCGAGATTCCTTCATTGCGGAAATTGCGATTGATCTCGTACACGCGTTCCAGGCCGCCGACAATTAACCGCTTGAGGTACAGCTCCGGTGCGATGCGCAGGTACAGATCCAGGGCCAGTGTGTTGTGGTGGGTCACGAACGGGCGCGCGGTCGCGCCGCCGTAAACCGGCTGCATCATGGGAGTTTCCACTTCCACAAAGCCGCGCTCCTCAAGTTGTCGCCGCAGGGAAGAAATGATCTTCGCGCGTGTGACGAAAATCTTCTGCGATTCCGGATTCGCGATGAGATCCAGGTAACGCTGGCGGTAGCGGATCTCGACGTCTTCCAGACCGTGCCATTTTTCAGGCATGGCGAGAAGGATCTTAGAGAGAAACGTGAGTTTTTCGGCGTGCACCGAAAGCTCTCCTGTACGGGTTCGGAAGAGGTAGCCCTCCACGCCGACGATATCGCCCAAATCGAGTCCCTCGTACAAGGAGTAGTCGGCCTCCGGCACCGCGTCCTTGCGCACGTAAACCTGCAGCCGTTCGCCCGATTGCATCAAGTGCATGAAGCCGGCCTTCCCCATGCGGCGGATGGTTAGAATCCTGCCGGCGATGAGAACTCGCGGCTGGGTCTCCAACGCCTTCGCTTGCTCATCGGCCGTCTTCGACGCATAGTCCGCCAAAATCTGCGGAATTGAATGACTCGAATCGAACCGCTGGCCGTAAGCGCGGAAGCCCAACGCCTCGATTTCTGCAGTGCGGCGCAGGCGCTGAGCGAACAAATCGTCTTCCAGGGACAAGAATGGAACTCCTTAGATGGAGTATAAAGGACTGCGTCCGAAGTGACCTACGGCTACCGGCGCACGATCACTTCCCGCAAGTGGTCACGCGTTAGAAAGAACTTCACAGAATCAAAATCGCTAAACAGTTTTTCCAGGCTGCGGTTATTGAAAAATTGCGCTGGCCGGCGTCTCCCGCGGGGAGCGAGTGTGATGGTCTTACGGTCCTGAATCCGATAGGAATATGTAGGGATGGTCTCGGCGCGCTCCTCGGCATGGAATAGCGCCAGCATGTAACTGCCCGGACGAAGCATGGTGCCCAGCCGCTGGACCACAGTTTCGAGTAGCGGCCCGCTCAAGAATTCCAGCGTGTCCCAGACGAGCGCGCCATCGAAATGCTGTGCGGGATAGTCCAGCGCGGCATCCAGGAACTGGGCTGCCTTTTGCGGATCTGCCTGGTTTTCGTAGAAATCGCCATCCCCGAAACAGCGGTCCATCTGCAACAGGAAATCGTCGGAATAAACTCGATGTCCCAGGTTGGTCAGGAACGCCATGGTGCTCTGGTTGGCGCCCGCCAGATCTAAAAGAGTTAGTCCGGGCCGCTCGACCAGCAAAGAGCAGAATTGATCCAGACCGCTGCTGTTGCGGGTTTCCAACCTGATCTAATCCAACATGCTTAGCGCTTGATTTCGCCGGCGCCCGCAGCCATCGCAGGACTGGCCGTTGTGGGAGACGCTGAAGTAGTCGCCGGTCGGGGAGACGCGGCAGCGGGAGTTGCGCTCGCGGACTTCGGGACCTCGGCGCGAACGATATCCACGTTGCCCTTGAAATATGCGCCGTCTTCGATCACGATGCGCGCGGTGCGGATATCGCCCACCAGCTTGGCTTCCTTGCGGATATCAATCCGGTCGCCGGTCTCCACGTTTCCGTGCAAGGTGCCCAGCACAATGACTTCGCGCGCCTTGACGCTGGCTCGGACTTTACCGCTCGGTCCGACCGTCAGACGGTGTTCCTGCATCTCGATAGTGCCTTCTACCTCGCCGTCGATGGTCAAATCTTCGCGGCTAAGGATCTGCCCTTTCACGACGGCCGACTTTCCGAGCACGGCATTACCGGTGCGAGTCGCTTCAAAGGATTCAGTGGGGCGATTGGGAACACTCGACATTGGACTTGTCTCCTTGGCGGGTAGCGGCTTCACGGGTTGCGTCACGGGCGGCTGAGCCGCAACTGGCTTGGGTGGTGGTTGTTGTTCGTCTTCTTTGCGCCGATTCCACATCTTCGGGGCGCCTCCTTCTTTGAACTGCTCTAACAATCCTACTACGGTAACTGAGTTTGGGGAGATGCTTCTGCGGCCAAAAGCGTTACGTCATGTAGTCTCAACGACCTACAATGGAGACGTGGCGGCTCCCCCCACTGCCAAGACGCCGTTCCGCACTTTGAGCGGATTGCCTCTGGATCCGGTCTACACGCCGAAAAGTCTGGAAGGATTCGATCCCGCGCGCGATCTAAGTGCGCCCGGCCGGTTTCCCTATACCCGCGGCATTCACGAATCGATGTACCGCGGAAGGCTCTGGACTATGCGTCAGTTCGCGGGTTTCGCAACCGCTGAGGAGACCAACGCGCGCTTTCGCTATCTGCTTGAACAAGGCCAAACGGGATTATCGGTAGCATTCGATTTGCCGACGCTGATGGGCGTCGATGCCGATCATCCTACGGCGCTGGGCGAAGTCGGCAAGTGCGGCGTCGCGATTTCATCGTTGGCCGATATGGAGACGCTGTTCGAAGGAATCCCGCTGGGCGACGTAACCGTCTCCATGACGATCAACTCGCCGGCCTCGGTCCTTTGGGCAATGTACTTGGCCGTGGCCGAAAAACAAGGAGTCGATTGGACACGGCTGTCTGGGACGCTCCAGAACGACATCCTCAAAGAATACATCGCGCAAAAGGAATACATCTATCCGCCGCGTCCATCCATGCGGCTGGTGACGGATTCCATAGAGTTTGCGACCCAGCGCGTGCCGCGATTCAACCCGATCTCGATTTCCGGCTATCACATTCGCGAAGCCGGATCGACGGCGGTTCAGGAGTTGGCCTTCACCCTGCGGGACGGCATCGAATATGTGGAACATATACTGGCTCGCGGGCTACTGGTGGACTCTTTTGCGCCGCGCCTGAGTTTCTTTTTCAACGCGCACAATGATTTCTTCGAGGAAATCGCTAAATACCGTGCGGCACGGAAGATTTGGGCGTACGTGATGCGCGACCGCTTCCACGCTAAGAACGAAACCAGTTGGAAACTACGCTTCCATGCCCAGACCGCGGGATGCTCGCTGACCTGGCAGCAGCCGCGCAACAACATCGTACGGACCGCGATCCAGGCGATGGCGGCAGTGCTCGGCGGATGCCAGTCGCTACACACCAACTCGCTCGATGAAGCTTACGCGCTGCCGTCCGAGGACGCCGTGACTCTGGCGCTGCGTACGCAGCAGGTAATCGCCTACGAGACCGGAGTAACAGCTGAACCCGATCCTCTTGGTGGAAGCTATTTCGTAGAACGCCTGACCCTCGATGTGGAAGCGGCTGCCAACGACTACATCCGGCGTATCGACGAAATGGGCGGGATGATACCGGCCATCGAGCGCGGCTTCCCGCAATCCGAGATCGCGCAGGCCAGCTACGAATACCAGCGTGAAATCGAGCGGGGCGAACAGGTAATCGTGGGCGTGAACAAGTTCACTGAGCACGGAGAGCAGCCCATTGACGTATTGCGGATTGATGCCACCGCGGAGACAAAACAAATCGAGCGCTTGGATGCCCTCAAAAAGCGGCGAAGCGCTGCCGGAGTCGCGAATACCTTAGGAGCCTTGCGCCGGGCGGCAGAGGGCAACGAAAACACCATGCCGTACATCCTGGATGCCGTTCGGGCCTATGCGACGCTGGGGGAAGTCTGCGCGGCGTTGAAGGACGTTTTCGGCGGCTATACGGAAACTAGCTTTTTATAACGATAGATAGGAATGTCCCTGACCCGGCGTGCCGGCCTGGTGTTCCTCTGCGCCTTTACGTACTTGGGATGGCAGGCGGCCTCGCGATTTGTTCTCACCTTGAACGATGAGGGCATTTACCTCGACGGCGGCCTGCGCGTTCTGCAGGGGCAAGTTCTTTACAAGGATTTCTTCGCACTAACGGGACCTGGGACGTTTGTGCTGGAAGCCGCAAGCCTGCGTATTTTCGGCTCGACCCTTGCGGCCGGACGAACGCCAGTGGTGTGGGACATTGCCATTCTGGCGGCGTGCCTCTTCTGGCTCGTGGCCAAATTAAGCGACCAGTTGACCGCGGCCTTCGCGTCTTTCACATTTCTTGCGTTGGTTACGCTCGGCGACACGGCGGTAGTCGCCAATCATCGGTGGGATTCGAGCGCGTGGGCCGTATTGGCCGTGACACTCATTATCGCTGCGGACGAAAAGTCAAAGCTAACAACCTTCGCGGCCGGAATCGCCATTAGCATCGCTGCATGGTGTACGCCTCCTGTGGCTTTGGCGGCCGTCGCGCTTGGGACTTGCCTGGTTGTCTATCGTGCGACGCGACACTTGGTCGTGGCCTACGCAGGTGGCGTGGCCGTCACGTTCGGCGCTGGACTAATCTGGATCGCCTACATGGGAGCACTGCGATCGATGTTCAATTCGCTCCTGTGGAGCGCCTCCAATTATTCGGGTGCCAACCGGGTCTGGTATGGCTCAGTGACGGGCGGCTACGCCAATCTTTTGCATGGAGCGTCAGCTATCGATACAGCGATGACGATCGGGCTGCTGGCTTTTCTCACCCTGCCCGCAACGCTGCCGTTCTTGAGCGCGATCTGGCTGTGGAAGCGTCGCTCGATGAGCGTCGTCCTATTGCTGGCAACGGGTTTCGCGTTGATTCTCTCGACGTATCCTCGTTGGGATCTGAATCATTTGACTTGGATCTCGGCTCCTTTCTATGCGCTCACGGCCGCGCTGATTGCTCGGACGTCATTTAAGAAACCAGTCGCGGTGGTCGCGTTGATCGTCGCGGGCTCGTGCTTCATGGTCAGCATTCAGCAGCGCCTCCATGAGGCCATACGGGTCACCAGAATCGGAACAGTCCATGGCAAGCGGGCGGATCTCAATGTTCTCGATATGATCCAGGCGCGCGTCAAACCTTCGGACACATTGTTCGTCTTTCCGTACCGGCCGCTGCTCTATTTCGTCACCGGAGCGCACAACCCCACGCGATATTCTTTCCTGCAGCCCGGAATGTTTTCCGAGAGCGATGAGGCAGAGGCACTGAGTGAGTTGCGCACGCATCCTCCGCGATGGGTCTTCTATACGCACGTTCCACCGGAAGCATATTTGCGCATGTGGCCCGGCAGCGATCCACGGCGATTACAAATGGCGGGTATTGAGAATTTCCTGAAGGAAAATTACGGGGGAACGGAACAATGGGCGGACTTCACGCTACTAAAGCTCGCTGACGCCCGCAATTCAGTGCAAACTGCCTCGCACTGAACGACGAGCATCAGCGAGCGGCTTGGGCGGACTTGTTAGAACCGCAAGCCGAAACCGATTGACGGTTCGGCGCGATGCGTCAGGATCTCCGCGCTTAATGTGGATACCGCCAGCGTCGGACTGTTATAAACCAGCCCGCGATACTGCGCCCGCACGAACCAGCGGTTGCCAAGATCGATATCCGCACCAGCGCCATACACAAATGTCGGACGAGCCAGGACATCGCCGCCGATGTCTTTCGGATCGAACACCAGGCTGCCCGCTCCAGCCAGCGCAAACGGAGTTACGCGATGAAGTGGCAGGCGCCAGACGTAGGCCGCGGTCGCTTCATGCGAATACGCCTTGGTGCTTGAGGTGTTTCCATCCAGCGCGTACTGTTGCGAGTTGAGCGTGTAGCCGTAATTGAATTCCACCCCGTTATGCCGACCGAAGTAGTAGCGATAAGTACCCAAAACGCCGCCACTGTTAGTGGCCGAATGGGTTACACCGTTGTCGGTTGTATCTTTCACGAAACTGCCCAACGCTTGCACAGCCACGTCGGACTTAAACTCCTCACTCTGCGCAAAGGCCGGTAGCCCCAGTACCGACGCTCCTAACATGAGTGCAACAACACCTTTATTTGCGAACATATGCGAGCTCTCTCCTTTGCCGGCAACCCGCCGGCCCTCATTTGCATCTACACAGCTATGGATGTACAGGGGCGGTTTCCGGCACTGATCGTTAGTCCATAGATTCTGTTCGATCGTCCAAAAACGAGATGGATCCCATCGCAGATCTGCTGAGCGCTGTTCGTGTGCAGGGAGGGTTCTACGGGCGCATCCACATAGACGCCTCTTGGGTCCCCCCGAGGGAACCGGGGTCGCATGCCCGATTCGGGTTGATTACATGCGGTCAGGCTTGGCTTAAGGCGTCTGACCGCACGCCGATCCAACTGTTGAGTGGGGATTTTTTCGTATTGGCTCCCGGCAGAGAATTCGTAGTCTCCCCAGAAATCGGAGGCGCTCTCACCTCGGTCGTCGCCGGCCGGTTCAGTTTCGACGTTGGGCACGGCAGACCCCTGATTGACTGGTTTCCACCGTTGATATTGATCCGCGGAGGCCAGCCACAGATGCTTCCACTCAAGAAGACGCTGGAATTGTTGGTGTCAGAAGTGGACGCCTCCACCCAAGGCTCCGAGATGGCCGTGCAGCATTTAGCGAATCTGCTATTGATACAGGCGCTCCGCTCTCACACCGAGACCGTGCCGGAACAACGCAGCGGTTTGCTGCACGCGCTCGCGGATCCGCATATCGGCGCTGCGCTCAATTCGATGCATAAGCGCATCGAACATCCCTGGACGGTGGCCAGCCTGGCTTTGGAAGCCGGTATGTCGCGCTCGGCTTTTGCGCAGCGCTTCAAAGAGCTCGTGAGCGAATCCCCGCTCGAGTATCTGACGCGCTGGCGGATGTACCGAGGCCGTGACCTATTGCGCGAAAGCGACCGCAAGCTCGCGGACGTGGCCCAAGCGGTCGGCTACGACTCCGACGGGGCCTTCCACAAGGCTTTCAAACGTGTCCTGGGAATTGCACCTGGGGAGTACCGGCGATCGGTGGGCGGTCGACCCTTGACTCTGGGTGGCGCTAACGTCTAGATAGTCTTACAGCGCGCGGCAAGGAGGCCAGTGGCCGCGGCAATGTCGATATCCGCGATGAGCAAGCCTTCTTCGCCATAGGGCTGGTAACAGAGCAGCGTTCCGTCGGGCCGCACCACTGCCGAAGTAGTCTGCGATCCAGCGCTCGCACAGTTTACACTTGCGAAGTAGCAGGTGTTCTCGGCGGCGCGGCACAAGGCTGCTTTCTCATAGAATGAGTGGGCAGGATCGGCGAAACTCGAGGGCGCGTAACCACCCGGCTCGGCTTCGTGCAAATGAGGGTGGAATACGATGTGCGCACCATGCTGTACGGCCCAGCGGACCGTTTCCGGATAACGCCAGCCCTCGTGGCAGTGGCGACACCAAAAGTCAGCGGACCGGATTGAAAAACGCGCCTTCCGGAACCGGGCGAATAGATAGTGTCCTCAGTGGGGTCGAGTTGAACTTTGTCCTGGAAGCCGGCGATCTTTCCGTTTTGATTGATCACCAGAGCTGTGATCAAGAGAGCGTCATCGACCAGACGTTCGGTGCCGAGAACAACCGCGAGATTTGCTTTCGCGGCTGCTCCTGCAATGATGGACCAGGCGCGTTCGAGGAACGCCGCATCGGGGGGTGGCACCGCCTTTCCCAGGCCGCGGTAGCCGGGAATGAAGCATTCGGGAAAGCAAATCATCCCGGCGCCCTAAACGGATGCCTGAGCGATGGCTTGTTCTGTCAGCGCGACCGACTCCTCTGGAGTAGCCGGGAACCGGAGGTTTGCTAGGGCAATTCGAAACATCCGCACCTGATTACCCCAATCTTAGCTTCATTCCCGAATTAGGCAGATTTGCGGCCCAGGGCCTGACCCACCCCCGCCCGTGATATGCTCAAGCCAAGGATGCACCGCTGATGCCGGATAGGCAACAGGGGCGTATCGGAGTCTTAATCGCAGTCTTTTATGGAT
>Ga0157369_10001531_pt1 | contig 28317 bp, 31 predicted proteins | sample C25metaG_FD_113461 | JGI IMG/M metagenome (GOLD analysis project Ga0157369, IMG submission 113461) | Corn rhizosphere microbial communities from Kellogg Biological Station, Michigan, USA - C2-5 metaG | ecosystem: Host-associated > Plants > Roots > Rhizosphere > Soil | place: USA: Michigan... | reverse complement strand
CGCGCCGCGGGCCGACCCGACGGTGATCGGCACGGGCCGCCCGGCCTGAGGGATGTTCGAGTCGTTCGTCGACCTGGCATCGGGCTCGGCGTGGACATACGGGCTCGTGTTCACGCCGGCCGCGCTCGATGTGCTGTTGCCGATCTCGTCGCGGGGCAGCAGGTGCTCTGCTCGGTGACAACGTCGCGCACCTGTGGCGACGGCTGCTCGATACCCGCATGCGGCGGTGGCTCGAGGCGACGCCGCGCCGGCGCGGCGATCGAGGTCGGCCGGCGGTTGGTCGGACGGCTCCGTTCAACGAGCGGAGATGCCTGATATGCCTGCCGGATCAGCGGCCGCGAGAATGCCGTGATGCTCGACGTCTCGGCCGCCGAATGGGCGGGCACGCTCGCCGTGGTCGGTGGGCTGTTCGCCTTCGACATCGGCTTCTCCGCCCGCCGGCCGCACGCGGTCGGCTTCCGGGAAGCCGTCGCATGGTCGGTCTTCTACATCGCGGTCGCCGTCGTCTTCGGAGTCGTGTTCGGCCTCGTGGCGGGGTCGGACTACGGGGCGCAGTATTTCGCCGGGTACGTGGTCGAGAAGAGCCTGTCGGTCGACAACCTGTTCGTCTTCGTGATCATCATGAGTACGTTCGCAGTCCCCGCGGAGCACCAGCAGCGGGTGCTCACCATCGGCATCGCGGCCGCACTGGTCCTGCGCGCGGCCTTCATCGCAATCGGCGCCGCGCTCCTGGACGCGTTCTCCGTGATGCTGCTCGTTTTCGGCATCTTGCTCATCGTCACCGGAGTCCAGCTCTTCCGCCACCGCGACGAGGACCCGTCCGTCGACGACAACCTGCTCGTGGTCGCGGCCCGCCGGTCGCTGCCGCTCACCGACCGCTATGACGGCGGCCGGCTCGTCACCCGCGAGGCCGGGCGGCGCGTCCTGACGCCGCTCGTGCTCGTGCTGGTCGCCATCGGCGGCTCGGACGTGCTGTTCGCGCTCGACTCGATCCCGGCGGTCTTCGGCGTGACCCGCGAGGCATACATCGTGTTCGCGGCGAACGCCTTCGCGCTCCTCGGTCTGCGAGCGCTGTACTTCCTCGTCTCGGGACTGCTCGACCGGCTCGTCTACCTGTCGACCGGGCTGGCGGCGGTGCTCGTCTTCATCGGTGTGAAGCTCGTGCTGCACTTCGCCCACGAGCACCGGCCGGGCGTTCCGGAGATCTCGACGGGGCTCTCGCTCGCCGTCATCGCCGCGGTGCTGGCCACGGCGACCGTGGCCAGCCTGGCAGCCGCGCGCCGAGACCCCGGGCTGCGGGCACGGGCCGGGTCGCTGCGCGGCCACGAGGGCCGCGAGCGCGATCACGGGAGGTAGGCGTCGGCGAGATCGACGCTCCTGCCGAGGAGCACGCGGCGGCGGTCCGGATCCACCGCGGCGATCTCGGACACGCCGACGACGAGGACGGCGGGCCGGAACAGGCCGACGCGCACCTCGATCGCATCCGGCCGGTCGCTCCAGGCGCCCGCGACGACACCATCGACCGTGCCGACCCGCCCGTCCGGATCGTCCACCCGGTACCCGTGGCTCTCTGCGAGCGCGATCAGATCGACGTCTCGCTCCGGCGCGCGCCGGATCAGCGTGCTCATGAGCTCTCCTCCTCGTATCGCATACCCGCAGCATCGGGCACGCATGGGCGCGGCGGTATCGGCCGAGCACCCCATCACCGGCCGGCGAAGACCCCAGCCCCGCGCGTGTGTCAGGCCTGGATGAGCCCGCGGCGGATGGCGTAGCGGGTCAGCTCGACCCGGTCGCTCATCCCCAATTTGTCGAGGATGTTCTGGCGGTGACGCTCCACCGTCTTCACGCTGATCACGAGCTCGTTCGCGATCTCCTTCGACGTGTGCGCCTCCGCGATCAGCTTCAGCACCTGCAGCTCCCGCGGGGTGAGGATGTCCAGCTGCTCCTCGTGGGGCCGACCGCGCTCGACGTAGTCGCGCACGAGCGTGGAGACCGCCGACGGATACAAGAAGGACTGCCCGCGCATCGTCCGGCGGACAGCCTCGACGATGTCCTGGTCGGCGTCGGACTTGAGGACGTACCCGGACGCGCCTGCCCGCAGCGATTCGAACAGGAACTGCTCGCTGTCGTACATCGACAGCATCAGGAGCTTCAGCTCGGGCTTGCGCTTGTGCAACTCCTCGGCCGCCTGGATGCCGGTCATCCTTGGCATCGACACATCGAGGATCGCCACGTGGACGTCCTCGGCCAGCGCCGTGCGAACCGCCTCGGCCCCGTCCTCAGCCTCGGCCACGACCTCGAGGTCGGGCTTGGCGTCGAGCACCTTGCGCAGGCCGGACCGCACGATCGGATGGTCGTCGGCGACCAGGATTCTCGTGACGAGCGGGATCGGCATCAGCCCTGCGCCGGCACCTCGAGCCGCACCTCGGTGCCTCCGCCACGGGCCGGCTTGACCGCAAGCGCGCCTCCCACGAGCAGGGCACGCTCCCGCATTCCGCGCAGGCCGCCGTGGCCGTTCACGTCGCCATTCTCCCCGATTCCCCGTCCGTCATCCGAGACCCGCAGCACCACACTGCCCGCTCCGGGTCGCAGCGACACCTCCACGGTCGACGCGGCCGCATGCCGGGCGACGTTCGTGAGGCTCTCCTGGGCGACGCGGTACACCGCCAGCTCGCCGGCGTCCGACAGCCGCGGAAGCCCGTCGGCGAAGGACTGTCGCACCTGGACGCCACTCTGCTCGGCAAACCGGCGCGCGAGCTCGGTGAGTGCGCTCACGAGGCCGAGCTGCTCGAGCATCTCCGGGCGCAGCTCGCGCGCGATCCGCCGCACTTCCTCGAGCGCCCCGCGCACCGCCTGCTTCGTCTCGGCGACGTCCGCCTCGCGATCACCGCCGGCGGTCGCGAGCGCGTCGAGCTGCAGGAGCACGCCCGTCAGCACCTGACCGACCTCGTCGTGCAGGCCGCGGGCGATCCGCAGCCGCTCGGCCTCCTGCGCCTGCAGAGCCCGCCGGCCGGTCTCGCGGCGCTCCGACTCGAGCCGCTCCAGCATCTGGTTGAACGCTCGCACGAGCTCCATCGCCTCGACGCCGCCATCCTCGGGCAACCGCTGGCCCGGGCGCAGGAGGTCGACGGCCCGCATCCGGTCGACCAGCCTGTGGATGGGTCGAAGGGTGTGGCGCAGAAGCAGCAGATTGGCGGCGAGCATCACGAGCAGGCCGACGGCCAGATCGAGCACCTCGACGAATGCGACGGACGCATGGATCGTCACCGGGGTCAGTGCGAGCAGCACCGTGGCGATCACGAGCAGGGTCGCGTTGATGCCGAATACCCGCCAGAGCAGCGGGAGCCGTGAGAAGCGCATGGGCCGTCCCGTGCCCGAGTTCTAGCGCCGGCCGGCCCCGACGGCCAGGGTCAGCCGGTGCCCACTGCGCGCGCGGGTGGACGGCGGTGCGACAAGCACCGGGACGTGAGTGGCCGCCTCCAGCTCCGTCGCGAGCTCGGAGCGCAGCAGGCGCCGGCCGAGCCCCGCGGTACGTGATCCGAGCACGATCAGATCGGCGCCCTCCTCGTCCGCCACCTCGGCGAGAGCCTGGGCGGGGTTGCCCTGGACGACCCGCACCTCGTCGGCGCCGGCGGGGCCGGGCTCCCCCTCCCTGGACGCATGTACGAGCACGAGCCGAAGACCCAGTCGCGCGGCCAGGGCAGCCGCCAGCTCGGACGCGTCACGCGCCGCCGCCGCACCGGTGACACCGCAGACGATGGTTCCGCCTCCCATCACACCTCCTTCAATCGCGGGATGCATCCTCAGTCTTGCGACCCCCGGCGGTGCACGCGATGGGGTTTCGCCCCCAATTGGGGCGGCGACCGTGCGCACATGCATTCCCGGCCGGATGGCGCCCGGCGCACCGCGCCACGACGCTCACGGTGACAGCGAAGGAGGACGCCATGAGCAAGGGAACGATCGTGTGCGCAGTCAACGAGACCACCGGAGCACAGGAGGCGCTTCGCGCCGCATCCCGTCTGTCCAAGCGACTCGACATGCGACTCGTCGCGGTGCACGTGGTCGAGGACGTGCCGCTCTCTCCGGCCGCCCGGCGTGAGGCCCGGGCCGGTGGGATCCGCCTCGTCGAACGGGTGCTCGAAGAGCAGGGCGTGAGGGTCGCGGACCGGCGGGTCGCCGTCGGGGACCCGGCCGAGCACATCGGCCGGATCGCCGGCGAGGAGCGCGCCGACCTGGTCGTCGTCGGCTCGAAGCCGAATAGCCGCCAATCACGGCCGCCGCTTCGCAGCCGGCTTGCGACCGAGCTGCCGCAGGCGACGCCGATCCCCGTCGTCGTCGCACCGCCACAGCTCCGGGCGCGTGGCTCCGCCGTCGCGTGCCGAGGCGCCGAGCCGTCCGCGGCCTAGCCGGTCCGGCCCGAGCCGACCTCCAGCAGCAGCTTATTGCCCGCCGGGTCGGTCAGCATGATCCCTGACGCCGACTCCACTGCGCCCGCCCCGGCGGCTGCTGCTCGTTCGAGCACCCGATCCCGCTCGCCGGCGCTCGGCAGAACGATGGTCGCATGGCGCAGGGCCGCCGCCCCCTCGGGCGCCGCCGGTGCGTCCTGACTCTCCCAGGTGTTCGCGCCGATGTGATGGTGGTACCCGCCTGCGCTCAAGAACGCCGCCTGACGGCCGAGCTGTGCCATCAAGCCGAAGCCAAGGACATCCCGGTAGAAGCCGATCGTGTCCGCGATCTGCGCCACCTTGAGGTGCACGTGGCCCATCAGGGTCCCCGCCGAGAGGCCGTCGAACGGCTCCGACGCCGGGTCGTCCAGTTCGCTGAAGAGCGCGTCGACGTCGAGCGGGAGAGTCGTCATACGGGTGGCAACGACCCCCTCCCAGGTCTCACGCGGCCGATCCTGGTAGATCTCGATCCCATGTCCATCCGGGTCGGTGAGATAGATCGCCTCGCTCACGTAGTGGTCGGACAGCCCCGTGAGCGGCACGCGGTCACGAGCGGCGTGCGCGAGCCAGCGGGCGAGATCGACCCTTTGCGGCACCAGCAGGGCGAAGTGGTAGAGGCCGGTGTACCCGACCGCCGGGCGCGCGCCCGGCACCTCGACGAGCACCAGCAGCGGGCGCGCCCCGACGCCGAGCGTCGCGCCGCCGTCCGCTCGTTCGAGCGTCTCGAGGCCGACCGCCGTCGTGTAATAGCCCACCGAGCGGTCGAGATCCGACACCGTGACGTGGACGGGACCCAGCTCCGTCAGCGGTGAGATCTCGGGCGCGGGCGCTGCGGCGCGGGCCTCGAGCTCCTCCGGGTCGCGAGGGGCGGTCTCAGAAGGCGGGGTCGGATCGTCACTGGACACGGTCAAAAGGCCAGGCGCGTAGCCTGTCGCCCAGGCTACCTCGTTCGCGCCACAGGTGCGGCCCGCGGCCGCCCGCGATCAGTCCGCCGCCCGTGGGGGCGGGCCCCCGGCTTGACGCCCCGGACCCGCCGTCGGTAGGCTAGGCAAACGTTTGTGAGGAGGGCAGTTGGGGCGGTTTGACGGACGTAGTGCCATTGTGACCGGAGGCGGCCGGGGTATCGGGGAGGCCATTGCGCGGCTGCTCGGCGCACAGGGCGCATCGGTCCTCATCGTCTCCCGCACGGCGGCGGAGATCGAGGCCGTGGCGGCATCCATCGGCGACCTGGCCGTCCCGCTCGTCGCAGACGTCGGCGATCCCGCGGACGCCGCCCGAGCCGTGGCAACGGCGGTCGAGCGCTTCGGCGGCGTCGAGATGCTGGTCAACAACGCCGGCATCGACGACGACTGTCCATTTCTCGACATCGACCCGGCGAACTGGGACCGGGTGATACGCACGAACCTCACCGGCGTCTTCCTGATGGCGCAGGCGGCCGGCCGCGTGATGGCAGAGGCCGGCCACGGTGCGATGGTGCATATCGCGTCGATCGACGCCCATGGGGCCGACGGGAACCAGGCCGCCTACAACTCTTCGAAGGCCGGCATGCTCGGCCTCAACCGGACGATTTCCACCGAACTCGCCCCGCGCGGCATCCGGTCGAACACCGTCAGCCCCGGGTACACGGCCACGCCGCTCACCCGGCAGTACGTGGGCGAGCCGATGTACGAGTACATGACCGGCCGGTTCGCGCGCGTCCCCCAGGGCCGGATGGCGACACCGGACGAGATCGCATCCGCGGTGGCGTTCCTCCTCTCCGACGACGCGGCCGGCATCACCGGCACCGACCTCGTCGTCGACGGGGGCACCATCGCCAACCTGTACATCGTCGAAACGCTGCCCGCCCAATGAGAGTCACCGGCGTCGACTGCCACGTCCTCGTCGATCCCGCCTACGAGCGGGACGCCACCAGCTCCAACCAGGACACGATCGTGGTCGAGGTGCATACCGACGAGAACATCACCGGCATCGGCGAGACCGACCTCAATGCATGGGTCGCCCGCGCGTGCATCCAGGCCCCGGGCACGCACACCATGGACGTCGGGCTCGGCGAGTCGCTGATCGGCATGGACCCGCTCGACCCCGAGGCGGTGTGGGACCACCTCTACGTCGGCACCGCAATGACCGGTAGGCGAGGCGCCCTGGTGCACGCGCTGGGCGCGATCGACATGGCGCTGTGGGACATCGCGGGCAAGGCAGCCGGCGTGCCCACCTGGCAGCTCCTCGGGGACGCGGCCCACGAGACCTTCACGCCGTACGCGTCGCTGCTGCCACGCGGCGGCGACTTCGACACCTTCAGCCAGACGCTGGTCGATCAGGCCACATGGGCGGCGCAGCTCGGCTTCCGGGCGTGCAAGCTCGAGATCCTGATCACCGGCCCCTACGCCCACGAGCGGCTGGACATGCCCTCCTCCGCGATGGCCGACATCATCGCCGGCGTCCGGCGGGCGGTCGGCCCGGACTTCACGATCATGGTCGACGTCGCCTACGCGTGGAAGACCGCCGCCGACGCGCTCGAGGTGATCGAGTCGTGGGCCGACCAGGACGTGTTCTTCTGCGAGACGCCGCTGTGGGCCGACGACCTCGAGGAGTACGCCGACCTGGCGCGCCGTTCGCCCATACCTGTCGCCGCCGGAGAGTGGCTCGCCACCCGGTTCGAGTTCCTGGATCTGATGGATCGCGGTGGGGTTCAGGTCGTGCAGCCCGATGTCGGGCGGGTGGGCGGACTGACCGAGGCGCGGCGCGTGTGCCGGCTGGCCGCCGAGCGCGGCCGTCTGGTCGTCCCGCACGGCTGGAAGACCGGTATCACCGTGGCCGCCACCGCACACCTGGCGGCCGTCACCGGCCACATGCCGTTCTTCGAGTACGTCCCGCAGCAGGTGGCAGAGTCACCGCTGCGCCGGGAGCTGGTGCAGGACGAGCTCGAGCTCGTCGACGGCAGGCTCGCGCTGCCGGCCCGACCGGGGCTCGGGGTCGACCTCGACCGCGACGCCTTGGCGCGCTTCGAGGAGGCCGCCGCGAGGATGGCGGTTCCGGTATGACCGCCTCCCTCCGCGACCTCCGCGTGCTCGCCCAGGGGCTCGACCACCCGGAGGGTGTGGCCACCGGGCCTGACGGCATGATCTACGCCGGCGGCGAGGCCGGACAGGTGTACCGGATCGACGCCGGCTCCGGGCAGTTCGCCGAGGTGGCGAACACCGGCGGCTTCGTGCTCGGCCTCTGCCACGACGCGTCCGGCATGGTGTATGTGTGCGACGTGTCCGAGACGCCGGGCATCCGGCGCGTCGATCCGGTCTCTGGCGAGGTGTCGGACTACTGCACGAGCGCTGACGGCGGGCCGCTTGAGACCCCCAACTACGCCGCCTTCGCCGCCGACGGCACGCTGTGGTTCACCGACTCGGGAACCGAGGACCTCGACATCCGGAATGGGCGTCTGATCCGCGTACCTCCCGGGGGTGGCGACGGCCGCGTGCTCGAGCTCGGCGAGCTGCACTTCACAAACGGCATGTGTCTCGACGCCGGGGGGCAGCCGGCGTTCCTCGAGACGCTCACGCCCCGGCTGTCCGTGATCGTCGACGGGGCCGCAAACGTCATGTGCGAGTTCCCCGGCCATTCCCCGGACGGCGTGGCGCTGACCGCCGACGGAGGGTTCCTGGTCGCGTGTTACTACCCCTTCAGGCTGCTGCTGGTGCCACCCAGCGGCGGGAGCTTCGAGGTCGTGCTGGACGACCCGACCGGCATCCATATCCCCATGCCGACCAATGTCTGCTTCTTCGGGGACGGTCTGAAGCAGGTCGCCATCGCCTCGCTGGGCGGCCAGGTCGTAAAAGCCATCGACCTTGGCATCGCCGGCGCGCCGGTGCAGTATCCGCGGCTGCCGGCCTGACGGCTACGCGACCCGCGCCGCCGCCTCCTCGAACTCCGCCATCGCCTCGCGGTCGAGCCGCACGCCCAGCCCTGGCCGCTCGGGCACGGTGAGCGCACCGTCGCGGTAGACCAGCTCGTCGTCCGTCGTCAGCTCCTTGCGCAGGCGTGACTCGCAGAGCTCGGCGGGCAGGAACTCGAAGTACGGCATGTGCGGCGTGACCATGGCGAGATGGGCGGCTGCCGCGACCGAGATGCCCGTCTTCCAGGCGTGCGGCACGACCTGGCGGCCCGCGTCCCGCGCCATCTCGCAGACGCGCAGCGCCTCGGTGAAGCCGCCGACCCTGCCGATGTCCGGCTGCGCGACCTGCACGCCTCCGCGCCCGATCAGGTCCGCGAACTCGTGCCGGGTGGTCAGCCACTCCCCCGACGCGATGGCGACCGGCGAACGCTCGGCCAGCGTCCGGTGGGCGTCCAGGTCGTCCACCCAGAGCGGTGTCTCCAGGAAGAACACCTCGTGCTCGGCGATGGCCTCGGCGTTGCGCAGAGCCCGCTCGACCGAGTCGAAGGCGTACTGCACGTCCACCATCAGGGTCATGTCCCGACCGGCCGCCCGTCGCACCGCCCGCACCACCTCGTGGATCCACTCGTCCGGCCCGGCCAGGCCCTTGTGTGCGTATGGGCCCGAGAACGTCGCCTCCAGCTTGGCCGCGGTGAATCCCAGACCGCGTGCCCGAACGGCCCACTCCGTCATCGACCGCAGGTACTCATCGAAGTCGCCCACCTCGGGCTGTAGCGACGCATAGGGCGTGAGGTGGTCGCGCGCCGGCTCGCCCCACAGCCGCCAGCACGGTACACCCGCGGCCTGGCCCCGGATGTCCCACAACGCCATATCCAGCGCCCCGATGGCGTTGATCACGGCTCCCCGCCGCCCGGTCATCGCGCTGCCGACGTACAGCGTCTCCCACAACGACTCGTCGAGCGGATCCGCACCCACGAGCATCTGCCCCAGTCCGCGGTCCATGGTGTGCGTCCCGGGCGCCTGGATGCACGCGCGCGCCACCCAGGCGTTGAGGTCGCATTCCCCGATCCCGGTGATGCCCTCATCGGTCACGACCTCGACGACGATCGTGTCCTGCGCAGAGCTGGTGGACGCGGCGTCGTAGCCGGGATCCAGCAGGACGTGCGTGCGCAGCTCTGAGACGCGCATCGCCGTCACACCCGGCTGTAGCCGCCGTCGATCGAGATATTGGCCCCGGTCATGAAGCCGGCCGCGTCGTCGCACAGGAAGACACAGGCGTCCGCCACCTCCTCGACAGAGCCGAAGCGGCCGATCGGATGGCGGCCGAGGAGCTCGCGCTCGAAGGCGCGGCCGTCATTCATGGCCTCCATCACCGACTCGTGCAGCTCCGTCCGGATCACGCCAGGCATCAGGGTGTTGGAGCGGATGCCGCGCGGCCCGTACTCGACCGCGATGTGATCGGACAGCATGTTCAGGCCGGCCTTGCTGATGTCGTAGCCGCAATCACCCGCCCACACCGTGATCGCGCAAACCGAGCTGATGTGCACCATCGAGCCGCCGCCCGCATCAAGGAGATGCGGGATGGCGAACTTGGAGACGAGGAACGGGCCGCGCAGGTTGGTCGCGATGATGCGGTCGAACTCCTCCACGGGCCAGTCGGCCACATCGTGCCAGTCCGTGGCATCGATCCCGGCGTTGTTGATCACCGAGTCGAGCCCGCCCAACGCACCGGCGGCTTCGCTGACGACCGCCTGCGCCCCGTCGACCGTCGACACGTCGCCGATCACGGCCACGGCGGTGCCGCCCGCCTCGGTGATCGCGGCCACGGTCCGCTGCGTGCGCTCGCGGTCGCGCCCTCCGCAGGCCACAGCGGCGGCCTCCGCGCCGAACCGTCTGGCCACCTCGCGGCCGATGCCGCTGGAGGCGCCGGTGACCAGCGCTCGCTTGCCCTTCAGTCGGTCATTCACGGTGCTCCTTCGATGTCGATCGACGGATACGCATAACAGCGGGCCATGGCGCCGCCGTCGGCGACGATCTGCGCCCCGGTCACGAACGAGGCCCGGTCGGACAGGAGAAATTCCACCACCTCGGCGATCTCGGAGGGCTGGGCGACCCGGCCCATCGGCGCCAGCGCGCCCTCCGCCCGCAGAGCGTCCTCGCGGTTCATGTCGGGCGGCAGCGTCGTATACGTCATCGGTGTCTCGACAGTGCCGGGCAGCACCGCGTTGCAGCGGATCCCGTGCGGGCCATAGTCGACAGCGATGCTGCGAGTGGTCTGGATCAGCCCCGCCTTCGCAGAGCCGTAGACGAGATACCGCGGGAAGGCTGCGGTGCCCTGGATCGAGGAGATGTTGACGATCGATCCGCCGCCGGTGGCGAGCATCCGGCGCACTGCAACCGCGGCGCCGAACATCGGCCCCAGGAGCAGCACGTCCATCCCGTGACGGATGTGCCCTTCATCCACCTCGTGCGCGCCACCGACCCAGTCGATGCCGGCGTTGTTCACCCATCCGCGCAATGTCCCCATGGACTCGGCAGCGTCGGCCGCCCGCTCGTGCGCCGCCCACTCCGCGATGTCGCCGGATATCGGCCGAAACCCGTCACCGATCGCGGCGGCGGCCGACCTCAGGGCCGCCTCGTCGCGGTCGACGCCGATCACGACCGTTCCTGCGGCCACAAGACGCTCCGCCACCGCACGGCCGATGCCCATGGCCGCTCCGGTGACAACGGCGGCGGGGGGCCGGCCGGAGCCGGCCCCCCCAGACGCCCTGTCCGTCATTCGGGCGGGATCTCGGCGTACGCGAGATCGATGTTGACGCCCTTGCTGCGACGGAACGCCTTCGCCGCGAAGTAGTAGACGATGGCAAGCGCGATGGTGACGCCGAAGATGGTGAACATCTTCGTCTTGTCGCTCAGGCCGAACGCCGTCGGGTAGTGGAAGTACAGGACCCAGATGAACACGGCCGTCAGGATCGCGCCCGCGCCCGCGATCGTGACCACGGGGATGCCGAGCACCTTGCGGTGCGTCGCCGCCGCCCGGTACAGATCCGGCTTGATGTAGGGCACCAGCACCGCGGCCAAGCCCACCAGGCCCATCGCTATCAGCTGAACGAGCGTGGCATACACCAGCACCTGGAAGAAGTTGCTGGCACCCTTGACCGCCCAGATCAGGGTCAGGAACGAGCCGATCAGAGTGATGATCACCGCCACGTAGGGCGAGCCGTTGCGGGACAGGCGGGTGACGCCGCCCGGCAGGATGCCGTCGAAGGCGTACGCGAACAGCATGCGCGTCGGCTGGATGAACGAGATGTAACAGATCAACGGCCAGAACACGATGTAGCCGCCGAAGAGGACGATCGCGATCAACGAGTTGTCCGTCGACGCCGCGATCAGGGAGAAGTACTGCGCGGCGACCGGCGTCGTGCCGCCGCCGTTGGCGGCGATCATGAACGACGTCCCGAACGTGTGGAAGAAGATCGCGGCCGCCACCGCCACGACCAGAATCCCGCCGACGCCGGCGATCGCCATGTTGTGCGCGATCTTCAAGGTGTTGGCCCGGCGGATCTCGCCAGCGGCGAACGTCGACCAGTAGCTGAAGATCGAGAACGTCGCGAAGAACCCAGCGATCGGAATCGTGTTGTGGAAGCTGAACGACGGGTCGGTGTTCACCCCCGCCTTCTGGGCCGTATCGATCGTGTTCTGGTAGGCGTCGTGGCCGCCTCCGATCCCCTCGGCGAACGAGTTGAAGTTCGACACGAACGTGCTGTGAGAGGTGAAGACCGCGATCAGCACGCTGATCGCCAGCGTGCCGGTGACCATCCAGAACAGGGTGTTCTGGATGCGAAGCGTGAACTGCCAGCCGCCGGCCAGGATCAACGCGGACAGCACCATCATCAGACCGCCCAGTGCGATCGTCCAGTTCTCGCTCTGGATGGTGGAGCTCCAGCTCACGAGCCGCGGCCAATTCCCGACCAGGCCGATGCCCTGCAGGCCTGGCGCCAGCCCGATGGACACGAACGCGATGCCGAAGAACGCGTTCGACAAGAGGCCGGCCAGCGTCATGCAGAACGACGAGACCAACCCGACCATGGGGTGGATGACGCGGCTGACCAACATGTAGTCACCACCCGAGCGGGGGATCATCTGCGTCAAGAGGCCGAACGCATAGGACATGGCCAGGGCCATTGGGATGACCAACAGCAGGCCGACCAGGTAGCTCCCGCCCGGGAAGAGCGCGAACACGAAGAAGAAGCCGGCGGCAAGCGACTGCGCCGGATGGCCCGGGATGAAGTTGATGATCAGCGAGGAGCGTGGCGAGACGCCTCGCACGAGGCCCGTGGCGTTCCTCGCATACATGCCCGACGGGGCGGCCGCAGCCGGACCCGGGGCTGACACATCACTCACGGCGGTTCCTCCCTTCGGAGATCGGCATCAGCCGATCACGAACTGGTGGGCAAGCACCTCGGGCCCAGCGAGCTTCACGGTGACACCGTGGATCCGCCCGCTGTTGTACTCGGAACCCGAGTTGATGCAGAGCGTGCGACCGATACGCGCCTCCCCTCGTGACTCGTGAATGTGTCCGTGCAGCGCCAGCAACGGCTGGTACTCCTCGATGATCTGACGAACCGCGGTGCTGCCAACCGGAACAGGGTTCGGCTGTCCGCCCTTGTACACCAGCGTCAGATCCGGATTGATCTCGTTCGCCGTGTCCAGACGGCTGTCGAACGGCGGGACATGCAGGTTGAAGATGGCCGTCGACGGATCCTCCACCTGATCGGCGAGCCGCTTGATGTGCTTGTAGAGGCCGTCCTCCTCCAGCTCCCGCGGGCTGTTCCAGGGCGTGGGGTTGGCGTACGCACAGGAGATCATCTCGTGCGGGCCGACGCGAACGACACGCTCGTCGCAGGCCGTCACCCAGGTGCCGGAGGCGATCACGGCATCGCAGACGGTCGGATCGTCGTTGCCGGGCATGACGTACACGCCGACCCCCAGGGGCTGCATCCGCTCGTCGGCGAGGTCGATCCACCGTTGCAGCTCGTGGATCATCACCTCGTCGAACAGCGCCGCCTGAGCCACCGGATCACCCTGTGTCAGGGCCACCTCCTCGGGAGACGCCTCCCACGGGTACAGGCCGTTGTACCGAATCGCCTCCCGTAGCTCCTCGAGTTGCTCCTCGCCGGCGCCGGTCTGCTCCTCGCCCAGGAAGAGTGCCCTGAAGCCGCCGGATCCATCGAGCGTGATCGGCACGACCCCCTTGCCGGTCAGATCGCCGCCCATGATCAGCGCCTGCACCCCGTAGAACCGGGCCGCGCCGAGGAACTTGCGCCAGCACTGTTCGGAGCCGTGCACGTCGGAGGCGTAGTACAGCGACAGCGTCGCCCGCGCGGCGTCCGCAGAACGGCGCAGACGTTTCAGCATTGGCATGACGCAAACGTTTGCACGACGACCGTTCGATCCTATAGACCGGCGGGAGAAGCGTCAAGCACGGCGGGCGGTCTGACCGTCAGCCGCGTCCACGTACGGAGTCCGCCGCCGGGCTCGACCCAGGCTGCCTGCCCCTCGTCGACCGCCCGCTCGAGGCCGAGCGAATGCGGGACCGACGCGGGCTCGATGCCGAGCAGCTCGGCCTGACCACGCCATACGCCTCCGCTTGCGCGCATCTCGTGCCACACCCACACGTGCGGCAGCGTTCGCTCGTCCCATTCGAGCTCGACCTTCCAGCCAGTGCTGGGACTGCGGACGGCGGCTCGTCCGGCCGGCACGTCGGCGACCACCGCAAAGCGCGATCGGACATCGCGGGCCGGAAACGCGTCGCCCCGCTCGATCGATCCGTCGAGCAGCAGCAGCTCGGGCCATGCGGGCGCCGCGGCGGGGGGACGCACCGGCCCGTGGGTCTCCGACAGCTCCCAGGCGTGCCCGCCCGGCAGGGTGATCTCGGTGTCCGGCACGAGCACGCGCAGTCCCAGCACGAGATGCTCCACGGCCACCATGGGTACAGGCGCCTCCTCCGCAGCCCAGTGCATGTCCGAGATCAGCGTGGGACCGTCCACGGTCACGGTCCGGGTCGCCTCGAGGCCGTGGCCGTGCCAGCGCATGGAGAGAGATGCCTCGCCACTGTCGACCACCTGCCAGGCAGCAACGGATGCCGCGCCGTGAAAGCCGTGCCGGTCGCCGCGGACGACGCACGCGTTGCCGGCGTTGGGGGCGGCCACCTGCCAGCCGGATCGATAGGAGGCCGTCCAGGTGTCCTCGTCGAGATCACCCGCGACCGGCGCGGCCGGCGGAAACGGCGGCGTTCCCAGCATCCGCGAGCCGCTGGCGACGTCGATCAGCTCCACCACCTCGGCGCCGTGGGCTGGGTCGACGACGGCCACCAGGGACTTCGAGCGGAGCACGATCACAGCTCGATCACCACGCGCCCGGCCTCGCCCGATGCGGTCATCGCCACCGCCTCGTTGATCTCCTCCAGGCGGTAGCGGTGGGTGACCAGCGCGGCGACGTCGAGCAACCCCTCGGCCTGCAGCCGGGCCAGTCGCGGGATGTCGAGCGCGGGCACCGCGCCGCCCATGTTCGATCCCAGGATGCGGTGTTCGAACTGGGTGGCGCCGTACACGTCGAAGCCCGCCTTTGCGCCCATCGGCGGCTGCCCGATCAGCACCGTCGTGCCGCCGTCGCGGACGCTCGCGAAGGCCTGCTCGGCCACCTCGGGCCGGCCCAGCGCCTCGAATGCGAGATCGACACCCCCGGGCACGATGTCCCGTACGCCGTCCACCGGCGAGCCGGCCGAGGCGTCGACCGTATGGGTCGCTCCGAGCCGGCGGGCCATCTCGCGTTTCGCCGGCAGTGGATCCACCGCGATGATCGGCGACGCGGAGACCATCCGTGCTCCCTGAACGGCCGACAGTCCGACCCCGCCGCAGCCGAACACCGCGACCGCGTCACCGGGGCGTGCGGCTGCCAGCTTGGTCACCGACAGTACCCCCGTCGTGACACCACAGCCCAGCAGACAGCCGGTGATCAGGTCGAGGCGCCCGTCCACCGCCAGGGCGGCGCTCGCAGGCACCACGGCGTGTGTGGCGAACGACGAGACGAACGCGAGGTGGTGCACCGGCCGGCCACGCCGGCGCAGGCGGGTCGTGCCGTCGTGCAGCGTTCCGGTGTCGAGCCCCGCCGCGGCAGTGGTGCACAGATTCGCTCGCCCTTCCAGGCAGAAGCGACAGCGTCCACACGCCGGGGCGAAGGTCAGCACGACCGGCTGGCCCACGCGATCGGGATCGACCCCGGGCCCGACCTCCTCGATCACACCCGCGCCTTCGTGCCCGAGCACGATCGGGAGCGGGATTGGCCACTTGCCGTCGATGTAGGAGAGGTCGCTGCGGCAGATGCCCGACGCGGCCAGCCGGACCAGCACCTCGCCTTCGTGGGGCGGCTCGAGCTCCAGGTCGTCGACCTCGAGCGGACTGCCGGGGGCGGTGAGAACCGCCGCTCGGATCGCCGTCATCGCAGGCCGCCGGGAGGCGGGGCGGTCGAGGAGCGCACCAGCAGCTCCGGCGCCGACTCGACCACGACGTCGCGTGGACTTCCGCCATGGATCTGATCGAGCAGCGCATCCACGGCCATCCGGCCGAGCTCGGCCAGCGGCATCCTGATCGACGTCAGGGGTGTATGCAGATACGCGCCGAGCGGGTCGTCGTCGTAGCCGATCAGCGAGACGTCGTCGGGGACGCGGATGCCGGCCCGGTGCGCCGCGGCCATTGCCCCGACGGCCTGGTTGATGTTGGAGGCAAACACGCCCGTCGGCCGATCCGGCCGCTGCAGAAGCTCGGACATCCCCCGGAATCCCCCCAGCTCCTCGAACGGCGCCTCCGCCACGGCGGCGTCAAGCCCCCTGCCCGCGGCCGCTTCCAGGAAGCCTTCGGCCCGCCGCCTGGCCGTGTCCAGTTCGCCCGGCCCCGAGATGTGAGCGAGTCGCGTGTGTCCGAGGCCGATCAGGTGCGCCGCCGCCAGGCCGCCGGCATCCTCCTCGCGCATCGACACATTGCGCCCGCTCCCCGGGTGGCGGCGGTTGACGAACACGCACGGCACCGAGTCACGCGCGACGAGATCGATCAGCGGGCTGCCGGGCCGCGTGCTCGCGATCATCACACCGTCGATGCGACCCTCCTGGACAAGGCGCTCGTATGCCTGCTGAGCGCTCGATTCGTCGAGATCCTCGGCCAGCACCACCACGAAGCTGCGCTCCCATGCGCGATCGAAGGCCCCGCGGATGACCGCCGAGTACACCGGATTGCGGAGCGACGGCACGAGCAGGCCGATCGCTCCCGTGGTGGAGGTCTTCAACGCCCGCGCCAGGGCGTTGGGGCGGTATCGCAACTCCCGCGCGGCCTCGAAGATGCGCTCGCGCGTCTCGGGCCGGATGGCATCCCCGTCCCGCCCGTTGAGGACGCGGGACACCGTTGAGACATGGACGTCGGCGCGTGCTGCGACGTCTTCAAGGCGCGGCGTACGGCCCTGGCTGGGTGACATGACCGACCGATCTTAACGGCGTTCTGCCCTCTGCGCTAACGTTTGCGCGGTGGCACGCGAGATCTCTGTGCTCGGCTGGGACCACCCCCGGTGCACGAAGCCGTTGACAGCCGCCAAGGCCGCTTGGGAGGCACGCACGGGTGACACGGTGCACCTGGCCTTCCGCACGCTCGAACAGTTCGGCGACCAGCCGATCGAGGCGGCGGTCGGCAGACACGACCTCCTCGTCTACGACCATCCGCATGTCGCCCAGGCCGCCCGAGCGCGGGCGCTGCTTCCCTTCGACGATGTGTTGCCTGCCGACACGCTCGAGCAGCACGCCGCCGACGCCGTCGGCCCGTCTCATCGGTCCTACCACTACGCCGGACACCAGTGGGGGCTGGCCGCGGACGCCGCCTGCCAGGTAACGGCATATCGCCCAGACCGCCTCGAGACCATACCGGCCACGTGGGACGATGTTCTGGAGCTGGCTCGGCGGCGCCCCGGGACGGTCGCGCTCCCGATGCACCCGACCCATGTGCTGTGCGCCTACGTGACCCTCTGTCGCAACCGCGGAGGTGACTGGCGGGAACCCGGGGCAGGCGTGCCCGCGATCGAGTTCCTGCGCGCCCTTCAAGAACTGGCGGGCCGAGAGTGGTGGGAGCCGCCGGCCATCCTCCACGAGCTGACCCGGCGCAAAGGCGTCCTGGCGATCGTGCCGATCGTCTTCGGATACGTCCCCTACGCCGTTTCCGGACCGGACGTCGAGGTGCCCTGCACGTTCTGCGACCTGCCGTCGGCCGGCCGCGGCCCGTCCGGCGCCCTGCTCGGAGGGGCGGGCTTCGGCATCTCCCCGACCACGCGACACCCGGAAGCGGCGGCGGCGTTTGCCTCCTGGTTCTGCTCGGGGGAGGCCCAGCGAACGGTCGTCGCCCCCGCGGGCGGTCAACCGGCGTCGCGGGCGTGTTGGTCCGACGGAGCGACGAACGGGTCATGGAACGACTTCTTCGCCGGCACCCTCGCCACCATGGAAGCGGCGTCGGTGCGCCCGCAGCATCCGAGGTGGCCGCGCTTCCAACCGGAGGCCGGCAAGTATCTCGCGACTGCGCTGCGTCGCGGCGAGCCACCGGCTGCGATCGTCGCCGGACTTGCACACCTCGCAGTGCGGCACGGGCTCGGCGACGACCACGCCGTGTAGGACACGGCTGTGCGAGCGGGTCTGGCCGCTCGCGTCGCCCAGCTGCTGTCGGCGAACCCGCAGACGACTACGAAGATGCCGTCAGGACTGGCGCCGGCGTGTCGTCAGCCGCGCTCATGCGCCCGCCCGACGGCGTAGAGGGTGGCGTCGTTGATGGCGTAGACCGTGCCGTCGGGGCCGACCAGCGTGGGCGTGTAGGCCTCGGCGCGTGGAGCGTTGAGGTGGATGCTCTCGGCCAGGGTGTTGGTGGCGAGGTCCCAGCGGTACAGGATGCCGTCCTCGCTGTTGACGATCACCGAGTGCGCCGCCGGGTCGACGACGGCGGAGTTGATGCACCACTCGTAGCGCGCTCCGGCCGGCGTCCCGCGCTGGTGCAGGGGCGAGAGGACGGTCTGGACGGCCCTCATGACCGGGGTGTTGGCGAAGGGATCCTTCTGGGTCGCCCGAGGGTCGAGCACGGCGACCCGGTTGTGCCCGTTTCCGTACGGCCCGATACCGAGGTAGTTGTTGTACTTGGACACGATCAGGTACGGCGAGGTGCCGTGGTAGTCAGGCACCCCCCAGGCGGGGATCACGGCGACCGTGTTGTCCCAGCCGAAGGATCCCGGCGTCTTGGTCTGGGTCAGGGTGGCGTTGTAGTGCAGCAGCCAGCCGCGATCGTCGTGGCTCGGGAACGGGTTCTCGAGGACGCCGTAGTACACGTCGCCGTCCGGGCCGACGGTCGGTGAGGCGGACGAGCTGGTCGAGACGAACGCCGGCCGGCCGCTGACCGGATCCTTCAGCAGGACGTGGTATCTGGGCTCGAGGGTGGCGGCGTCGAGGCCGACGAGGATGCCCCGCGTGGGGCTGGTGACGGTGATGTAGACGGTCTTGCCGGACGGCGACAGGGCCGGGGCGCAGTTCAGCGCGACCGCGTTCATGGCCGGGTTGCCCGCGGCCGCGGCGGCGGAGATCCAGGTCGCGTGGCCGTGCGCATCGATGCGGGCGATCCCGCTCGACAGATTGTCCGGCGTCGGGCCGGACACGGTGAACCCGAAGTACAGCGACCCGTCGGGCGCCGACGTCAGCGGTGTCGTGATGTGCACGGCCTCGTCGAAGGCCGCCGTGTGGGCGTGCCATCGAGCCGCGCCGTAGAACACGAGGCGACGTACCGGACCGCTCGGCGCGTTGACGTGCCGGCGTATGAGCACCGTCCCGCCTGCACCCGCGACGGCCAGGGTCGTGCGGCGCGTCAGCGCGGCGGGCAGCGGCGCGATCCAGGCGAAGAGGCCGTTGGCGAACGGGGGCGTCCGATAGTCGGTGTTGAACGACCAGCGGCGGGTGCCGCTCCTGCCGGAGTACGCGACCACCCGGAACCCGGCCTTGCCGCTCACCCGGGTCGGCACCAGCACCGTGTTCGCCGCGGTGATCATCGGCGAGCCGTAGTGGATCGGCGCGCCGTTCGGAGCCAGATCGACCTTCGCCGTCCAGCGGATCCGGCGGAACGGCTGAGGCCGCTTCCGGGCCACGGCCGTGTGCTGCGCATTTCCGGCGAAGCCGGCCCACTCCGCCGGTCCCCTGCGGCCGCGCGCCCGCGGATGACTTTGCGCGCCGGACGCCGCCGGCAGCAGCCCGAGGCCGACCACCATTCCGGCCGCGACAATTGCGCCGACACCCGCTCGGGCGATCCGTGAACGCTGCGGCCAGCTCGTCATCCCCCCCGCCTCCCCAGTTCTTTCATCCCACACTTGTGCCGATGATAAGCGGCGGCTTGACGGCGGTCAACGCCGGGCAGCGTCGCGACAACGGACACCGTGCGCACGTGGTGTCAGGGCGCGTAGCGCAGGATCGCCGCGACCGACCCGGCGCCGGGCACGTCGTCGCTGCGCACCGCCAGCACTCCGCCGCCGGTGAGCCACACGCGCCGGGCGATCTCGTCGACGACGCCGTAGTTGGCCGCGTCGCCGCCCTCGTCGAGGGTGATCGCGCCGGTGTCCTCGTCGACGTAGCCCGGGACGACCTCGTCGATGTCGACGAGCACGGTCTCGACCAGGCCGTATGTGGCGGCCCGGGCCACGTCGGCGATGTCGGCGGAGGTGCGCCGCTGCGAGGCGCGCAGCGCGTAGGTCTCCTTGACCGAGTCGAGCTCTGCGGCGTAGATCTCGTCGAGCAGCCGCCGCGCCCGCTCGACCAGCTCGGCGTCGGAGGTGGTGTCGGGATTCCCGGGCAGGCCGTCCGCGACCAGGTGCGGGTAGCTGTTCACCGACCGGAAGATGGCGTCCATCGGCTCGGCGGCGGCGAGGATCAGCGGCAGGTCGAACCCGCCCAGGAGCGGCCGCAGCGCCTGGTCGATCTGGCGGGCGTACTGGCGCATGCGGGTCTTCTGGCCCTCGGTGCCCTGGAGCCGGCCGCTCGGCGCCCGGTCCTTGATCGACGACTTGCCGACCGCGCTCGCGACGTCCTTCGGCATATCCGGCACGCGGATCTCGGTCGGGTCGAGCTCCGGCGCGATCTCGAGCAGCCGGACGCCGCTCTGGGAGAGGGCGAGCACGAACGCCGTGTGCGGGAAGGTGAGCGTGCGCAGGAGCGGCTTCAGATGGAAGCGGTCGGAGACCTCGACCATCGCAACGAGCTGGTTCGGCAGCCGGAACGTCGTTCCGGTCGTCGGCGTCACGAACACCGCCAGGCTGCGGGCCTGGTAGCGCCAGAACTCGTCGTCGTCGACGAGGTCGGCCAGCTCCTCCTCGATCGCCGCGACGTCGGCGCGCGCGGTGCCCGCCTCGCGCAGCTGCCGGGCGGCCTCCGCGGCCAGGTTCTTCAGCTCGATCCGCTCCGCATCGCCGCGCGACGCCGGGCTCGTCGGGAGGTAGATCGAGACGCTCGCCGGCTCGCGAGCGGCCAGCAGCCGCTCGATCTGAGCGCGCGTGGGGACATCTGTGGGCAGGATCATCGATCGATTACCCGGAGGCAACGTTACCCGATCCGCGCGGTCAGGGCAGCCTCTGCTCCCAGCGCGAGAGCTCGTAGGCGACGCCGGGCCGGCCCCCGACCGCCAGGATGGAGGTGCCGTCGACGGTCGCCCGGGCGCTGCGGATGAGCGCCGGATCGCGCACGAACACCAGGGTCCCGGCCGGCGCGTCGATGTCCTGGCCGTCCACGGTGAACACGGCGTGGCCGCTCGCGACGGCGAACAGCTCCTCGTGGCCGTTGGTGCCGTTCTCCTCGTCGTCGGCCTCGTGATGCGGCTCCACCATCTCGTCGCCCGCGCCCCCGGTGATGCCGTTCACCCCGAACGAGCGGATGTCGAAGTGGCGGCGCACGAGGTGGAAGTCGCCGTCGGTCGCGTCCGGATAATCCGGGTCGATGTCGGTCACCACGACGACGTCGTCGAGGCGCACCGCAGCGAACGGGGCTTTCGCGGGATCGTTCATGCCGGCGACTCTACCCCCTGCGCGATCAGGACGTCCGATTCGTTCAAGCGGCCCGCTCGCCGCACCCATAGCGTCCATCCTCGCGCCAACGACATCGGAGGATTCCCATGGACATCCGGTTCATCGCCGGCTTCGCCGTGATCGCGCCCGACCCGGCCGCGAGCCGCGGGCTCTACCTCGACGCGCTCGGGCTCCCGCTCGAGGCCGGCGCCGGGAGCGACTACTTCCACAGCGAGGGCATCGCCGGGGCCAAGCACTTCGGCGTCTGGCCGCTCGCCGAGGCCGCCGAGGCCTGCTTCGGCAGCCCCGAATGGCCGAAGGACGTGACCGTGCCGCAGGCGTCGGTCGAGTTCGAGGTGGCGGATCCCGCCGCCGTCGGGAGCGCCGCGGCCGAGCTTCGGGCGGCGGGCTTCGAGCTCGTCCACGATGCGCGCGAGGAGCCCTGGGGGCAGACCGTCGCCCGGCTGCTGTCGGCCGAGGGGCTGATCGTCGGGATCTCGTATGCCCCGTGGTTTCACGGGACGGACTGATTTACCCGTCCTTGCGCTTCTTGCCGGGCGACCACTGGAGGGCCCGCTCGATGGTGCCCGCGATGTGGTCTTCGAGGCGTTTCTCGAAGGCCTCCGAGGCGCGGTCGATGCGCGCATCGAAATCGCGCTTCTCGGCCTCGGGCTCGGCGGGCGGCGGATGCGCGTTCGTGCGCAGCGGCGGGAAGTCCTCACCGAGGCCGTCCCCGACCAGCTGGTGCACCACTTCGGGAGGCTCGATGTCGGGGAGCGCGGCGGTGCCGAGGCTCCTGGTGTCCGCGCCGGAGATGAGCCGGGCCGACTCGCTCAGGAGCACCTGCCCGCCGTGTCCGGCGGCGCACAGGCGGGCGGCGTGGGAGACGTCGACGCCCGCGTAGCCGCCGTCGACGGTCTGGGCGGGCTCGCCGGTGTGCACGCCGATCCGCACGCGCACGGCGACGCGGTCGGGCCACGGCTCGGCCGCCATCCGCCGCTGCGCCTCGGAGGCGGCCCGCACGCCCGCCGCAGCCGAGCGGAAGACGGCGAACATCGAGTCGCCCTGGCAGTCGACGACCGTGCCGCCCTCGGTCTCGACGACCTCGCGCAGCAGGTCGCGGTGCCGGGCGAGCAGCGCCGGCCAGGCGTCTCCGAGCGCGCGGGCGAGCCGCGTCGACCCCTCCATGTCGGAGAAGAACAGCGTCAGTGTTCCCGTCGGTCGATCGCCGCCGCTCATCGGTGCACCCGGTCGCGAGCGTACCAGAGGGCCGGACGTATGCTGCCGCCATGCCCTCGGCCGGGACACTCGCCGTCTTCCTGCTGGTCGCAACCGGGGTGATCGTCGTGCCGGGCCCGAGCAATCTCTACGTGCTCGGGCGCGGGCTCCAGAGCGGCCACCGGGCCGCGGTGGCCGGCGCCTGCGGCTGCGCCACCGCCGCGCTCATCTACGTCGTCGCGACCGCCGTCGGCCTCTCGGCCCTGATCGCCTCGTCCGAGACGCTCTTCGCCGCGATCCACTACGCCGGCGCCACGTACCTCTGCGCGATCGGCGTGATCGTCCTGCGGCGCGGGCACGACGGCCCCGCGCCGGCGGCCCCGGCGGCGCCCGTGAGCATCTGGCCCGCCTACCGGCAGGGCGTGCTGGTCGAGCTCGGGAACCCCAAGGTCGCGCTCTTCTTCCTGGCCCTCTTCCCCCAGTTCATCCACGACGGCGCCGGCCCGGCCTGGCTCCAGGTGCTGATCCTCGGTGGGCTGTTCGCCGCAATCGGGCTGGCATCGGACTCGGCGTATGCGATGGGCTCGGGGCGGCTGCGCACCCGCCTGCTCGCCCGTGGCCGGCCGCGACTGCCGTGGCAGCGGCTGACCGGCCTGCTCTACATCGGCCTCGGCCTGTGGGCGGCGTTCGGCGGCGGCGACCGGCGCGCCTCGGCGATGTCGCGCTGACGAAAACGCGGGGCCGAGGTCAGGGCCGCCCACCGCCCCGGGGTGAGCCCGTACGCGCGGGTGAAGTGGCGGGTCATGTGGCTCTGGTCGGCGAAGCCGGTGCCGGCCGCGACCGCGGCCAGCGGCTCGCCGGCGGCGATCGCGTCGCGGGCGACGGCCAGCCGGCGCATGCGCCGGTAGCGGTCGGGGCTCGTGCCGAACGCCCGTCGGAACTGGCGGGCGACGCTCCATCGGTCCATGCCCGCGATCCGCTCGAGATCGGCCGCGCGCGTCTCCTCGGTCGCATGGGCGGCCAGATGCTCGCGCACTGCGGTCACGGCGGCCGTGTCGATCGGGTCGCCGGAAGGCGCCTGTCCCGCCGCTGCCTCGAGGGCGTCCGCCACGGCCGTAGCCGCGGCGGCGACGCCGAGCTCGTCGAGCGGCTCGTCGATGTCCGCCAGCAGCGCCACCAGCCCGGCGGTGGCGGGGCAGGCATCGCGGACCGGCTCGGCAAACGGCAGCGGCCGCCCGCCGAGCGCCGCCTGGACGACCGCCGGCTCGACGTAGGCGATCCGGTAGGCGAACCCGTCGGGCGTGGCCGGGCCGCCGTCATGGAGCTCGTCGGGGTGCAGGAAGTGGAGCTGGCCCGGCAGGCAGATCCGGCGGGCGCCGCGATAGCGGAACTCCTGGACGCCGGCCGTCGTGATCCCGAGCGCGTAGGTGTCGTGGCGGTGGAGCGAGAACGCCTTGCGAGCGAAGCGCGCCTCGACGCGCTCGATCCCCGGGCCGCCCGCGCCGACCCGGATCGCGTCGCACGATCGTTCAAGACAGCCGGTGTCGGCCCTGCTTAGGGTCTCGGGCACGGCTCCAGTCTAGGCACCATCCGTGACCCTCGTCCTGCTCGCGACCTCCATCCGCTGGTCGGCGCTCCCGGCGCTCCTGCTCACGTCGCTCGCCATCATGGGCAGCCCCGGCCCGGCGACGATCAGCCTGACGGCGACGGGCGTCGCCTTCGGGGTGCGCCGCTCGGCCCGCTACCTGGTGGGCGTCATCACCGGGACGATCGTGGTGCTCGTGATGGTCGCGGCAGGGCTCACCGGCGCGCTGCTCGCGCTGCCCGCCGTCCGCCCGGCGTTCATCGTGATCGCGGCGGCCTACATCCTCTACCTCGCCTACCACATCGCGACCGCACCGCCGCTCGCCGCCGCCGACCGCGACGCGCCGGCGCCGTCGCTCGCGGGCGGGCTGCTGCTCGGCGTCGCCAACCCGAAGGCCTGGGTGGCGATCGCGGCAGTGTTCGTGAGCGCCCGGGTCGCGGCGCACACGGTGGTCGACGCAGGTGTCAAGGTGGCGGCGCTCGCCCTCATGGTCGTCGCGATCAACGCGGGCTGGCTCGTCGCCGCCGCCTGGGTGGCGCCGGCGCTGCGCGACCCGGTCCGGTCGCGCCGCGCGAACGTCGGCCTCGCAGCCGCCCTGGTGGTGTCGACGGCGGCCGCCGTCTCGCACTGAGCCCGGCGCTGGCGTTCGTGCGAATCGTTGCGATAGATTCCGCAGGCCGATGACCGTGCACGCCGAAAGCCCGCTGCTCGAGAAGCTCGACGAGGACGACCGCACCGCCGTCGCGGCGGCCTTGAAGCGCCGGTCATACCCGCCGGGGAGCGCGATCGTCAGCCAGGGCGAGATCGGCACCGACTTCTTCGTCATCCTCCAGGGCGCGGTCGTCGTCCTGCGCGACGGCGAGCCGGTCGCCGAGCTCGGCCCGGGCGCGTTCTTCGGCGAGCTGGGGGCGATGGACCCCGGCCCCGGCTACGCGCTCGCGCGCAACGCGACGGTGCGGGCCAAGACCTCGGTCGACGTCGGCGTCGTCGACGAGGCCGGGTTCGCCGAGCTCCTCCGCCGCCGCCCCGCGTTCCGCGCCGCGATCTACGCGACGTCCGCCGAGCGCGAGCGCCATCCCTAGATGGCCGTTGTCCGGCTGAGCGGCGGCCGCCAGGCGAGCTACGAGGTCGTCGGCCGGGGCGAGCCGCTCCTGATGTTCCCGGGCGGGCCCGGGCTGCCCGCCGCGATCGTGCGGTCCGACGCGGAGCTGCTCGCCGACCGGTTCGCGTCGTACCTGATCGACCCGCACGGCTCGGGAGGCTCGACGCCGCCGGCCGACCCGTCCGCCTACGACCATCGCGGCCACGCCGCCTTCTACGACGAGGTGCGGGCGGCGCTCGGGCTCGAGCGGGTCGGCGCCGCCGGCGTCTCGTACGGCGGGACGGTGGCGCTCACGTACGCGGCGCTGTACCCCGACCGAACTACCCGCTGCCTGGCCGTGAGTGCCTTCGCGTTCGGCGGCGACGCCGACGAGGCCCGCGGCGGCGAGGCCGAGGCCGAGATGGAGGCGATGCTCGCCCGCCACGCCGGCGCGGCGTGGTATCGCGACGCGCGGGCGGCGTGGGACAGCTGGACCGAGGTGACGATGGCGGCGACCGACGGCGCCGAGATCGAGGCGCTGTTCGACCACACGCTGCCGCTGTACTGCGCGCACCCCGACCGGCCCGACGTGGCGGCGGCGCTCCACGAGCTGCGGTCGGTGCTGCGTGCCGACCTGACCGCGATGCAGGCCTGGGAGGGCGGCCTCTACCAGTCGATCGACCTCGCGCCGCTCCTGCCGGAGCTCCGCTGCCCCACGCTCGTCGTCGCCGGCGAGCTCGACCTGATCTGCGGGCCCGCGCAGGCCCGCGGCATCGCCGCCGCGGTCCCGGGCGCGCGGCTCGTCACGATCCCCGAGTGCGGCCACTTCCCCGCGCTCGAGGCGGCGGACGAGTACTTCACTGCGGTCGTCGCCTGGCTTGAGGGAGGGGTGTGATGGCGGATGCGCGCACGGGACACGTGCACACCTCGGACGGCCGCCGCCTCACCTACCGCGACAACGGCGATCCGTCCGCGCCCGCCGTCGTCGGCCACCATGGCACGCCGGGCAGCCGCCTCGACGGCCACCCGGACGAGGACGCCATGCTCGCCGAGCTGGGGCTGCGCCTCGTCACGTACGACCGGCCGGGCTACGGCGAGTCCGACCCGCAGCCGGGCCGCCGCGTCGTCGACGCCGCCGCCGACGTGGCCGCGATCGCCGACCAGCTCGGGATCGAGCGCTTCGCCGTCGTCGGGACGTCCGGCGGGGGCCCGCACGCGCTCGCCTGCTCGGCCCGGCTGGGCGACCGCGTCTCACGCGTGGGCGTCGTCGTCGGCGTCGGCCCGTCCGACGACCCGGAGTTCGACTTCACCACGGGGATGGATCAGCTGAACCTGGACGAGTTCGCGGCCGCGCGCGAGTCCGACGAGGCCCTGGCCGCCTATCTCCAGCCCTTCGTCGACCAGGTGCGGAGCGACCCGGACGCCTTGCTCGACGAGCTCGCCGCGCACCTGCCGCCGGCCGACCAGGAGGTGTTCCGCCGCCCGAGGCACCGGGCGAAGGGCAAGGCCTCGCTGCTCGAGTCGGTGCGCCAGGGATCGCGCGGATGGGCCGACGACGACCGCGCGTTCGCGACCGGCTGGGGGTTCCCGCTGTCCGACGCGGCCCGCGAGACCCGGCTGTGGCAGGGCGAGCTGGACGTGCTTGTGCCCCGGGCGCACTGCGCGTACATGGGCGAGCGACTGCCGCACGCCCGCTTCGAGCTCATCCCCGGCGCCGGCCACGCGCTCGCCGACCACTGGCACGACATCCTGGCCTGGCTGGCCGGGCGGTAGCGGGCTACGCCGCCTGCGGACCGGCGTCGAGCCGGTAGGCCCACCACAGGACGGTCAGCTGCATGAGCGCGCCGATCGCGTCGCACACGATCAGCGGCGTGTTGCCGAGCGAGAGGCCGTAGGCGAACCAGATGATGTAGCCGCCGGCGCCGATCATGACGTAGCTGCGCGACAGGCTGTCCGACGAGCCGGCGCGGCGCATGCGGATGATCTGGAGCGTCGGCGAGAGCGACGAGATGACGCCGTAGACGGCGGCGACGAGGGCGAGCTGGTTCGTGAAGGCGGTGAGCATGGTTCCGGTCGTTTCGTGGTTCGGATGCGGTGATCTCTCCACGAATATCGGCAGTGAACCGGAGATTTCACAGGTCGGCGAACCGCTCACAACACAAACGCAATATTTCACCCGGTATCCGATCAATCTGTTCCAACGACGCCGGTGGGGGCGCCAGCCGATCGCGCCGGCGCCCCCGGGATCGACGGCTACGCGGCGACGCCCTCGCGGAGCTCGTACGCCGCCGTGACCTCGTCGTCCTCGGCCTCCAGGGCCGTGTCCTCGTCGACCGCCGTCGCCGGCAGCGCCAGGCAGAGCGCCGCCGCGACCAGGAACACGGCCACCAGGTACGGCGTGACGTCCAGGTACGCGGCCTTGAACGAGCCGCCGTCGAGCGCGCCGAAGAACATCGTCCCCATCACGGCGACGCCGATCGCGCCCCCGATCTGCTGGGAGGTGCCGAACAGGCCCGACGCGCCGCCTGCGGCGTGCGCGGGCACCGCGGCGAGGACGACGTTGACCAGCGGAATCACGAGCAGGGCCAGCCCGAACCCGGCGACGAGCAGGCCGGGAACGAGCGGCCAGGGCCCGGTCCCGTTGCCGACCTGGTGCGCCCCGACGGCGATGCCGGCGGTGCCCGCCGCCATCAGGAGCGCTCCCGCCATCAGCACGAGCCGCCCCCACCGCTGTGCCAGCGGGATCGCGCCGGGCGCCGCGATGAAGCTGCCGACACTGAAGGCGACCATCGTGAGGCCGGCCCGCAGCGGCGAGTAGCCCTGGCCGGTCTGCACCCACAGGGCGAACACCAGGGCGAAGCCCTGCATGCCGATCGAGAACGCCAGCTGGACGATCAGCCCGGCCGTGAACGCGGGCCGGCGCAGGAGCTTCGGACGCAGCAGCGCCGCGACGCGCGGCCGCGGCAGCCGTTCCTCCGCACCGGCGAGG
>Ga0157369_10001530_pt1 | contig 28340 bp, 27 predicted proteins | sample C25metaG_FD_113461 | JGI IMG/M metagenome (GOLD analysis project Ga0157369, IMG submission 113461) | Corn rhizosphere microbial communities from Kellogg Biological Station, Michigan, USA - C2-5 metaG | ecosystem: Host-associated > Plants > Roots > Rhizosphere > Soil | place: USA: Michigan... | reverse complement strand
TGCAGCCGGACGCAATCGATTCGTACACTCTCGAAGGACGTCAGCACAAAGAAGAGGCTTCTCATGAAACGGTTTCAGCAGGAAGATAAGGGCAATGGCACTGAGATGTTCTCAAATGTCAGTTCTGTGTTCTTGCGTCTTGCGCTTGGGTTCTTCTTTTTGTCTGCAGTTGCGGACCGGTTCGGGATATGGGGCGATTTCGGCCAGCCCCATGTGGCATGGGGGACCTTTGCCAAGTTTGAGGCCTATACTGGGCAGCTCAATTGGTTCTTGCCAAAGACTGTGATTCCGGCTCTGGCCGTTATCTCGACCGGTGCCGAGACAGTTTTGGCAATTCTCCTGATCTTGGGATGGCAGACGCGGCTTGCAGCTCTTCTGAGTGGATTTCTACTTCTGTCATTCGCACTTACGATGACAGCAGCTTTGGGGATCAAGGCACCCCTTGACTTATCGGTCTTCACAGCAGCCGGAGGAGCCTTTCTCCTGTTCGGAAGCACTGAATTCCCGTTTAGTGTTGATAGTTCGCGATCGCGCAGAGAGAGAGCTTCGTAAGCGAATGGTCTAAGGGTGAGCTGCTTTACTGCACACCTCTAGATAGTCGCATCAGTTCTCACGTGGAGGTAACGAATGAGGTCAAACACTAGTAACTTAGGTGAGAAGCAGGCAGAGATTGTCCGCATGTTTGCGCGGTTTGCACTAGGCGCATCATTTCTATCCGCTGTAGCTGATCGCCTTGGTTTATTGGGACGACATGGAGCGAGAAATGTATCCTGGGGAGATTTTGGTCATTTCGTGGAATACACAAGCACAGTGACGTCTCTCTTTCCCCGTTCATTCACGGTGACGTTTGCCTGGGCTGCCACAGTTGGAGAGACACTCTTTGGGGTATTGCTCATCGTAGGATTCAAGACAAGAAAAGCCTCGGTCTTATCCGGACTCCTTCTCTTGTCATTTGCCGTCGGCATGGCCACAGGCCTCGGCATCAAGACGCCATTAGACTATTCAGTGTTCTCAGCGGCCGCCGCAGCGTTCTTGCTGGCGTTCTGGGAGCCTGACAGATTCACATTAGACGCATTTCTGAAACGAGCACGATCACGAGCAACAATAGTTTCGACAGCGTGAACGCTCAGCGCAATAGTTCCTTCAAAAGAGGCGCGAGAGGTCGATCTCTGGGACAGCTAATTCTTCGCCGATGGTATGAGCATTTGCCATCGCGCTGAGTTGTGTGCGCTGTGAAGTCGTTTACCGCCATGCGAGTGAAAGCGTTATGGCGTGATTCGATAGGAGGTACGATATGCTATCACCCAAACCCGTACGGATATTGTTAGTCGACGCTCACCCGATTTTTCGGGAAGGCTTGAGTATGGTCATCCAATTACAACCTGAGTTTCTCCTTGTCGGTCAGGCGGAGAACGCCGAGGATGCGCTTTGTCAGTTCCGCCGCATCCGTCCAGACGTGACGATCATGGACCAGAGACTTCCCGGCGCAAGCGGTACGGATACGCTTGTTGCCATCCGGAAGGAAAGCCCTAGAGCGATTGTGATGATGGTGGCAAGTTCGAAGAAGGTTATGGAGGTACGTCGTGCGCTCAACGCAGGGGCCGCGGCCTACGTTCTGAAGGACACCCCAAAAGCAGAGATGCTCCGCGTGATCCGTTGGGTCTCTGAGGGCCGCAGACACATCCCTTCTGAGGTGGCGAGCACGATTGCGGAACATTTAGGACAGGAGGACCTTTCTCCACGAGAGACTTCAGTCTTGAGGCTGATCAGAGATGGTTGCCAGAACAAACGAATTGCTGAACGCTTAGGAATCGCCGAAACAACAGTTAATTTCCATATAAGGAACATAGTCGATAAGCTCCAAGCAAATGACCGGACCCACGCAGTGACGATTGGCTTTCGGCGCGGCCTCTTGGAACTTGAGTAGACCAAGAAACAACACACCTATGGAAAACCTCAGGGTCCGGGCTATTCAGAGGGTTAGTGGCCTTATCCGGCGTGATGATTAGGCTTCAAGTGTGCGCGCCAGCTGTTGTGTTGGCGATGAGAGTACGAGAGACAACAAAGGAGAGGGTTATGAGCGCTATACAAATAGTCGAATCTTCGAAAATCGAAGCCATACCGGCACCATTTCCGGAGACCAAAGGGGTTGCCACCGTCAAAATCCTAAACAGTGAACAGTCTCTTGGCCCGGCAGTGGCCCTACTAAGAATGGAGCCGGGAAGCGAGATTGCAAGACATCTTCACGAGCGAACAACCGAAATGGTTTATGTTCTTGACGGCGAGTTCATAAACGAAGGCGTCACATATACCAAGGGAACTGAAATCAATATCAAGCCAAACACGATCCACGGTCCACACACAACGAAAACAGGGTGCTCCGTCCTCGTCACATTCAGCTATCCATCTGTTCTCGACGATTTCAAATTGGCTTAGCAGTTCGCTGCTCGAGTGATCGATTCACGAATTCGAGATTGGCGTGGGGCGCCGTCTGCCGAAATCACCAGGCGGCACCCGTTCGATTTCGCCTGAAGCATCATCGTCTACGAGACGTCGAGGACTGGGAAGAATGCCATACGCTTAGATACTTGATGAAGAGACTTGGCGAATTGCGGAACATATCAGGGATTCAGGACCGTTATGACAGTTGTGGACTAACGCTTGATCAGCCAGGAATGCTCTTGGGCGGAGTTATTAGCTCCTGATCGTTGAGTGAGGTTGACATCATGAAGCTCGTCATTAGTTGCGATCATGCGGGATTTCCTCTGAAGGAGGATGTGCGGGCAGGTCTTGTCGCGGCCGGGCACGAAGTGGTTGACCTAGGTGCATACAAGCTGGAGCCCCAGGACGATTATCCAGATTTTGCCGAAAAGGTCGGAGAAGCGATTCATGCCGGCGTGGCGCCGCGTGGGATTCTCATCTGCGGCTCCGGAGTTGGCGTGTGCGTGGCAGCAAACAAAATCCCCGGCATTCGTGCTGGGATTTGCCACGACGCATACTCAGCGCACCAAGGCGTCGAACATGACGACATGAATGTGCTTGTTTTGGGAGCTCGAATTATCGGCCGGTCACTAGCATACGAATTGGTACAGGCGTTCGTTGGAGCTAGCTTTCAAGCGAAGGAACCGAGATTCCAGCGGCGATTCCGAAAGGTTCTCGCCATTGAAGCAAAGTACCTAATTGAAAGTGATCCGGCAGTCAAAGCTAGGTCAATGCGACATGGGAGCTGAATCTCGGAAATGCCGAGATGAATGTGCCTTAAGCCTGTGATGCACATGTCAAACGGCTGTGTGTCCACCCGCTTATAAGTTGTAGAAGATTGCGTTGAGGGCGTGGAAGAAATGCTGACCTGAACGAAGGGACGAGCGAATGCGAGTACGTAGGGTTCTTCTCAAACTCAAAGTAAAGTTTTTCGAGACCCTCTTCGGCCGCGCAAAACATGAAGACTGCGGGCGATGCTTTACAAATCAACCCGTGAGTACACCTCGCCTCGAATCTTGGTGGCGAGAAGGAAATCTAGTGTGCTTGAGTCTTTAGGCAGTCTAGAACGGACGCACATGTGCGGCGAACTACGTGCCATAGATGCCGGCAAAACTGTGGTTGTGATGGGCTGGGTCAATCGCCGCCGAGACCACGGTGAAGTGATCTTTCTCGATTTGCGGGATCGCTCTGGTATTTGCCAATTGGTTCTCGATAGGGAACTGACGCCCGAAAGCCACGCTAAGGGCGGGGCGGTCCGTCCCGAGTGCGTCGTCGCCGCGGTAGGAAAGGTTCGGCAACGTGCGACTGATGCAGTTAACCCCAAGATAGAAACGGGAGAGATCGAGATCGAGGCTTTCGAACTGCGGGTGCTGAACGATACACGACCGGTGCCCTTCTCGCCCTCCGACGGCGCTATCCAAAACGAGGAAGTCCGGCTCAAGTACCGCTACATTGACCTGCGACGCATGGAGATGCAGCGGAACTTCTGGCTACGTCATCGGATTACACTGGCAATTCGCGAGAGCCTTTCCAGCCAGGGCTTCCTCGAAATCGAGACGCCCATCCTCAGCAAGTCCACACCCGAAGGCGCTCGCGACTTCCTGGTACCTAGCCGCGTGCATCCCGGCGAGTTCTACGCGCTACCGCAATCGCCGCAGATCTTCAAACAGGTCCTTATGATTTCGGGGTTTGACCGCTATTTCCAGATCGCCCGCTGCTTCCGCGATGAGGATCTCCGCTCTGATCGCCAGTTAGAGTTCACGCAGGTCGATTTGGAGATGAGCTTCCCCCGCCAGGAGCAGATCTTCGCAGTGGTCGAGAACTTCCTGTCGGCTGCCTTTGCTGCCGCCGGCATCTCTCTCCCAAGGCCGTTTCCAAGGATCACCTACGACGAGTCGATGCGCCGCTTCGGCTCGGACAAACCAGACGTGCGTCTGCCCGAGATGATCGACGTGCGTCGCGCTTTCACCGAGGGGAACCTCGCCGCGTTGCGGATCGATTCCACGCTGCCTCTGGTCGCCTTCCGCATCCCCGATGTAGGTGAGTTGAGCCGCAAGGAGCGCCAAAGTTGCTCGGCCATATTCAACAACGACAAGGGCGCCAAGTTGATTGATGATTTCAAGCGTCTTGCCGAAGCCTTCCCTTATGCTGCCGAGAAGGTTCGTCAGTTGATCGGCGCCTTTGACGCGGACTTCATCATGATTGTAGGCGGGGGCTCCGCCGACCAAATTAGTGTCACCGGCACCAAGTTCGAAGGCCGCCTCAGCAAGCGCGAGATCGATGTATACGCGGCGGCAGGGAACTTTCGTACGGAGCTGGCAAAGAAGTTTGCGGAGCGGCACCGCGCCTTTGAGCTTACAGACAGCGTGGTTCGGGAAGCTGATCCGAAAAGTGGTAGAGTCGTCGATGGATCGAAGGGGTTTTCCCCGATTTGGGTTGTGGATTTCCCGATGTTCGAGTACGACGTGACGACCGGCGGCTGGATGCCGGCACATCACCCGTTCACCGCGCCACATGAGCATGACATTGCGATCCTCAAGAGCGATCCAGCGAGTGTCAGGGCGAACTCCTATGATTTGGCAATGAATGGTCTGGAGCTTGGATCGGGGTCTATTCGCATTCACCGCCGAGACATCCAGCAGGTGATCTTGAAGGCGCTGGGCATGAGTGATGAAGACGCTCAGAGCCGATTCGGCTTCTTTCTGGATGCTCTGGAGTACGGAACACCTCCCCATGGTGGAATTGCGTTGGGGCTGGACCGAATCGTGATGCTGTTAACGGGTGCGGCGAGCCTGCGTGAGGTCGTAACCTTCCCGAAAACTGCCAAGGCCATTGATTTGATGGCAGACGCGCCAAGTGAGGTGACGCATGCGCAGGTGAAGGAGCTGCATATCCAGGTGGTGGCGAAAAGCTAGAAAGGACGGCGGGCCTTCCGGTCATGGTAGAAAATACGGGGGACCGCTCCGCCAGCTATGTCGCCAGATCAGGTGTGTTGAACGACTGGTATTGTGTGGGCTTTCTGCCTATGTATTCGGCCGAGAGTCCGTGCATTTCAAGATGAACAACGTCCGAGAGATTCGGCAGGGACTAACAAGCGAAAGCGGCACGGAATCCGTGCCGCAGAAATCTATGATTCTGGTTGCCAGGCTTATGCCTTGATAAATTGTGCTTCGATGGTGATGTTCACGTCATCGCCAACAAGAATGCCGCCGGTCTCGAGAGCTGCATTCCAGCTCAGGCCGTAGTCCTTGCGATTGATTTTTGTGGTGGCGGAGAGGCCGATTCGGGTGTTGCCGTACAGATCTTTGCCGGGAGCCGCTGGGCCGTCCACGACAAAGGTCTGTTGGCGCGTGTGGCCGTGAATCGTGAGGTCGCCGGTGACGTTGTACCCATCGCCATTTGGCTGAACCTTCGAAGAGCGGAAAGTCATGGTCGGGTACCGGGCGACGTCTAAGAAATCAGCGCTTTTGAGGTGCGCGTCGCGCTGGGAATCGCGTGTCGAAATCGAACTCACATCAATAGTCGCTTCGATGCTAGACAGTGTTTTGTCGGTGGGGTGTTCGGTGAGCGTTCCCGAGAGGCCGTTGAAGCTGCCTTTCACATGCGCGATCATCATGTGCTTAACCTTGAACTCGGCTGAGGAGTGGACGGGATCTAGTTTCCAGGTCGTGAGAGCTGTGGGATTTGAAGTGGTAGTTGCCATGGGGTGACTCCTTTCAAAAATCTGATGCGGGATGGAGATAGTAGTTGCGCGGCCTGGAGATTCGAGAAGGCCTGACGGGGAGAAGGAAGGAAAAGATGACGAAGAGCGAATAGAGTATCCGCGTCTTGGGCAATCTCCAGTGAGCGTGGCGCGAGTCGCGGATCTTCGTTCGTGACGGGTTCATCAGTCCAGAAGGGAATTCACTCCGGCACGCGATGCACCTAAACAGAACTGCAGTATTTGGACTGACTGACACGATGTCGCGGGCAAGAGAATCTCGGAACAAAATAGTGAAAGGTGGGCCAATCCGGCGTCGAGTCGTAGGGTAAGCGCTTCCCTGGAGGAAGGTGTGGATCGCGATGAGCAAAGACGATGTTAGCGAGAACTTCTCAATTGTTGTGGGAGAGCTTCTCTATAAGAACCAGCTACTTCGTGAGGCCATTGCCTCGAAGGACGAGGCAGTCGAACTGATCATCGAGCATTTGAAGAGTGCGGACACATCCTCTTGCTCTTGCGGCATTGCTAACCAACTAACCTTTGTCCGAAATGCGGTCAAAGAACGAGATGTCGAGTTGGCGCGCCGAACAGGGTATTGCTTCAACGAATCCTGCGATCTAGCGAAATAACTGAACGGTCGCGCTGCAAGTTCCGCGGGATTCGGTAGTAGAGCTGCAGAAAAATGGAGGTTGGCGCCCATGGTTTCGGTGGTTTGGGAAAAGGAATGTAGCTCCTAGCATGACTCTAGCGTGGACGTGCCCGATGGCGACAAAGTGACGCATTCGAGGAGAGAATTCGTATGAATCGAACATGGCACGGCAATGAAGGATTCGGGGGCCATCCCGAAGGCAAGAAACCGATATGCGGAGGTGACCGATGAAGGCGATTGTAGCGACGGATCAGGATTTGGGAATGGCGGGGGTCAAGTTGATGGACCGGCCGGACCCGCAGGCAGCAATAAACGACGTTGTCGTTAGGGTTCATGCGTCAGGATTCACGGGAGATGAGCTGACCTGGTCGTCGGCCTGGACCGATCGTGCGGGCCGTGACCGAACGCCTTCAATCCCAGGACATGAATTTTCCGGAGTAGTCACCGCTCTCGGTTATGGCACAACAGGGCTGTCGATTGGGCAACGGGTGTTCGGCCTAACGGACTGGCATCGTGATGGCACGCTGGCGGAATACGTAGCCGTTGAGGCACGCAACCTCACGCCATTGCCGGGTGACGTCGACTTTACCGAAGGTGCGGCCCTCGTGATGCCTGGACTGACCGCATGGCAGGCTTTGTTCGACCACGGTCACCTTCGATCGGGGCAAAGCGTCCTCGTGCACGGCGCGGCAGGAGTAGTCGGTTCGATGGCGAGTCAGCTCGCACGTGAAGCCGGCGCATACGTTATTGGGACTGGACATGCCAGCGCCCGTCAGACGGCTCTCGACTTCGGCGCACAGGAATTTGTGGACCTCGATAACGACACGCTGGAAGACGTCGGTCCAGTCGATCTCGTCTTCGATGTCCTCGGTGGCGACATCGCGAAGCGTTCTGCGGGCGTGCTGCGCGAAGGAGGAACGCTGGTCACGATCACCGGCCCGCTTGAAGCGCGGCCGGCCGGAGGCCGGACTATCGACTTTGTTGTCGAATCCGATCGCTCGCAGTTGAGTGAGCTTGTTCAGCGCCTTCGGAATAATCGGCTGAGAACAAACATCGGCAAAGTGGCCGCACTCGACGATGCCGTTGACGCCTTCAAGCGAACCGAGCACGTGCGAGGTAAGACGATTATTTGCGTTCATTCGTGAGAGCTCGAAGATTGCCCAACGCGTAGGCCATTTGCTCTTTGTGGACTTGTCGATGGTGGTAGGCGAAATGTACTGAAGGCTGCCGAAGACGTTGAAAACGCTCTCGCGTCGCACTCTGAGACGGATACTTACACAGTCGAGGTTCAAGCCGAGGTGCAGCCATTGGTGCGTTCCCGTGATCTGTCACAAGAGGCGTATAAGACGTGGTCAACACTCTTACTGAGGTTCTAGACGCAGATCGACAGCTGGTAACGGCGCAGGATCAATTGGCCGTAAGTCAATCTAATACGGCGCGCTCTGCGGTAGGAGTGTTCCGCTCGTTCGGAGGTGGTTGGGAGCTCCCGATGTAGTGTTCACGGTGATTGACGATTGGCTGCTACTTTCGCTACCGCTCGAGCGGTCTCGCTTACGTTACGTGAGAGGGGCAGCCGCGGCAAAGGAGAAGAAACATGACCAAAGGTGATCGGAAAAAGCGAATGGAGACCGGACCCAGCTCAGCTGGACAAGGTGGTGCGACTCAACAGATTTCAGACATCGCGTATTCGGACTTTGAAAGCGTGGAGGAGTTGGTAGAAGAAGGAAATGCGTTCGAGGCAAATTTCCTGTATGGTGTCGAGAATGCCAGCGATCATCGTACGTCAGAGGTGATCACCCACGAGATTCCTGAGGATGATGTGCCCGGCGAATACTTGGACAACGACGAGCATCTCGCGTAAGACAGAATACTGGGCCGGCTGATTACCCCAAGTATGTGTGGCACTGGACAATTCACTTGGGCGAAATCGGATCGGGGATTGCAGCTGTCTCCCCTCTCTGATAGCACCGTCCCCTTCGCAGAGAAGGGAAATCAGTTGTTGAGTCACATCCGTATCTTCTTCAGTTGGTTCAAAAGGCGTATCGATTCCGTGAAGCTCCTATTGACGAATTTACTTTCTGCCGTCTAGCAATCCAGTATTAGTAAACACAGAGAGATTACAAAATGTTCACCGCACGGGCTGCCAATACGGCGACTATCGCTAACGAAATCAATGCCTGCACCATCATCATAATCTTCGCCCAAGATGATAGGACGGGCGTGTCGGTTGGGGAGAACGCAGTACTTGTTGTAAACGCTAGGAACAAGTAGTCGACAAAGCCTGGGCTCCAGGTGTCTTCTCCCATCTGTCGGCGGGATTCTCTATCCAGGGTCATTTGAGGGAACAGAAAGGCTCCGTCAATGTGTACACCACGGAGTTCTCTGGCTCTGGGACCTCCGGCGTCGAGTCGCCAATACCAGGAGGCGAAGATCAGCACATTAGAGGTCCAAAGTTCTGCCGCGGACTTCAACATATCTCTCGGTTGCTCGATGTGAGATGGAATTGCCCCAATGAGGCGCGACAGTGACCAGATCATGTCAACTGTGACCAGTGTGATGGTGAAATAGCCGAGGCGCGTGGTCAAGGTATCACAGTTCAGCCTGCGGCTCCATTCCGTTGGGATGAGGAGAATAATCACCAAGAGGAGAACAATCCAGCTCGGTCCGACAGATAGAGCGGCTGGTAGGGCGAAACGCAAACTTCCCACAGCTAGAAGAGCGATCGCGGCCGGCCAGCGGGGCTCCTGATGAACGGGGGTACTCAAGTCGGTTATTGGCACGGATTGCATCGGGGGTATGAATCACGATTCGATCAGGGTGCCCGAGTCGTAAACGGCAACCATCACGGCGACAAAGATCCGAATCCAAGCTACCGGCATTGTTTGCAGAAAACAATCGCAAAGGTGTGGCTCCTTACCTCCACATAAGTACAGGTGCCAAGCGCAGAATCCGGTCTACCATTTGTCCAATGAGGAGTAAGAAAGCCAGGGCCTTATGCGCGGCTCGCAATTTGAGACGTGACTCCGGCGCCGATAGCGGCTTTAAAAATTGGAAAAATGCTGGAAACGAAAATCCTTACGGTACTTTTCGCTGTGTTTCTTCCTGCCGCAGGAATCATCGGTGAACTCTCGGGTTTTCGTGCGTTCGTCTGTTCCCGCAATTCTTGGGACCTGAGACGAAGATTGGCGCTAGTCATCGGTCTTTACCTTGTCGTCAGTCTCTTGCTCGCCTTCCTCCTCACGCGGCTCATATCGTTCTCGAACACGAAATAGGTTCGAGACTACACAAGCCGCACTCTGTTCTCGCCAGAGGAAAGGAAACAGATGAAGGTCATTCGATGGAAGGCAATGACGCTCATTATCGCATCAATGGTTGTCGGGATTTACGGTTTCGCCGTCTTCAGACACTTCGAGGTCGAAGCACAGGATACGCAGAGCATCGTCGGCAGTTCGCCGCTATACAGCTTGTCTGGCGCCGATGGATGGATCAATTCCAGACCCCTGGCGCCGAAGGAGCTGAAGGGGAAAGTTGTCCTCGTGGATTTCTGGGATTATTCCTGCATCAACTGCATTCGTGCTATTCCGTACATTCGTGCATGGGCAGATAAATACAGGAGCAGCGGACTTGTAGTGATCGGAGTGCATACCCCAGAGTTCGATGTCGAGAAGCAATTGCCGAACATCGAAAAAGCTGTAAAGAAGTTCGGCATCACTTACCCTGTTGCTATCGATAGTGACTATAAGATATGGAACGCGTTTCACAATCAATACTGGCCTGCCCACTACTTCATCGACGCCAAGGGAGAGGTTCGCTATGAACACTTCGGCGAGGGAGAGTACGATCAGTCGGAGCGATGGATCCAGAAACTGCTCAGAGAAGCTGGCTCGAAGCCGACCCCGGCAACCGTCGAAACCATTCACGGCCAGGGTGCTCAAGCTGCAGCCGATGTGAACGATATACGTTCTCAGGAAACCTATATTGGCTATGCCAGAGCTGAGAACTTTGCCTCGCGCGGCGGCATTAGACGAGACACGGAATATTCATACACCGAACCAGCTCGCCTTCAACTCAACAAGTGGGGACTTTCAGGGCAATGGCTCGATCAAAGGGAGTCTGCGGTGCTCAAGGCTGCTGGAGGCAAGATCATGTTCCGGTTCCACGCACGCGATCTGCATCTTGTTCTTGGCCCCGGCACTCAGGGAAGGTCTATCCGTTATCGGGTGACGATGGATGGCCAGTCTCCTGGACCGAATCACGGCGTAGATACCGATGAACAAGGCAATGGAGTCGTGACAGACAACCGGCTCTACCAACTGATCCGTCAGAAAGGTCCCGTGATTGATCACACCTTTGTCATTGAATTCCTCGACGCAGGTGTGCAGGCGTTTTCGTTCACGTTCGGTTGACGGCGATCAAGGGGCTGCGGGCTCACTGCTATGGCTCGCGATTGGACCAGCCCCCAAAGTCCGGTGGCCATCCGCCATTCATTCTTCCATAGCCCACTTGTCAGTCGGTATCGGCTAGAGAAATCCATAGCGGGGCTGCCATCAATCTCATTGGTCCAACTGTACGTTGTTACCCGTACAGTCGAAGGTGATGGTGACGCATATCCCATTGAACCATCGATCTCAAGGCAGACAAAGTGACTGACCATCAAAGTTCAAAATCGCGTCCGAAGGTCATCATCCTCGGTGCAGGGTTTGCGGGGCTGAATGCAGCCAAGACGCTGGGCTCATCCGAGATCGACGTCACGATCATCGATCGCAATAACCATCACACGTTCCACCCATTGCTTTACCAGGTCGCTCTCGCCGTGTTAAGTCCCGGGGATATAGCACAGCCAATTCGCTCCATCCTCAGCAATCACAGTAATGTCGAAGTGCTCATGGAGGAAGCATGTCAAATCGATGTCGCCGCTCAAACGGTGGGATTGAAAACTGGTATCAAGCTCCCTTACGACTTTCTAATCGTCGCCACCGGCTCAAGACACAGCTACTTCGGAAGAGATGAGTGGTCCTCCATCGCACCAGGTCTAAAAACCATTGAAGATGCTACTGAGATCCGCAGAAGGGTGCTGCTCGCGTTCGAACTGGCCGAACGACAGATGGTCGAGGCTGGCTTTCACACGCCGCTCAAATTTGTCATCATCGGTGGTGGTCCGACCGGGGTTGAGCTTGCAGGAGCGATTTCAGACATCGCGAATCTCTACATGATGCGAGACTTCCGGCATATCGACACATCATCAACAGAAGTGTGTATTCTCGAGGGCTCGCCTTCTGTATTGGCTGCGTATCCAGAGGAACTCCGGCGGAAAGCTGTACAACAACTCGAAGCCCTAGGCGTTCAAGTTCGCACCGGCTCTCACGTCACCGATGTCCAGCCCGGCTATGTGATGGTTGGAAGCGAGAGGATCGACAGCGCTTGTACGCTGTGGGCTGCTGGAGTTCAAGGGTCTCCTCTAGGAAAAATGCTGGGCGTTGATGTAGATAAGCGCGGTCGGGTCGCAGTAGACCCGTTCTTGAACCCTAAAGGGATGCCAAATGTTTTCGTCTGCGGCGATCTCGCCTATCTTGAGCGGGATGGTGCTGCAATTCCCGGTGTGGCACAGGCTGCGATGCAGATGGGTATTTATGCGGCAAGACGCATTAAGCACCTTGTGCGACCTCCGGAAGCGATCAAGGAGCAAACCGCTTTCCGCTACTTCGATAAAGGAGACATAGCGACGATTGGTCGTAAGGCAGCGGTTGCTAAGATCCTTTGGCCTTTTCGGGCGAATTGGAGCGGACTTCTTGCCTGGATGGCATGGATGGGCGTCCACATATTCTTTCTCATTGGTTTCCGAAATCGGGTGTCGGTCTTCGCTTCCTGGGCGCGCACTTACATTCGGTTGCGAGATGGGGTGAGACTGATCGTTGGTTCTCGTGAACTTCCCGGATGGGATTCCCTTGGCCGAAGACTTGGTTCCTCACCCGAGCCTGAAGTCTGTTCTGCTTCAATGCAAGACAATAGCGAACCCACACTTCTGGAGCGGTCAAGGAAAATCGAGAGGCCCAGGTCTTCCGAACTAGCCAACTCTTAGTGATTTTCACTTCTGCAGAAGAGGGATGGAGACAGGAAAGAACCGAGGAGCGGAGGATCGCAGCTATGGTCGCCAACATAACCGCAATCACACCTATAAGCACTCTACCAACCCAGAACATATTACCTCCGACAACCTGCTGATCGAGAGAGGTGCGCAGTGACGAAGTTAGAGGTCCCACACGAATGAGCCCGCAAGCAGGCGGCGAACAGCAAAGGAGTACATCATGCACGAATACCATAAGAATCCTGACGCCATTTCCAAGTTATCGCCCCAACAGTATCGCGTTACGCAAAAGAGTGACACGGAGCGACCTTTCGACAACGAATACTGGGACAATAAACAGCCGGGCATATACGTAGACGTCGTTTCGGGTGAGCCCCTGTTTGCGTCGAAGGACAAATTCGAGAGCCACACCGGGTGGCCGAGTTTCACCAAACCTCTGGTGTCGGAAAATGTGATCGAGCTTCACGATTCGACGCACGGGATGGAGCGCATCGAGGTCCGCTCCGCGAATGGTGACAGTCACCTCGGGCATTTATTCGACGACGGACCAAGAGAAGCGGGTGGGATGCGGTACTGCATCAACTCGGCGTCTCTTCGTTTCATTCCCCTGGATGAACTCGATCAGGAGGGCTACGGAGAGTTTTCAAGACTGTTCGAAGCGCCTGCAAAAAAGGAGACGGCATGAACAACACGGAGACAGCAATCCTTGCAGGTGGCTGCTTTTGGGGAATGCAGGATCTGATTCGCAAGCTTCCAGGAGTGATCTCGAGTGTAGTCGGATACACAGGAGGTGATGTTGCCAACGCAACCTACAGGAGACATGGCACTCACGCCGAGGCGATCTGGGTTGTGTTCGACCCTTCTGTCCTAAGCTACCGAAAGCTACTTGAGTTCTTCTTTCAGATTCACGATCCAACGACACTCAACCGTCAGGGCAACGACGTCGGGACTAGCTACCGGTCCGCCATCTTCTATGCGAATGAGGAACAAAAGCGGACCGCTGAATCAACCATTCGTGATGTGCAAGCCTCCGGCAAATGGCCTGGCAAGGTTGTGACTGAAGTTGTACCGGTTGGGCCATTCTGGGAGGCGGAGCCGGAACATCAGGATTATCTGGAAAAAATTCCAAATGGATACACGTGTCACTTCATCCGACCGGAGTGGAAGATCTCATAACGGGCAAGTCGGCTCATGGGCCGCGGTCAACTTGATGCTTAGTGAATACCTGAGTGGAGGAAAAGACAATGCGAGCTACCACCTCGCTCCGCGATCTGGGCCAGAGTCTGTGGCTGGATAACATCACGCGCGATCTTCTAGACAGTGGGACTCTGAAACGCTATATTGACGAACTATCGATCACCGGAGTGACATCGAATCCAACCATCTTCGACCACGCTATCAAGAACAGCAGCGCTTATGATACCGCGATACAGTTGTGGGCGAGAAACGGTAAGGCATGGGAAGATCTCTTTTTTGAGCTGGCGATTGTCGATGTCCAACGTGCGGCCGATCTTCTCAGCGACACGCATGCGACGACGAACGGACTGGACGGCTGGGTATCTCTTGAGGTCCCACCCTCGCTGGCCTCTCACACAGAAGGAACTATTGCGGCAGCCAAGTCTCTGTCACGCCGCGTGAACCGACATAATGTTTTCATCAAGATTCCGGGAACGCCGGCGGGCTTACAGGCAATCGAGGAGGCGATCTTCTCCGGAATTCCGATCAACATCACTTTGCTTTTTTCTCCAGATCAGTACAGTGATGCTGCCGACGCATACCTTAAGGGCATTGAACGCAGGATCGCGGCTGGGCTTCAGCCGGTGGTTCCATCTGTGGCCTCTGTGTTTATCAGCCGCTGGGATGTTGCTGTCCAGGAGCGCGTTTCAGAGGAACTTCGGGGAAAGCTCGGAGTGTCCGTTGCTGCGCGTGTATATGCAAGGTATAGAGAAGTATTGGCTGCTCCTCGCTGGCAGAGATCCTTCAACTTTGGAGCACTACCGCAGCGTCTCCTTTGGGCGAGCACCGGCACCAAAGATCCAAGAGCGTCGCCTACCTATTACATCGACGCGCTGGCAGCGCCGTTCAGCATCAACACCATGCCGGATGTCACGCTCAACGCTCTGGCAGACAAAGACTGGGCACCTCAGCTAATGAGTATCGACACAAGCGCGGCCGAAAGCACCCTGAATAAGTTTGGAGACCTCGGCATCCATGTTGAGGGGCTCGGTCGCGAATTGCAGGACGCGGGAGTAACCTCCTTCCAAAAGTCGTGGGATGAAGTGATGGCTCTGTTGAAGTCAAAGCACGCGGAATTGACCCAGAGCCGCTAGGGCTAGTCCGTCACGGCAAAGCGCGATGTGTGTTTCAGATGTTGGGTCTGTGCTGCGCGAAGTGCCGAGGAGAAGCTCCGATCTACGCCGTGAGTAAGCCAGATAAATTCTTGCCACCTGTAGAAAGCTGTGGCAAGGCAATCCCATTGTCTCTTTACTATCTGTTCGGAAGTATCAACCATCAAGCCCATCAGGAGATCCCAATGAAAAAGCAACTATGGATATTGACGATCGTGATCACGGCCGCCGCAACGATTGGGTTAGTCAAAAACGCACCGAGCAAGGAAGTGTTTGCGGCGCAGGAAGCATCAAAAGCAGTCTCTTCAACAGCCAGTACAGCCGTCCAGTATACTCCTGATGGCAAGCTCAAGCTTCCACACGGATTCCGGCGGTGGGTGTTTCTTGGCGCGCCTCTGACACCGAACGCTCTCAACGGTGGAGAGTCAAACTTCCCCGAATTTCATCACGTGTATGTGGAACAAAAGAATCTGGACGCATATCTAAAGACCGGAGAGTTTCCAGAGGGCACGATCCTTATCAAGGAGCTGACCCGGGTTCTTAAGCCAACATTTCCGGATGGTTCGCGCACAGAGCCCTCAGGACGAGGGTACTTCAACGGGGAACTTAACGGTATTGACGCGTCCGTGAAGGATAGCAAGAGATTCGCAAAGACCAATGGCTGGGGATACTTTACCTTCGGACATCATCCAATGCCCTACGCACAGACTGCTGCTGAATCGTCCGTTAGCGAGTGCGCCGGATGCCACATCGGCAACGTGGCCAACACCGATATGACATGGGTGCAGTTTTATCCGATACTTCGCGACAAACCTAAGCCGTAAGGCCATTTCTTGTGGCCTTAAACGTTCTCTTATCGGCGAATATCACACTCAGACACTAGCCTGCGAGGCGTCGGCCTCGCAGGCTGCTGCCTTAGTGATTCCGTAACGATCTTACGGGGAGCGACGCCGACACGCGCACGATGAGCTTGGCATCGAGTCCCACCTCCGGAAGTGAATGCGATCTGTGGCGTTGCGACGCAGTTCACCCCTAGGCACGTCGGTCGTTCACCCGGTTGTGCACTGGTGTCCCGATCGCTGGACGCGATCTGCCTGTGGATACTCTCGCGCGGGGCGTAGGAGGGCTGAAGCCTCCACGATCAGAGATTACGCCATCGGGTGCTAAGAGTTCGAGCCCCAGGAGAGTTGTTAGGATGAAGCCGATTCGAAATCCCGTTCTAGTGGCAACAATTCAGAAGATCGGGATCCGTACTTTTCGATGCGGACCGTTGCGCCTTCGGCTCTCGTGGATATCGTGGGGGCACGGCGTGCCGATAGCTTTAGATGTGAAAGTGGGCACGCACAGAATATTCCGGTTGTTCTGGTGGTCGGTCTGAGCATTATGCAGTCTTCGAGTATCGTATGTATGGAGACGCGCAGCCGTCGCGGTAAGCCGGACAAGGCATGTGCTCCGAGCCCGGCGATGCCGGATCTCTACAGGACAATCCTGATGGGTCAAGCGCAACGCCGTAGTACCACCCTGCTTGGGACCGATCTCAGAACAGAATCAGAGAGCGAACGGCCTGGGGTACCCCACGGCCACGGCTATCGCCATGGAAGGCGCTGCAAAAGCCGTCACAAAATTGGAATTCACTGTTCACCAACGCACTGAGATCGACTTCGGATTGAACAGAATCGCCCCGATTCCGTCGGCAGTGACTCTTTGGAGCGATGTGACGATTTCCAATTCGGCGAAAGTGAGCGGGGGTCGTGCTGCCAATCATCCAATTGTTTTGACCTATGCCTAGATGATCAAATCGCAAACGAGGAATTCGAGCACCTTTTGATTCTGCAGCAGAAACAGCGGACCAACTGTGTCCAAGACCTCATGAAGAGATCCGCCATCAGCTCCTCTGGCCAGAACGCAATCAGTGTAATCCCGAAGCTGGCCGAAACCGTATAAAGACGGCAACGCCCGTTGGATCGGATCCATAGATTGGTTTTAGAGGTGCTCCTACTCCATACATCGTTACCTGAGAGCCAATGGCCGATGAGATGCCTGGAAGCAGATGGAGTTCGCGGTCATAGCCGACGGTATACGCCTGAACGTGCGTAAGCGGCTCTTCCTTTGAACGCGGAGGTAGAGGACTCTCGCTGACCAGCAGTTCGTTTGTTCTTCCTGCATTCTCGAGGCGTATCCATGCATAGTTCTTCTCCTGGAAATTGACCGTTGACTCGAGAAGATAGCTGTTTTCCTTAGCAGAATCATCAAGCGACCGGGTTCTGCCCCAAAGAGCGGTGCTGGCCCAGTTTCCATGAGGGAACGGCTTGTTGTACATCACCGATGCAGTAGTCCTGGCCTGGTCTTCTGACGGAAAAAATGCCTCCGGGCTCGCGATGCGGCCATAGGATAACTGTCCGCTCCAGTCTTGACCTGGTCGCATTGTCAATCGCGTCGACCACGAATCGATCTTACCCTGATCGATATTCCAGTGAAATTCATCTCCCTCTCTGCCATGGAAGCCGCTCATTTCCAGGCGAAGCATATGATGAGTGATTCCGACTGTAACCACATCATTCGCGATATGGGTAGAGTCCTCCTGATGATGCCCCAGCGCAGCAACTGGATTTTCGGATGCTGACGTGCGATGTGGGTAGGCGGTTGGACCGATCGCTGGATCACCTTCCGGTGCTACGTAGAATGTCAGCAGGCTATGTTCACCCAGGGGTAAATCATAAAGAGCAGCCAGTTCCATAAAGAAGTCGTGCGGATGCTGTCCGTCCGCGATCGGCGCTCCGTAGGCCGTTTCCCCTTGCTGAAAGAGCAGAGGATAACGACGGCCGGTCACGGTCGCCGGTTCGAGGCTGAACATTGCACGAATTGTGAGCTGCCCTGAGCCTAGAGAATGTTGCGCCATAGGCATGAACCAACTTGTAGAAAAGAATTTGTCGCCACCTCTTGGGCTCGACTGCTGCGTGTCCACGAGGAACGCGTTTCCGTGGAACATCAGCATCCAGTTTCCCTTCATGGACATCAGCATCGGAGCATGGGCCGAGTTTGGCTCTGCGCTCGTGCCGGATATGGCATGGTGCCTGATCTCCTGGATGAAGTTCTTGGGATGCATCTGATTCATCAGTGCAGCCATGCCGCTCATTTGCCCGTGCGATGACATTTGGGCGGGAGGCTCATGAATACGGCTCACCGAACCATTTGGCGAGCGTTGCTGCGCACTTAAATTCAGAGACGATGATTCAAGCAGAAACAAAAGAAGAAATGTGTAGCGGGGGAAGATCATTCTGTGCCCTTTGACCTCAATGAGATGGGAACGTCTGAGCCGAACGAATGACTCATCACTTCCTTTTTTCAGTCTGAGCTCATTCGCAGCCACATAGACAGAACTGGGGCTTAATGGCCTCGGCTCTAACGTTTAAACCTCTCCAGCGGAGAGCTGGAGACACAAATCCTTTCGCCTCCAATTCGAGGCGCGGCTCATGCTGAGAACTTCCATTCGTCCTCCCTGAATGGTTGAGTAGAGATCACGACCAGACTGTTGGTGGCAACGCTCTTTTCGCGGGCATGAGACCGTCGCGGCCAGCTCTCCTTTCAGTAGGTTGTGCGTGTCTCCAAGTCATCGAATTCGAGCGGGCTTGCGTTGGCGTCCAACCACTTCCTCAGGGGCTCGCCTCTGATCGTGACCTGTGACATCAATTCGCGGGCGAGCGATTCCACCAACGGCTGATCCACCCTTAGGAGCCGTGAGGCCAACTTGTAGCCAGAATGTGCAAAGGGATTGGTATCTGCCACTGCTTTGGCGAGTCCCCAATCGACTGCGGTCTGCCGAGCCTCAAGTGCATCAGACATGTCGACTACAAGCTCTTTACGCAACTCATCCGAGATCGGGTCACTGATTGCCTGGTCCACGATGGATCCGATATAGACGAAGGCGAATGCTCTGACCAGCAGCTTCTCGTCGTTGTGGAACGAATCTCGCTCTCCCTTCCAATCGCACACGATACCGCCGGAGTGGTCGCCATCGCGAGCGACCGAAAGCTGCGCGACGGGCAGTCCTGCGCGATAGGCCAATACGGCTCGTGCGGCGAGATGCTTTGCGCTTTGTTGCTGCGACGTGTCGGGCTCTTGCATTGGAATCAACTCCCTCATATCTGATTAAAAAAAGGCAAATCGGATGTGATCTTTGGCGCAATTTGTCGCGCACCTATTTTGTTTTTATGGTTCTGTCGAGAAACTCATGCATTAGCGAGCCGATCTTGTTGACTTCTTCTTCCAGTGCGAAATGGCCGGTGTCGAAAAGATGGAACTCAGCGCTGGGGATCTCTCTTTTGAAGAGTTCAGCGCCTTCCACCGTAAAGATTCCATCGTTCCTGCCCCAAGTGATCAGCGTGGGAGGCTGTTGTTTGCGGAAGTATTCTTGCCAGGTGGCATAAGCATTCAGGTTTCTTTTTGCATTAAATAGAATTGCAAGTTGAATGTCTTTATTCCCCGGTCGATCCTGATACGCCTGGTCGATCACCCAATTGTCTGGGCTGATCTTTGAAGGATCGTTGGCTCCATGCAGATAGTGCCACTTTGTTCCTTCAATAGTCAGGAGCCAATCGAGTAGAACTTGAGCATTCTTTTCGTTCGGACTCTCCCAGTAATCGAGTAGGCCTGTTTTTAGGAAGTCCTTGTTTATGGCTTCAACATGGGCATCTGCGTTCTGGATAATCATCGCTGTCACGCGCTCGGGATGCATGACAGCTAGATGGAAGCCGGCCGACGCACCTATGTCGGAGAGGTATAGCGCGTATGAAGAAAGATTCAACTGTTCGGTGAACCTCTCGATCACGGTCGCGAACCGCTCGAAGGAATAGTCGAAATCATTGACCGACGGCGAAGAGCTCTCGCCATATCCAGGAAAGTCCGGGGCAAGGACATGATATTTGCCTGCAAGTATGGGAATGAGATTGCGGAACATGTGAGACGACGATGGAAAGCCGTGCAAGAGCAGAACAGTTGGGCCGTCTCGTGGACCCGCTTCGCGATAGAAAATGCTCAGCTCCTCCACATGAAGCGTCCGATAGAAAACAGTCGGCGCAATCGCGTTCGACATCTTAACTCTCCTTCAGCGCGTGAATCGCACCTTCCCGAGATTAAGCTTTCGTAAGTCACGACTCGCTATAGAAATGTGCAGGTCTTGAACCGTTCACGGCTACGCCGATCCCACTCGGTTGATCCTTCACGCACCACAGGCACAGGAATTCGAGACAATGTGAGGGATTCGACGTAGCCACTGGCGAAAACTGCAGGTCGTGGGATGAACATATGACATATCCTCACGGTGGATCTACTACCACGCGCGGGTGGTAGTTCCATGGCCACGAACTATCCGAGCATAAGCTTGCCGAGAGGTTGTCTCATGGACCAGAAAGGCGATACAACCGCAACCGTCATCGGCTCGGGCCCCAATGGCCTATCCGCCGCAATTGTGTTAGCAGCCTCAGGTATCTCAACGACGGTATTTGAAAGAAACCGGCAACCAGGCGGGGGATGTTCGAGCGCCGAGACAACGTTGCCTGGGTTTATTCAAGACCTTGGTTCCGCCGCATATCCCCTCGGCAAAGCGAGCCCCTTCTTCCGTTCACTCCCTATTGATATTCCATGGATCGAGTCACCCGCTTGTTGTGCGCATCCGCTGGATGACGGAACCGCAGTCGTGGTTGAGCGATCAATCGACGCGACTGCGGGCTGGCTTGACGAATGCGACAGAAGCTCCTATCGCGCTCTCTGTGAACCTTTGGTCAGGAATTTTGATGAGCTCGTCGACGAGATCCTTGGGCCGATTCAGCACGTTCCTCGTCACCCTTTGCTCCTCGCGCTGTTCGGGTCGGTCGCTCTGGTTCCAGCTGCAACTTTGGCCCGCTCCCGATTCAAAGGACGACGAGCTCAGGCACTCTTCGGCGGGGCCTCGACCCATTCCATCCTCCCTTTAGAGAGCACCGCGTCCTCAGCTGTTGGCCTCATCCTCTTGGCTGCTGGACATTCTAGTGGATGGCCTATACTCCGTGGCGGAGCCCAATCTCTCACAAACGTGTTGATCCGGCACCTGGTTGAGCTAGGTGGAACGCTTGTCACCGCGCATGAGATCACCCGAATGCCGCAGACAGACCTCGTATTTGCGGATCTCACGCCTCACCAGTTGCTCAGATTGAAGGATCTTGAACTAGCTCCTCGATATGTTGAGAAGCTCAGGCGATTCCGCTACGGGCCTGGCGCGTTCAAAATCGACTATGCCCTCAGCTGCCCCATACCGTGGACAGCTTCAGAGTGTTGTCGCGCTGCCACAATCCATATCGGCGGCCCGCTCGAAGAAATCATAGAGGCAGAACGTAAGCTCGACCCGCAGCGGCCCTTCGTTCTTCTCGGACAACCATCCCTCTTTGACCCTACTCGCGCGCCGATGGGAAGTCACACCGCGTGGGCGTACTGTCATGTCCCGAATGGCAGTGCGATTGATTACACCGAAGCTATAGAGAATCAAATCTCCCGCTTCGCACCTGAGTTTCGAGATTGCATTCTGTCTCGTTCTGTCTCTACGCCCGCTGCATTGGAACAATGGAATCCGAACCTCATTGGTGGCGACATCCTGAGCGGTTCCATGGACGTTAAGCAACTGATATACCGCCCAACGTCAGAGCTCTATCGTACTTCGAGGCGGGGCCTATATCTTTGCGGGGCTTCTACCCCGCCGGGCGGCGGGGTTCATGGGATGGCTGGTTATCATGCAGCGCATGTCGCACTCCGAGATATGGCAAGCTAATGCGCTGCTCCTCGTGGTGCGCTTCACATGCACTGATCCAAGGTCTCTGTAGATCACAAAGACGTTTCCGCGTCGTGCCTGTATTTGTCCGGTGGAGCCGTTCTCGGATCGGGGCAAATGCGGCTGGAGCTGCGAAGAGTAAGTTTGTCTGCTAGGAGCAATGAGTACCACAGCACTGTTATCAGCCCGTACCATGCCACAATTGCAAGTCCAGCGATAACGTCCATGAGAAATGTGTGCCACGGGTGCTCAAGAGGTTGGGGTCTACGGAACAGAGTAATGGGTTTGAGGCTATCTCGATTGACGCCCTCATGCTCGTTGTTGGGTCGGTTGCCTGACAAGTGATCCCTCGTGACAAATGTGTATTGAAGCGCCTTGTGTCAAAGGTTGCTGAATGTGCGCACTGACCTAGGAGGTGGCGATGCCGACAACTGCCCCTACGCAGCTCCCGTTCCATACCTAGATGCACACGACCTGCCAACGTCAACGGGCATCACGAGAAGAGTAAGTGCTTCAAAAGAGAAGAGTATTTGAGATAAGCATCGATCGTCGGAGAATGTAGCAATAGTCGCAATGTCGGAAATAAGACAGGTGATGTCTACTGTCTGGTATTCGCCACGGAACAGTCTGGCCGAACTCTAAGACCGTCAGCGTCCTGATGTGCTCGATGTTTGGCATCACAGTTGCATTCTTGAGGTGACATACATCGCTTGTCGGTGCACGTGAGGGATCACAATGCCTGTAGATGATGTGAACGTCCTTGTGGTTTTCTACTCACGCGGTGGTGAAACGGAGCGCCTGGCCGTATGCATTGCCGAGGGAGCTGTACGGGCAGGCGGCAGAATCAAGCTGCGTAGGGCTCGGGATATCGCTCCGGAGGAGCGGATCGCGGCAGACGCAGCGTGGCAGGAGGCGCGCCACCGTATGCACGAGGAGTACGCCACGCCAAGGCCGGCCGATGCGGAGTGGGCAGATGCGATCGCGTTCGGCACACGGGCAGAGTCAGGCACCACCTCGCCGGAACTGAATGCGTATCTGGAATGGCTTGCCGCGCGAGGCGCGCTGAAAGCCCGGGTCGGCAGTGCATTTTCATCGGGAGTCGGCAGTCCTCTTGGGAGCACGGCGTTAGCGGATTTACAGGCGGAGTTGCTGCGTGAAGGGATGACTGTGATCGCTACGCCGCTGCCGCGCTCGGGAGAAAGTGATAATGGCTGCGAACGCGGCCGTCAGCAAGGCCGGAATCTAGTCGAAATTACCCGGGCCCTCAAGCAGGCTCGCAACACCTGGACGAACTAGGCATCAAATGCTTGGCTGAAAGGAACACCATGCTTACCTTCCGCAAAAGCAACGAGCGGGGCCATGCCCAGCACGGCTGGCTCGATAGTTATCACACATTCTCCTTCGCCGATTACTACGATCCCGCGCACATGGGTTTCCGCAACCTCCGCGTCATCAATGAGGATCGCGTGGCGCCCGGGCGCGGATTCGGCGCCCATGCACACCGCGATATGGAGATCATCAGCTACGTGCTTTCGGGCTCGCTAGCGCACAAAGACAGCATGGGCCACAAAGAGATGCTGGGACCGAATGAAGTGCAGCGTATGTCCGCCGGCACCGGCGTGGTCCATAGCGAATTCAACGGCTCAAAGACTGAGCCGGTGCACTTTCTACAGATCTGGATCGAGCCGGCGAGCACGGGTACGCCGTCAAGCTACGAGCAGTTCAAGTTCGATCCGGCGGAGAAGCAGGGGCGGCTGCGCCTGATGGCAAGCCCTACCGGCGGGGACGGCGTAGCGCGGATCAACCAGGACGCCAAGGTCTATGTCTCATCGGTGGAGAAGGGCCGCAAGCTTGCACACATGCTCGAGACAGGGCGTCATGCTTGGCTTCACGTGATTTCCGGCGGAGTGGTGGTGAACGGCGCAGAACTGAGGACCGGCGATGCCGTGGCGGCGAGCGAGGAAGACAAGCTCGTTATTGTTGGGACCGATGAAATGAGTGAGATCATGCTGTTCGATCTCTCGTGAGTTCAACCGCAGCAGGATGCGCAAACGCAACGAGAGTTCGTACTTGTTGCATGCCACGGCCTTCAAGTAAGCTCTCTGTGCGAAACACTTGACACCGAATACGGCAAACATCCGTGGCATCGCTGTGGGTGTTTAGCCGAATCGCCTTGAGATGAGACCTGGACGGACAAACCACACTGTTTTCGCCTGCATCGGGGTGATGTGACCACGCCACGCCACAGTCTGTGTAGGTGCCTTGATACTTCGCGGCCATCTATGATCTGCAGAAGAAATTACCCTATTGCCGACGTTTGTAAGGACACCGCCGTGGAACTATTTATGGCGAGGTGCTTTGGCCTCCAGTGTAGAGACGAGTTGTTCTGCAGCGGAGGGCACTCTCATTTGGTCCGACCGCACGATTTCTTCGGCCTCAAGATGCCTCCCATAAAGTCGCTCGTTTGCTTTCTTGTCGGGGCGAATAGTCGAGCCTTCAAGAGAGATCCCGGCGAACAGACCACGGGAGCGTGAATAACTCAGAATCTCCGAGCGGAGAGTCACGTCGGTCTCAGCAGAAGCGTCACGACCAACCGGGCCTGCGGCAATCGAAGCATCCCCTCCCAATTTTACTTTTCCGGCAAGGATCCCGCGAGCGCCACCTTCATTCAAAACCAGCAAGACGAAATCTGTGGCTTGCCCGCCGATCTGAAAGCCGAAGCTGCCGCCCTCGAGAGCCATCATTGTCGGGGCTCCCCAAGGTCCTTTGAAGTGTGTGCCTCTTTTACATGTCATTGCACCTCGACCATAACTACCACCAATCACGAATGCGGCCTTCACAACGGAGGGATAGATTATCACGCAATCCGCCCTATCCAACAGATCCTTCGGGATATCATCCGGAGCATCAAGAATCTCCGTCAGAACTTCGCCGCAGTGTTTCAGGCGATCCTCGTCTCTGTTTTTACTGTCCGCGTTAGCAACTGTGCATGTTGGCTGAAGCATCAGGAAAATCCCCAGCAGACTAACGATTCGATTTGTCATTTCGGGTCTCGCAATCTAAGTTTCAGTGATGTGCGATTCAAGAAGTTTGCCCGGGATTCAGCGGAAGTCATTTCAGTCCTCCCGTAGCGCCGAAACGCTCTGTCTTGATTTTGTCCTCTCGGTTGCCGGCTTTAGCCAGAAGGTCCGCGACAGTTTCGACAAAACCGGAAGGGCCGCAAACGTAACAAGTTGCGCCGATGCTTGCAGGCCAGGTCGAGCTCGCGATCAGATCGCGATCGACGCGGCCGGGTAGACGCGGCGATCCCTTCGGAGCGACTCGCGTAAAGGCGTATTGAGCGACCATCAACGGCGGCGCCGCGGACAGTGCATCGAGTTCTGCTCGGTAGAAAATAGTTCCAGGCTCCCTTGCAGAATAGAGCAATCGAAAGGGTGCGACGCTCTTCGCCAATGCCCGGGATCGGATCATACTCATGAGAGGGACGATTCCCGAACCACCGGCGATTAGTTGAATGGGCTCCGCCTGGTTGCTGTGCCACACGAACCAGCCACCTATCGGGCCTCTCAATTCAACTTCATCACCAACCATCAGTTCTTGCGTCAAATAAGGCGATACTTCGCCAGTGGGTATTCGCTCCACAGAGATCTCGACACGTCCATCCGAATTCGGCGCGGAAGCGATGGAGTACGATCGGACCGCCGCGTATCCATCCGGAGCCGTTAATCGCAGGTCAATATGCTGGCCGGCGACGTGACCTGGCCAATCACGAACCGCAAAGGTGATTGATCGTGCTGTGGTCGTCTCGTCGTGCAGACCAAGAACTCGCGCAGTGTGCCACTTCAATCGTCTGAGTACCGCTGTTCCCGCCATGGGTCTCCGTAGATGTGATAGCCAAGAGTTTCCCAGAACCCCGCGTTGTCGCGCGTCATCAATCTCATACCCCTTACCCATTTGGCGCTCTTCCAGAGATAGAGATGCGGAACCAGAAGCCGGGCTGGGCCACCGTGTTCAGGCGCGAGTTCTGCGCCGTCATATTTGAATGCGATCCAGGCTTGGTGATTCAGAATGTCTTTGAGGGGAACATTTGCCGAATAGTTACCATACGAATAGAACATTGCATGGGCCAGTTCGGTTTTTACATCAGCCAATAGAACATCCAGAGAAACGCCTTCCCAGGACGTGTCGAGCTTCGACCATCGTGTGACACAGTGAAGATCCACCTTGATGGATTCGCTAGGCAATCGACGGAAGCTTTTCCAATCGAAACGTTTGAGCGGCTTAATGCCATCACTGATTACAAATTCCCACTGATCGAGAGAGATGTGCGGCGTAGGCCCTGCGGACAAGACAGGAAAATCCGTGGTGAGGTATTGACCGGGCGGGAGTTTCGTACCTTCGGCATTACGCCGACCGGAAAAGCCCCGTGAGAAGATGGCCATATGCGCTCCTGAACTTGGGAATGCAACTACGTTGCCAAACGAGTGTGCCTCGCCGCAAGTTGCGTTCCCCGGCAAGACGACTGCACCCTCTCTTGAGACTTAAGCAGCTCTTCCAAAGACTGCGCGTCGTTCCATCCTCCCTCTGAAATCTCAATACATATGGTGTCGGTCCGCAGACAGCAGTTCAAGTGAGCGTTTCAATGCCGTCACAATCCGGATAGCGCACGTGGCTCTGTCACGTGTCGTTTCCGATTTATGCACACACGGGGTGTTGGCTCTGAGGAGTTGAGCGAGGCTACTCGCATTTGATAGAAGATGCTGCGGACCGATTGGTACGTCATTTGCATATTCCAAATTAGCCGATCTTATCGTTTGCGAAATCAGCAAAGACGCCTGAAGCATAGAGGAGAATCCGGGATGGATAGAAATGTGAATACCCACAAAGTCACCGCTCAACCGCATCTTCACCAACGTGCGGACCAGATACAGCTGTATCGTACAGTGACCCATGCTCTGCCACTTGAACTTGAAGAACCAGTCCGATTGGAAATGACGGAACGCCTAAACGAACTGCTTGCAGATACGATGACGATTCGTGACCTCTACAAGAAGTCACACTGGCAAGTTGCAGGAGCCACCTTTTATCAACTCCATCTGCTCTTTGATATGCACCATGACAAACAAGTCGAGCTTGTTGATTCAATTGCGGAACGGATTCAAGTGCTGGGCGGAGTGAGTTTGGCAATGGGGGCGGATGTCGCAGAGACAACCAGAATTGATCGGCCACCTCGCGGTCGAGAAGAAGTACCGGCACAATTATCACGTCTCCTCGACGCCCATAAAGTCATTATTGGTCAGGCGCGGAGTCTCGCACGACGTGCGTCTCAGCTTGGCGATGATGGAACAAATGACTTGGTTGTGAGCGAAGTCCTTCGAACGAATGAGTTGCAGACGTGGTTCTTGAGCGAACATCTGGTGAACGTACCCCTCGTCAAAGCAGAGGCTCCATCATTGTGACGCAAGAGGTACAGTCCGGAACAAACCACCTGTGTACTGAAGAGGTGTCCGAACGGTGGTTACTTAGAGTGACAAGATGAAATCGATAGTTCCGTGTCATGTCGTGGGAGTGACACACTGTCGCAATCGTGAATAAGTAGAAAGAAGGTTACACGCGGACGGAAGCAATTCCGAAGACCGCTCCAGATCACGATAGCTGACCAGTCGGTATAGTTCCGCTGGTTGCCGAGCGGATGCTACGCCGATCGTCGACTACGTAAAGGCTAGCGACATGGCTGGTATCCCCCAACCGTGGAGAGGCGAGCGGGTGTTCTGCGAATAGCAACTTGCCATTAGGGGCGAACTGGCCAGCAAGTTGCAAGGATCTTTGGGGAAGATGCTGATTGCGATCGACCGGGCCGGAACGGACGAGAGTGAATCGGTGGTGCAACAACTAACAGGAACATCGGAGGCCGTCGTGCCTAAAGGAGGATCTCATCGTGAAAATGCGTGCTCTCGTAAGTCTCGGCGTACCGGGACTGTTGATTGTGTTTGCAGCGCTTGCTTATCAGGCTCCGTCAAGGGTGGAAGCCGCTGCTGAAGGTCACAATAAAGATGCCGTCGTCGACGCGCGCGGAAATCTGCGGGTACCGGGCCACTACCGCGCGAGCTACCAATTCCTGGGCACCTGGGCAATAGCGGCCGACAAGGGCGTCCAAGGTTCAAAACAGATCCACGATGTATACGCATCGCCTGGTGCAATCGCGGCATATCGAAAGGAAGGACACTTTCCCGATGGCACAGTCCTGGTGAAAGAGGTCCACCAAACGGCGACCCAGT
>Ga0157369_10001528_pt1 | contig 28371 bp, 24 predicted proteins | sample C25metaG_FD_113461 | JGI IMG/M metagenome (GOLD analysis project Ga0157369, IMG submission 113461) | Corn rhizosphere microbial communities from Kellogg Biological Station, Michigan, USA - C2-5 metaG | ecosystem: Host-associated > Plants > Roots > Rhizosphere > Soil | place: USA: Michigan... | reverse complement strand
TGAGCGAGCCGCCGGAAACGTAAAAGAAAAGGTCCTCGCAAGCCGATAAGGACGTGCGAGGACCGTGAGTTGTCAGTAGTAGAGTTTCAGCCCGAGCTGTACAACGCGGTTCGGGTTGGCGACCATATTCGTGTTCGTTTGCTCGCTTGTGACTACTCCGAACGTACCAGGCGACGCTACGTTGTTGCCCGGCGCAGCCCACGTCATCGAGTTCGTCAGATTGAACGCTTCGGCGCGGAACTGAATCGTCATTCTCTCCACCGGCTTGAAGTTCTTGAACAGAGAGAAATCCAGATTGTGAAGCCCCGGTTGACGAACGTTGGGCAGGAACCGGCCCACGTTGCCGAAAGCGTAATTCGGCGTTTGCGAGAAGACCGACTGCACGAAATACTGGTTCAGCCGGTCCGCGATCGGGCCGCCCCGATACGGATCCTGGCCGTTATCTGTCGGGCGGATGCCGGGGCTGTTCAGACCGGTGGTGTTGCCGCCGTTTGAAATCGCCATCGGAATGCCCTTCTGGAAGGTCGCGATCCCATTCATCTGCCAGCCGCCGATGATGAAGTCCGCGGCCTTTGGAACGCCGCCGAAGTACTTCCTTCCGCGGCCGATCGGAATCTCATAGGTAGCGCTGGCCACAAGGCGGGACGGAACATCCTGGGAGGAAACCGATTTTTCGCATTTACGGCAATAAAAATCCTGTTTCGTGCCGGCCTGTCCGATGTAGCTGACCACCTGCGAGGCGTCATCCAGCAGCTTGGCGGCGGTAAAGCTGAACAGCGTCGTCAGGCCGTTGTTGTAGCGATGCTCGGCCGAGACGATGAACGAATGGTAATTCGAATTCGCCTGCGGTTTGCGGAATGCGCTCACGCCGGAATACTGCGGATAGGCGCTCAGCAGATAGTTCGCCTGAATGGTCGGCTGGGCATAGATTGAGGTCGGGTTCTTGATTACGCCGTAGAACGGATTCGCTACCTGCGCCTGCAAAGCCGAGCCCAGGGCGAAGTAGGAGGCCGGAAGCTGGTTGTAGGTCATGCTGCTTTCCCCATCCGGCAGATGCTGGCCCTTGCTCCCGAGATAACCCACCTGCAGGATCCAGTTGCCCTTCACCTGTTGCTGGATATTGAAGTTCCACTGCTGCACCACGGGGTTGACGTAGTCGATGAAGAAGCTGTCGCCAATGCCAGCGCCGATATCCGTCAGAGGACCGCTATAAGGTCCGGGATTCCTTCCCACCGGCGTGATGAAGCCAGTGGGAAAGGGATTGTTCAGCGTGGTCGCGAACGTCAGACCGTTATCGAAGCTCGTGTTCAGCGGGGTGCTGCTCTGGAAGCCTTCCGTACCGGAGCTGCCGGAGGTTCCTGCAGCCTGCAGCATCGAAGGCGCGTAGAGGATTCCGTAGGCGCCGCGGATCACCGTGTTTTTGAATATGTTGTACGCAAATCCGACGCGCGGCGCCCAGTTGTTCAGATCGGTCGGAGTCTGGTGCCGTCCGTACAGGGCCCCCTGTCCTCCCGCGAACATCATCGCGCCTGTGAGATTGCCGCAGTTCGGGCAAATCGCGCTGGAGGCCACCTGTCCCTGCAGGGGCGAGGGAGCATTCAGATTGAAATAGCTCAGCCGGTTGTAGCGCTCGGTGCGCGGAGTATCCACGTCGTAGCGAACGCCCAGGTTCAGGGTTAGTTTCGGGGTTAGTTTCCAGTCGTCCTGGAAGTATGCGCCGCTGTAAGTACTCGCGGTTGCCGCGGCAAACGTGAACTGAAGGTCGCCGCCGTTGTTGCTGGGAAGCCCCAGCAGGAACGTGGCGAGGCCATCACCCTGCGTCGTTGAGTTACTGCCGTTGACGATCTGCTGGGTAAACCCGTTGGAGAAAGTGTACTGTCCATCGGGGCTGCCAAGCTGGCGGAAGTTAACGAACAGCTTCTCCCAGGTACCGCCCATTTTGAGCGTGTGCTTGCCCAGGATTTTGGTCAGGTCGCCACGAAAGATATGCGAGTAAGGGCGATCGTCCAGTGTCGTATAGGAAGCCTGGCCCAGGTTGTATCCGGCATTGTTTCCGCTGATGGTGATTTGCGGGAATTCCCAGTTGTCCACAATTCCATCGATCGCCGTCGGAAAACCGAGCGACGAGGGCCGCGTGCCCTGGGAGAACGGGGTGTGAATCGAAAGATCGCGGGCGAATCCGTAGTTGAAATTCAGAATCGTAGTTGGCGTCAAAGCATCCACCACATTCACTGTGATGTTTCGGTTGTAATACACAGTTGGGCCGGAACCCTGCGATGTCCCGACGTTGCCGAAGCCGTTGAAATCCGAGTTGCTACCCGACTGGTTGGAACCGCGCGCGAACATCCGGAGTTTTTCCGAGAAATTGTGGTCGATGCGGGCATCGATCTGGTCATACGGGCTGTTCGCGTTGCCCTGAGTGGTCCAGTTATTCTGCTGCAGGAACGCATTGGTAGGAACGTTGTTCGGCAGCGGGAAATACTTCAGCAGATTTACCGCGACGGGATTGATCATGCTGGTCGGGATAACGTTGCCGGGAAAAGGCGAGCGAACGGAGCAGGAAGGCTGCGAAGAAGGACAAGCCGCGCCACCCGCGGATGTGGAAAATGGGTTATAAACGGTGACCGGCTGGCCGTTTCCGTTTACATCGTTCGAGAAGTCTCCGGCTTCGCGGGCGGGTAAGGGAACGCTGGTGACGGGAGCGCGTGCGGAAGGGCTGCGGACGCTCTGCTCACTCACAAAGAAGAAGGTCCGGTTCGCGCCATTGTAGTGGGGCAGACGCACTGGTCCGCCGAACGTACCGCCGAACTGGTTATAGCGGACGACGCCACGCTTCACGCCGTTTCGGTTGTTCTGCCAGGTATTCGCGTTCAGAACGTTATTCCGGAAAAACTCGAATAGATCGATGTGATATTGGTTCGTACCCGACTTGGTCGCGATATTGATGGTGCCGCCGCCCGTGCGTCCGTATTCCGGCGCGAGCGCGTTGGTTACTACTGAAAACTCCGCCACGCTGTCTTCGTTCGGAACGTAGCCGATCTGCAGATGGCTCACGTTGTTCTCGGGCACGATTACGGATGTGCCGTCGATTGTGACGTCGTTATAGTCGTTACGTCCGCCGCTGATCCAGGGACTGTTCGACCCGGCGCTCGGGATTACTCCCGGCACGAGCGTCGCGAATGACATCGGGCTTCGATTTCCGCCGAGAGGCAGATCAAGCAGCGACTTTGTGCTGACAGCCGTCGCGATGGTGGAGGTTTCGGTCGAGAGCTGCGCCGTGTTCGCCGTCACCTCAACGGTTGTCGAGACGTCGCCGACCTTGAGATCGATGTTGAGGCTGATCGTCTGCTGAACATCAAGCAGGATATTGTTCTGGACATACTTCTGGAATCCCGGTTTTTCCACTGTCACGTTGTATGTGCCCGGCAACAGATATTGCTGATAAAAGCGTCCCTCGGCATTCGTAGGGTTTGTCTGCTTTACATTTGTCGCCTGGTTTTGAATGGTGACATTGGCGCCGGGGACGGCCGATCCGGTCGTATCCAGAACACGCCCGGATATAGTTCCCGTTGCGTTCTGGCCAAATGCGAGCGATGCGCACGCAAGAATAGCCGTGACTAGGCACAGTGAGCGAAACATCGTAGTTTTTCTCCTTTGCAGCGACGCGGCGGTGATTTTCTTCACCGGGATTGTGACTTTCCTGACGCGTGCCGCTTTGCGCCAATCGGCGCTCGAACCCTGAACGATCTAGACGTTATATTCTCACAAGGCGGTAAACAACGGGTTACACGGTAATTTCACCGTGAACCCTTCCATGGAATCAATAAATTGCCCGCCCTGACCGCGCTTGCGCCCTCGCGCAAACCGTAGCAGAATTGAATCAACGTCCAGGGAATTATCAGGAATGAACAGGCCTGTTTCGCACGGTCCGGAAGACGGCGTTCGCGAAAACGGATTTCCGTCGCCGGAGGAAATCATGCGGCAGCTGCAGCTAATCCTGCGCAGTTCGTCGTTTCAGGGAAGCCGGCGCTGTCAGCAATTTCTGGAATACGCCTGTGAAAAAGCGCTCGAGGGCGATACTGGCGCCCTGAAAGAGCGCGCCATTGCCGTACAGGTTTTTGGTCGCAGGCCGGAAACAACGCTGGGGGACGACACGATCGTCCGCGTGGGTGCGCGGGAGGTCCGCAAGCGCCTGGCCCAGTTTTACGTTTCGCCGGAGGGGCTTTCGGCTCCGGTGCATATTAATCTGCCCCCGGGCTCCTATGTTCCGGAGTTCTCCTGCCCTTTGGAATACAAAGCGGCAACGCTTCACGAGGAGGTTGCCGAAGAGCCGGGAAGCGTGGCGGCGGAAATCAGTCCGAAAAGCCGCCGTTCGCGGCTGGGCATCTGGGTTGCTCTCTCCGCCATCCTGGCGATTGGCGCACTGGCGTTTGTGACGCGAACAACCGGTCGCTCGGATCCGAAGCTGGAGGCTTTTCGCCTCTTCTGGGGGCCCGTCTTCAACTCCCCGGATCCGCTGCTCATCGGCGTGAGCCATCCCATTGTGTATCAGCCGTCTCATCGCATCGCCATGCTCAACGCGCAGCGGCTCGGGCCTGCGCCCTTTCCAATGCAGCGTGAAATCCAGTTGCCGCCGGAAGAGATCAATGGCTCCGATATGGTTCCGGTGCCCAACCAGTTCGTCGGATTCGGCGATATGGTGGCCGCGAACGAAACCACTCAGATGCTCGCGCGCCGCGGCCAGAAAGTTCACGTCGCGCTGGCAAGCAGCCTGAACTTCGCCGACCTGCGGGGATCGAATACCTATTTGATCGGCTCGCTCACCAATCACTGGACGATGGAACTCAGCCAGAACTGGCCTTTTCAGTTCGGCTGGACGGATCGGCGGGATGCCGCTATCCGGGACACATCCTCTCCCACGGCAAGGCAATGGATCGTTGCCTCGAACGGCGACGGCGTTACGCCGGAGGATTACAGCCTGATCTGCCGGGTTCGCGATTCACCCACAGGCGGGCTGCTGATCGTAGCCGCCGGGCTGAAACAGTTCGGCACGGAGGCCGCGGGGCGCATCATCGCCGATCCCGACGCCTTCGGCGCGATTCTGCAGAAGCTGCCACCCGGATGGCAGGACCGCAATTTGCAGATTGTGGTTCACGTTCGCGTAATCGGCAATTCTCCCGCGCGGCCGGAGCTCACGGCGTGGCGCGTCTGGTAGACGCAAGCTACAGCGAAACGCGCAGCGTAAAATAGTCCGCCATTGGTCTCTTTGTTCCCCTTCCACGAATACTGGTGGTTTTACGCCGGCTTTACCGCGGTGGTCGCCACTTTCCTGGCAATCGATCTGGGCGTATTTCATCGCAAAGCGCATGAGGTCCGCTTTAGTGAAGCTCTGGTCTGGACCACCGTCTGGGTGTGCCTGGCATTGTTATTCAGCTTCGGGCTGTACAGCTATGCCGCTTCGAAATTCGGCGCGACTGCGGCCAGGCAGGTCGGGTTGGAGTTTCTTACGGGATATGTCGTCGAGTGGTCTCTTTCGCTCGACAACATATTTGTGTTCGTCCTCGTTTTCCGCTATTTCGCGATTCCGCCATTGTTGCAGCACCGCATACTGTTCTTCGGGATTCTGGGCGCTCTGATCTTCCGGGGCGCCTTCATCGTCCTCGGGGCAGCGCTGCTCCAGTATGGCTGGATCGTAATCCTGTTCGGAGTTTTCCTGATTTTCACCGGCTTCCGGATGATGTTCTCGGCGGAGCGCCCCGCCAGCCCCGAACGAAGCCTGATGGTGCGGCTGGTCCGAAAGGTTTTGCCTGTGGCGGCCGGGGCGGAAGAGCGGCGATTCTTCGTGCGCCGCAGCGGAAAACTCCATGCCACCCCTTTGCTGCTGACGCTGGCAGTTATCGAAGCGACGGATATTCTCTTCGCGATCGACTCCGTCCCGGCGATCTTCTCGATCACGCGCGAGCCGTTGATCGTCTACACATCCAACGTTTTCGCGATTCTCGGTTTGCGCGCGATGTATTTCCTGCTTGCCGGCGCCGTGAGCAGGTTTCATCTGTTGCGCTACGGGCTGGCGCTGATCCTCATCTTCGTCGGGCTCAAGATGGCATGGCTGAACGCCGCCTGGAACGGTCATTTTCCCATCGTGCTATCGCTCGGCGTGATCATCATCGTTCTGGCTGGATCTATCGGCCTGTCGCTTGCTTTTCCAGCCGTCCGCGCTCCAGCGGACGTCGGCCGCAGCTAAACTCAACGCGCCGCCGGCGCAGGCCCGTAATACGCTTGCGCCATCGCACGATTTTCGCGATGCGATACCACGTCCGCGCGTAGCGCTTTTATCCGCCAAAACTGCAGGATTCACTCGAGCAGCGCGCAAGGCGCGGTTCTTCGCATGCGCTCCATAACGTCAGGTTAACATCCAAATAACCGATGGGTAGCTTCCGAACTATCTATCAATCCTATGGCTGCCTGCTGCGTCTATACGGTTAGGAGATGGAAAAGCACGTCATGAGAAATCGGGATATGAAGACGCTGGACTCGGCATTGCGGAGGCGCGCCAGAGAGTTGGCGCGGTCCCTTGCGGGATGTAACGAGATAGTGGTCGAAAGATCCGCCGACGAGTTTGATGCAACGGTTCTGGCGGCCGAGAGAGAGTCTTCCGCCCGGACTCTGGCGCAGAAATTCCACCTTCTGCGCCAGATTGAGGCCGCTCGGAATCGCATCATTCATGGCTCTTACGGAATCTGCCTGAGCTGTGATGGCGAGATTGGCGTCAAGCGTCTTCAGGCGATCCCGTGGGCGGAGTACTGCCTGTCCTGCCAGGCTGAAGCGGAAAAAGACGGGGCGCGTGGCCGGGAGTTGCTTCACGCGGCCTGATGAAATTTTCGGAATTATTGGAAGGAAAGGAACAACCAACAATGCTCAACAAAATCACATCTACCGTATTTAACGCTGCTGTAGTTGTCATCGGTACAGCAGTCGCAGTGTGGCTCACGATTACCGGCCATACATTGAACATCGGAGGTTTGCTGCTGGCGATGGGGGCTGTGCTCGGCGCCGTCTTCTTTGGGTACCGGCTGGCTGAAGGCGGACCCGGGCGTCTTTCCATCTGGGCCGGACCGCTGTGGTCCAATCCGCCGACAAAGCGGACGCTCGGAAGGAATGAAGCCGAGCTACCTGAGGCGGCGTAGCCGGCGAACCGCTCCGGGCTCGGCAGAAGGGGAGGCGCGTGGCGCTTCCCCTGTGCGGAGTGTTTGGTCACAGAAGAATCGAGTCGATTGGCGCCGCCCAGCCCCGGCGCCAATCGCGTGTGATTTCAGGCTGGACGAAAACATCAGGGGGAAGCCGAATATGCGTTGGTCATGGAAAATCGCGAACATCCTGGGAATTGGCGTGTACGTCCACGCCACATTCTGGCTGCTGATCCTTTTCATTCTGTACAGCAGCTGGAGCCAGGGGAACACAATAGCTCAGGCTGCTGCAGGCGTCGTATTCGTTTTATCGATCTTCGCCTGCGTTGTCCTGCATGAATTCGGCCATGCCCTTACGGCTCGGCGATTCGGCATACGCACGCGAGATATTACGCTGCTGCCCATCGGCGGAGTGGCTCGCCTGGAACGAATGCCCCGCGATCCGAAGCAGGAGCTGTGGGTGGCTCTGGCGGGGCCGGCAGTCAATATAGGGATCGCCGCCCTGCTGCTCTTCGTCTCCACAGCAATCGGCTTACGGTTCGATTGGAGAACCTTCAGTTGGAGCGGTTCGAACCTGTTGACCGGCCTCATCGAGATCAATCTTGGGCTGGCGCTCTTCAATCTCATTCCTGCCTTTCCAATGGATGGCGGCAGGGTCCTTCGCGCGCTGCTGGCGATCCGCATGGAGTACCCGCGCGCCACCTGGATCGCGGCGCGCACCGGACAGGCGCTCGCATTCGTGCTCGGGGTTATCGGACTTTTCGGCAATCCGTTCCTGATCTTCATCGCACTGTTCGTCTGGTTCGGCGCGGAACAGGAGGCGGCAGCAACTCAGGCTCAATCGTCACTCGGCGGCATACCCGTTCAGTGCGCGATGCTGAAGAATTTTCAAACAATCTCCCCGGACGAATCCGTCACCAAAGCGGCGGCGTACCTCCTTGCGGGGTGGCAAAAGGAATTTCCGGTTGTCTGGGGCAGCCAGGTGCTCGGGATTCTTACGCGCGAGGACGTCATCCAGGCTATCCAGGAACGTGGCCCCGAAACGCTGGTACGCGACGCAATGCAGCGGAACGTGGATTCCGTCGGTTCTGATGAGACCCTGGAAGGTATTGTCGGCCGCTTACGCGGCGGCAAATCCCGCGCTCTGCCGGTGCTTCACCACGGGCAACTTGTCGGTATCCTCAGGATGGAAAATATCGCCGAGTTTCTGAGGATCTCCACTGCCGTTGCGCATCGCAGCCCAAAGTAGCAGAGTTTCCCGCGGCGCTACTGAATTGTCGCGCCTTCCTGCCCGAAGGACTCGATCGGCACGTTCCGATTCACGTGCCGATCCAGATTAATCACGTAAGTCTGCATGTCATCGATCAGCACCTGTGAGTGCGTGGCGCAGATCACCCGAAAACCGCGCTGGTCGATCAGCTCCTTCAGCATCTTCAGAATCCTTCGCTGGTTGGAGACGGAAAGCGCCATCTCCGGCTCATCCAGCAGGAGCGTCGCGCCATTTCCGAGTGAAGGAAAATTCTGCTGGAACATTGCCAGCATCACCTGGCCATGGCTCGCCAGTTGCAGGAACTCGAGCATTTCCGGCTGATCTTTGAACAAATCGAGCTGCATCCGCGGATTGTGCTGCTCGGCGTCGAAGAGGAATACACGCCCGGTGGATGCGCCTGCGCGGTCGAGTTTGTAGACGTATCCGTCCACATCCTCATCGCGCAGAGCGTAGTAAATCGAATGGAGTAAGGTCGACTTGCCAGATCCGTTTTCTCCCGCAAGCACGATCAGCGGATGCGAAAGATCCACCACCATCGGCATGTGGAAGTTGAGATTTGAGAGCACCGGGTGCGCAAGGATCTTGAGAACCATGCGGACTCAGGATACCAATCCTGAACGCACAAGAAGCGCCTCGGGATCCGGATCACGGCCCATGAACCGGCGATACAGTTCCGCGGGATCTTCGCTGTCGCCTGTCGCGAGAATGTTCTCGCGAAACGCGCCGCCAACCTCGGGGCTGAAGATGCCTTCATCGCGGAATCTGGTGAACGCATCCGCGTCCAGCACCTCCGCCCATTTGTACGAGTAGTATCCGGCCGCATAAGCCACCGGGCTCGCGAACAAATGCGTGAAGCCCGCAATCATTGCGTAGTCCTTTGGCAGTGGCGCGGGCGTGAACTGCTGCAGAATATTGCGCGCGTATTCCATCACATCGCCATCCCGCGCTGAGTCGTATTCGCGATGCAGCTTCAAATCCAAAAATCCGAATCCAAGCTGCCGCATCTGCGCATTTGCGGCGCGGTAAGTGCGGGCGCGAACCATCTTCTGGAACAGATCCTCGGGAATGGCATCTCCGGTTTCGTAGTGTCTGGCGAAGAGATCCAAAGCCTGGCGCTCCCAGCACCAGTTCTCCATAATCTGGCTTGGCAGCTCGACGAAATCCCACGCCACGGCAGTACCGGCAAGGCTGCGCACTTCCACGCGGCTCAGCACGTGATGCAGAAGATGGCCGAACTCATGGAAGATGGTCTCCACTTCCCGATGCGTCAGCAGCGCCGGCTTGTCTCCGACTGGCGGCGTGAGATTGCCGCAAACACAGCCGGAGTGCGGCTCGAACGCGCCGGGATTATCCACGCCGGTGATGAAGGCCTCCATCCAGGCGCCATCGCGCTTCGTCTCCCGTGGATACCAGTCTGCGTAGAACGCGCCGAGCAACACTTCGTCCTCATCGCGTACTTCGTAATAGCGCACGTCCGGATGCCACACCGGCGCATTGTCGACCTTTTTCACGTGGATTCCATACAGCCGTTCCACGATTTCGAACATTCCCTCCACCACGCGTTCCGCCGGGAAATAAGGCCGAAGCTGCTCTTCATCGAAATCGTAAAGCGCGCGGCGCTGCTTCTCGGCCCAGTAGCTTACATCCCATATCTCCAACTTGCGGCCAGCAAAGGCCTCGAGCGCTGCGTTCTCCGTCGCGAAGAACTTCTCCGTCTTCGTCCGAAGGTCTTCCACAAACGTCATGGCGCGCTCGCCCTTGTGCGCCATCCGGTCATGCAGGATGAAGTCGGCGAAGTCGGCGAACCCGAGAAGTCTCGCCTTCGCTCGGCGTAACTCGAGAATGCGCACGATCAGCGGCCTGTTGTCGCGTTCACCCGCCGTCGCGCGCAGCGCGAAAGCGCGCCAGATTTGTTCACGAGTCGCGCGGTCATCGAGATAGGTCATTACCGGGATGTAGCTTGGCGCCTGCAGAGTGAAGCGCCAGCCCTCCACGCCTTTGGCTTTCGCGCTCTGGCGGGCGGCATCGAGCGCGCTTGGCGGCAGCCCCGCAAGTTTCGATTCGTCGGTAATCACCAGATCCCAGGCATTCGTCGAGTCGAGAACGTTCTCGGAAAACTTCGTCGTGAGTTTCGTCAACTCAACGTCGATCTCGGCCAGTCTCTTCTTGCCTTCCGGGTCCAGGTCCGCGCCGTGGCGCCGGAACGAATCGAGTGTCTTCGTCACAAACCGGAGTTTCGCCCCGCGCAGCAGCTTCGCTTCCGGAGTTTCCGCATACTGCTTCAGCTTGTTCCACAAACCTTCGTTCAACGGAATGCGCGAGTAGAATTCGCTCGCTTCCGGCTCCACCGCATTCCACGCCGCGCGCAGCTCTGGACTCGTATTCACGGATTCGAGATGCCGCACCACGGCCATTGCGTAGTCAAGATTTTCGGTTGCTTTTTCGAGCGCCAGCATCGTGTTCTCGAAAGTACGAAGCGAATCATCCGCGGCGATGGCGTCGATCTGCTCCTGCGATTTGCGAATGAGTTCGCGTATCCCAGGCTCAACATCGGAGTCAAGAATGCGGTCAAACGGAATAACAAAAGAAACACTAAGAAGTGGATTGTCGGACATACTGACGATGGATAAGCGGTACATCCAGCTTACCCTGTCTACCCCGAATTACCGGGGAGCTTATTCGTAACGCAGGGCTTCGATGGGGTCGAGTCGTGAGGCTTTCAACGCTGGCAGAAACCCGGCAACCAGTCCGATGGCTTCCAGCACAACTGTCGAGACGACAACCGCAAATGTAGAGATTTGTAAATGGATGTCGCCAGTCCCGCTCGTATCTTTGAAAAGCGGACCGAGCAGCGGCAAGGTGTGCATGGCGGCGGTAGCGGCCCAGCCAATCAGCACTCCCACGATACCCCCGGCCGTCACGATCGCCATGGCTTCGAGCAGGAACTGCGCCAGCACCGCGCCCCGCGTCGCGCCAATGGATTTCAGTACTCCGATCTCGCGCGTCCTCTGGGTAACTGAAACCAGCATGATATTTGCGAGCCCGATGCCGCCGATCGCGAGCGTCAGCGATCCGATCAATCCCAGCAGCACCTGAAGCGCAATTGACATGGTGTCGATCACCTTCATGAATTCGTTGAAGACGAAAAGCTGCAGCGCGCGTTCGTCATTCGGCGAAAAATTGTGCACGCGCGCCAGCACGGCCCGGACGTCTTTGATGGCCTGCTGACGGAAATGCGGGTTGGCTGGCATCCAGACAATATCGTCCGGGTATTTGATGTCCTTGAACAACGATGCTGTCGAAAGCGGAATGAACACGCACTCGTTATCGGGCGTGTTGTAGTTCGAAATCTGCGTCTTGGTCTTGAGCAGCCCGACCACCTGAAACGGCTGGCCGTTGATCGCAATGGTTTCGCCCACGGGCGGAATCTCGCCGAACAACTTCGTCGCTGCCTTTGCGCCCAGCACGGCCGTTCGCTGCTTCGCCTGGTAATCCTCCAGTGAAAGCCACCGCCCTTCCGACATGGTCATGTTGCGAACCTTGCCGTAGGAAGGCTCTGCGCCCCGGACGGTCATGTTCAGCTCTCTGTATCCCCGAACCACATTCGCGTTGCGAATCATGACTTCGGCGGAGACCGCTCCCACCAGCGGAACATTTTCGCGAATCAGTGCGGAATCGTCGAGTTCCAGCCGGATCTTGCGCCCGGATCTTTCTCCACCCGCCTGCGTCGAGGTCTGGCCGCCGAACATCAGCACCAGATCCTGCCCCACCGCCTGGAATGAACTCTTGAGCGCGTTGCCGAAGCCCTCGCCGTAAGCATAAAGAATCACGAAGCAGGCGACGCCCCACGCGAGGCTGGCCATCGTCAGCAGGCTCCGCTGGCGATTGAAATTCAGAGCCGCCGCGGCCTCGCGGCAGATGCTGCCCGGCGTCACCGCTTACCTCTCATAACGGAGCGCCTCTACCGGAGTCAGAGAAGCCGCCTTCCAGGCTGGAACGATGGCCGAAATGATCGCGATCACCGCAAGCGCGCCGAAGGCCGCGGCAGTGGTCGATTCGCTCACCGGCAGGCCCGGGAACATGGGCGGCATGGGAAACAACTTCAGCAGGCTGGAGAGCCCGAACGCGACCGACCACCCCACCGCTCCGCTCGCGAACGCGAGCACGCAGCCCTCCGCCAGAAAGTCGGTAAGAATGCGCGAACGCGTGGCGCCCAGCGCTTTCCTCAGTCCGATTTCGCGCGTTCGCTCGGAGACTGTAACCAGCATGATATTCATCACGCCGATGCCGCCGAGCGAAAGCGTCACCAGTGCAATAAACCCCAGAAACATGGTCATCGAGTCGAAGATTTCCGCCACCTGCTGCTGGTCTTCCACCGTGTCCCAGATTCCGATCGCGCCTTTATCCCGCGGGTCGAATTCGTGGTCCCGGGCAATTATGCGCTTTACCTGGTCCTGCGCCGTCTCGTAATCGTCGAGTGAGCGCGGCCGGTAGAGGATTTCATCCAGATACCCGGGCACGTAGTACGTCCTGGGAGGAACATCGCGCGCCATGGTCGAGTAAGGCAGAAAAATCTTCTTCTCGTCCATCCCCGAATAGCTGCTGTTCTGGTTCTTGTTCGCCAGCATCCCGATAACGCGAAAGGGCAGGGAATTGATCGCAATTGTCGTGCCCAGGATATTAAGCCGGTTTCCGAACAGTTGCTTCTTCACGTCCTCCCCGATGATGCAGACGCGAGCCGCCGTTCGCTCGTCTTCCGGGCTGATGAACCGGCCCTCTCCAATGGGAATCGTTCGAAGCTGATTGAACTCCGGCTCGACGCCGCTTACGTCGAAAGAGCCGCTGTTGTAAGGGCTCGTGGCCCGGACATTACCTTGAAGCTCGGGCGTCACCAGTGAAACCGCGTAGCACTCGCGCCGCATGTTCTCGACGTCGGAATAGTTCAGCCTGATGCGCCGGCCGGCTCGCTGGCCGCCAGCCTGCAGTTCCGTACGGCCGCCGAAAATGATGGCCAGATTCTCGCCCAGCGTCTTCATGTTGTTCCGCTGGCCTTCCTTGAACCCATCGCCCATCGCTACTATGATCACGATCGACGCAAGGCCCCACGCGATGCCGGCCATCGTGAGAAAACTGCGCAGCTTGTTTCGCATCAGGCTGCCCGCCACCAGGGAAACAAGCTCGCTCAGATAAGTCATCGTCTTATTGCAGAATTACCTGCTGGCCTTCGGTGAGCCCGCGAAGTACCTGGGTCTTCGCGCCATTGCTGATCCCGGTCGCGATCGCCACCTTTCGGTAGCCATCTTTCTTTGTGGAATCGGGTATCTCGGCTGCAGTCGATTTGTCTTTGTTGTAGAGCACGGCGCCTTCCGGAATCGCAAGCACCTGTTTGCGCTCTTCCAGAATGATCTCCGCGTTTGCCGTCATATCCGCCTTCAGGATGTGTTTCTCGTTCGAGATGGAGACCCGCACTTCGAACGTGGTGACGTTATCCTTCTCCACGCCCATCGGCGAAATCTTCGTCACGTGTCCGGTGAATTTCTGGTCCTTGAAGGATTCCACCGTGATTCTTGCCGGCTGCCCGAGATACACTTTGCCGACGTCGCTTTCGTCGACTTTGCCCTTCACGTACACTTCGTTCAGATCGCCGATGGTCATGATCAGCGTCGCGCTCGAACCTACCACCAGAATCGAACTCACCGCCGTGCCCACTTCGCTGTCGCGCGATAAAACCACCCCATCGATGGGTGAAACGATGGTTGCGTTGCGAAGATTCTGTTCCGCCAGAGCCACCACGGCCTGCTGCTGTTCGAGCGCCGCCTGCGCTTTGGAGATCGCGGCCTGCGCGGTCGCCAGATTGGCTTTGGCGGACTCCTGCTTCTGCACCGCCATCTGATAATTCTTTTCGGAGTCGTCTTTCGTGTTTTGCGCGATCAGGCCATCCGCGAACATTTTTCGGGCCCGCTCCATATCGCGCTTCAGGAACGGAACATCCGGACCCTGCGCATCCACCTTGTACTTCGCGTAATCCGCTTTCGCGCTCTCCACATTCGCCTGCGCCACATGCAGCGCGGCTTCCTGCTCGCGCAAAGCGGGCAAAAGATCGTTTTGATCCAGCTCGCAGATCACCTGGCCTTTGCGGACGTAGTCGCCGACGTTCACCGGCAGCTTCTGGATGATGCCGCTGGCCTTGCTCTTGATTTCAACTTTGGTGACCGGCTCGATCTTCCCGGTCGCAACCACCGCACGCGCCAGATCGACGCACTCCACCTTCGCCAGCTTCTCCGGATCGATCTTCGCCGGCTTCGCATTGATTGTGTGAACGGCGAATACCGCGGCGCCGAGAACAACCACGAATGTGAGTAGAAACCAGGGCCAGTGCCTGCGCTTTTTCGCCGCCATGAGTAATCAATAAGTGATACGCACGGGAGGCGATAAGAGTTCGCAATCGGGCAGCCGCTGCGGCTCAGAACGTCACAGTACGAATGGGATCGGCGAGGAATTCGATCGCTAAGATGCCGCAAGCGCTTTGCTGATTGCGGCCCGAATCTCGTCCGGTTGCGTGAGCCCCTGAAAACGCTGCACGGCGTTGCCATTCCGATCGAGAATCACCGTGATCGGCAGTTCCGGAGGCGTTCCTGTACCCAGGCCGACGGTGTACTGCATCGGCAACTGCTGGAGAAACGGCTTCACGGATTCCGCGCCGCCTTCATCCATCGAGATGCCAACCACCTGCACGCCCTTCGGTCCCAGTTCGCGCGCGATTCGGTTGAATTCCGGAATCTCTTTGCGGCACGGAACACACCACGTGGCCCAGTAATTCAACACCACGACCTTGCCCTTCCAGTCCGAAACAGAAAGCTCAGCGCCATCCAGCTTGTGGAACGGCATGCCATCGAGCGCGGTGGCCGGGGAAGGCGCGGGAGCCGCGCTGGCGTTGATCACGCCGCCCGGCGCGGCCGGCTTCGAATTCAAAAACGTCAGATACTCCTGAGAACTGTGCGTCAGGCCAGGAAACGTGCCCAGCACATTCCGGTCGGCGTCATACAACACATAAAACGGAATCGCCACGGTCTGGAACTTGTCTTCTTCCAGCTTCTGATTCGCCTCCGAAGCCGCATCCGTGCCATCCGTGTACAGATCCACCAGGACCATGTTCTTCATCACCGGCGCGACCTCCGGCCGTGTGAACATATTGGCCTTCATCCAGTGGCAATTGGTGCACGCATAGCCGGTGAAGTTTACCAGCACCAGCTTGTTTTCGGATTTGGCTTTCGCGAAGGCGGTGTCGAGATCGTTTTCGATCCAGTTCAGTTCGCCACCCCCCGCGGGCGGTGGGATATACGCTTCCAGATCCCCCAGCCGCGATCCGAACATTCCGGGAATCAAACTGATTCCGCAGATCACGAACAGCATCCCGATCAGCAAACGAGCCGCGCCCAGTTCGGTATCGCGCGAAACGCCAGGCAGCCGCAGAAATCCGAGCAGATACAGGCCGGCCATGGCGAGCAGCACCACCCAGGCCGCGAGAAAGCGTTCGCGCGTAAGCCATCCCGTCTGCATTACCGCGTCGAGGCTGTAAAGGTACTTCAGCATCGCCGCGAGCACCACGAATCCCATTACCACCTTCACCCGCGCCAGCCACTCTCCGGATTTCGGCAGCCTGGCGAGCCAGCTCGGAAATAGAGCGAGCAGAAAGAACGGCAGCGCAAGACCGCTCGCGAACGTCACCATGCCCAGCGCCGGCCGCAGTTTCCCGCCCTGCACGCTGGCCGCGAGCAGAGTGCCCATAAACGGTCCCACGCAGGCAAAAGAGGCAAGCGCGAACGTCAGTCCCATCAAAAGAGTTCCCACAAACCCGCCGCGACCTGAGGCCGTGTTGAGCTTCGTCAGCAGGCCGGAGGGAATCGTGATCTCGAATGCGCCCAGCAGACTCAGCCCGAAAACGAAAAACACCAGCGCGATGAATCCGTTCACCCACGGGTTCGATCCCAGCTGAACCACGCCGGTCGGCCCGAGCGCGAGGGTCGCGATCAGCCCCAGTCCCGTAAACAGCACGATGATTCCGAGGCAGAACGTAATCGCCTGCGCCAGACCGCCGCGCTGCCCCACGAAATACGACATCGTGATCGGAATCATCGGGAAAACGCAGGGAGTGAAAATCCCAGCCAGACCGAATCCGAACGCCAGTACAAGGAAGGCGGCAAGTCCCTCATTCGCCGCGCCACCCCCGGCGGATTTCGTCACAGCGCCCGGTTTCGCCTCGATATATCCGGAGGGAATCGCGGCCGCAACGGCCTGCGCCGCCGGGTCCACATTCACCGTCGCGCTGATCCGCCGGGTCCTCGGTGGAATGCACGAAGTTCCGCTGCAGGTCTGATATCGCGGTTCGAAGGTGATCGTCAGCGGACCGGCCGCGGCGCTTTTCCCAACCTTCACATGCGCGAAAAAGGTCTGTTCGCCTTCGTAGGTTTCGGTATCCGCTTTGAAATTGGGGTCGAACTTTCGAACCGGCGGCGGCTCAAAAAAAGTTACGGACTCGACCGCCGGGCTGTCCACCGTTCGAATCGTGGTCGGAATCGGTCCGGGCGGCGTTGTCAGCGAGTACATGTGCCACTCGGGATCGATCCGCGCCACCAGTTTCGCTGTCGCTTCGCCCCCCGGCGCAACCGAAGGCGTCGTAAATTCCGCTGTCCACTGTGCGTGATTGAATTTTTCGGCTGTCTGCCCAAAGCAGGCGGCCGAAAGTAGAAGCAACGTGGGCAGGCGCTTGAGCGCCCCGTTCATACTCACACCTTAACGACGTCGCGCAGTTCTTCTTCGATGCGCTGATTCATGTTGCTTGACGCGAAATCCGCCGCGACCCGGACCGCGTTCTTCATCGCATTCGCATCCGAGCGGCCGTGGCAAATGATGCAAACGCCCTTCACCCCGAGCAGCGGCGCCCCGCCGTACTCGGAATAATCCACGCGCTTCTTGAAATCCGTAAATGCTGAACGCGCCAGCACATAACCCATCTTGCGCGCGATTGTGGCCTGCAGCGATTCGCGCAGCATCCCGCGAATCATATCCACCAGGCCCTCGCTCACTTTAAGCGCCACATTGCCGACAAACCCGTCGCAAACAATCACATCGGCGTGGCCGCTGTAGAGATCGCGCCCCTCCACATTGCCGATGAAATTGATGTCCATCGCTTTCAGCAGCGGCGTCACATCGCGGGTCAGGGCATTTCCCTTGTGCTCCTCTTCGCCGATCGAGAGAAGGCCAACCCGCGGCTTCGTCACCTTCAGCACCAGCCGCGAATAGATTTCGCCCATCAGTGCGAACTGAGCCAGCATCTGCGGCTCGCAATCCACATTCGCGCCCACGTCCACCACCACGACGGGGGTGCCTTTATGGGTAGGGAAAACACCCGAAAGCGCAGGTCGGTCCACGCCCGGCAGCTTGCCGAGTACCATCTTCGCGATGGCCATGCACGCTCCCGTGTTCCCGGCGGAGACGAATCCGTCCGCCTGGCCTGACGCCACCGCGCGCGCGCAGACGTGCATGGAGCTTTCGCGCTTGTTGCGCGCCGCCTTCGCCGCATGGTCATCCATCGTGATGCGCTCGGGTGCATGCACGATCTCGACCGGCAGATTTCTCGCCCCGCTGTGTTTCCCCAGTTCGTGCTCGAGAGCGGCCTTCGCGCCCACCAGCAGCACCCGGTGTCCGTACTCTCTGGCGGCGCGTAAAGCGCCCTCAATTTCGGGACCCGGGGCCTTATCGCCCCCCATCGCGTCAACTGCAATGGTGACCATGGGCTTCAGATTATCGTGTTTGTAGATGAATTGAAATCTATTCTGCGGCGGTTTCGATGACTTCGCGGCCTTTGTACTGGCCGCAGTGGGGGCACGCGCGGTGCGGAACCTTCGGCTCGTGGCAGTTCGGGCACTCGGCAAACGCGGGCCTGCGAAGAGCGTCGTGCGCCCGGCGCTTCTGCGTGCGCGCATTCGAGTGGCGTCGTTTCGGATTCGGCATTTCTATCTATTCCTTCTCGTTTAAACGTGAAAATCCTTCAAAGCGCTCCAGCGGTCGTCCGCGGCGCGCGCCTCGCACCGGCATTCGGTCTCGTTGCGGTTAAGGCCGCAAACCGGACAGATTCCCTTGCAGGTTTCGCTGCACACCCTCTGCATCGGAAGCTGCAGCAACACCTGCTCCCGCAGGATCTCTTCCAGTTCGAGCCCCGGCATCTCGTAAAAGCCCATCTCCGCCTCGCCTTCGTCGATCGCGACCTCTTCTTCCTCGACTGTGGCGGTTTCAGCCGGACGATAGAAAAGATCGAAAGGCGCGTCGATCGGAAACGTGGCCCGCCCCAGACACCGGTCGCATTCCGCTTCCATCACCGTGTTGATGCGGCCCTTCACGCGAATTTCGCCGCCTGTATGCGGCAGCAGTTCCGCGACGCCCGTGGCCGTCAACGACGCGGTCTGCGCGGCGCCGGAATCGGAGAAGTCGATCTCGCCCGGCTGCCACACCTGCTCAAACGGCAGCTTGCGGACTTCCATCTCCTTGACACTCAGCAACATGGCTCTGGCAGGGGAAACCTGAATTTTAGCACGTTCGGGCGAGTTCAGAGCCCGATCGCCTCCGCATTCGCCTGCATCGCGGTGATGCAGAAGCCGATATGCTCGTCCAGCTCCACCGCCAGCCCGGTTGCGCCATTGACGATATCCTCCCGGCTCACCGATCGCGCAAATGCCTTGTCTTTCATCTTCTTACGCACGGATTTCACATCTACTTCCGCAACTTTTCGAGTCGGCTTCACCAGCGCGCAGGCGGAAATGAACCCGGAAAGCTCGTCACACGCGAACAAGGCTTTCTCGAGCTGCGATTCCCGCGGAACGCCGCTGTAATTCGCATGCGAAAGGATGGCCCGCCGCACGTCCTCCGGTACGCCGCGCTCAGCCAGCATCGGCTCGCCTTTCATCGGATGGTCCGGCGCCTCGGGGTGAATTTCCCAATCGAAATCGTGCAGCAGCGCAGTCACGCGCCATTTTTCTTCATCTCCGCCGAATTTCCGCGCATAAGCGGCGACGCACGTCTCTACCTGCAGCGCATGCCGCCGAAGACTCTCGGATTTCGTGAATTCGTGCAGTATTTCGAGCGCGGCGTCGCGTGTGATCATTTCTTTCCCCAATGATATGAGAGGGCAACGAAAGCGCGCATTGCCACCATTCGGCCACTGTCGCGTCGTGCTACATGAAACGAGAACAGAAGTGATTTCCATCCGGCAAGCTAAACCCGAAGACGCTGCAGGAATTTGGGTCATCCTCGAGCCGATGATATGTAACCGCGCCGTTTGCATCCGGTCGAGGTGTGGCCAGCGCCAACGAACGCGCCGCGAACCTCTGGAAACGCCATGGCTTTGACATTGTCGGCACGCTCCCAGCCGCATTTCTGCACCCCACCCTCGGCTACGTGGATGTTTTCGTCATGTTCCGGGCTTTATGATCAAGGGCGTTTGACTCAGGAGGGATCTTCGATCACGGCGTGGTTCTTCTCAGGCGCCCTCTGCAGCCTCCATCCGCATTAGCATGGGGTGAGGATGGCAGCAAAAAACAGTCGCACGATCCTCGTCTCCGGCGCTACTGGCAAACAGGGTGGCGCTGTCTTCCGTCATCTGAAGCAGCGGGGATTTTCGGTCCGCGCCCTGGTGCGCAACCCCGAATCGCCCAAAGCTCGCGACCTCGAAAATCACGGGGCCGAAGTCGCGCGTGGCGATTTCGCCGATCCGGCTTCTCTCAACCGTGCGCTGGACGGAGCCGACGGCGCTTACTCTGTGCAGCCCACGCAGCCTGGAGCTGAAGCCGAGATCCGCGAGGGCATTGCCTTCGCCGAAGCCGCGAACCGCCAGGCAGTGGGGCATTTCGTTTACAGTTCGGTTGCCGCCGCGGATCGCAATACCGGTATTCCTCACTTTGAAAGTAAAGGCAGAATCGAAGAACGTCTTCGGCAGATCGGTATGCCCTATACCATTTTCCGGCCTGTGTTTTTCATGGAAAACTGGCTTGCGATGCGTGACGGCATCGACGCTGGCAGCCTCACGCTGCCGCTCAGCCCCCAAACCCGGTTGCAGATGATCGCCGTGGATGACATCGGCGCGTTCGTGGCGCTCGCATTCGAACATCCGGGGCACTGGCGAAATCGCGCCTTTGAACTGGCCGGGGATGAATTATCGATGAGCGAACTGGCGGAGGCTTTCAGTCGTGTGTCCGGCCGCGAAGTGCGTTACCAGCAGGTCCCCTGGGATCGATTCGAGCAACAGGTTGGACACGAGCTCGCTCTAATGTACCGCTGGTTCGAAGATAAAGGTTATGACGTCGACATTGCGGCAGTGCGTCGTGAGTATCCTCGCCTCACCGGTTTCAACAGGTGGCTCGAACAAACCTGGAATCGACCGGCTGTTCAGCAGATGTCCGGCCGGTAAGCAGATAGAACCCTTCAGCGTTCCGCACGCTTCAGTCCCCAGCTACCGGCCGGACGAACACGGCTGGGCTACCACTCAATTCGTCCGACCAGGTTCCAGAACAACCGGCTGCCGACGTCGCTGAAGCCGCCGCGCGTACCGGTGAAGCGGCCGAACGTACTCAGCGTGGCCAGGTTGTAGACCCGATTCGGATCGCTTAAATTAATGTGCTTGTACGGATTGCTCACATCGGCGCGGATCTGGAACCGCATCTTCTCGCCCCATTTGAAGGTCTTCGATGTCGAGGCCTGCGCCCAGACAACGCCCGGGCTGGTAAGCGTGTTGCGGCCGAGTGTTCCCGGCGTGAAGGGCGCCGGATACGCGAATGCCGCCGGGTTCAGGTATGGATTCTGCGCACTGAAGGGCAGGCGGTTCGGCCCGATCGACCAGTCCGGCGTCATTGCCTGATCGTTCGGCAGGATCTGATTGGGCCGCTGCTGCATCGGAAGCCACGCATAGGGCTCGCCTGGCGCGTAGGGAGTAGACGGCGCGCCCGCGAAAGTCACGGTAATCGGCGTTCCGCTTTGAATAGTCTGGGAGAACATTACCTCCCAACCCCCCAGCACCCAGTCGGAGAAACCTCCGCGGTTACCCCACCTCCGGCCCTTGCCGTACGGAAGCTCATACACCATCGTTCCCACGAAGCGGTGTGAGACATCGAAATTGGAGCGCGCCTTCTCCAGCCGGCGGTCGTAATAAGTTACGCCACTCACGCTACCGTCAGCGTCCGCATCGGTCAGATTCTTTGACCAGGTATAAAAGCCCGTCACGAACAGACCACTACTGTAACGGCGTTCGAGGCGAACCGTCGCGCTGTGATACGTGTTGTGCCCGAAGTTCGAATACATCTGAATCGATCCGAATTGCGGGTAGGGCTTATAGTTCTGCGCGTTCCGGCGGATATTGTCGAGGGTCGCATAATCGGTGGAGATGTTCAGCGGGATCGCATTGATGTCCCAGTTGTTCAACAGCCCCACGCCTGCCGAGCCCTGATAAGTCGTCTCGAGCAGCAGGTTGTTCAGAAACTCCCATTGGATACCGCCCGACCAGTTCATAATGTAGGGCGACCGGATGTTGGGATCGAGCCATGACGCGTTCCGGTTGGAATAGTTCGACCCGACAAACGGCGCGCTGCCGTCTGGCGCGATTTTGAACCCCACGGGTCCGGGCCCCTGCGATAAACGGAAAGCCGGGCGAGGATCGCCGACGGGCGGCTGCACCGAAGCCGTAGCGAAATACTCCTCGAAGTTCTGGCCAAGACTCGTAATAAACAGGTCCTGCGTGATGATTCCGAAGTTGCCCCGGAAGACCAGCTTCGGCCTGAAGTTCCAGGCGACGCCGATCCGGGGTTGAAAATTTTTCCAGTGGCTGCGCGTAAGCCCGCCTGGATGATGAACAATTGCTCCTGACCGACCCGTCACAGGGTCCGTAGCCGTCGGATCGAATTCGGATTGCTGGCCGTATTTGGTCGTATAGGGCGATTCATAGGACCAGCGAAGCCCGAAATTGACCGTGAAGTTCCTGATTGGCTTCCAGTCGTCCTGAATATACGCGGCGTTGCTCCACCAGCGTGGCAGCCAGGTGGCCAGAGGCTGCGAAAACTGCGCCTGGTTCACGTACCCGAGCAGAAGGTCCGCAAAGTCGTTGCCGCTAGTGCCGGCGGTCGCGAAAGGAAATTCCGTCCCGCCCATGAAGTACTTTCCTGAAGGCAGCGCCTCTGCAAGCAGGTTGTAGCGGGTCTTGATGAGTTCGAAGCCGCCCTTTACCGTATGTCTGCCCCACACCTTCGTCAGATTCTCCTGCAGCTGCATGTCTTCCCATACTTCGGAAGAAACACCGCCGGGCCCTGTTCGGTAATACGTCTGCCCATTGCCCACGCCTAAACTCGGGATAACTGCCGTCGCCGAACTGCCGCTCGGAACAAAAAGCGGGAAGCTCGCGCCGCTCACTCCGGGAATGCCCAGCTGCTCAGCCCAGTTCTGGTTTTCCGCATCCGGCGCCTTCGTGGTATGGCGCCGGTTGTAGCCAATTCGAAATTCGCTGATTAATGAGGGAGAAAAGGTATAAGTATCGGCAATCACGATGTTTGGCTGGTCGATGGGGAAGGGAATCGCATTTGGATCGATCAGGCGCCAGTTCGCTTCATTCACCCAGCGATCGCGAAATGAGGTGTGATGCGATTGCGAGTAGCGCCCGAAGATCTTGTGATTTGAGCTGAACTGGTGGTCGATTTTGACGTCCCAGCGCGTGCGGTAGGAGCGATATTTTGTCGGCGCGACCAGGTTCGAATGCGGACCGAGCTTGTCAACGGTGCCAGGAGTGGCATTGGCCGGGGTGAACGGATCGTGCGAAAGGAAGTTGTTTGTGACGGAATCAAACCGGCTTTTGGGAATCATATTTCCCGGAAACGGATCACTGGTCCATGCTCCATTTGCCAGGCGCATCGTAACCGGATCGTAAATAGTATTGCCGATCTGCGCCCCCGCGGAATTATAGAAATTGAAGTTCCCGTTCAGCATCTCAGGGCTTGGCACATCGCCAATGAAGGTTTCTGAGGATTTCTCATGGTGCCGCGCCAGGGCAAATAACCAGAAGGTCTTGTCTTTTCCGTTGTAAATCTTTGGAATGCGTACCGGCCCGCTCAACACGGCTGAGAGTTCGTGGTATGTCTCGGGCGGCGGAGCCAGCGTGTCGAAGTAATCGCGGTGCAGAAGAGTGTTATTCAGATAACGGTCTTCGAGGCTTCCGTGAAAGCCATTCGTTCCGCTTCGAAATACCACGGCCAGGCCGCCACCGGCTGTATGTCCGAACTCGGCCGGCATTCCGGTCGCGTAAGCCTTGACTTCCGAAACCGCGTCAATGCTGGATGTTACGACGCGGTTCGTTGACCCGACGGCGCCCGTCACCGGCTCCTTCGCGCCGAGCCCATCGAGACTGTAGCCCATCGCGCGCTCGCGCTGTCCATTCAGATGCAGTCCGTTTATAACCTGGGTATCGGGCAAGTAAGGCAAAATCCGGAAGGTCAGCTTTTGCAGAACCGGGATCTTTTCGATCGTATTGCCTTCCATGATTCCGCCCGCGACGGAGGTCTCCGTCTCGAGCAGAGGGGTCGAACCCTGCACTTCGACCGTCTCGGTCATGCTGCCGACGTCGAGCTGGACGTCAATTCGCGTCTGGTCATTGGTGCGTAATTCGATGCCTTCACGCACGTACTTCTTGAAGCCCGTCGCTTCCACGGTGATGTTATAGACGCCTGGTCGGAGATACGGAATGTAATAGTACCCGTCGTTGTTGGTGACGCCTTCGAAGTGAAAACCGGTGTCGGGGTTGACCACCGATACCCTGGCTCCGGCCATTACGGCTGCGGAACTATCCGTTACGGTTCCTACCATTGTCGCCGCGCCGGTAGTCTGCGCGAAAGCAGACGCGGCGGTAATCAGGAACGCTCCCCAAAAGAAAGCGCAATTCTTCATCCCCATCCCCATATCGACCTCCAGGGTTTCCGTGAGTATATACCTGTTAAGGTCCGGCGTCGATACCAAAGATCGGGCCGGAAATCAGGCTGCCGCTGCAGCTCTTACAGCTCGATACCTTCGGCTTACAGAATGCTGGCGCTGGGATACTTCACGGGGCCGGCTTGTGTTACACTGCGCCCCAACAACGGTCATTCATGCCTGCAAACTGGATACGTCGGGACTGGTTTCGCGGAGCGGCGGCAGGAACGATCGCCGGCGTCGAACCGCCTCCAATCTGGCTCAGGCCGCGCCTGATCCGCGAACTGCCCCCACTGGACCATCTTCGTCATCTACAAGGTAAGCCTCGCGTGCGGCGTGGTGGGCTTTGGAAAGACCATTCAGTACTACACGTGGGGCGCCGTCTCCGATGATGCAATCGCCAGGGTAACGAATCGCAACATAGCCGATTTTCTCTGGGACGATTCACTCGGAGCGGGACTCCGGCAGGCCCTGTTCGATGCAGTCGGAAAGGCGAACGGCATCCCGGTTCACTGGCTCCTCGGGCAGAAAGGGCGCGATCGCGGTTTCATCAGCTGGTGGGCCATCGATATGCCGGGAAGCGACTGGGTGCTCGAATGTAAGGACGCCGTGGCCGCCGGTTTTACCGCCTTCAAAATCAGGGCCCGGCCGTGGTTCGACCTCCAGGATCGGTGTGAAAACTCATACCGACTCTCCCGCCATACATGCCCGTCAATTTCGATTTCAACGACACTCTCATGGATTCGGCGCACGCCGCCCGTTACCTCGTCGAGATCGAAAAATACCCGCAGGTAGCGATGTATGAAACCCCTGTTCCGCAGGCCGATGTCGCGGGAACAAGCAGCTACGGAGTCAGACGCGCGTCGCGATCGCGATGCGCTATGGCGTACCGCCGATCATGACCGCGCTGCGCGAAGATGTCTGCGACGGTTTCGTCATCGGTGGAGGAGCCAATCGCGTCAAAGCCAACGCCACCGTGGCCGCTGAAGCCGGCAAGCCGTTCTTCCTGGAACTGGTAGGCGCCGGGATTGCAGCGACTTCTCACTGCACTTCGCCAGCGTGCTGACTCATGCCCGCCGGCCCCGGGTGGATTGCCATCGGATCTACACGCACCAGATGATCAGGCCTGCGGTTCAGGTGCAAAACGGAAGCGCTCGTTCCCGGTCTTCCCGCGTCACGTCTATCCCGAGAGTATCCCCGACAACGGATCGCGCGAGTCTTCGTTCACCTGGTTGCAATAGTGATGCGCCTCCATCTGCACGCTGGGATCGTCTTTTGAAACGTGAAACCCATCCAGGTACATTGAAACCTTACTGACCGGCTTTTTTGACTGAATCATGCTGGCCGCCGATTCGAGAGCACTCGTTTTCGCCGTCTCAGGCGAGCCGGGCGCAGTTGCGCCGTTTCGTGGGCCGGTGTTTCCACCACCACAACCAGCCAGGGTAACGGCAATCAGAGTGGAAGGCAACAGCCCACTGCGCAGATAGAAACACATCTCACCGGAAGCACCTCGCAATAACCGAGCCAATGCAAACGGCGGGACCAGGCGATGGCTGAACAGTACCTGTGCTCTGTTAACCTCAACTGCTCTTGCGCTCACCGTCCGTGATCGTTCGTATCACGCGGCACGGATTGCCCGCTGCGAGGACACCGTCAGGAATATCGCGCGTCACAACGCTGCCGGCGCCGATGACCGAACGAGAGCCGATCCGCACTCCCGGCAAAATCAGCGCTCCGCCGCCCACCCAGACGTCAGCCCCGATCTCGATTGGTTTGCCGTACTCCTGCTTGCGCCGCAGTTCGGCATCCAATGGATGCATCGGCGTCAGTATTTGAACGGCTGGCCCGAAAAGAGTGTAGTCGCCGATCGTAACCCGGCAAACATCCAGCACAACGCAATTGAAATTGAAGAACACACGCTCACCAAGCTCGATGTTGGAGCCATAGTCGCAGTAAAAGGGCGGCTGCATCCAGACCGTCTCTCCGCCTTTTCCAAAAAGCTGCGTACAAAGACACCTGCGTACGTCCTGATCCCCTTCGCGCGAAGCATTCAGCATCTGGCAGAGGTCGCGCGCGCGATTTCGGGCCGCCACCAGTTCCGGATCCAGAGCATCGTAAAGTTCGCCCGCCAGCATCTTGTCGCGCTCACTCGGCACGTCCGTCCTCCTGAAACCGCTTTCGCAAACGGGCTACTTCCTTTCCGCAACCAGCCGCGCCATCTCCTCGCTTATTCCTTCAGCCTCGAGCCCTTCATAAACGCCCTGGCGGTCTTCGGCGGATCGATTCTGGCTTAGCTTCCACTTTCCCTCGATGCTCGCGATGGGTATTTCAATTCCGATAATTGCCCTGATCTGGCCCTCGATGAACGGCTCCGGCGCGTCGCTGACACTCCACGGTTCGGAACGATGACTTTCCTGCGTCGCGGTTAATGCGCCAATCTGCGCCCTGATCCAGGCGGCATCGTCAATCACACGCGGCGTTCCCCGAACCTGCACCACGACATAGTTCCACGTTGGAACAACTCGCCCGTGCTTCTTCTTCGATGCGTACCAGGACGGCGTGATATACGCTTCCGGGCCATGAAACACGACCAACGTCTCATCCCCGGCCTCGAGGGCGTTCACCTGATCGTTTGCTTTCGCGATATGCGCCCGAAGCGTTCCTTTGCCGCCGGTGTCGGCCAGGGTTTCAGCTAAGATAAATGGCACAAGATTCGCGATAAGGCCATTCCTCCCTGCAGTGATAAGCGTCGCCAGAGGGTGAGCGCGGATCAGCGCATGCAGAACCTCGAGTCGCTCCTCTCGAAATGCGATTGGCTGATACATACGGGTTTCTTCGCGCTCGTAACATTTTAAGTTTCCACCCGCCACGTTCAGCCCGCCACGCGACGCTTCGGAATGCAACACTCGCGCGATGGCGCCGAATCCGGGCTGCGGCCCAAATGCGCGCCTCACTTTTCCGCAATCAGCCGGACCAGACGAACGTTCTTCCCGGACCATTCGTGAACGCCGGGCTTGTCCTCATATTTCAAAATCCGGAACCCATCGAAAATCTTCAACAGCTCGTTCGTTTCGAGCCCGAAGGACTTATCTCCCGGTTCTTTATGCGAACATTCCACAACCACAACGCCTCCGGGCTTCAGCGCATTTCGAGCCTTGTAAACGCTGCGTTTTTCAGGCGGGTAGAGGATCGCAATCAGGTCCCACCTGTCGCTCCCGAAATCAAATTCCTCATCGGAAGCGAGCACGGTTTTGATGTGAACGCCGGCCGATGCGGCGAGCCGCGCCGCCTCTGCCAGCCCTGCCCGCGACACGTCGAATCCCGTCACGTTCCATCCGTGCCTCGCGAGACAGATCGAATTCCGCCCCTGTCCCATATCAACATCCAGCGCCTTGCCCGGCGGTCGGTTCCTGATCGCTTCGGCTAACAACGCACTGGGAAGCGTTTGGAATTTCGGCGGCTTCGAATAGATGCCGTCGTAAAAAGCGCCTTCATCCCGCGCTGTTATGATCCTGATCGTCTTTGCTGCATCACCGTCGCTGATGCCCTCAGCGCTCAGCTTGGCCTGATATTTCTCGATCGGGCGTCCCACGGCAGGCTGGCGTTCGCCGGCTCGCTCCGCCACGCCTGAAACGCTTCGTAAGCTCTGGCGCCATCCGTCTGGCAAAGAGCAGACGCCGTCAATCCGATACAAACGATAAGTAGCGACCAGTGGCGAGCGGCGCTGTTCACCAGACTCGCCCATGCCCACCGGCGTATCGATGTCATTCCGGTAATCCGTTTCCCCGTTCTGTCGCTACTGTTTCTTGCCAGTCATGTCGCGTCCACCCTGGTGCAGCGTCACTTGCGTGACCGCGCCTGATGCATCCCGCGTGAAATCGAGTTGCGCGTCTACAACCTTGTAGAAAAACTTGTCCG
>Ga0157369_10001527_pt1 | contig 28378 bp, 23 predicted proteins | sample C25metaG_FD_113461 | JGI IMG/M metagenome (GOLD analysis project Ga0157369, IMG submission 113461) | Corn rhizosphere microbial communities from Kellogg Biological Station, Michigan, USA - C2-5 metaG | ecosystem: Host-associated > Plants > Roots > Rhizosphere > Soil | place: USA: Michigan... | reverse complement strand
GTGCCGGTGAGGGGTCGCACATCGACCTTCCCAAGGTGCCGGAAGGTCGATTGGTGACCCCTCGGCGGGGAGCGCGGGGGCGCGGGGAGCGCGGGGGCGCGGGGAGCGCGGGAGCCGGAGGTGTGCCGGTGAGGGGTCGCAGATCGACCTTCTCAAGGTGCCGGAAGGTCGATTGGTGACCCCTCAGCGGGGTGCGCGGGGGCGCGGGGAGCGCGGGAGCCCGGGAGCGCGGGGAGCGCGGGAGCGCGGGGAGCGCGCGAGCCCGGGAGCGCGGGGAGCGCGGGAGCGCGGGAAGCGCGGGGGCCCGAGGTGTGCCGGTGAGGGGTCGCACATCGACCTTCCCAAGGTGCCGGAAGGTCGATTGGTGACCCCTCAGCGGGGAGCGCGGGGGCACGGGTGCGCGGGGAGCGCGGAAGCCCGGGGAGCGGGGTCAGGAGCCGGGGGAGGCGACCTGGGCGACCGCCCGGGCGAGCGCCTCGCGCACAGCCAGCACGCCCGGGCGCCCGGCGCTCGAGCGCCGCGCGGCCGTGAAGATGGTGCGGTTGGGGCGGCCGGGCAGCTCGTGCAGCCGCAGGCTCGGCTCTTCGCCGGCCCAGACGAGGTCGGGCAGGATGCCGACGGCATTTCCCGACTGGATCAACCGGATGTGCGCGATCAGGTCGGCCGTCTCGAATCGCACGTCCGGTTCGAATCCGGCCGACCGGCAGAGCTGGGTCGCCCACTGCCGCGACGCCGTCCCCTCCGGCTCCATCACCCAGGGGAGCGCAGCGGCCTCCTCCAGGGTTGACGCCGTCAACCTGCCGAGGCGAGGATCCGGGGCGGCGAGGCGGAGCGCATCCGTTGCCAGCTGCACCCGGTCGAGGTCGGGCCAGTGCGCGCGGGTGTGCCCGGGGTACTGCTCGGCGATCACGAGGTCGAAGTCGCGCGCCGACACCTCGAACAGCCCCAGCTCCGGTTCACGCTCGGTGATCAACACGCGCAGCTCCGGGTATTCCGACGCCAGCACCGTGAGCGCCTGCGGAATCACCGCGTGCGCCGCCGACTGGAACACCGCGACCCGCACGGTGCCGGAGACCGTCGTGAGCGACGCGGCCACGTCGGCCTCCGCCACCTCCAGCCGCTCCAGCAGGTGCATGGTGTGCTCCACGAGGATCTCGGCCTGTGGCGTCAGCTGCACCCGCCGCCCCACCTTCTGCAGCAGCGGAGCGCCCACCTCCTTCTCCAGCAGTGCGAGCTGTTGCGACACCGACGACGGGCTGTAGGCGAGCGCCTCGGCGACCCCGGCGAGCGTGCCCCGCAGCTTGAGCTCGCGAAGCAGCCGCAACCTGCGCACGTCCAGCATTTCGTCGCCTCCCCGGCCCGCAGCATCCGTTGGAAATTCTAATGATTAACCATCGAAAAGATTCGCTTTTACTGAACCGACTGGAGCCCCACACTGAGTAGTGACCGCACACGGACGTGCGGCTTTCTCGCGCGACGAAAGACTACCCTCGTGACCATGACCGACCCCTCCACGCCTGACCTCACCCGCGAACCGGTGAAAGACCTCGGCCTCGAAGCCGTCGCCCTCGTGCAGAAGTGGCTGGCTCACAGCACCACGATTCCCACGGATGTCGCAGCCGAGCGTCTCGCAGGCGTGCTGAAAGACCCCAACGGCCTCGATTTCACCGTGGGCTTCGTCGACGGCGTGATGCGGCCCGACGACCTGATGGTCGCCGGCTACAACCTGCAGCGCGTCGCGAGCAAGGCGCCGGCCTTCCTGCCCTGGTACATGCGCGGCGCGATCCGGCTGGGCGGCATTCTCGGCCCGGTGCTGCCGTGGGTCGTGATCCCCGTTGCCCGGCGGGTGCTGCGCGAGATGGTCGGGCACCTCGTCGTCGACGCCACGCCTGAGAAGCTGGGCCCCGCGATCGCGAAGCTGCGTGAGTCCGGCCACCGCCTGAACATCAACCTGCTCGGCGAGGCCGTGCTGGGTGAGAAGGAGGCCCGCCACCGGCTGGAGGGCACCCGGCGGCTGCTGGAGCGCGAGGACGTGGACTACGTCTCGATCAAGGTCTCGTCGATCGTCAGCCAGCTCTCGATGTGGGCGTTCGACGACGCCGTCGACCGGGTCGTCGAGCGGTTGACGCCGCTCTACCGGCTCGCCGCGGCCTCGCCCACCCCCAAGTTCATCAACCTCGACATGGAGGAGTACCGCGACCTCGACCTCACCATCGCCGTGTTCGAGCGCGTGCTCGAGCAGCCGGGCCTCGAGAACCTCGAGGCGGGCATCGTGCTGCAGGCCTACCTGCCCGACGCGCTGGGGGCGCTGCAGGGCCTGACCGCGTGGGCGCAGGAGCGGCGTGCCCGGGGTGGCGCCGCCATCAAGGTGCGCCTGGTCAAGGGCGCGAACCTCGCCATGGAGCACGTCGACGCCGCCATCCACGGCTGGCCGCTCGCGACGTACTCCAGCAAGCAGGCCACCGACACCAACTACAAGCGCGTGCTGAACTGGGCGCTGACGCCCGAGCGAACGGATGCCGTCAAGCTCGGCGTCGCCGGCCACAACCTGTTCGACGTGGCCTACGCGCACCTTCTCTCCGAAGAACGCGGCGTCGCCGACCGCGTCGAATTCGAGATGCTCCTCGGGATGGCGACCGGGCAGGCGGAGGCCGTGCGTGAGGACGTCGGTGACCTGCTGCTCTACACGCCGGTCGTGAAGCCCGAGGAGTTCGACGTGGCGATCAGCTACCTCATCCGGCGACTGGAGGAGAACGCCAGCCAGGAGAACTTCATGTCGGCCGTCTTCGAGCTGACCGACAACCCCGCACTGTTCAACCGGGAGAAGCAGCGCTTCTTCGCGTCGCTGGCGGCGCTCGACACCGAGACGCCCCAGCCGAACCGCACCCAGGACCGAACCGCTCCGGCTGACGCACCGCAGAACCAGCCGAAGGATGCCGCGACGTTCGACGCGGCCGGCGCCGGGGACCCGAATCTCACCGCGGCCGTGCTCGGCCTCACCCGCGGCTCCGGCAAGCCCGCGCGCGGCAACGCCCCGAGCGGCTTCCGCAACGAACCCGACACCGACCCGGCGCTGCCGGCCAACCGCAGCTGGGGGAGTGAGATCCTCGCCCGCGTCGAGAACTCCGACCTCGGGGTGGCCGAGATCGCCGCGGCGGCGGTGACGGACGCGGCGACACTCGACGGCATCATCGACAGTGTCGCCAGCGCCGGTGCGGCCTGGGGCCGCAAGACCGGGGTGGAGCGGGCCGAGATCCTGCACCGCGCCGGCCGGGCGCTCGCGGCCAACCGGGGTCGGCTGCTCGAGGTCATGGCTGCCGAGACCGGCAAGACGATCGGCGAGGGCGACCCGGAGGTCAGTGAGGCGATCGACTTCGCCCACTACTACGCCGAGCGCGCCAAGGAGCTCGACACCGTGCAGGGCGCCATCTACGTGCCGTCGAAGCTCACCGTGGTGACGCCGCCGTGGAACTTCCCCCTCGCGATCCCCGCGGGCGGGGTTCTCGCGGCGCTCGCCGCGGGCTCCGGGGTGATCATCAAGCCCGCTGCCCTCGCCCAGCGCACGGGCGCGCTCATGGTGGAAGCACTCTGGGAAGCCGGCGTGCCCCGGGAGGTGCTCGCGCTGGTCGACGTCTCCGAGCGCGATCTCGGAAGCCGGCTGGTGTCGCATCCGTCGGTCGACCGTGTCATTCTCACCGGCGCCTACGAGACGGCCCAGCTGTTCCGCAGCTTCCGCCCCGACCTGCCCTTGCTGGCCGAGACGAGCGGCAAGAACGCGATCATCGTGACCCCGAGCGCCGACCTCGACCTCGCGGCGGCCGATGTCGTCAAGAGCGCGTTCGGCCACGCCGGCCAGAAGTGCTCGGCCGCGAGCCTCGTCATCCTCGTGGGTTCCGTGGCCCGCTCCAAGCGCTTCCTCGGCCAGCTGGTCGACGCCGCCACCTCCCTGCGCGTGGGCTACCCCTCCGACCCGACGAGCCAGATGGGCCCGATCATCGAGCCGGCCCAGGGCAAGCTGCTGCACGCGCTCACCACGCTGGGAGCGGATGAGACGTGGCTGGTCGAGCCGAAACAGCTCGACGACACCGGGAAGCTCTGGTCCCCCGGCATCCGCACCGGCGTTCAGCCCGGTTCCTACTTCCACCTCACCGAGTTCTTCGGCCCGGTGCTCGGAATCATGCACGCCCGCACCCTCGAGGAGGCGATCCGCTACCAGAACGCGGTCGACTACGGCCTCACCGCCGGGCTGCACTCGCTCGACACCGAGGAACTGCGCGAGTGGATCGACACCGTCGAGGCGGGAAACCTGTACGTGAACCGCGGCATCACCGGCGCCATCGTGCAGCGCCAGCCCTTCGGCGGCTGGAAGCGCTCCTCGGTGGGTGCGGGCACCAAGGCCGGCGGCCCGAACTACCTGTTCGGCCTCGGCAGCTGGGTGAACGACCCGGGCAAGAACAGCACCACGCTGCACCTGCGCGGGCTCGAGCAGCGCGTGACCGACCTGATCGAGGCCTCGCAGGGATCGCTCGACTACGCCGACTTCGACGTGCTGCGGCGCTCAGCGCTCAGCGACGCCCTCGCCTGGCGCGACGAGTTCAACGCCGTCACCGATGTGTCGAACCTCAAGCTGGAGCGGAACGTGTTCCGTTACCGTCCGGTGCCCGTCACGGTGCGCCTCGCCGACGACGGCACCCTGGCCGACCTGCTGCGGGTGATCGCCGCGGCCACGCTCGCGAACTCCCGGTTCCAGGTGTCGAGTTCTGTGCCCGTGCCGCCGGCCGTGCGCAACCTGCTGTCCGTGCGCGACATCCCGGTGGTGGTCGAGAGCGACGACGAGTGGCTCGAACGCGCCGCGAACGGCGGGATCACGACCGGCCGGGTGCGGCTGATCGGCGGCGACGCGTTCGACGGAGCCGCGGAACAGGCATCCGCTCTCGCAGTGGCACTGAAGGGCACACCGGATGTCGCGGTGTACGCCCACCCCGTGACGCAGGCTGGGCGCGTGGAACTGCTGCCGTTCCTGCACGAGCAGGCCATCTCGATCACCGCACACCGCTTCGGAACCCCGAGCACGCTCTCTGACGACGTGATCTAGGTTCACCACCTGCGCGAGCGAGCAGTTTCTGCGGTCAGGAAGCACTGATTGCCGCTGAAACTGCTCACTCGCGTGGTGATGGGTTCAGAAAACGCCCAGCCGATTCAGGGGGATAATCAGAGGGGACGGTCCATCCCGGCATAACTCGACAGGGGGCTTTCGGTGAACGGAAACGCCACGACACGGCATCGCAACGTCGCTCTGCTGTCGGTTGCGAGCACGATCGCGCCGCGCATCACCACGTCCGCAGACATCGACCAACGCCTCGCGCCCGTGCTGAAGAAGCTGCGGCTGCCCCAGGGACTGCTGCAGCGCGTGGCCGGCGTGCACGAGCGCCGCAACTGGGATGAAGGGCAGACGTTCGACGGGGCCGCCGTCGCTGCCGGGCAGCGCGCCCTCGACGAAGCGGGCATCGACCCGGGCCAGGTGGGCCTGATGATCAACACCTCGGTGACCCGCAAGCACCTGGAGCCCTCGGTGGCCGTGCGCATCCATCACGGCCTGGGGCTGCCGTCCTCCGCCACCAATTTCGACATCGCCAACGCCTGCCTCGGTTTCGTGAACGGCATGACCATCGCCTCGCAGCTGATCGACTCGGGGCAGATCGACTATGCCGTCGTGATCGACGGCGAGGACGCCGACGAGATCCAGGTCAACACGATCGAGCGCCTGAGCCAGGGGGCGATCAACCGCAAAGCCTTCATGAGCGAGTTCGCCAGCCTCACGCTGGGCTCCGGCGCCGCGGCCGCCGTGCTCGGGCCGGCGGACCGGCATCCGTCGGGCCATCGCATTCTCGGCGGCGTGACACGCGCGGCAACCCAGTTCAACGGGCTGTGCGTCGGCAGCGTCGACGGCATGTTCACCGATGCGAAAGCGCTCCTGAAGGGCGGGATGGAACTCGTCGTCTCCGCGTGGACGGAGGCCAAGCGCGACTGGAACTGGTCGAGCATGGACCGCTACATCCTGCACCAGGTCTCCGACGTGCACACCAACGCCATTCTGAAAGCCACCGGCATGGACCGCTCGCGCGTGCCGCTCACCTACCCGCGCTTCGGCAACGTCGGTCCCGCCTCCATCCCGATCACGCTCGCCCAGGAGGCGAAGTCGCTCGTCAGCGGCGACCGGGTGCTCCTCATGGGCGTGGGCTCGGGCCTCAACACCGCCATGATGGAACTGGCCTGGTGAGCTCCGGCTTGCCGCATTCCGGCTCCCCGCGCGCATCCGCATCTCTCCCGCCGGCCGGGCTTCCCGGCCTCGATCCGCGCTTCTCGCGCCTCGTCGACGTGCCCGAGAGCGGCGGGGCCCGCAGCACGCGCCAATGGCACGTGCTCGACAACGGCCCGGAGCTCGAGCGGCTCGGTGTGACACCGGCCGGCACCATCCTGTGCGTTCACGGCAATCCCACCTGGTCGTACCTCTGGCGCTCGCTGGTCACGGCGGCAACGGATGCGGCGGCACGCGCCGCGACGGATGCCTCCTCCCAGCCTGCAACGGATGCCCCCGCCAACGCCGCGGCGGCCCCCGCCGGCCCTGCAACGGCTCCCGCCGGCTGGCGCGTGATCGCAGTGGACCAGCTGGAGATGGGCTTCTCCGAACGCACCGGCTACTCCCGTTCCCTCGAACAGCGGGTGCGTGACCTCGGCGATCTCACCGATGCCCTCCGACTCGAGGGGCCGGTCATCACCTTCGGCCACGACTGGGGCGGCGTGATCTCGCTCGGCTGGGCGGTCGAGCACCCCGACCTCCTCGCGGGCGTGATGCTGCTGAACACGGCGGTGCACCAGCCGGAGGACGCCCCCGTGCCCGCTCCGCTTCGGCTCGCGCTCGCGCGCCCGGTGCTCGGCTTGGCGACCGTGGGCACGCCGGGATTCCTCGAGACCACGCTGGCCCTCGCGCATCCGCCGCTCGCGGCCGAGGTGAAGGACGCCTACCGGGCGCCCTATCAGAGCGCCGAGCGGCGCGGGGGCATCGGCGCGTTCGTCGCCGACATCCCCGTCGACGCCCGGCACGAGAGCCGCGGCGAACTCGACCGCATCGCCGACGCCGTGCGCGGGCTCACGGTGCCCGCGCTCCTGCTCTGGGGCCCCCGCGACCCCATCTTCAGCGACCGCTACCTCGACGACCTGATCGACCGGCTACCGCAGGCGGACGTGCACCGTTACGAGGGCGCCGGGCACCTGCTGGCCGAAGACGTCGACTACGCGGCAGCCGCGCTCGCCTGGCTCGCCGAGCGCGGGCCCGGCGCCACTGCGGCAGCCTCGTCCCCGGCGCACGGCGCGACCGGCGGCGGCGCGACCGGCGGCGGCGCGACCGACGGCACCACCCGAGACGGCGCGGCCGACGCCCGTCCGCCGCTCTGGCACCAGCTCGACCAGCTCGCCGAAAGCGGCGAGACGGCCCTCGTCGAAATGGTGCCCTCTCCCGGTGCGCCTCCGCGGCGCATCAGCTGGAGACTGCTCGCCACCCGGGTGCGACAGCTGGCCGCAGGACTGTCGCGTGCCGGTGTGCGACCCGGCGACCGGGTCTCGCTGCTCGTGCCGCCCGGCGCCGACCTCACCGCCGTGCTCTACGCCTGCCTTCGCCTCGGCGCGGTGGTCGTGGTCGCCGACGCCGGCCTCGGCCTCCCGGGCCTCACCCGCGCCGTTCGCGGTGCGCGGCCCAAGCACCTGATCGGCGCCCTTCCCGGGCTCACCGCCGCCCGCGCCCTCGGCTGGCCGGGGCAGCGCATCTCCACCGCCCGATTCCCGGCGCCCGTGGCCCGCGCGCTCGGCGTCTCCCACTCCCTGGCCGACCTCGTGGCCCTCGGCACTGACGCGGCTCTGCCTCCGGAGCCCGCCCCCGGGGACATCGCCGCGATCCTGTTCACCTCCGGCTCCACCGGCCCCGCCAAGGGTGTCGTGTACACGCACGAGCAGCTGGCCGCCGTGCGCGATGCCATCGCCGCCCAGTACGGCGTCGGCGTGGGCAGCGGCCTCGTCGCCGGCTTCGCCCCGTTCGCGCTGCTCGGCCCCGCCCTCGGCGCGCGCTCGGTGACACCCGACATGGACGTGACGAGACCGCGCACGCTCACCGCCACTGCCGTGGCTGACGCGATCGCTGAAGCCGACGCCCACACGGTGTTCCTCTCGCCGGCCGCGGTGGCGAACGTGGTCGCGACCTCGAACGACCTCACGCCCGAGGGCCGTGAGGTGCTCGGCACGGTGCGCACCTTCCTCTCCGCCGGCGCGCCGGTCTCCGAACGGCTCCTCGCGGCCACCGCCCGGCTCATGCCCGATGCCCGCCTGCACACCCCCTATGGCATGACCGAGGGTCTGCTCATGACCGACGTCACCCTTGAGGGCATCCGTGACGCGGGCACCGATGGCCCCGGCGGCGTGTGCGTCGGCGTCGCCGCCCCCACGACGACGGTGCGCATCAGCGCCCTCGATGCCGCCGGTGACGCGACCGGTGAACCGACGGATGCGCCCGGCGTCACCGGCGAGATCGTCGTCTCGGCGCCGCACCTTAAGGACCACTACGACCGGCTGTGGCTCACCAACCGGGCCGCCGTCGACCGCGTTCCCCGCGCGGGCCGCTGGCACCGCACGGGCGATGTCGGCCACCTCGACGCCGCCGGCCGACTGTGGGTCGAAGGGCGCCTCCCGCACGTCATCACCACGCCCGACGGGCCCCTCACCCCGGTCGGCACCGAACAGCGCATCGAGTCGGTCCCCGCCGTCTTGCGCGCCGCCCTCGTCGGCGTCGGCCCGCAGGGGGTGCAGCAGCCGGTCGCGATCGTCGAGACCAGGCTCGGCACTCGCCGCGTGGGCCTGGCCTCGCCCGAACTCTCCGCTGCGGTGCGCCGGGCCAGCCAGCAGGACCTCGCCGCCGTGCTCGTCGTGCCGCGCCTTCCCACCGACATCCGCCACAACTCCAAGATCGACCGCAGCCGGCTGGCCGCCTGGGCGGGCGGCATCCTCGCCGGCGGTCGCATGAGGCGACCGTGAAGGTGCTCGTCACCGGCGCGAGCGGATTCCTCGGCCGCGCGGTCGCCGCCGAGATCCTCGCCGCCGGGCACGAGGTTGTCACCTTCCAGCGCCAGCCCTCACGGGTCGCCGGCGCCGCCGACCGCCTCGGTTCGCTCACCGAACCGGCGGCCGTCGCCCGCGCCGTCGCCGGCATGGACGCCGTCGTGCACCTGGCCGCGAAGGTCTCGCTCGCCGGCGACCCCGCCGACTTCGACACCGTGAACGTCGGCGGCACCCGTACCCTGCTCGCCCAGGCAGCGGATGCCGGCGCCTCCCGTCTCGTCTACGTCTCGTCGCCGTCCGTGGCGCACGCCGGCGCATCCATCGTCGGTGCCGGAGCCGAACCCGCCGACCCCGAGCGGGCACGCGGCGACTACGCCCGCACCAAGGCCCAGGCCGAGCTCCTCGCGCTCGCCGCCGACTCGCCCGCCCTGCGCGTGGTCGCCGTGCGGCCGCACCTGGTCTGGGGCCCGGGCGACACCCAGCTGGTCGCCCGCATCGTCGAGCGGGCCCGGGGCCGGTTGCCGCTCGTCGGCCACGGGGCCGCCCTCATCGATTCGACCTACGTCGACAACGCGGCCTCGGCGATTGCCGCGGCGCTGGAGCGGGTCGACGAGGTGCATGGCCGTTCATACGTCGTCACCAACGGGGAACCTCGCCCCGTCGCCGAACTGATCGCGGGGATGTGCCGGGCCGCCGGCGTGCGCACTCCGGCGTGGCGGGTGCCGGCCTGGCTGGCGCGAACCGCCGGGTCCGTGGTCGAAGCCGGGTGGCGCATCCGCCCGGGTGCCGACGAACCGCCGATGACCCGCTTTCTCGCCGAACAGCTGTCGACGGCGCACTGGTTCGACCAGCGGCAGACGCGACATGACCTGCAGTGGCAGCCCGCGGTGAGCCTCGATGAGGGCTTCCGGCGGCTGGGAGCGGCGGAGCGTTCCTCCCACGCCGCTCGCTGACCGGAAACCCCTGGTGCACCGTCGCGACGAGTGCGTGGCACGCCCCATTGTGTAATGCCCTCCGGCGGAGTACCGTCTGGTGCCGTGCGGATCACTCGGTGGTTTGTGCAGGTCAATGGCGATAAGGAGGATCTCTCATGAGCGACATCACTCCACTTCGAAGCGCATTGCGAAATGGCAGCGGTCTGAAGCGGCTGGGCGGAACGTGGGGGGAGGTGCTTGCGGAGTTTCTGGGAACCTTCGTTCTGATCGCCTTCGGTGACGGCGTTGTCGCGATGGCCGTCGCGGCCTTGCCCGGCTCCGGCAGGGCGGCGACCGACACGACCATCTTTGCCGCGGCCGGAGACTGGCTGCTCATCACCTGGGGATGGGCGTTCGCTGTTGCCCTCGGCGTCTATGTGGCCGGTGGCGTCAGTGGCGCGCACCTGAACCCGGCCGTCACTCTCGCGCTGGCGGTGCGACGCAAGTTCGCCTGGAACAAGGTGCTGCCCTACATCGCCGCGCAGGTCGTGGGGGCGTTCGTCGGAGCCGCCCTCGTCTACCTCGTCTATCACAACGCCATCGACGCGTTCAACAAGGCATCGAAGACCGCGCGTGACGCCGCCGGAGGCCTCGCGACCTATTCGATCTTCGCCACGTTCCCGGCGCCGTACTACCACGGAGGAATGATCGGTCCCCTGATCGACCAGATCGTGGGCACCGCGTTCCTCCTGATGTTCATCGTCGCGATCATCGACCTGCGCAACACGGCGGTCAAGGCGAACCTCGGGCCCCTCATGATCGGCTTCGCGGTCGCTGCGATCGGCATGTCGTACGGGGCGAACGCAGGGTACGCCATCAACCCCGCCCGTGACTTCGGTCCGCGCCTCTTCGCCTGGATGGCCGGATGGGGTGACGTGGCGCTGCCGGGCACGGTCGAGGGATCATTCAGCTGGTATTTCTGGGTTCCGATCGTCGGCCCCCTGATCGGTGGCGTCATCGGCGTGCTGCTGTACGACCTGTTCATCGGCGACGTTCTGCACTCGCGTGGCCTCAAGCCCGAGCCGGTCGGCCGCACCCGCGAAGAGCCGGGACTCGGCAGCACCGCCGACGAGGAGTAGGCGGGCAGACCAGCGGCGCCGTGCCACGGTACGGCGCCGCTTGAGCCTGCGCACAGTCGGCGCGAGTACTCAGTCCGACGCGCGGTGCACGAGCCGCGTGAGCACGATGGCACTGCGGGTGTGGTCGACGTTCGGCGCCACCCGCACCTTCTCCAGGGCGTCTTCCAGAGAGGGGATGTCGCGGGCGCGGATGTGCACGATCGCGTCGGCGCTGCCGGTCACCGTGCCGGCCCCAACCACCTCGGGGACCGCCGACAGCATCCGCCGGAGCTCCGCGGGTGCCACCGTTCCCCGGCAGAACAGCTCCACGTAGGCCTCAGTGTTCATGCCGTCGGCTGCAGGGTCGACCTGGATGGTGAACCCGCGAATGACGCCCTCCGCCACCATCTTGTCGACCCGGCGTTTCACGGCAGACGCGGAGAGACCCACCACCGATCCGATGTCGCCGTAGCCCGCCCGGGCATTCTGGCGCAGGAGGTCGAGAATTCCGCGGTCCACGTTGTCCATGACGCGAGTCTACGCGTCATCTTTGCGCGAAGCCCGGTCATTCCGGCGTAATCGTGCGCGGCGAGCAGCAACCTGCACGTCGACTCGTGTGAAACTGGAACCGGCGTCCCGCGCGCGCAGTCTCAGCTGCCAGCGTGGGCTCTCGTGAGCGACCTGGTCCGCCGCCCCATGCTGCGGCGTGACCGCGGCACTGACGAAGGAGATGCCCCATGACCACGAGCCTCGAAACCGAACCGCGCACCGCGATGCCGGCCCGCACCCCGCTCGCGCGCAGCGTGCTGATGTGCCCGCCGACGCATTTCACGGTCGTGTACCGGATCAACCCGTGGATGAACCCCGCACTTCCGACCGACACGTCGCGAGCAGAGGAGCAGTGGAAGGTGCTCTACGACACCTACCTCGGACTCGGCTACGACGTGCAGCTGATCGACCCCCTCGCCGGTCTTCCCGACATGGTCTACGCGGCCAACGGCGGTTTCGTCATCGACAACATCGCCTACGGCGCACGCTTCAACCATCCGGAGCGCCAGCCCGAAGGGCCGGCCTACATGGACTGGTTCCGTGACAACGGCTTCGACGTGCACGAACCCGCGGAGATCAACGAGGGCGAGGGCGACTTCCTCCTCGTCGGCAACGCCATCCTCGCGGGCACCGGCTTCCGCAGCGACTCTCGCAGCCATGCTGAACTGGCCGCGGTCACCGGCCGTGAGGTGATCACGCTCCGGCTGGTCGACCCCCGCTTCTACCACCTCGACACCGCGATCGCCGTGCTCGACCCCGCCGTCGGCGCCGGTGCGGCAGGCCATGGCGAGATCGCCTACCTGCCGAGCGCCTTCGACGAGGCGAGCCGGGCCATCCTCGAAGAGCGCTTTCCCGACGCGATCATCGCCACCGACGAAGACGCCACTGTGCTCGGCCTCAACTCCTACTCCGACGGGTACAACGTGGTGATTGCGTCGAGGGCTCACGACTTCGAGGCCCAGCTGCGGGAGCGCGGATACAACCCGATCGGCGTCGACCTGTCCGAGCTGCTGCTTGGCGGCGGCGGCGTGAAGTGCTGCACCCTGGAGCTGCGCCGATGACTGCCTCGACATTCCTCGCCGGCCGCAGCGCGGCATCCGCTGACGCTCGATCGTTCATCGAGCTGGAGAACGAGCACGCCGCCCACAACTACCACCCGCTGCCCGTGGTCATCGCCTCGGGGGAGGGCGCGTGGGTGACAGCCGAGGACGGCCGCCGGTACCTCGACTGCCTGGCCGCGTACTCGGCGGTGAACTTCGGGCACTCGAACCCGGTGCTGCTGGATGCCGCGCGTGCGCAGCTCGCCCGCGTCACCCTCACCAGCCGGGCTTTTCACAATGACCAGCTCGGGCCCTTCGTCACCGCGCTTGCCGCGCTCTGCGGCAAAGACATGGTGCTGCCGATGAACACCGGGGCCGAGGCCGTGGAGTCGGGCATCAAGGTGGCCCGGGCCTGGGGTTACCGCGTGAAGGGGGTCGCGGCCGACCAGGCCAACATCATCGTCGCCGCGGGCAACTTCCACGGGCGAACGACGACGATCGTGAGCTTCAGCGATGACGAGACCGCACGCGCCGACTTCGGGCCGTTCACCCCGGGGTTCCGGTCCGTTCCCTACGGCGACTCGGCAGCGCTCGAAGCGGCGATCGACGACAACACCGTCGCCGTGCTCCTCGAGCCGATCCAGGGTGAAGCCGGCGTCATCGTGCCGCCGGAGGGCTACCTGCCGGCGGTGCGCGAGATGACCACGCGGCGAGGCGTGCTGTTCATCGCCGACGAGATCCAGTCGGGCCTCGGCCGGGTGGGCGCGACCTTCGCCTGCGACCTCGCCGGTGTGGTGCCCGACCTCTACCTGCTCGGCAAGGCCCTCGGCGGCGGCATCGTGCCCGTTTCGGCCGTGGTCGGCAACAGCGACGTGCTTGGCGTGCTCCAGCCCGGCCAGCACGGCTCCACCTTCGGCGGCAACCCGCTGGCTGCCGCCGTCGGTCACGCCGTGGTCGACCTGCTGGCCACGGGCGAGTACCAGGAGCGGGCCCGTTCGCTGGGCCTCCGCCTGCACGAGAGCCTGCACGAACTCATCGGCCACGGAGTCGTGGGCGTGCGGGGAGCGGGCCTCTGGGCCGGCATCGATATCGACCCACAGCTGGCTTCCGGCCGGGAGGTCTGCCTCGCGCTCATGGAGCGGGCCGTGCTCGCCAAGGACACCCACGGCTCCACCATCCGGCTGGCGCCGCCGCTCGTCGTGACGGCAGACGACCTGGACTGGGCGGTGGACCAGCTGGCCGAGGTGCTGCGCGACCTGGCCTAGAAATACTGGTTGAATCTCCCCCGAATGAGGGGCACAGTAGAAGGACAAGATCGAATTTGAGGGGAGGCCCTCATGCGTGGGTCGCCAGTTCAACCGGACATCCTGCCTGTGCTCTCGGTGGGCAAACACAGGAATCCGCGCAGGGGAGCCTGCTTCATGGAGTTCGCGTCTTTCCTCGCCGGCGAAGCTTGGAGCGACCATCCGTCGTGCACGCATCCGGGTTTGGCGCATCTGGCCCGCATGGTCAACGACTGCACCACCGACGCCGGCCGGCAACGGCTGGCGCCGCTGATCCCGTCGGTGATCGGTTTGACAACGGATGACCCCCGGCTCGACATCGTGCTCGCCCTGCGTGCCGCGTGTGCGGCCCTGCCGATCAGCTCGGAAGACCGCCAGCGGCCGCTCGCCGTCGGTGCCCTCGTGTGCGTGCATCGGCTGGAGAAGATGGGCGACTGCGGAGTCGAGGGCCTCGCCGACGCCGTGCGTTCCGCCTTCGCCGCCGCGCCCGCAGCGTTGCGCTGGGGCCGTAATTTCATCGATGTGTCGGTGCGCCGGGAGCCGGCGACGATGTCGCCGCGGCACTGCCAGGCGATCACCGCGGTCGCGATCGACGGCATCGGCCGTGCGTGCGTCGATGATCCGGACGACCGCCTCTACCGCCTGCTCTGCACCGCCATCGACGACACCGCGGCGTTTGTCGCCCGGGAGCGCACCGAGCCGGTTCCGGTCGTGCAGGAGGAACGCCCTCCGCGTCGCTTCGCCGCCCCTGCGGGATACGCTCGGCACCGCTGACCCCCCGCCCGAGACCACCCTTCCGCCGAGCTGACACGCATTGAGACCACGTCGGCCCGGCGGAACCGGGTACTCCTGCGCGCCGGTCTCCGCCTCCGCCTCCAGACGTGGAGCAGGGGCGGCTACGTGCGGAGCACGACGTTCAGCGGCGGCTCGCCGCGCAGCATCCGTTCGATCTGCGTGCGCAGCAGCCGAGCCATGCGCGGCAGCATCGCGGTCGACGCGCCACCGACGTGCGGGCTGATCAGCACGTTCGGCAGGCCGAACAACGGATGCCCTTCCGGCAGCGGTTCCGGATCGGTCACGTCGAGCGCCAGCCGAAGTCGCCCGGACGCGGCGTGCCGTATCAGCGCGTCGGTGTCGGCGATGGCGCCGCGCGCGACGTTCACCAGGAGCGCCCCGTCGGGCATCGCGGCCAGGAACGCCTCGTCGATGAGGCGGGTGGTGTCGGGGGTGAGCGGGACGGCCACGATCACGATGTCCGCCTCGGGCAGGAGCGCGGGCAGCTCATCGATCGCGTGGATGGCACCCCGCTCGTCGCTGCGTGCATGGCGGGCGACCCGTACGACGTTCGTCTCGAACGGGAGCAGGCGCGCCTCGATCGCTCGGCCGACGCCTCCGTAGCCGAGGAGCAGCACGGTGCGGTCGGCGAGGCTCTGGTGGCGGGCCGGCGCCCACTGTCCGGCGTCGGCGGCGCGCACGAATTCGGGGATGCCGCGCTGTGACGCGAGGGTGAGGGCGAGCGCGAGTTCGGCGGTGGATGTCTCGTGCACCGACGCCGCGTTCGCGTACACGACGCCGGCGGGGAGCAGCTGCTCGACCCCGTCGTATCCGATCGACTGGCTTTGCACCAGCCGCGTCGCCACACCGCCGAGAGCGCCGAGCGTCTTCTTCGCCCCCATGTACGGCGGAACGACGATGTCGAGGTGAGGGCGGGGCGCGGGCGAGCGCATGTCCCAGTGCAATGCCTCGGCGCCCTCAGGCAGGTCGCCGACGGCCTCACGCAGCGCGTTGCCGGGAAAGCTGACCGTCAGCCGGTTCGGCCGCTCGCTCATCACTGCGCCGCGACCAGATTCGCCCGCTGGGCTCCGAGCCCGTCGATGCCGACCTCCATCACATCGCCCGCACGGAGGTAGGGGAAGCGGCCCGACATCGCCACGCCCTCGGGAGTGCCCGTGTTGAGGAGGTCGCCCGGCTCAAGCACGAGGTACTGGGACAGATTGTGGATGAGCTCCGCGACGCTGAACACCATGTCGGAGGTGTTCGAATCCTGGCGGGGCTCCCCGTTGATGCGCGACCACAGGCGGAGGTTCTGCGGGTCGACCTCGGAGGCCGGCACGAGGACGGGGCCGAGCGGGTTGAACGTTTCAGCGCTCTTGCCCTTCGACCACTGCCCGCCGGAGTGCGTCTTCTGGAAGGCGCGTTCGGAGATGTCGTTGCTCGTGACGTAGCCGGCCACGTAGTCGAGCGCTTCTTCGGGCGACGACAGGTACCGGGCCCGCTTGCCGATCACGACGCCGAGTTCGACCTCCCAGTCGACCTTCTCGGCGCCGCGCGGCACGATGACGTCGTCGTACGGCCCCACCACCGTGTTGGGGTGCTTGTAGAACAGAATCGGGACCTCCGGGGCGCCGTTGCCCGACTCCGCGGCGTGGGCCGCATAGTTCTGCCCGATGCAGAGAACCGCCATCGGCCGCGCGATCGGCGCTCCGATACGGATCCCGTCTTCCGCGTCGAATTCCGGCAGCTCACCGGCGTCGAGGGCCGCCCGGGCACGTTCGATGCCGTCAGCGGCGAGGAAGGCGCCGTCAATGTCGTCGGTGATCCCGTCGAGCCGGTAGTACGTGTCGTCGTGGCGCACGACCGGCAGCTCACTGCCGAACTCGCCCAATCGCATGAATTCCATGGGGTTCCTCTTCTGCTGGTGTTACTGGCAGGGTACCGCGCCGGCACTGGCCGTTCCGGCCTGCGCTCAGCGCTGGGTGTTCGCCTCGGCGATCGCGATCTCCTCGGTCGCGATCTCGCGGGCGCGCCCGTCGCCGGCGTGCCGCACGAGGAAGCGCGGCGACACGCGCGACGGGAACCGCACCCGCAGGTGCTGGTACTTGACGAGCCAGAACACCAGCACCACGGCCGCGATGATTCCCGAGAAGGAGGCAACGCCGAGCGACCAGCGCGGGCCGAACTCATCCGCTACCCAACCCACCAGGGGAGCACCGAGCGGCGTGCCGCCGGCGAAGATCGCCATGTACAGCGCCATCACCCGGCCGCGCATGGCGGGCAGCGTGCTCGTCTGCACGTAGGCGTTCGCCGTGGTCATCAGGGTGAGGCTCGACAGCCCCACGAACGTCAGCGACACGGCGAACGACACGTACCCCGGCATCAGGGCGGCCAGTCCGCAGGTGGCGCCGAAGGCGGCCGCGCCGCCCAGCACGAGACGGAGCCGCGCTCGCGAGCGACGCGCCGACAACAACGCGCCGGCGACCGACCCGATCGCCATCACCGAACTCAGGAGGCCGAACTCGCCAGCACCCTTGTGGAACTCCACGGTCGCCATGGTGGAGGTGAAGATGGCGAAGTTGAACCCGAAGGTGCCGACGAGGAACACCGTGATGAGCACGACGACGATGTCGGGCCGCTGCCGCACGTAGCGGAAGCCGGCGATCAGCTGCCCGCGCTCCCGGGACGCCCGCGGCTGCACACGCAACTGGTCGACACGCAGCAGGTTCATCGCGAGCACGGTGAAGCCGAAGGTCACCGCGTTGATCAGGAACACCCAGCCGGCGCCGACCGCGACGGTGAGCACGCCGGCGATCGCCGGACCGAGCAGGCGGGCACCGTTGAATGATGCGGAGTTCAGCGCCACGGCGTTGGAGAGATTCTCGTCGCCCACCAGGTCGGACACGAACGTCTGCCGCGCCGGCGCATCGATCGCGGCCACCACGCCGAGCCCGAGGGCGAACAGGTAGACGTGCCAGAGTTCGACCACGCCGGTCACGGTGATGAGACCGAGGCCCAAAGCGAGAACACCCATGCACGACTGGGTCGCGATCAGCAGCCTGCGCCGGTTGAACCGGTCGGCGATCAGGCCCGACCACGGCATGAGCACGAGCTGCGGCCCGAACTGCAGCGCCATCACAATGCCGACCGCTGTCGCGTTCAGCTTGGTCAGCTCGGTGAGCACGATCCAGTCCTGCGCGGTGCGCTGCATCCACGTGCCGATATTGGAGACCATCGCGCCCGCAAACCAGATGCGGTAGTTCACGTTGCCGAGCGAGCGGAACATGGCACTCATCGCATCACCGGGTGCGGAGCGTGGGCCATAGGGTCCCAGTCTAGCGAAGTAGTTTGCAAAAGTTAACTAACGGATGCCGTCGCCGACCGGCAGAATGACGGTGTGCCCACCTTCATCGATGACTACGGCGTCACCATCACCTACCACGTGTGGCCGGTTGACCGGCCGCGCGCCGTGGTGCAGCTCCTGCACGGGGTGGGGGAACACGCCGGCCGCTACGCCGCGCTCGCGGGCGACCTCAACCGGGCCGGCTACACGGTCTATGCCGACGACCACCGCGGACACGGGCAGACGGGCCTTGGCCAATACGGCGGGGACCTCAGCCGGATCGGCCGACTGGGGCCGGGCGGGCTGCGCGCGACGGTGGCAGCCGTCTACCAGCTGACCCGCGTCATCCGTTCTGAGCACCCGGCCGTGCCGCTCGTGCTGCTCGGGCACAGCTGGGGGTCGTTCATGGCGCAGATGCTGGTCAACCAGCACGCCGCCGACTACGACGCGGTTGTGCTGACCGGAACCGCCTACCGCTGGCCCGGCTACCTCGACGCCGGTGACCTGAACCGCAAGCACAAGCACCTGGGAACCACCGGCGTCGAGTGGCTGAGCCGCGACCCGGCCGTGGCGGCGGCGTTCGTCGCTGACCCGCTGTGCACCAGCACGCCGCTGGCGAAGCTGTTCGGCATGCGGGAGGCCGCCCGCCTGTTCGGGCGGCCCGCGCGGGGGCTGCCGTCGGAGCTGCCGGTGCTGATCCAGGTGGGCAGCGATGACACCGTGGGCGGGGAGCGCAGTGCTCTTATGCTCGCAAACGCATACATCCGTCGGTCGCGGCTGGCCGACATCCGTCTCATCGTCTACCCGGGCGCCCGGCACGAGGTGTTCAACGAGACGAACCGCGACGAGGTCATCGCCGACCTCGTCGGCTGGCTCGACGAGCACCTGCCGCCCGCGACTTCCCCCCGTTCGACGGAGAATTCGGGCACAACGCCCGAAACCGAGGGCTAAAGGCCGCTCGCGGAGGAAATCTCCGTCGAATGGGATCGGGAGGGGACGATTAGGGTTGAGCCATGCACGGTGAATACAAGGTTCCGGGGGGCAAGCTGGTCGTCGTCGACCTCGAGGTGATCGACGGAAAGCTGGCGAACTTCCACCTCGCGGGCGACTTCTTTCTCGAGCCCGATGACGCCCTCGAGGCGATCGATGCCGCCGTGAACGGCTTGCCCGCCGAAAGCGACTCCGCGACCATCGCCGCGGCCGTGCGCGGCGCGCTGCCCGAGAACGCCACCCTGCTCGGCTTCACCCCCGAGGCCGTCGGCGTCGCCGTTCGCCGCTCACTCGTGAAGGCCAGCGGATGGCGCGACTACAGTTGGTCGATCGTGCACGCGCCGGCCGTGCCGCCGGCCGTCAACCTGGCGCTCGACGAGGTACTGGCCACCGAGGTGGGCGAGGGCCGCCGCCAGCCGACGCTGCGCATCTGGGAGTGGGACCAGTCCGCCGTCGTGATCGGCAGCTTCCAGTCGCTCAAGAACGAGGTCGACCCGGAAGGTGCCGCCGCGCACGGCTTCGAGGTGGTCCGACGCATCTCGGGCGGCGGCGCGATGATGATGGAGAAGGGAGCCATCATCACGTACTCGCTGTACGTGCCGGCCGAACTCGTGCAGGGCATGAGTTTCGCTGACTCGTACGCCTTCCTTGACGAGTGGGTGATCGTGGCTCTTCAATCGCTCGGGATCGATGCGACCTATAAGCCGCTCAACGACATCACGAGCCCGAAGGGCAAGATCGGCGGCGCCGCCCAGAAGCGTTTCGGCAACGGCGGTATCCTGCACCACGCCACCCTCAGCTACGACATGGACGGCGACGTGATGACCCAGGTCCTCCGCATCGGCCGCGAGAAGCTCAGCGACAAGGGCATCACCAGTGCGGCCAAGCGCGTCGACCCCCTCCGCAGCCAGACCGGCCTGTCTCGAGCGGCGATCATCGACCGCATGAAGGAGACCTTCACAGCCATGTACGGTGCGACGCCCGGCGATATCACCGATGAGGAATATGAGCGGGCGAACCAGCTGGTGGCCGAGAAGTTCAGCACGCCGGAGTGGATCGCCCGGGTCCCGTGACCTGACCCGCTACCGCCCGCGCGTCAGCAGGTCCTGGTACTCCGCGTGCTCGTCGATCCAGTCCGCCACGTAGGGGCAGGCCGGGACCACGGGCAGGTCGGTGCGCACGCGCACGTCGTTCAGGGCGTACTCGGTGAGCACGCTCGCGAGGCCCTGATGCCGCTCGGCCGGATCGATCTCGCTGTGGGTGAACCGGATCTCCCGCCCGGTGGTCACATAGTCGAGCAGCCCCACGTTGCGGTCGTCGAGCCACACGGTGTACCGGGAGAGGGCCGGCTCGTGCTGCACCTCGACGCGCTCCGGATCGATCGCTGCTTCTGCTGCCATGCCGTCAGACTAATCCGGGCTGGCACAATGAGGGAATGCCCTTCGCCTGGTCCCAGTCCTCTCCCAGCCAGGTGATCCACGCCGACAATCTCGACGTGCTGCCGGGTCTTCCTGACGGTTCCTTCACCCTCGTCTACCTGGATCCGCCGTTCAACACCGGACGATCGCAGGCACGCCAGGCCACGACATCCGTGCGCGCGGCAACGGATGCCGACGGCTCGCACGCCATCGGCACCATCACCGGATTCAAGGGGCAGCGTTACGAGCGCATCAAGGGCGACCTCCTGCGCTACGACGACCGCTTCGAGGACTACTGGGCGTTCCTCGAGCCGCGGGTCATCGAGGCCTGGCGGCTGCTGGCCGACGACGGCACGCTCTACCTGCACCTTGACTACCGGGAGGCGCACTACGCGAAGGTGCTCCTCGACGCGCTGTTCGGCCGCGAGTGCTTTCTCAACGAGATCATCTGGGCTTACGACTACGGCGCCAAGTCCAAGAACCGCTGGCCCACCAAGCACGACACGATCCTCGTGTATGTCAAGGACCCCGCGCGGTACTACTTCGACTCCACGAGCGTCGACCGTGAGCCGTACATGGCACCCGGACTCGTGACCGCCGAGAAGGCCGCCCGCGGCAAATTGCCAACGGATGTCTGGTGGCACACCATCGTGTCGCCCACCGGCAGGGAGAAGACCGGCTACCCCACCCAAAAACCGGCTGGCATCCTGCGCCGCATCATCCAGGCCTCCTCGCGCGAGGGCGACTGGGTGCTCGACTTCTTCGCCGGCAGCGGCACCACGGGCGCCGTCGCCGCGTCGCTCGGGCGACGGTTCGTGCTCGTGGACCGCAACCCCGAGGCCATCGCGGTGATGCGCGACCGCTTCGCGTCCGTGCCCGAGGTGCAGTTCATCGACGCCGCCGGCGCCCCGACCCCCGGCGCCGGCCCCGTCCCCGCCGAGACGGACCGCTCCGGTCGAGACTGACCGGTGCGCCGGGCGGGTTCGACCGCAGGTGTCGGTTTCGCCGCCGGTGGCAGACTGGCCGCATGCGATTCCGGATCTTCACCGAACCCCAGCAGGGCGCGACCTACGACGACCTCCTCGCGGTGGCCCAGACCACCGAGCGCCTGGGCTTCGACGCCTTCTTCCGCTCCGACCACTACCTAACCATGGGCGGTTCGGGCCTCCCCGGCCCAACGGATGCGTGGACGACGCTTGCCGGTCTCGCTCGCGAGACCCAGCACATCCGCTTGGGCACCCTGGTGTCGTCTGTCACGTACCGGCCGCCGGGCATCCTCGCCATCCAGGTGGCGCAGGTCGACCAGATGTCGGGCGGGCGCATCGAGCTGGGCCTGGGCGCGGGCTGGTACCAAGAGGAGCATGCCGCCTACGGCATACCCTTTCCCGCCAAGCGCTTCGGCATGCTCGAGGAGCAGCTCGCGGTGATCACGGGTCTCTGGGAAACCCCGGTGGGGGAGCGGTTCACCTTCAGGGGAGAGCACTACACCCTGGTGGACTCTCCGGCGTTGCCGAAGCCGGTGCAGAAGCGGGTGCCGGTGATCGTGGGCGGTGGTGGGCCCAAGCGCACCCCCGCGCTCGCCGCCCGGTTCGCCACCGAGTTCAACCTCCCGTTCCCCGAGTTCAGCGACATCGCTCTCAAGTTCGCACGCGTGCGGAGAGCGTGCGAGGAGATCGGTCGAGACCCGCACGAACTGGTGTACTCCTCCGCCCTGATCGCCGTGGTCGGGGCGAATGAGGCCGAATTCACCCGGCGGGCAGCGGCGGTCGGTCGCGAACCCGCGGAGTTGCGCGAGCACGGCCTCGCCGGCACCGTGCCCGAGGTGGTGGACCGCCTCGGTGCCCTCGCCGAGGACGGCGTCGAGTGCGTCTACCTGCAGATCATGGACCTATCGGATCTCGACCACCTCGCGCTGATCGCCCAGGAGGTCGTCCCCCAGGTGCGCCGTGCGTCAGGACCGGGCGGCGCCACCTCACAGCCGGGCGGGAGTTCGCACAGCTAAGCTCGCAGGGTGCCAGAACAACACCGCCCTGTTTCTGCACGCGTGCGTCGGCGACGGGTGGCCGCGGTCGGAATCCTGCTGCTGGCCGTGCTCGCGGTTGTGACCGGCGTGGTGTGGGGCCGAGGCTGGGTGCCGTCCCGCCTCGCTGGGTCACCGACCGCGGCCGGTACTGCCGAGCCGACGCCGACGGCATCCGCTGACACCCCACGACCAACACCCACCGCGACGCCCACCCCGGCCCCGGTCGACACCTTCGACAAGCACGCCCACTCCATCGATGACCCGTCGAGCATCTGGGTCGTGGTGAACAAGCAGCGACCCCTCAAGCCCAAGGACTATGTGCCGAGCGACCTCGTGACCGTGCCGGTAGCGCACGTGTGGGAGCCGCAGATGCGCACGGAGGCCTCCGCTGCGCTTGTCGCGATGTTCGCCGCCTTCACCAAAGAGACCGGGCTGAAGATGCAGTCGCAGAGCGCGTACCGCAGCTACGCGAGCCAGGTCGAGGTGTACACCGACGACGTGAAGACCAACGGGCAGGCCGCCGCCGATTCCTCGACCGCTCGCCCGGGCACCAGCGAGCACCAGACCGGCCTCACCATGGACATCAGCGCCCTGCCGGCCCACTGCTCCCTCGCCGCGTGCTTCGGCGACACCCCGCAGGGAAAGTGGCTCGCCGCCAACGCGTGGAAGTACGGCTTCCTGCTCCGCTACCCCGCAGACAAGGTCGCCGTCACCGGGTACGAATACGAACCGTGGCACTACCGCTACATCGGTCGAGAGCTCGCCGAGCGGATGCGAGACACCGGCTTCACGACGCTCGAGGAGTTCTTCGGGCTGCCGGCTGCGCCCGACTACCCCTGACCGGCCGTCGCAGGGGCGCCTGTGCCCGCGGCATCCGTTGCGTCGCCGCCTGAGCCATCGGTTGGGTCGGTGCCCGCGCCCGTCTCCCTCGGCACCACACGCGACTGCATCCCCCGTGCGTGAGCGCGAAGGATCAATGCACGTGCATGAGTTTCGGATGGAGTGCACAGGGGTCTGCCATGCACACGTGTTTGCCTGTGGCGTCCCTTTTTCGCCAGAACCCGAATCGAATCGTGCGCCCCAGTTCCCCTTCATCCCAGCGTCGCAGCCCGAAACACCGGCTCGAGAAGCCCGTCAGCAAGCGACCCCTCCTGCTCACCCTCACCGCTGCCGGCGCCTGCACAGCGGTCGCTCTCGGCGTCGCCACCGCCGGCTCGCTCGGCCTTCCTGCGTTCGGCGTCGTCCGTGCGGCGGAGGTTCACGCGGTGTCGACGCCCTCGGCCGAGCCGGCGCCCGTCGCAACGCGTGTTGTCAGCGGTACCGGGGCATCCGCTGGCCCGGTCACCGGGGGCACCACGGTCACCGTGCACGGCGCCGACCTCGCCGGCGTGTCTACTGTCACGTTCGGCGGCAAGCCCGGCACCGTCGTCGCGGCAACGGATGACGCGGTCACCATCACGACACCGCCCGCGACCGGGTTGAAGACCGGCACGGTTCCCGTGAAGCTCTTTGACGAGAAGGGCGACCCCGTCGTTGCGAAGTCGGCGGTGCCCGCCACGACGAAGCCGGTGGCGAAGGCCGCCGCCGCTGCCGTGGCCGCGGCCGCCGACGCTGCCGCTGCCGCGGCCGCCCCCGCCGCAAAGCCCGGCACCGCGACGACGGCGACGCCCGCCGTGGAACCCAGCACGACGCCGACGCCCGCCCCGGCCGTCGAGCCGAGCGCCAGGCCGACGCCGACGCCGGCCCCTGCCGTCGAGCCCAGCGCCAGGCCGACGCCGACGCCGGCCCCCGCCGGGAAGCCCAGCGCCGAGCCGGCACCCGCTCCCGCCGGGAAGCCCAGCGCCAAGCAGGCGCCCGCCTCCGCCGCTCCCGCGGTCGAGGCCGGCGCCCACCCGACGGCGAAGCCCATCACCCTGACCTTCCGTTACCTTCCCGACCCGCACGTGACCGCGCAGATCGACTACGTGCTCGCCCACTGGAACGACTACAACTCCGACGAGTTCGGGGCGATCCCCGGTAACGACTGCGTCAACTTCACGAGCCAATCGCTCCTTGCCCGCGGCTGGAAGATGGACGGCCAGTGGTCGTTCAATCGCGACACGTTCCAGTCCACCGCGGCGTGGACGAGTTCCACCGCGCTCGCCGACTACCTCTCCCGCCACCCCGAGCGCGCGACGCCGCTCACCGACAACGAGCGCTCCCAGGTCAAGGTCGGCGACATCGTGCAGTTCGACTGGGACAACTCCGGCGACCGCGACCACACAGGCATCGTCACCAAGGTCGAGAAAACGGATGCCGGCACGGTCATCCGCTTCGCAGGCCACACCGCAGACACCGACTACGCATCCGTCGACGACGCGATCGCGGGTGGCGCGTCCGTCTCCTACTGGAGCGTCTCCTAACCGCGGAACGAGGTCGGAACGGCAACTCCCGATTGACGCCGGAATGGCAACCGCGAATGAGGTCGGAACGGCAACTCCTGATTGACGCCGGAATGGCAACTCCCGATTGAGGTCGGAACGGCAACTCCCGATTGACGCGGGAATGGCATGGCCGCGTTTCTGCTCCTGAACTTCGCGCTCAAATGAGCGCGAAGTTCAGGAGCGAAAATCGGGCACTATCGTTCGACGCTGGATGAGCGGGTGTCGACGACCGGTCGCCGGCGGGACCGCGTGCACCTCAGGCGCCCCGCCCCTACGCGATGGCCTGGTCGACGATCGCCTTCGCCTCCTCCTGCACCTGGTGCAGGTGGTCGGCACCCTTGAACGACTCGGCGTAGATCTTGTAGACGTCCTCGGTGCCGCTCGGCCTGGCCGCGAACCACGCGTTCTCGGTGACGACCTTCACACCGCCGATCGCCGCGTTGTTGCCCGGCGCACGGCTGAGCTTGGCCACAATCGGCTCGCCCGCCAGCTCAGTGGCGGTGATGGCATCGCCGTCGAGCTTGCTGAGCTTCGCCTTCTGCTCCGGGGTAGCGACCGCGTCTATGCGCGCATAGGCCGGCTGCCCGAACTGTTCGGTCAGCTCCGCGTAACGCTGGCTGGGGGTCTTCCCGGTGACAGCCAGGATCTCCGACGCCAGCAGCGCCAGCAGGATCCCGTCCTTGTCGGTCGTCCACGCGCTTCCGTCAAAGCGCACGAAGCTCGCCCCGGCGCTTTCCTCCCCGCCGAACGCCACCGAGCCGTCGATGAGCCCGGGCACGAACCACTTGAAGCCGACCGGCACCTCCCACAGCTCTCGCCCAAGGAAGCCGGCAACCCGGTCGATCATGCTTGACGAGACGAGCGTCTTGCCGATCGCGGCATCCGTTCGCCAGTTGTCGCGGTGGCTGTACAGGTAGTCGATCGCGACCGCGAGAAAGTGGTTGGGGTTCATCAGGCCCGCGTCGGGTGTGACGATGCCGTGCCGGTCCGCGTCGGCGTCGTTGCCGGTGAGCAGGTCGTAGTCGTTCTTGTGGGCGAGAACGGATGCCATGGCTGACGGACTCGACGGATCCATGCGGATCTTGCCGTCCCAGTCGAGCGTCATGAACCGCCACGTCGGGTCGACGGCGGGGTTCACCACGGTGAGGTCGAGGCCATAGCGCTCGCCGATGGCGCCCCAGTATCCGACGCTGGCGCCGCCCAGCGGATCAGCGCCGATGCGGATGCCGCTGGCCTTGATCGCGTCCATGTCGATGATGTTCGCGAGGTCGTCGACATACGCGCCCCGGAAGTCGTAGGTTTCCACAGCGCTCGGCTCGCTCATCTTCACGTCGCGCATGCCGCCTTCGATGATCTCGTTGGCGCGGTTGGCGATCCACGACGTCGCATCGCTGTCGGCCGGGCCGCCGTGCGGCGGGTTGTACTTGAAGCCGCCGTCGCGGGGCGGGTTGTGGCTCGGCGTCACCACGATGCCGTCGGCCTGGTCGTCGTGGCTGCGGTTGTAGCTGATGATCGCGTGCGAGAGCGCCGGGGTGGGCACGTAGTCGTCGAACGCGTCGACCAGCACCCGCACGCCGTTGGCCACCAGCACCTCGAGCGCCGTCGTGTAGGCCGGGGCGCTCAGGGCATGCGTGTCGGCGCCGATGAAAAGCGGGCCCGTGATGCCCTGGCCCGCCCGGTACTCCACGATCGCCTGCGTGGTCGCCGCGATGTGGTTCTCATTGAACGCGGTGTTCAGCGAGCTGCCCCGATGCCCCGAGGTGCCGAACACCACCCGCTGGGCCGGCACCGTCACATCCGGCTTGAGGTCGTAGTACGCGGCGACAAGTTCGTCGACGTCGATCAGGTCCGATTCCTGGGCGGGGGTTCCGGCTCGCTCGTTCATGCCCCCAGTCTGGCACCGGGGGCATGGATTTAGGGAGGGTCGCGTCGTAGGGTGACGGTGTGAAGCGACGGATGCCGGAGACCCTGCTTGTCGCATCCGCTGTCAGTTATGCGCTGAATGTCGCCCTCGGCACGGCGGTTGCGGCTCGCATCGTCGACACCTCCGGGTTCCGCTGGCTGCATCACGCGCTCTACACGAGCACCTGTGTGCTCAGCGGATGCGCGCTGGCAGCGCTGCTCGCGGCTCCCGGTCGCCGGTCCCTCCGCGTTGCCGCCCTCCTGGCGCCGGCCGCCGGGCCGCTGGCCGTCGTGCCGTTCGTCGACGCGCGCTCGCCGCGGCATCCGCTGGTCGCACTCGGCGCCGCGCCGTTCTTCGCGGCCGCCGTCATCGGTTCCCGGCGCGAACGCCGGAAGGCATAAGGGGGAGTGATGGAGTTTCTCGACGTTGTGCGCCGCCGCAAGACCACGAACGGGCCGTTCCTGCCCGACCCGGTGTCGGAGGAGCACCAGCGGCTGCTGATGGAGGTCGCCGGCCGTGCTCCCTCGCAGCTGAACAGCCAGCCGTGGCGGTTCGTCATCATCGAGGAGCGCGACACCATCGAGCAGATCGCCGCCATCAGCGGCGAGAGCATGACCGAGGCGATGAGCAACGGCACGTTCTTCGAGCGCTACAAGCCCTACTTCCGGTTCAGTCAGGAGGAGATGGAGCGCCGCCGCGACGGGATGCTGTTCGACAAGCTGCCGGCGCCGCTTCGGCCGTTCACCGGGCAGGTGTTCACGCGGCGCGGCCAGAAGCTCATGAACGCGCTGCGGGTGCCGCAGACGCTCGGCGAGGAGAACCGGAAGCTCGTCGCCGGGTCACCGCTGCTGCTCGGCGTGATGCTCGACCGCTCGGAGAACCGGCCGGGGGAGTTGTCGTCGTTCTATTCCATTTTCAGCATGGGCGCGGCGATGGAGAACGTCTGGCTCACCACGGTGGAGCTCGGGATGGGAATCCAGTTCGTGTCGTTCCCGATGGAGGTGCCCGGCAACTGGGCGCGCATCGAGCGGCTGTTGCGGGTGCCCGACGACCTGGAGCTGATGGCGGTGTACCGGCTCGGCTACCTGCCCGCCGAGCAGCGCCGGCCGGCCATCGACTGGACCAGCCACCAGCGCAAGCTCCCGTCGCAATACGTGTTCCGCGGCACCTGCGACACCCCGCAGACCGGGTGGGACACCCCCAACCCCGCCTGAGGGGTAGGGCGGCGCCAAATCCTTGGCCCCCATGGCGTGAGGGGTCGCGAATCGACCTTCCCAAGCCCTCGGAACCTCGATATGCGACCCCTCAGGGGTAGGGGCGGCGCCCGATCCCTGGCCCCCATGGCGTGAGGGGTCACGAATAGACCTTCCCAAGCCGGCGGCTTCAGATGGTGAGTGCAACACCTCGGGACGGTTTCGTTCTGGAGGGTGTTGCTGGTGGTCTCTCATGCTTCGTTGGATGCGCGGGCTCGCGCGTTGGACATGTTGTTGGACGG
>Ga0157369_10001525_pt1 | contig 28397 bp, 24 predicted proteins | sample C25metaG_FD_113461 | JGI IMG/M metagenome (GOLD analysis project Ga0157369, IMG submission 113461) | Corn rhizosphere microbial communities from Kellogg Biological Station, Michigan, USA - C2-5 metaG | ecosystem: Host-associated > Plants > Roots > Rhizosphere > Soil | place: USA: Michigan... | reverse complement strand
TCTTGAGATTGCGCGCCTTGCCCACGTACAGCAATGCGTCGCCCGCATCGAACATGCGGTACACGCCGGGCGAAGTGGTGAGGGTGCGAACGAAGGCCTTGCCGTCGAAGGCCGCTGCATCGGACTGCATGGCGGTATTGTAGCCGCGCCGTCGCGCGTTCAAGACTGGTCAAGCGCCGCGCCGCGACGTCATTCGTCCACTGCAACCCGCTCGCAGGTTCCGCGCGCCGGATCGATGCGCAGGATCGCGTGATCGTTGCGATCGGCCACCCACAGCGAATCCGCCGCGAACGACATACCCTGCGGTTCGTGCAACGGGTAATCGAATTGCAGCGTCGCGACTTCGCCGCTATACGGATCGAGCACGCACAATCGGTCGTTGCAGGTGTCGGCCAGGTACACGCGGTTTTCGGTGGTGGCGACTCCCGATGGATAGGCAAGCCGCGCCTTGCGGCCGGCGCCGTCGTTCCGCCCCGGTTCCCACGGCGAGGAACCGACCAGCGTGGTGAGCGCGAGGTCGGCGAATCGCAGGCGACGGATCGCGTTGCCACCCGCGTCGGCAATCAACAGCTGTCCGGGCATCGATGCCAGGGCCAGCGGCTGCGACAATGAAGACTGTCCGCCGATGCCATCGCGCACGTCGCTGCGGCCGTCGCCTGCAATGGTTTCGACGCGCTGGTGATGGAGGTCGGCGCGCAGGATCTGGTGCTGGCCCGACGCCGCCACGTACAGCATGGCGCCATCGACCGCGACCGCATTCGGCGCGTTGATCGCGACGCGCAAGCCGCCGCCCTGTTCCTCGACATTGCTGTAGGCCGGGCGACCCGAGCCGAGTACCGTTTCCACCTCGCCCGCATCCAGGCGCACGCGCCGCACGCAATGGTTGCCGGTATCGGCGACGTAAAGCGTGTCGTTGTCGATCGCCAGCCCCTGCGGAAGCTGGAATCCGCACGCCGCCAGTTGTCCGTCCCAATTTCCGGGCGTGCCGGAACCGAACTGCCGCAGTACGCGTCCGTCGTGGCTGCACTCCAGGATGCGGTGATGCCCGGAGTCGCTGACGAACAACCGCGTGCGGGTCGCCAGCGCATGCGCGGGAAATGCCAGCGGACTTGCCGGTTCTGCGCGCACATCCCGCAGCGGTGCCGGCATGGGCGGAGGCATCGCCGAGCTCTCCGCGTGCATCTCGTCACGCAACTGGGTGATCGCGTCTTCGATTTCCTGGGTGCGGCCTTCGCCCACCAGACGCGCGGCGAGGCCGCCGTCCGCGTCGAGCAGCAAGGTGGTCGGCCAGGCCGGAATCGAAAGCTGTTTCCAGGCCAGCCAGTCGCCGTCGTTCGCGACGGGCACGCGCAGGCGATTGCGATGGGCAGCCTTCAGCACGGCCGCGTCGGACTGCTGCGACATGAAGCGCGGCGTATGCACGCACACCGAAACGAACGCGCCCGGCATTTTCTTTTCGAGCTGGCGCAGCTCGCCCAGCATGTTGGCGCTGCTGACGCTGCTGGCATTCCAGAACAGCACCAGCACGATCTGTCCGCGCCAATCGGTCAACCGCAGCCGCTCGCGGCGATTGACCCAGCGCAAGGCGTCGGGAAACTCGGGCAGCACCGGGCGCGAAACCGCGCGCGTTGCATCGAAGGGGATGTCGCCGACGATCATCGCGACTCCCCGCCCACGCGCAGGCGCTCGCCGAGTCCGTCGACGCCGCGCCGGATCAATCCAAGCACCGCGTCGAAATCATCCGGGGTGCCGGTATACGGATCGGGCACGTCGCCATCATCGGTCGAGAAGCGCGGCGCCAAGCCCGCCGCGACCAGGAAGCGCTCGGGCACCGGCATCTCGTCGGGCACGAGTCTGCGCAATTCGTCAAGCGTGGCGCTATCCACCGCCAGCACCGTCGCGAAGCGGGCGAAATCGTCTTCGTGGAATTGCCGCGCGCGATGCGGCGACAAATCGAATCCTTGCGCGCGCGCCGCGGTGACCGCGCGCGGATCGGCACCCTGCCCGACGTGCCAGTTGCCGAGGCCGCGCGAGGCCACCGGTATCCGCAAGCCAAGCTTCTCGAATTCCGCGCGCGCCACGTATTCGGCAGTCGGCGACCGGCAGATGTTGCCGAGGCAGACGAACAACACGCCAGCCGGCGGCCGGATCACGACCGCACCTTCATCGCGGCCAGCGCGTACTCGGCGCGCGCGAGATCTTCTTCGGTGTCGACGCCCGGCGGGAACGGTTCCGGCGTCGTGCGTACCGTAATCGCAAAACCGTGTTCCAGCGCGCGCAGCTGCTCCAGCGACTCCGCGCGCTCCAATGGCGTACGTGCCAGCGAGGCGAAAGCCTTCAGGAACTTCGCGCGATAGCCGTATATGCCGATGTGACGCAGCACGGTCATGCCCAAGGGCACGCGCGTGCGGTCGCGCGCCAGTGCATCGCGTGCCCACGGCACCGGTGCCCGCGAGAAATACAGCGCATGACCGCGCGTATCGCAAACGACTTTGACGGTGTTCGGGTCGAACCACTGTTCCGCCAGTTCGATCGGCGTCGCCAGTGTCGCCATCGGCGCCGGATCCTCGCGCAACGCTTCGGCTACCGCGCGGATGCCCGCCGCCGGCGCGAACGGTTCGTCGCCCTGCAGGTTCACGATCCGCGCGTCGTCCGGCCAGCCGAGCGTTTCGGCGCATTCGGCGAGACGATCGCTGCCGCTCGCGTGATCGGTACGTGTCATGCACACCTCGATGTCGCGATCTGCCAGCGCATCCGCGATGCGCGCATCATCGGTGGCGACCACCACCCGCGACGCACCCGCGGCGCGCGCGCGTCGGGCCACGTGCACGATCAATGGCTCGCCACCCAGCAGTCGCAATGGTTTGCCCGGCAAGCGGGTCGAACCGTGGCGCGCCGGAATCGCGACGATGAAATCCTGCCCGACGTTCACGCAGTCGCTTGTCCGGCGGCCCGCGCGGGATTCGGCCGCGGCCTGCGCACCAGTTCTCCGCCGCAGTTGGGGCACACGTGCTGAATAGAGCCGGCACACTGGAGACAGAAGGTGCATTCGAACACGCAAATCCAGGCCTCGCCTTCCGGCGCCACCTGCGCGTGGCAGTGCCCGCATTCGCCGCGCATCTGTAGCGCCATGTCGTCTCCTTCAGTCAGAGCGTTTCGCCGGTTCCGTCGCGTTCAAGGGTAACGCGAAAACATGCCGGTCCCAGCGCCTCGGTATCGCCGGTGCGCCAGGTTGCGACCGACGCGTGCGAGTTCCAGTCGGACGCGCGCGCCGGCAGCACCACTTCCGCGGCAACGATGTTGCGGGCCAGCCCGCTGGTCACCAGCACGGACAGATTGTCGACCTCGCGACCGCTCATCAGTTCAACCGCGCGTAGCGGCGCCAGCGTTTCGCCTTCCGCCGTGACCGGACGCAAGCCCGCCGCGCGGGCCTCACGCCGCAGCAGTTCCACGCCCAGCAACTCGCTTTCGCCATCGTGGCGCAGCCAGCGGATCACGCCGACCATCCAGTCGCGATCGTCCTCGTCGTCCACCGGCGACAGACCGATCACTTCGCCGATGCGCATCCGCAGGCCTTCCGCGCCGTGCAACCGCATCCGGTAACCGCCGCCGCTCTGGTCCAGCACGTCGGCGCGAAAAACCTGCGGCCGCGTGACGTCGGCCGTGGCCAGCCACGCCGAAGCCAGTTCATGGGCACCAACCATGATCGCGTCGCCATGGACGCGGCGCACGAAGGTCCCGAAATCGAGGTTGCCGGCCAGCGCGTAATGCAACGCATGCATGCCGACCACCACATCGAGCGCGTGTTTCGCCGTCAGCCGCACATGGCCGCGCGGCGCCGGGCCCCACGCCATCCGCAGGCGATCAAGGAAGCGCACGCTGGTGGTCACCACGCCGCCGCCGGATTGCGGCAGGTCGATCGCATCGATACCCGCGGGCAGCAAGGCGCTGCGTTCGAACATGCGCTCGACCGGCGAGACGTCGACGGCCAGCACGCCGGACCCCGCGCACAGGCGCTCCTCCGCGATGTAACCCGGCCCGGCGTCGCTATCAGTGTCGACGCCGATGCCTTCGCCGCCAGCGCGCGCCAGCGCACACTGGCTGGCGACGCAACGAATCACCTGCCGCGCTTCCTGCAATTCGCGCGCGGAGAAACGGTACGGGTTGCTCATGGCCAGCAGCAGCAACTGGGCATAGGCCGTCCGCGCCGTCTGCGGCGTGCCGCCTGCAAGCGCATCTTCGACCGGCTGGTCGACCAGCGCGAGTTCGCCCGCGAACGCATGCAACGCGTGGACGCGTCGCCACACACTGCCCGGGGGCGATTGGTACTGGCGGTACGACCAAGTCAGGACCCGGTCAGCGCGGGCCAGCGCGCGCACCACAGCCGTGGCCGCGAGCTTGCCCTTGAACATGGGCACCTTGCCAGCCGGCGCGCAAAGTTCGTGCAAGCCCACTGCATAGCCGCGCAGCATCATCCATTGCACGCGTTGCGCGGCGGCTGCCCATTCGGCCGCAGCCGCGGGCAATGGATGCGGCTCGGCGCCGAGCTGGCGTTCGATCCCGGCGCACAGGCTTTCCACCGGCGCGCGCAGGTGCTCCAGCGCGGTGATCCGTTCGGCGCCGGCCCAAGTCGTCGCCAGCATGCCATCGAGAAGATGGTCGACCTCGCGGATCGCTTGCACCGGATTGGCCAACGGCAACGCCGCGACGGCCTCGCGAATCGATTTTTCGCCTGCTCTTTGCGAACGTCCCGGCGGCAAGCGCGCCGGCAAATCTTCAATCAAGCGCTGGTAGTTATCCATCGCGGCTTCAAACCCCCCTGTGGTTTCGGCCCGACACGTTGCGTCGAAATCCCCATTCTAGCCTTGAACCGGACGTCGAGGCCGTCGAACATGGACCCCGTGAAATCAGTCATGCACGGCTCGCGCCAACCCTCGCCCGCTTCGTTCCGTCCGCTGGCCGAGCAGGCCTTGTCGCGCGCGGCGGGCGCCCCGCTCTCCACCGGCAACCGTGTGGACCTGCTGATCGACGCGCGTGCCAATTTCGACGCATGGCTCGAAGCCATACGAGATGCACGCCACAACATATTGTTCGGTAACTATATTTTTCGCGATGACGAGGTCGGCCGTGAATTCGTCGCGGCATTGGCCGAGCGCGCCGGCGCGGGCGTACGCGTGTGCGTGCTGCACGATTGGCTGGGCTGCCTCGGCCATTCCCGATCGCGGTTCTGGCAGCCCCTGCGCGAGGCGGGCGGCGACGTCCGTACCTACAACCCGTTCGATCCGCTGAGCCCGTTCGGCTGGATCAACCGCGATCATCGCAAACTGCTGACGGTGGACGACCGGATCGGCTTCGTGTCCGGCGTTTGCATCAGCGCCGCATGGCTGGGCGATCCGGCCCGCGGCCGCGAACCCTGGCGCGACACCGGCGTGGCGCTGCACGGTCCTGCCGTGGCCGACCTGGTGCGCGCCTTCGCGGAAACCTGGGCCGCGCTCGGCGAGCCCCTGCCGCAATCGCCGCCGAAGAACGCCATCGAACCCGCGGGCGACGTGGCCTTGCGCGTGATCGCCACGCTCCCATCGAGCGCCGGCACCTTCCGGATCGATCAGTTGATCGCCGCGCTGGCGCGCGAACGGCTGTGGCTGACCGACGCGTATTTCATCGGCGTCGCCCCGTATCTCAGCGCGCTGATGAACGCCTCCTCCGATGGCGTGGACGTGCGCCTGCTGGTACCGGGCGCGTCCGACATTCCCGCGGTCGCCGCGCTGTCGCGCACGGGCTACCGCGCCTTGCTGGAAGCCGGCATCCGCATCTTCGAATGGAAAGGTCCAATGCTGCACGCCAAGACCGCGGTGGCCGACAGCCAGTGGGCGCGCGTCGGATCCACCAACCTCAACATCGCCAGTTGGCTCGGCAATTGCGAAATCGACGTGGCCATCGAGAACGAGAATTTCGTGCGGCAACTCGCGGACCAATACGAACAAGATCTCGAACACGCCACCGAGATCGTGTTGTCGCGGCGTCGCGCGCGACCCGCGACGCCGCCGCCGCACCACGGCCTGCGCGGTCACGGCAGCGCCGGGCGCAGCGCGGTCGGCGCGATGCGCATGGCCACCACCCTGGGCGCGGCGCTGGGCAACCGGCGCGTGTTGAGCGATACCGAATCCCGCCCATTGGTCGGCGGCGCGCTGGTGCTGCTCGGGATCGCCGCCGTGGCCGCACTTTGGCCATGGGCGCTGGCGTGGCCTCTGGGGGCGCTGGCGGCATGGGTCGGCATCAGCCTCGCCGCGCGCTGGCTGCGCATGCGCACCCGCCGAAAGCATGTTTCGCCCGCCACGGCCGTTCCCGATGCCGCCTCCAAGGCCCGAGCCGACCATGACCATTGAGGTTTCCGCGCCCGATCCGCGCCGCGTGCTGACGCCATCCGCGCTCAACCGGCTGGTGCGCGAACTGATCGAAGGCGCACTGCCGATGATCTGGATCGAAGGCGAGGTATGCAATTTCATGCGCGCCGGATCCGGGCATTGGTATTTCTCGCTCAAGGACGTCGGCGCCGAAGTGCGCTGCGCGATGTTCGCGCGCGAGAACGCGCGGCTGCGATTCCGGCCCGGCAACGGCACCCGGGTGCTGGCGCGCGCGCGGGTCAGCCTGTACGAAGCACGCGGCAGTTTCCAGTTGATCGTCGAGCAGATGGAGGACGCCGGCGAAGGCGCGCTGCGCCGCGCGTTCGAACAGCTCAAGGCGAAACTGCAGACGGAAGGTTTGTTCGACGAATCACGCAAGCGTGCGCTGCCTGCGTTTCCGCGTCGGATCGGCGTGATTACCTCGGCCAGCGGTGCGGCGATCCGCGACGTGCTGTCGGTGGCGCACAGGCGCTTCGCACTGACTGAAATCGAAGTGCTGCCGGTGCTGGTCCAAGGCATGGAAGCGCCCGGGCAGATCGCGACGATGCTGCGCAAGGCGGCGAACGCCGCCCGCTACGACGTGCTGCTGGTCACCCGCGGTGGTGGTTCGCTGGAAGACCTCGCGGCGTTCAACGACGAAGCGGTTGCGCGGGCGATTGCCGACAGCCCGATCCCGGTGGTGTCGGCGGTTGGGCACGAGGTCGATTTCTCGATCAGCGATTTCGTCGCCGACCTGCGCGCGCCGACCCCCTCCGCCGCGGCGGAATTGATCCTGCCCGACGGCGATGCGCTGGTGCGGATGCTGGCGCACCTCGACAGTCGTCTGCGCACGGGTCGGCGGCGGCGCGCACAGGACCTGATGCAGCGGGTCGACCATCTTGCGGCGCGGCTGCACACGCAGCGGCCGCAGCAGCGTCTCGCAATGGGCCGCGAGCGGATGACCGGATTGCACGAGCGCCTGCTGCGCGCGCAGGCCCTCGCGCGCGAACGCGCGGCGATCCGCCTCGGCCATGCCCGGATGCGATTGCTGTCCCGACATCCGCAAGCGCGCCTGCAGCAACTGACGCAGCGCAACGCGGACCTGCAACGGCGGCTCCTTGCCGCGTGGAAACATTGCGGCGAGCGCCGTCGGCAGCGGCTGGCGGAACTTGCACGCGCCCTGCACGCGGTCAGCCCCCTCGATGTATTGAAGCGCGGCTATGCAATCCTGTTCGATGAATCCGGCAACGTGCTGCGCTCGGTGCAAAACGTGGCGTCCGGTGCACGCGTGCGTGCACGGCTTGCCGATGGCGAACTACCGCTGCACGTGGACGATCACGACTGATCGCATCCGCCGACATACACGGTTTCGATACGGTGCGTTCTCGACAATCTGCAGCCGGAATCACCTTTTCAGGACACATCACGATGGCGAAGACGCCAAAACTTGAATCACGCTATCCCTATTACCTCGCCAACAAACCAGTGCACGCCAACACCGACTTGCCGGTGCTGGACAAATATTCCGGCAAGGTCGCGACGCGCGTCGCCATGGCGGACGCAAACGCGATCGAGCAGGCAATCGCCGCCGCCGCGAAAGCCGCCGCGCCCATGGCCGCGATGAAGCCGTACCAGCGCCGCGCGGTGCTCGAACACTGCGTGGAGAGCATGCGCAGGCGCAAGGACGATCTCGCCTACGCGCTGTGCGTGGAAGCCGGCAAGCCGATCAAGGATTCGCAAGGTGAAGCCGAACGCCTGATCGACACTTTCCGCATCGCCGCCGACGAATCCACCCGCATCGATGGCGAAATCGTCAACCTTGAAATCTCCGAGCGCACAAAGGGCTATCGCGGCTTCGTCAAGCGCGTGTCGCTGGGGCCTTGTTCGTTCATCACACCCTTCAATTTCCCGCTGAATCTCGTCGCGCACAAGGTCGCACCGGCAATCGCAGCAGGTTGTCCGTTCGTTTTGAAGCCGTCCGAACGCACGCCGATCGGCGCACTGATCATCGGCGAGGTGCTGACCGAAACCGGACTGCCCGAGGGCGCGTTCTCGATCCTGCCCTGCCGGGTGGAAGACGCCGATCCCTTCATCGAGGACGAGCGCCTGAAGCTGCTTTCGTTCACGGGTGGCCAGATCGGCTGGGAACTGAAGGCCCGCGCCGGCAAGAAGAAGGTGGTGCTGGAACTCGGCGGCAACGCCGCGTGTATCGTCGATGCCGACCAGAAGCCGCGTCTCGATTTCGTGATCTCGCGGTTGGTCTCGGGCAGCTTCTACCAATCCGGACAAAGCTGCATCGGCGTGCAGCGCATCCTCGTGCACACATCGCTGTACGACGAGGTGAAAAAACGCTTCGTCACGGCAACAAAAAAACTGAAGGCCGGCGATCCGAAGGACCCCGAAACCTTCCTCGGCCCGATGATCGACGAAGCCGCCGCGCGGCGACTGGAAGGCTGGATCGCGGAAGCGGAGAAGGTCGGCGCGAAAGTCCTGTGCGGCGGCAAGCGCAACGGCAGCATGCTGGACGCGACCGTGCTCGAAAACGTGCCGCACGCGGCAAAGCTCAATTGCATGGAGGCATTCGGTCCGGTCGCGCTGCTCGAACCATTCGACGATTTCGACGCGGCACTCGCCGCCGTCAACGAATCCGACTACGGCCTGCAGGCTGGCGTGTTCACCGACAACCTCATGCACGCGATGCGCGCGTGGGACGCGTTGGTCGAAGGCGGCGTGGTAGTCGGCGACATCCCGAGTTTCCGCGTGGACAACATGCCGTATGGCGGCGTGAAGCTATCCGGTTTCGGGCGCGAAGGCATCCGCTACGCGATCGAGGACATGACCGAGCGCCGGTTGCTGGTGATTCGCGATCCGTGAACGTTGCCGCGCGCCGCAGTCGCCTCAGCCGACGCTGCGCCGGCGCTGGCCTGTACGGGGACTGCCCGGCTGGCGCGGACCACCCGCCATTTGCCGTGCATACACATGCTCATCCAGCAACGCTTCGAATGCCTCGCGCGGCATGGGCCGCGCGATCAGGTAGCCCTGGAACGCGTCGCAGCCTTGCGCCATCAGGAAATTCCGCTGGGCCTCGGTTTCCACGCCTTCCGCGATTACGTCCAGACCGAGCCCCCGACCCATCCCGATGATGGTTTGCGCGACCATTGCGTCGTTGCGATCCTCCGTCAGCCGGTCCACGAACGAACGGTCGATCTTCAATTGATCCAGCGGCAGGCGCGTCAGATAGGCAAGCGATGAATACCCGGTGCCGAAATCGTCCAGCGAAACCTTGACGCCGATCGCGCGCAATTCGGCCAGCTTCGCCGCGGTTTCGTGGAAGTCTTCCAGCACCGCCGTTTCGGTGATCTCCAGCTTGAGCCTCGACGCGACCGCGCCCGTGGTCGACAAGGCGCTACGCACGCTGTCCACGAATCCGACCTGCGCAAACTGCCGCGCGCTCACGTTCACCGCAAGCGACAGGTCGCACAGCGAGGTTTGCGCGGACCACGCGACGAGATAGGCGCAGGCGCGCCGCAGCACCCAGTCGCCCAGCGGGAAAATCAACCCGTTGTCTTCGGCAATGGGAATGAAGACGTCCGGCGGCACGCGCTCACCCGAAGGGCGCATCCAGCGCAGCAGGGCCTCGGCGCCGATCACTTGCCCTGCGCGATCCACCTGCGCCTGCAAGTGCAGATCGAAAGTTTCGTCGATGATCGCGCGGCGCAGGTCCTGCACCAACTCTTCGTGGTGCACCAGCTCGGCGTGCATCGCAGGCTCGAACCGGCACACCTGATCGCGACCGGCAGCCTTGGCGCGGTACATCGCCAACTCGGCTTCCTTGAGTACGGATTCCGGCGTGCCATGACCCGGAACCAGTTCGGTCCAGCCGATGCTGATGCTGATCGTGACCGGCGTGTCGCCCCCCAACTGGAACGGTTCCCGCAGCGCCTGACGCAGGCGTTCGGCCCAGACCCAGGCCTGCTTCGGGGTCGCGCTCGGCTGGTCGGCGCCGCAATCCGCCAGCAGCGCGAAAGTACCGCCGCTGAAACGGCTCAACATGAAACGGTCGTCCTGCAAGTGACGGAGCCGTTGCGCGATCAGCGCCAGCAGCGCGTCGCCGGCGGCATGGCCGCGCAGGTCGTTCACCCGCTTGAAATGATCGAGGTCGAACATCAGCAGCGCACCGCCACGCGAGTCACCGTCTTCCAGCAGATGCTGCAGGCGTCCGTGCAGGAAGTGCCGGTTGGGCAGGTCCGTCAGAGAATCGAAGAACGTCATGTGATCGACGCTGGCGTGCGCTTCGCGCTCACTGGTCAAATCGATCATCGAGCAGATGTAGTGCGTCGCATTGCCTGCGGCATCGGCGACCGCCGACACCACCGCGCGGACCACCTTGGGTTGGCCCTGCCTGACCTGGATCCATTGCTCGCCCTGCCAGATTCCGTCGCGCCGGACCTGTTCCCACATGTGCTGGTGGAAAGTCTCGTCGTGGTGTCGAGAGCGCAGCAGCGAGAACGGCTGCCCGATCGCCTGATCGGGCTCGTAGCCGGTCAGCGACGCGAAGGTGCCATTGACGCGCTGGATCACCCGGTCGGGGTCCATCACCACCAGCGAAGCCTGGGATTGGAACGCGACCGCCGCCAACCGCAACTCGCTTTCGGTGCGCTTGCGGTCGCTGATGTCCTGCGCGTACACGATGACGTATTGTGCCTCACCATCGGCGTCGTGCGTGATCGAGATATCCAGCAGCACGGGGAAACGCCGGCCGTCGCGCGTGACCTGCTCGGTTTCGGTCATCGCGTGGTCGAGCTTGTTGATGTCGTGTCGCACCCGCTGCCGTTCTTCCAGCAAATCTTCCGGATACAACGCATCGACCGGCATGCCCACCATTTCCTCGGGCGTATAGCCACGTTCCCGGGCGAAAGCGGGATTGGCCGCGGTGATGCATTTGCTGCGCGCGTCGAACATGGCGACGGCGAAGGTCGCATGCTGGAATGCGTGCGCCCACAGCCGCAGCCGCTCTTCCGTCTGCAGGCGTTCGCTGATGTCGCGCGCCGTGTTGAGTATGCCGCGCACTTCGCCATCGCTGGCATACAGCGGCACCTTGATGACGTCCAGATCCAGCGTGTTGCCGCCAGGCAACGCCAGCGGCAGCACCGCCCGTTGGCGCTGTCGAGAGTCCAGCACGGCAAGGTTCATGGTTCGCGACTTGCTGGCGAAGGTGGTGTTCGCCGCATCCATCGCTTGTGCGGCGGTGTGCCCGATCATCTTCTCCGACGGCATCCCGAACACCTGGTTCGCGCGGTCGTTGCACTTCAGCAACACACCATGGCGATCGGTCACCCACATCGCATCGGGACTGGCATCGAACAGCGCGCGCATGTTGCCCTGCTCCGCACCCAGTTCACGCGTGCGGCGGGCGACACTGCGACGCAGCATCCACACCCAAAGCGTCATCAGCGCGATCAGCGCCACGATCACGCCCGCGCCGATCTTGGCAGCCTTCAGGTACGGAACCAGAGCCACCGGATGCTCCAGCCAGCGCGCGTGCAGCTTTGCGCGTTCCGCAGGGGTGATCCGCGCCATGCCACGTTCCACCGCCTGCAGTACCGGCGCATTGCCCTTGCGTACCGCACGATGGAGCTGACCGGTGTAAAGCAGGAACGCTTTGTAGAAGCGATCGAGCGCGGCGTCGCGGTACAGAAAATAGTTCGCCGGTCCCTCGTCCATGCAGAACATGCGCAGGTTCCCGCGCACCGCATCCTCCACGATCTGCTGATACCGGGAATATTCGTGCAGATCCGTGAAACCCTGCGCTGCCAGCTTTTCCGCGCAGGCATCACCCTTCTGGACGCCAATCGGGAAGCCCCGCAGTGAGTCGAGGTCGTGGATGCCGCGGATGCGGCGGTCGACGAAGATGCCGATGGGCAGCGTGGCGTAGGATGCGGAAAAATCGTAAAGCGACTCGCGCGAGGGCGTGCGGTAGATCAGGTCGATCACGTCGACCTTGCCGGATTGCACGGCACGCTGCGCCGAAGCCCAATCCATCGGCATCAAATCCACCTTGATGCCGGTGTGCTCCTCGAACAGCCGCCACATGTCCACTTCGTAGCCCTGCAATTGGCCCGCGGCATCGGTGAACATGTAGGGCGGGTAATTGCTGTCGCCCGCCACCCGAATTCGTGCAGGCGGCGCAGCATCGGGCGCGCCGGTCGGCACGACAGCCGACGCAAGCAACACCGCAACAAGTCCTCGAACCATCCAGCCCATGTAACCGGAACTCCATGTGCCCGTGCCAACCCCGTTGCGCGCAAACGCGCCCCGACCCGACGGGCATCTGCATTCCTGCACAAGCAATGCCAACCCGCCGCTTTTCCGCGCAGGACCAGTCCGCCTGAATTGCCGGCCCGCCTGCACTGCTGTATCGGCCGATTCCGGGAATCATTGATGGTTGGCGAGTCCGGTCGCGAGACCCAGCGCCGACGGCTCTCACGGCGTTGGTGCAACCGTTTGATTGAAAGACTCATTTTTTCGTTCGCAGCGACTGGCGACGCTCCGCGCCAGCCGGGACTGGCGCGCGCCTGCTTTGAACCCGCCCACCCCACCCCCACTTCAAGGCCATGATCCGAGCCAGCGAATCCGAATTTCCGCGCCCTACCCGCCAGCTCGCAGCGCTGGGCGCGCTGTGGCCATATATGCGCCGGCACCGCGCGCTTGCCGCGGGCTGGCTGTTTTTCCTGGCGCTGTCCTCGGGCGCGACGCTGGCGCTGCCGGTGGCGGTGCGACACATGATCGATCGGGGTTTCGCCAGCCACGACGCCGCGCTGGTCAACGGCACCTTCCTGCTGCTGTTCCTGCTGGCGCTGGTGCTGGCGACCGCCACCGCGGCGCGCTATTTCTGCATCAGCCTGTTGGGCGAGCGCGCCATCGCGGCGCTGCGCGAGATTCTGTATTCGCACCTGATCCGGCTGGACGTCGCGTTTTACGAAAGGACGCGCGTCGGCGAACTGATCTCGCGCCTCGGCACCGATACGGAAGTAGTGCAGACATTGATCGGTTCCAGCATCTCGATCGCGCTGCGCAGCGTGGTAATGGTGATCGGCGCGGCCGCGCTGATGGTCTGGACCAGCCCGCGATTGGCCGGCTTGACCGCGCTGGTGATCCCCGCGGTGATCCTGCCAATCGCACTGTACGGGCGGAAGCTGACCAAACTCTCGCGCACCAACCAGGATCGCATCGCCGACACCAGCGCGATCGCCAATGAAACCCTGAACGCGGTGCACGCGGTGAAGGCGTACGCGCGCGAGGGCATCGAAGGCACGCGCTATGCCGACGCCGTCCGGCGTGCGCTGCGGGCGGCGCAGAAGCGCATCGCCGCGCGTGCGGTCCTGACCGGCGGCGTGATCGTGCTGATCTTCGGCGCCATCACGCTGGTGCTGTGGGCCGGTGCGCGGGACGTGCTGGCCGGGTCCATGGATGCGGGCTTGCTGAGCCAGTTCGTGTTGTACGCCGTGATGGCGGCGGGTTCGGTCGGCGCGCTGGGTGGCGTGTGGGGCGACGTGTTGCGGGCGGCGGGGTCGATGGGCCGGATCAGTGAGTTGCTGGACGAGCGCGCGTCGATCGCCGATCCTGTGCAACCGACGCCGCCGCCGCAACCCTCGCGCGGCGCGATCGCTTTCGAACACGTGGAATTCCGGTACCCGTCGCGGCCCGACACCCCCGCGTTGCACGACTTCACCTTGCGCATCCACCCGGGCGAAACCGTGGCGCTGGTCGGGCCGTCCGGCGCGGGCAAGAGCACCGTCTTCAACCTGCTGCTGCGCTTCCACGACCCGCAACGCGGACGCATCACCCTGGATGGCGTGGATCTGCGGGCATTGGAACTCGATGCATTACGCGGCGCGTTGGCGCTGGTGCCACAGGAAACGGTGATCTTCGGCGCCAGCGCCGCCGACAATATCCGCTTCGGACGGGCCGATGCGACCGACGATGCGGTGCAGGCAGCGGCCCGCGACGCGGAAGCATTCGGTTTCCTGAGCGAACAGCCCGAAGGTTTCGACACCCAGCTCGGTGAGCGCGGCGTACGGCTTTCGGGGGGCCAGCGCCAACGCATCGCGATCGCCCGGGCGATCCTGAAGGACGCGCCGGTGCTGCTGCTGGACGAGGCGACTTCAAGTCTGGATGCGCAATCGGAGGCCGCGATCCAGGCCGCGCTGGAACGCGCCGGTCGCGGTCGCACCACGCTGGTGATCGCGCACCGGCTCGCCACCGTGCAGCGCGCCGATCGCATCGTGGTAATGGACCAAGGCCGGATCGTGGCTGACGGCAGCCACGACGCATTGTTGCGCGAGGGCGGGCTTTACGCGGAGTTGGCACGGCTGCAGTTCGCGGCGTAGCTGTGCGATCAGTCCTGATCGCTGCTGCGTCACTTCAGCGCATCACGCCGCGGGCGCAGCCGATACGGCCTCGCCTTCGGCGGTCACGTCCGAAGCCTGCATACCCTTGGGGCCTTGCACGACTTCAAACTTCACGCGCTGGCCTTCCTTCAGGCTGCGAAACCCCTGCGCGCGGATGGCCGAAAAATGCACGAATACGTCCGCGCCGCCGCCGTCGGGCGTGATGAAACCAAAGCCCTTGGCATCGTTGAACCACTTCACCGTACCCACTGACATTTGGAAAACCCCTCTTCGCAACGATCCATATCGCGGCACGCAACCGCCGCGGGAATGAGTATCAGGCGGACCCTTGCCGTGCGCAAGCCTGTTTTGTGACGTGCGTCGCTCAATGCGCCAGCAGCGCCCGCACGATGGCGGGCACGTGTCCCGTGGCCGCAGCGAGGTGCGCGTGGATTTCCGCGAGGCTGATCGGCGCGTCGGGATCGGGTCCGCAACCAGCGGCCCAATTGGCGACCACGGCGATGCAGGCGTACTCCATGCCGCGCTCGCGCGCCAGCACCGCTTCGGGCATCCCGGTCATGCCCACCAGATCGCAGCCGTCGCGGTGCATGCGCGCGATTTCGGCGCGGGTTTCGAGACGCGGTCCCTGGGTGACGCCGTAGCACCCGCCATCGACCACCCCGACATCGGCCCGGCGCGCCGCGTCCAGCAGCGCGTGCCGCAGCGATTCGGTGTAGGGTTCGCCGAACTCGACGTGCAGCACCGCCTCGCCCTCCGCATCGCAGAAACTCGAAACGCGGTGCGTGTAGTCAATCAACTGATCCGGAATCGCCAGCACCCGTGGCCCCATGTCGTCGCGGATGCCGCCCACGGCGTTCACGCCGACCACCCGTCGCACGCCGAGTTCGTGCAGCGCGTCGATGTTGGCGCGATAGTTGACGTGGTGCGGCGCGAAAGTGTGCAGTTCCCCATGTCGCGCGAGAAACGCCACGCGCTTGCCATTCACCTCGCCGATCACGATCGCGGACGAAGGCACGCCCCAGCGCGTGGAGGCGTCGATCCGCTCGGGATGTTCCAGCCCCGGGAACGCGTAGACGCCGGTGCCGCCGATCACGGCAAGGTCGATCGCGGCAGCGGTCATCCCTCATCCTCCAGCACCGCATAGATGGCCGGCAGGTTGCGGCCCTGCCCGTAATAGTCGAGTCCGAAACCGAACACGTAGCGATCCGGCACTTCCATGCCCACGAAGTCCGCGGCGAGGCCCGGCACGCGACGGTCGTGGCGCTTCTCGCACAGGACCGCGACCAGCACGCGCTTGGCGCCCTCGGCAAGGCAATGTTCGCGCAGCGCTTCCAGCGTATAGCCCTCGTCCAGGATATCGTCGACGAGGATCACGGTGCGCCCGGCGAGCCTCGCCCGCGGATGGTGCAGCCAGCGCACTTCCCGGCCGACCGTTGCATCGCCGTAGCGGGTCGCGTGCACGTAATCGAATTCGAGGTCGCAGCCAATCGCCAAAGCCAGCGGCGCGGCGAAAAACAACCCGCCGTTCATCACGGTGAGGAACACCGCGCGTTCGCCCTGCAGCGCCTCGCGGATGTCCGCGCCGGTGCGCGCGATCGCCGTTTCGATCGCGACGCGATCATGGATGCATTCGGCGTGCGGCAGCACCGCCGCGAGCGGATGTTCCGACGTGCTCATGTCCGGGGCACTTCCGGCGCGGACAAGCTGGCCAGCGCCTCGACGTAGTGCGCGTGCTGCGGATCATCCAGCAGTGCCTCCCAACCCGCTGCCACCGTGCCGTACAGGATTGCGATCTTTTCCCTCGCGCACGGTTTGCGGCCGCGCACGACTTCGATCGCCGCATCCACCATCGTGGGGTGACACACCAGCACCAGGTCGCAGCCGGCGTCGAGGTGCGCGATGACGCGCTCGCCGATGCCGCCAGCGGATTCCGCCGCGGCCATGCCGACGTCGTCGCTGAATACCACGCCGCCGAATCCCAAGTCGCCACGCAGCATATCGATCCAGGTTTTCGAATAACCGGCGGCGCACGCGTCGATCGCGGGATAGGTGACGTGCGCGACCATCACGGCTTCGGCACCACTGGCAAAGCCTTCCACGAACGGAACCAGGTCGGCGGCGCGGATCGCATCCAGCGACCGCGGATCAATCGCGGCCTGCAAATGCGTGTCCTCCGGAATGGAACCGTGTCCCGGATAATGCTTGAGCGTGGCGACCATGCCGGCAAGGCGCATCCCGCGTACGTAGGCCGAGGCAAGCTCCGCGACGACGTGCGGATTGGCATCGAAAGCACGCTCGGCGATCACCCGGTTGCCGCGGGCAAGATCGACCACCGGTGCGAAAGACAGATCGATGCCGCTGGCGCGCACCTCGCTGGCCATCACGATCGCGTGCATTTCCGCCATCGCGATACCGGCGTCGCGGTCGCGGTGATACAGCTCGCCGATCCGTGCCAGCGGCGGCAAGCGCGTGAACCCTTCGCGGAAACGCTGCACCGGCCCGCCTTCGTGGTCCACGCAAATCACGAATTCGTCGCCGCGCAGGTCGCGGATTGCTTCGACCAGCGCGTTCAACTGCGCGCGATCGGCGTAGTTGCGGGTGAACAGGATCGCGCCGCTGACTTCGGGCGCCAGCAAGCGGGGCTTTTCGTGTTCGGCGATCTGCTTGCCTTCGATTCCGATGATCAACATGCGAGCGTTGAAGTGACCCGGTCGAACGGCCGGAGCCGCCGATGATAAAGCAGTTGGCCGAAACGCGACCGCGTCAGCCTCGCTCGAACAGCGCGATCGACTCCACGTGTGCCGTGTGCGGAAACATGTCCATCACGCCCGCGGCTTCCAGCCGGAACCCGTGCTCGCGCACCAGCGTGCCGGCATCGCGTGCGAGCGAAGCGGGATGGCAAGAGACGTAGACTACCCGCCGTACCGTCTTTCCGGGCAATTGCTTCAACAGTTCGTCGGCGCCGCTGCGGGGCGGGTCGAGCAGCATGAGGTCCCATTCGGCACGCGCCCATGCGCTACCGCGCACGTCGCCGGCAAGATCGCCGACGTGGAACTCGGCGTTGCCGATACCGTTCGCCCCCGCATTGGCGCGCGCGCGCGCCACCAGACCGGCTTCGCCTTCCACGCCGCACACGTGGCCTGCGCGTCGTGCTACGGCCAAGCTGAAGTTGCCGAGCCCGCAGAACAGGTCGAGCACGCGGTCTTCAGGATCCGGCTGCAAAAGTCCCAGCGCGTGCGCGATCATTTTCTGGTTGATCCGCGCATTCACCTGCACGAAATCCAGCGGCGTGAATGCGAGCTTCAGGTCGAAGTCGGGCAGCGCGTAATAGAGGTCCACCGGAGGCCCGTCCATCGGATGCACGCTGTCGGTGCCGCCGGGTTGCAACAGGATCGCGAAGCCGTGCGCGCGCCCGAATGCGGCGAGTTTCTCGCGATCGCCCTCAGGCAAGGGCGCGAGATGTCGGAACACCAGCGCCCGCACGCCATCGCCCGCGGAAAATTCGATCTGCGGAATCGACGCGGCGCCTTCCATGCCGTTCAACAATGCACCCAGCGCGTCGAGATGCTCGCCCAGCGCGGGATCGAGTACATCGCAGTGCGCGAGATCCGCCACGAAACGCGGATCGCGCTCACGGAAGCCCACCAGCGTCTTGCCTTTCTTCGGAACGTGCTTCACCGAAAGCCGTGCGCGCCGGCGGTAACCCCACGCCTCCGACGTCAGGGGCTCCAGCCAGCGCGCGGGTTCGACGTGTCCGATGCGCGCGAAGTTCTGCGCCAACACGTTCTGCTTGGCCGCAATCTGCGCGGCCGGCGCCAGGTGCTGCAGCACGCAGCCGCCGCACACGCCGAAATGCGGACAGCGCGGCTCGACCCGATCGGATGATGCGACGAGAATTTCTTCCGCACGCGCCTCGTCGAAGTGGCGGTGTTTGCGAATGAGCTTCGCGCGCACCCGCTCACCCGGCAACGCATCGGCCACGAACACGGTCTTGCCCTCCACGCGCGCGACACCGCGCCCGTCGTGGGAAAGGTCATCGATCGTGGTTTCGAAGCTTGCATCGCGCGGCGTTTTCATCCGCGCATCTTGCCAGACGTGTCAAGCGGAACCGATCACGACCCGATGAGGTCGTGATCGGGGACGACGTCACGTCATTTCTTTTGCCAGTTGCCCGAAGCGTCCTGGTAGTACCAGTCCGCATGGGCGCGGCTGATCCATTGCTTGGCAAACGATTCGCGCATCCGCTGCGTCCATTCCGGATGCCCGTTGGCCACCGCGATCTGCTTGTACAACTCGGCACGATCGGCGTTCTCGGCGGCCACCGCCTGTGTGGCCTGCCCGCGCTGCGCCAGCGGAATCTTCGACGCATCGCGGATCGCGACGTCGCCGTTGTGGGTGAAGCCGATCGCCCCCGACGTCAGCAGACTCCGCAGGACCGACTGGAACCGATCGCGCATGCGCGCCTCGATCGCCTGGATCGCCGGGGTGCGGATGTCGAGGTTGGGTTGCGACTCGGCCGCATACGCCGCCGGGATCACCGCGTCGAGTATGCGCATCGAGAGCGGTTCGGGCTGCGACGACGGCGCGCTGGCGGGTGGCGGCTGCGCGCTCGAAGACGGCGCCGGCGACGGCCCGGACGCGTCGGGCCCGATGATGTTGCCGATGACCTTGTCGGCCGCCTGTTGCGCGGCGGCTGCCGGAAAATACACATTGATGGTGACGCAGCCGGCCAGCAAGGCCAGCGAAAAGGCGAGCAGAAAAACCGACTTGCGCATCGCTTGTCTCCGTTGTTTGTGCAGCGGGCATCGATTCACCGACACTCGCCGTGGTTTTCGAGTTTACACGTTCGAACCGAATGCTTTATTTGATCACTGGACCATTGCCCTTGGTCGCCGACTCCAAGCGACTCACCAGTGTCGCCCAATCGACTTCGCGCTGGTGGCCGATCACCGTGATATGTGGCAGGCCGCTGCCTTCGACAATGGTGTAGCCGTTGTCGTCGGAGTCGGGATCGGGCGTGATGCCGCCCATCGTGCACACGCCGTTCACCAGCGTGCAACTCAGCCCGATCCGCGAGTAGCCGAAGGTCTTGAACACGCGCAGCGCAATGCTCTGCAGTCCGCCCGCGATGCCGCCGCCGCCGACTTCGGTGAGGCTCTTGATGGCGTGCTGGCTGATCTTGCCGCCGCCGTCGGCGGTCAGCTTCGCCTTGAACGAAACCGGATTCCAGTTGACCAGTTCGAGCCCATCGATTTTCCCGTCGAGGCGTCCGGTGATTTCGCCGAAGTCGAACACGCCGGTCAGCTGCGCCAGGTCCAGTTGCTGCATGTCGATGTCAGCGGCGAGCCGCGGCATGCTGCCCAGCGGATGCAGCATGCCGAGATTGGTCACGCTTACCGAGCCGCCGAAAACGTCCAGCGACAAGCCGCCTCCGAACACCAGTTCGTCGCCGCGGTAGCTCAAGTCGGGCACCGCGCCGCCAAGCTTGCCGCCGAACGCTGGCCAGCCGAAGGCCTTGCACAACTGGGGCAAGTCGACGTCGGTGACGGCGAATGCCGCCGACAACTGCCTGGCTTTCCCGGCATCGGGCCGCCACACGAAACGGTTGAGCTGGAACGAACCGCCAAGCAACGTGGTCGTCACCGGCGCGCGCAGCGTCAGCGCCCCCGACGAATCCTCGAGTTCGAGTCTGGCTGGCCCGAACGCGATGCGGTACATCGCCAGCGCGTTCCAGCTCAACGTGGTCGCGGGACGCGAAACTTTCGCCCGCCAGTCGACCTTGCCATCCAGGCCGGAGATCGCGAGGCTGCCGCCGTGGCTGTCCATTGACACGTTCTCGGCGGTCAAGTCGAATGCCTTCAATTCGCCGTCGTCGAGACGGAGCGAGCCGGCGACGGCGCCCGATGTCTCCAGTTGCGCAAATCCGGTGAGGTTTTGCACGAAGGTAGTGCCGTAGCGCGTGTAGGCGGCCGGAAAGGTCGCCGCGAAACGGGTGAGGTCGATTTTCGCGATGGCGCCCTTGCGATCGAAACCCAGGCTCCCAGAAACGCGCAGTGCATCGCGATCATCGAAGTCGAGCGAATCGATGGCGATGCCCGCAGGCCCCACCGAGGCGGACACGTGCAGGCTGGCGGGGTCCGAAGGCAGCTGCGCGTACAGCGGTCCCAGCAACATCTGCCCGCCGCGCAGAGAACCATCGAACATCGCGTTGGTGGAGACCGGGCCATTCTCGATCCGGAACGTTCCGGCGGCATCCAGCTTCTGCGCGGCGATGGTGCCGCCCTTGCTGTCGAGCGAGATGTCGGCGACATCGACGCGTCCGGTAATCCGGGTGCCGCCGGTGGCCAGATCCAGCGCCACGGTTCCGGCTGCCTCGCCGCCGTTGAGCCGTCCGTCCGGCCAGGCCGAAGCCAGCACGCCACGCAACCAGGTCAACGGCAGTGCTGCCAGCGTCATTTGGACGTGGGTCGTCTGGTCCAGCGGCAAAAGGGCGCTGATTGCGCTCTTGCCCTGTTGTACGTCCACTGCCAGCGTGCCGCCATCAGGATCGTAGACGATCACCAGGCTGGCATCGGCCAGCGCGTCGCCGGGCGCACGCCGGGTCGCCACGTGGCCGGTGAACTTCCAGGCATTGCCGCCCGCCTGCTGCGGTTCGCCGCGCAAATCGAGCGCCACGTCGCGCCACCCGAGCGCCGGCACCGACACCTTGGCCGCCTTCAACGTCAACTGCGGGCGTCCGTCGGCGCCGAGGGACGCATCCATCTGCACGTCGGCAAGGGTGACGCCGGGCAGCGTCAGCGACTCGGCCTGCATGCGCACGGCCGCCCGCGCGCATGCGCACGCGAGCAGCAGACATGCCGCCACCAGCCACTGACGCCAACTTGTCACGGGAACCCTTTTCCGCTATGACTGGCCCGATTGTGCCAGCCCACGTCCGAATGGATGCCAACGAGAGCCTGGGACCGGTCCCCGCCATGCAATTTCGGGTGCTTCTGGCCGAAGACGATCCGGTCAGCCGTGCATTTCTCGCCGAGGGCATCCGCGCCTGCGGCGCCGAAATCACCGACTGCGGCGACGGCGATGCGGCGCTGCGGGCGGCGCGCGCGCAGGTCTTCGACTTGCTGATCCTCGATCATCACCTGCCCGCCCGGAACGGCGATGCCGTGCTGGCGGCGCTGCGCGGCGCCTCCGACGCGGCCTCCCGTTCGGTGCCAGCCATCGCCACCAGCGCCGCGCGCGATGCCGAGGCGGCGCTACTGCTGCAGGCGGGCTTCGCGGAAGTACTGCCGAAGCCGATGTCGCTCGAAATCCTGCGTGATGCGCTGCGACGACGCGGCTGCGTCGCGGGTTCGCCGCTCGACGACGAGGGTGCGCTGCGCGCCTGCGGCTCGACGGACGCCATGATCCGGCTGCGACGACTGTTTTTCGAACAGGAGTTGCCGAGGGCGCAGGAAGAACTCGATGCTGCAGGCGGAGACCTGCAATTGCTGCGGCCGCTTCTGCACCGGCTGCAGGCATCGTGCGGCTTCTGCGGCGCGCGAAGGCTGGCATCGACCGCTGCAACGTTGCAGCGCGCGCTGGGAGCCGATGCCGATGCTGCATCCCTCGGCATCGCGCTGCAGGATTTCCGCCGCGCGCTCGTGGAAACCCGCGCCAGCCTGCACGCCGCCATGGAAGAAACCGACGCGTGACTTCAGCCTTGGCGCAGCGTGCCCGCGAGCACCCGCCAGGACTGCAACCCGCGCTCACCCACCTGCGCGCCAATGACGGTTCGCACCAGGCGTCGCAAGGCAGCCAGATCTTCCGCATCAGGGAATGTCCCAGCGGCCAGCGCGAGCAATGCGGAGCCGCGCACGCGGACACTGCCCGGAGGCGCGCGGCCCGCCTCTTCGACGGCACCGGTCGGCCCCTCCTCCGGCAGGTAGTCGTAGGCGCGCGCTTCGTCGATGGGTTCACCGCTGCCGGCGGCGGTTTCGAGTTGCAGCGCGTAACCGATTGCGGCCAGGAGGTCGCGTTCGAAACAACGCAATTGCCAGGCCAGTGACGGTGCACCCGCCAGGTCGTCCAGCAACTCGGCGTATCGATCGAACAGATGCGGAAGCGGGTCGTTGCGCGCGGTCAGCCGCACCAGCAATTCGTTCACGTACATCGCCGACAGCAGTGCATCGCCACGAAACGCGTGCGGCGCGCCGATTGGCTCAACTGCCGTCAGCGTCTGCAGCTCGCCGCGACCGCTCCAGTCCATGCGCAGCGCCTGCAGCGGTTCCAGCGCGGAACGCGACAAGCGCGCGCGTGCACCGCGCACACCCCGCGCCACCAGGCCCACGCGTCCGAAATCGCGCGTGAAAGCGTCCAGCAACAAGCTGGTTTCGCGCCATGCCCGGACGTGCAGCACGTAGGCCGGTTGCGCCGCGACGCGCATGGGTCATTCGTATCCGAACTGCCGCAGCGCGGCTTCGTCGTCGGACCAGCCGGCGCGTACCCGCACCCACAGCTTCAGGAACACCTTGCGATCGAGCAGCGCCTCGATGCTGCGTCGCGCCGCACTGCCGATGGCCTTGGCGCGACGTCCGCCCGCGCCGATCACGATGGCCTTCTGGCCTTCGCGTTCGACCCACACCACCGCGTGGATTTCGGCAACGCCATCGGGGCGATCCTCGAAACGCTCGACCTCGACCGAAGTCGCGTACGGCAATTCTTCACCCAATTGGCGCATCAATTGCTCACGCACCAATTCGGCGACCAAAAACCGTTCGCTGCGATCCGTGAACGTGTCCGTGTCGTAGCGCGGCTCGCCCTCCGGCAATCGCGCCAAGATCGCGCGCTCGAGGTCGGCAAGGCCTGCGCGCTTTTGCGCACTCACCATGAACACTTCATCCCATGCCCGGTCGCGCGCGAGCCCTTCCACGAACGGCAGCAATTTGGCCTTGTCCGGGACGCGATCGACCTTGTTCACCACCAGCAGGCGCGGCACGTCGCGTTCGGCGAGCGCTGCATGCACCGCGGCGTCTTCATCATCCCAGCGCTCCGCCGCCACCACCTGGACGGCAAGGTCGGCATCGGCAATCGCCGCGTGCACCGCACGGTTCAGGCTGCGGTTGATCGCGCGCTTCGCTTCACGATGCAGCCCCGGCGTATCTAGATAGAGGATCTGCCCGTCCGCGGAATTGGCGATGCCGAGAATGCGCTGGCGGGTGGTGTGCGCGCGCGGGGTCACGATGGAAAGCGGCGCATCGATCAGCGCATTCAGCAGCGTGGACTTGCCGACATTCGGTCGGCCGACGATCGCCACGCTGCCGCAGCGGAATGAATCGCTCACGAAGAACTCCGTTCCGTCAAAAACAAACGTTTGCAGGTGTCCACCGAGGCTTCGGCGCCGATCCGGAAAGCATGCGACAGGGATTTACGCGGATGCACACGGATAAAGCAAGCGGTGCCGCGCCACGCCATCCGCGTTCATCGGCTCTGATCCGGGTCGAGACAGCCCTTCTGCGAAGCCCATCATGGCACCGCGCGTACGTCGAGAACGTCCAGGGCCGCTTCGGCAGCCATCTGCTCGGCGGCTCGCCGGCTGCCGCCGCTGCCTTCGAAGCGCGCTGCATGCGGCTGATCGATCGCGCATGCCACGTCGAATATCCGCGAATGTTCGTCGCCGCGCTCGGCCAGCAGTTCGTAGCGTGGCAACGGCAGGCCCCGTCCCTGCAGCCATTCCTGCAGGCGGGTTTTCGGATCCTTTTGTGGCGGCCCGGCCTCGGCCAGCGGCTTGGCGAAGATCGCGTGCAGCCATTTCCGGCATGCGATGTAACCGCCATCGCGATAGATCGCGGCGACCAGCGCTTCGAATGCATCGGCAAGGATGGAATCGCGCCGGAACCCCCCGCTCTTGAGTTCGCCCGAACCCAGCTTCAATGCATCGCCCAGCGCCAATTCGCGGGCTCGCTCGGCGAGTGCCGGTTCGCTCACCAGTTGCGCGCGCAGCCGCGAGAGTTCGCCCTCGCTGGCACGCTCACGTGCGTCGAACAACATTTCGGCGACCACCAGGTTCACCAGCGCATCGCCCAGGAACTCCAGCCGCTCGTTGTTGGGACGGCCCGCGCTGCGGTGGGTCAGGGCAAGTTCCAGCAGGGCTTCGTCGGTGAAGTGGTAGCCGAGTTTCACGTCACTGTTGCACTTGCATCTTCAGCGGCACCGATTTTTCGAAGTGCACCAGAAAATCGATGTTGTAGATCCACGGAATCTTCTTGTCGTATTTCACCTGCAGCAACGATCCGCCGCCCGGCGCGGTGACGACGTGCACGGCTTGGGCACCCAGCGTGTCATCGTCCACGTACTGGAAACTGCCCTTGAAACCGAGGTCCGCGCGAATCTGGTCGGGCGACTTGCTGGCGGTGTCGGGCTCAGATGCAACCTGGTTCATGGCCTTGACCACGCCCATGTACTCGATGTATGGGGGGACCAGCTTCATCGCCGTGTAGCCGAAAAAGGCAAGGATGATCAGTATGATCACGAACCCGATCAGGGTAATGCCCGATTGACGTTTCATGGAGTCGCCCCCTCGCATCTCGATTGAGAATGGTTCCAGCCCGCCCGCGCGTCGCAACGGGAACACCCCAAGGTGTCCCGCGGGATGGCAAGAGCTTAATGCAACTTGCCGGAAGTGCGCATGACAGACGGATCTGCCTTGTCATTTCGTGACCTGCTTCCGCGGCGCCAGCGGCAATTCGAGATAACTCGGATGCCGCGGATCGAGATGCACGGAGAAAGTCGCGGTACGCGCGTCCCTGGCGGTTTCGTAGCCGATGCGCCCGCCGGAGTTGTAGTTTTTCTGGAGGTCCGGGATGTTCAGCGGCGCCAGCACCACGCGCAAGCGCGTGTCTTTCGGCAGCTCGCGGATGGCGAAGTAGAACCCGTCGAAGCGCCACGGCTCGATCACGTTGGGCGCGGCGAGCCGCGGTTTGTCCATGCCATGGCGAAAGCGCGCGCGCATCATGTCCTGACCCAGCACCAGCGTGCGGCCGTCCGGCAGGATCGCGTCCACTTCCGCGCCGACGTCGCCGTCGGGTGTATCCAGCGAAATGTTCGCAAGCAACTGCATCGCGCCGGCCAGAGTGATCGATTCCGGCAGCCGCTCGCTCACGTAGACCAGCCGATTCGTCTTGAACGGCTCGGCAGAGTGCACGAGGTAATCGTCGAGCTGATCCTTCAGCAGATCCTCCGCGGGCACCAGTTTCAGCGGGTCGTCCGTGAACGTATCGGGCGGCTGGTCGCCGGGTCGCGTCGCCGTCAGGAACCCTGCATGGAACACATCGTGCGCATTGCTGTCCGGAGAGGACAGGTACAGCCGCAGTGCGTGGTCGGACAAATCATCCAGCGAATCGGCATGGCGCCATTCGTCCGCACCCATCACGTAGTAATTCACGCGGTGACTCAGGATGACCGGGCGCTTGCCGCCCTTCAGGATCCAGTTGAAGAAATCGATGTGGAGTTGGTCGATGTCCAGCACCGATTTCTTGTCGAAGGTCAGGCCGCCGAGTTTCTCCTGCGGATGCCGCGTGCCGGGGTGATCCCACGGGCCCATCAGCAGATAGAAATGCTGTTTCGCGTTGGCCGAGGCGTTCGCCATGAATTCGCGGTAGTAGCGCAATGCGCCGGGCTGGTCGCCATCGAAGTAACCGGTGATCGTGAGGATGGGAATGTTGACGGATTTGTAATCGTCCGGCTTCGGGTTGTAGCGCGCCCAGTAATCGTCGTAGCCCGGATGATCCAGCCACTCGAGGAACGCGCCACGATTGGTGCCGGCGAGATCGGCAAGCTGGTGGAACGGCTGGTTGTGTTCGTAGGCGTCCACGAAGCGCGACTGCCAGTATTTCCGGTCGCCAAACAGATTGTCCTGTCCTGTCTGGCCACTGGTAAACGCAAGCCATTGCGCCGCATAACTCAGGAAAATGCCTTTGGGCTGCGGGTAATCCCAGCCGGGATAAACCGGCGCGGTCGGCACCGCCGCCGCGAGATGCGGGGGGTGCTCTGCCAGGATCTGCCACTGGTCCATGCCGCGATACGAACCCCCGCGCGTCACCACGCGTCCGTCGCACCACGCCTGCTTCGCCAGCCACGCGATCACGTCGGCGCCGTCCGGGCCATTGCCGTAGAGTGGCGTGAACTTGCCCTCGGAGGTGCCGCGTCCACGCACGTCCACGCTTACGTAGACGTAGCCGTTTTCGGCAAACTTGACGGCGCGATCCTGGGTTTCGTCGGAGATGTACGGCGTCAGTACCAGCACCACCGGCAAGGGCTTCTTCTGGTCCGCCGGACGCCAGATCGTCGCGGCCAGCTTCACGCCATCGCGCATCGGGACCATGTGGTGCAGATCGACCACCACGTTTTCACCGGCCGGTTTCGCGTTCGCCGGAGAAACGACCGCGCACACCGTCACGATCGCCAGCAGCCCGCTGGCGAGAATCCTGCGAACTTGTTGCATGATGGCCTCCCGTCGACGCCTGCATCCATTGGCGCACGCGTCGCGCGCCGCGTCCATCCCTCGAAGGTCATGGACGCAGGCGACGGAAAGCTATTGCAGGACCGTGCCGATGCGGTGCCAGTCGGCGAGGCTGAACCAGATGAAAAACGCCTTGCCAGCCAGGTTCTGCTCCGGCACGAAGCCCCAGAAGCGACTGTCGGCGCTGTTGTCGCGGTTGTCGCCCATCGCGAAGTAGTAGCCCTGCGGCACCTTCCATTCGCAGCCGCCGTCGGCCGTGAGGTCTCCGCCCGAGCCGATGCAGTTGTAGGACTCGACGTACCTGAATTGCAGCGTGGAATGCGTGACCCCGCCCAGTTCCTCCGTGTAGAGCTGCACCGGCGACACGTTGGGATTTTCTTCCATCTGGATGCTGACCTTGTCGGTGCCGTGGTATTCGCCGACCAGCGTCTGCGGCACCGGCTTGCCGTTGATGGAAACATCCTCGCCGACAACCTTGATGGTGTCGCCGGGCAAGCCGATGATGCGTTTGATGTAGTCCTCTTTGGGGTTCAACGGGTAACGGAACACGGCGATATCGCCGCGTTTGGGCTCGCCGATATCGAGAATTTTGGTATTGGTGACAGGCAGACGCAGTCCGTAGGCGAACTTGTTGACCAGCACGAAATCGCCGACCAGCAGCGTCGGCATCATCGAACCCGAGGGAATCCGGAACGGTTCCAACAGGAAGGTGCGGAACAGCAGCACCGCCAGGATCACCGGGAAGAATGAGCGCGCGTAATCGACCAGCACCGGTTCGTGCGGCTTGCGACCATCCGCCACGGCGCGCTCCCGGCGGCGACGCGCGAACGCGACGCGGTCGATCACCCATATCGCGAAGAACGCGGCGGTAATCAGCACCAGCGCCAGCGCGAAATCCGAAGTTTTGTACCAGATGTAGAGACAGATGGCGACGATCACCACCAGCACCACGGTCCCCAATGCGTCTTTCTTCACTGCGTAATCCTTGGATCGCGCACACGGCGCGGTTCTGCATCTGTCGCCATCGTCATTTCCGCTGATGCGGAAATCCAGTGACTTTGGTCATGCCGCCAGCGCCGGGGCGCCAAGCGGCACGGTGTTGGGCTT
>Ga0157369_10001522_pt1 | contig 28415 bp, 29 predicted proteins | sample C25metaG_FD_113461 | JGI IMG/M metagenome (GOLD analysis project Ga0157369, IMG submission 113461) | Corn rhizosphere microbial communities from Kellogg Biological Station, Michigan, USA - C2-5 metaG | ecosystem: Host-associated > Plants > Roots > Rhizosphere > Soil | place: USA: Michigan... | reverse complement strand
TCTACCAGGGCGCACTCGTCAAGGGCGGCAAGCGTGGCGGGCCGCCGATGGTCTGAGCCGCCCTCGGCTCAGGCGACGACGTTGCCCCGCAGCACAACGCGCATGGGCTGCTGCAGGACGTGCGGGGCGCTGCGTGGATCCTCGCCGTAGACGACGAGGTCGGCCGGATCGCCCTCGTCGAGTGATGACGGATGTCCCAGCCACTCTCGAGCCTGCCAGCTGGCTGCACCCAGGGCGTCGTCGACGCCAAGGCCCGCATCGATGAGCGCCGCGACTTCTTCCGCGATGCGCCCATGCGCCAACGACCCACCCGCGTCGGTCCCGGCATAGATCGCAACGCCCGCGTCGTACGCCGTTGCCACCATCGACCGCACTCGTCGGTGCAACGCGCGCATGTGATCGGCGTACGCCGGAAACCGCTCGGCCTGGTCTGCGATCGAAGGAAAAGTCTCGATGTTGATCAAGGTCGGAACGAGCGCGACGCCGCGCCCTGCCATCAGCAGAAGCTGGTCGTCGGACAGGCCAGTGCCGTGCTCGATGCAGTCGACGCCGGCGGCGAGCAGCCCGGGCAAGGCGGCTTCGCCGAACACATGCGTCGTCACCCGGGCGCCGTGCCGATGCGCTTCGGCAACCGCGTCGCGCAGCAGGTCGTCCGGCCAGCAAGGCCCGAGATCGCCGAGACCCCGGTCGATCCAGTCACCGACGATCTTCACCCATCCGTCGCCGCGGGCAGCCTGTTCCGCGACGGTCGCGACAAGCTCATCCGGTTGCACCTCGACGGCGAAATTGCGGATGTAGCGCTTGGCGACGGCGATGTGCTTGCCCGCGCGCACGATCCGGGGAAGGTCGACCCGGTCGTCGATCCAGCGCGTGTCGGACGGCACGCCGCAGTCGCGGGCCAGCAGCACGCCGGCGTCGCGCTCGGTCAGCGCTTGCTTTTCCTGCGTGGCCTCGTCGACGGGGCCGTTGGCGTCGACACCGATGTGGCAGTGGGCATCGACGAGCCCGGGCACGATCCAGCCTTCGGCGACGGTGTCGGCGTCCGCTACAGGCGACCAGCTGATCCGGCCGTCGACGACCCACAGATCACGGCTCTCCTCTCCGGGCAGCACGACACCGCGGATGTGCAATGCGGGCATGAAGACGATCCTGCCCTACCTGGGGTGACGGATCGGACCGGCGTTGGCACGATGGCGTCGACACCGAACGTCGTTCTAATGGAGGAGCTCATGCCGGAAGCCGTCATCGTCGCGACCGCACGCACGCCGATCGGCCGTGCGGGCAAGGGATCGCTTGCGGCGGAGCGCCCCGACGACCTGCTCGCCCACGCGATCAAGGCTGTCGTCGACTCGTCCGGCATCGAGCCGTCGAGCATCGACGACGTGATCGCCGGGTCCGTGGGGCAGGCCCAGGAAAACGTCGGCCGCAACTCTGCTCTGCTGGCCGGCCTGCCGGAGACCGTTCCCGGCACCACGGTCAACCGCTTCTGCTCGTCGTCACTGCAAGCGATCCGCATGGCCTTCCACGCCATCAAGGCGGGCGAGGGCGACACCTTTGTCGTCGGTGGCGTCGAGCACAGCAGTGGCCCGCCGAAGCCCGCCGAGGAGCAGTCGGCGGCTCCGGCACGTCGACCCGGCTATGGGCCGCACCCGAAGTTCTTCGGCCCGGATGCGCTGTGGCAGGTCTACGTGCCGATGGGCGTGACAGCCGAGAACGTCGCGGAGAAGTTCGACGTGCCGCGCAACCGCATGGACGAGTTTGCGCAGCGCTCTCAGGAGCGCGCGGTCGCCGCGCAGAAGAACGGCTTCTTCGACCGCGAGATCGCGGCGTACACGACGAAGGACGGCATCACCCTCACTGCCGACGACGGTCCCCGCGCCGACTCGACCCTCGACCGCCTCCAGTCGCTGAAGCCGGTCTTCAAGGAGAACGGCAAGGTCACTGCGGGCAACTCATGTCCACTCAACGACGGCGGCGCAGCCGTCGTCGTGATGTCGGACGAGCGGGCGAAGGCGTTGGGGCTGAAGCCACTGGCGCGCATCGTCGCGACGGCGGTGTCGGGCCTTGACCCGGCCATCATGGGCGTCGGTCCGATCGAAGCGGTGCGCAAGGTGCTCGCACAGGCGGGCATGACGATCGACGACATCGACATCGTCGAGCTCAATGAGGCCTTCGCGGCACAGGTGCTGCCGGTCTGCGACAACATCGGCGTCGATCCCTTCAGCGACAAGCTCAACCCGCACGGTGGCGCCATTGCCTTGGGCCACCCCTTCGGCATGACGGGTGCCCGCATCATGGGCACGCTCATCAACGATCTGCAGACGCTCGACAAGCGCTTCGGCATCGAGACGATGTGCGTTGGCGGCGGTCAAGGAATGGCGGCAATCATCGAGCGCCTCTGACGAAAGGCGGACAGTCATGGCTCAACCGACGTACGACGTCATCACCGTCGAGGAGCAGGGTCCGGTTGCGCTGATCACGCTCAATCGTCCGGACCGGATGAACGCGTGGACGTGGCGGATGAGCACCGAGTTGCAGCACGCCTTCGCTGCGCTCGACGACCGTGATGACATTCGCGCGATCGTCGTGACCGGTGCTGGACGTGCGTTCTGCGCGGGTGCTGATCTCGATCCGTCCGGCGCAACCTTTGACGGGTCGCGCCGGCGCAACGAGTTCGACGAGCGCTATCCCGGACCGCGGCGACACTCGGCACAGCTGCGGACGCCGGTAATCGGTGCCGTGAACGGTGCGGCTGTGGGTGCCGGCCTGACGATGGCGCTCGAGTTCGACCTTCGCGTCGTGGCGGAGGATGCCAAGTTGGGCGCGGTGTTCAACCGCCGCGGTGTCATCCCGGATGCGGACCTGTTGTGGAGTCTGCCGCGGATGATCGGTTACGCCCGGGCCATGGACCTGCTGCTCACCGGTCGGATCTTCACGGGCAAGGAAGCCGTCGAGCTCGGGTTGGCGTCACGCGCGGTGCCGAAGGACCAAGTTCTGTCGACAGCGTTGGAGATGGGACGCGACATCGCCGTCAACGTCGCGCCCGTCTCTGCGGCCATCACCAAGCAGCTCGGCCGGCGGTTCCAGATGGAGGTCGACCAGCGAGCTGCCTTGAGCCTCGAGTCGGAGCTGTTCGCGTGGTCGGGCAAGCAGCCGGACGCCAAGGAAGGCGTGGTCGCCTTCCTGGAGAAGCGCGATCCCAACTGGACCCTGTCCAAGACCGGCGACGTTCCGGAAGCGGCGCGGCCATGACTGTCGACCTTGGGCCGCGCACTGCGGCGTTTCGCGACGAGGTGCGGCAGTGGCTCGACGCCAATGCCAATGACGAGGCGCGGTCGTTACGGGAAGAGCGGCGGCCAAGCCCCGAACAAGCAGCGGCGCACAAGCGATGGGCCGATCGGCTTCTCGAGGCAAAACTCATCTGCGTTGCGTGGCCGGAGGAGTTCGGCGGGCGTGGTCTCACCGGGATCGAGCTCGCCGTGCTCAACGAGGAGTTCGCCCGCGCCGGCGTGCCACGGGTGACGCGCGGCATGGGTGAGGGACTCGTCGGGCCGTCGATCATCGCCCACGGCACCGACGAGCAGAAGGCGACCTTCCTGCCGCGGATCATCAGCGGTGACGACACCTACTGCCAAGGTTTCTCCGAGCCCAACGCCGGCTCGGACCTGGCCTCGCTGCGCACCCGGGGTGTGGTCGAGAACGACGAGGTCATCGTCAACGGGCAGAAGTTATGGACCTCCGGTTATTGGGCGGCGAACATGATGTTCTGCCTGTGCCGCACCGACCCGGATGCCCCACCGCACCGCGGCATTTCCTACGTGCTGATCCCCATACAGGTCGACGGTCGACCCAATGGGGTGGAGTTCCGGCCGATCAAGCAGATCACCGGCCAATCGCATTTCGCTGAAACGTTCCTCACCGACGCGCGTGCGCCATTGTTCAACGTCATCGGCGGGTTGGGCAACGGCTGGCGAGTTGCGATGACGACGCTCGGCAACGAGCGCGGCGGCAACGCGACGACGCAATACGTCGCGTTCGAGCGGGAGTTCTGGTCGCTTGTCGAGCTAGCCCGCGAAACCGGCCAGATCGACGACCCGCGCGTGCGCGACCAGTTGGCCTGGGCTTACACCCACGTCGAGCTGATGCGATGCCAGGGCGAGCGGCTGCTGCGCGCGCTCGCTGCCGGGAAGACACCCAGTGGGGCCATGGGCGGCTCGGTCAACAAGGTCTTCTGGTCGGAGTACCAGCGCCGGCTGGGTGAAATCGCGATGAACCTGCAGGGGGCGGCGTCGCTCCTCGTCGGTCCTGACTACAAGCTCGATCGCTGGCAGTCGACGTTCCTCACCACCCGGTCGCACACGATCTGGGGTGGCACTGCGGAAATTCAGCGCAACATCATCTCCGAACGCATCCTCGGTATGCCACGGGAGCCGGTGCGCAAATGACAACGACATCGCTGGATGCTCGCGAGGAGCTGCGCGCTTCGCTGCGCGAGTTCCTCACTGACAAGGCGCCGCTTTCCGTTGTGCGCCAACAGGTTGAGCTCACCCAGCCGCTGGATCGCAAGCTCTGGGAGACGTTGGCCGGCGACATCGGCGCCCAAGGACTCGCTATCCCCGAGACCCTCGGCGGTGCTGGAGCGGGTTGGGCCGAAGTAGCCATCGCGCTCGAAGAGACCGGACGCGCGCTGACGCCGCTGCCTTTGCTTGCGACATTGGGCCTCGCGTTTCCCGCGCTGTTGGCTGCCGATGACAGCGACGCGCAGTCCGAACTCTTGCCGCGCATCGCGTCCGGTGACCTCGTTGCCACGGTCGCGTGGGTCGGGGATGACGGGGCGTGGGACGGGAGTGGCAACACGGTGCGTGCTCACGTGGACGGAAGCGATTCGCGGCTGTCCGGCCGCGTCTCCTACGTCATCGATGGTGACACCGCTGATCTCTTGCTGGTTGTCGCGGTGGACGGCGACGGCACGTCGTTGTTCGCGGTAGCCGGCGACGCCGACGGAGTCACACGCACGCCGATGCCGACGCTCGACCTGACCCGCCGTCTGGCGACGATCGACCTCGACGGTGTGAGCGGCCGCCGCATCGGACGGCCGGGAACCGCGGACGCCATCGTGTCGTTTGCGTTGGACCACGCCCGCGTCTTGCTGGCGGCGGAGATGCTCGGCGGCGCCCAGGCATGCCTCGACATGTCGGTGAACTATGCAAACTCACGCGAGCAGTTCGGTCGTCCGATCGGATCGTTCCAGGCGGTGAAGCACAAGTGTGCCGAGACGCTGGTGCAGGTCGAGGCGGCACGCGGAGGGGTGGAGGCTGCCGCCCTGGCGCTGGACGAAGAACCCGATCGGGTGAAGATCCTTGCGCCGATGGTGAAGGCCTACGCCGGCGAGGCGTTCTTCCGCGCCGCGGGAGAGAACATCCAGATCCACGGCGGCATCGGATTCACCTGGGAACACGACGCCCACCTCTACTTCAAGCGGGCGAAGTCGTCCGACCTGCTGCTCGGCGACGCGGCTCATCACCGGGCCGCGCTCGCCGACCGCCTCGCCTTGTGAGTAGCCTGCCGCCGTGCGTATCGGAGTAGGCGTCGACACCAGCTCTATCGCTTCGACCATCGAGGGGGTGCGACGAGCAGCGGACGCCGGCTTCGCCAGCGTGTGGTTTTCCAACATCTTCGGACTCGACGCGATCGGCACCGCCGCGGTCGCCGGCAGCCAGGTGCCGGGGATCACGCTCGGCACAGCGGTCGTGCCGACGTTTCCGCGGCATCCGTTCTCCATGGCTCAGCAGGCTGCGACCGCCGCTGACGCGACCGGTGGCCGGTTCATCCTGGGGATCGGGTTGTCGCATCAGGTCGTCATCGAGTCGATGCTCGGGCTGTCGTTCGACAAGCCGGCTCGGCACATGGAGGAATACCTCTCGGTGCTGATGCCGTTGCTGCGCGACGGCAAGGTCGACTTCAAAGGCGAGGTCTACGCCGTGCGGGCGACGCTCGAGCGACCAGGTGGCGCGCCGCCGGTGCTCGTCGCCGCTCTCGGTCCGCGGATGCTGCGCATCACCGGCGAGCTGGCCGACGGCACGATCACCTGGATGACCGGCGAGAAGACGCTTGCCGATCACGTGACCCCGAAGATCACGGCGGCCGCGGAGGCCGCGGGACGGCCCGCACCTCATGTTGTCGCCGGTGTGCCGGTGTGCGTGACCCATGATGTGGCAGCGGCGCGGGAACAGGCAGCGAAGACATTTGCGGTTTACGGCCAGCTCCCGTCGTATCGCGCGATGTTGGACAGGGAAGGTGCTGACGGTCCGGCCGATCTCGCCATCGCAGGAGACGAGGACGCGGTGGCGTCCGCCGTGCGCAGCTACGCCGATGCGGGCGTAACCGACTTCAACGCCGTCATCTTCGGAGACGGCGAAGCGCGCCAACGCACCTACAAGGTGCTAGCGGGGCTTACCGGCTGAGCGCTGCTACCGGTTGGCCAGCCGCAGCAACAACAACCCTTCCGCGACGCACGCTGTCTGCCACATGCCGAGATGCAGGCTCTCGTCGATGCCGTGCCACCGTGACTCGGGGTCGCCGACGCCGGTCATGAGCACTGCTGCGCCGGGGTAGGCACGAACGAACTCCGCGACGAACGGGATCGATCCACCCGTTCCCATCTCGACGACGGCATTGCCGTACGCGTCGGCGAACGCGCTCCGCGCGACGTCGTACGCCGGTCCGATCGTCTCGACCGCAAACGGTTCGCCGAGTGCTCCCGGAATGACTTCGACGCGAGCGCCCCACGGTGCGTGTGTCTCGAGGTGCTTGGTGAGCAGCTTCATCGCGGCCTGCGCGTCCTGCCCGGGTGCAAGTCGCAAGCTGACAACAGCACGCGCGCGCGGCAGCAGGATGTTGATGGCCTCGTCGCTTGCGGGTGCGTCGAGGGCGAGCACGGACACGGCCGGTCGCATCCACACGCGGTCGTGGATCGTGCCGCTGCCCATGAGCTGCACACCGGACAACACGCCGGCATTGGCGCGCCACTCGTCTTCCGGCACGTCCGGCGCAGACGTGGTCGCGGTCTGCAAGCCCTCGATCGCGACGTCGCCGTTGTCGTCGTGCAACGTCGCCAGGAGGCGGCACAAGGCAGTGAGCGCATCGCCGACCGGGCCGCCGTAGACGCCGGAGTGCACGGAGCGTTCGAGCATCTGCACGTCGACAACTGCATCGACGAGCCCGCGCAGACTGGTCGTGAGCGCCGGCACGTCGACGGCCGCGTTGCCGGAGTCGGCGATGACGATGACGTCGGCGGCGAGCTTGTCCCGATGTTCGCGGAGCAGTGCCGGCAACGTCGGCGACCCGATCTCCTCCTCGCCTTCGACGAACAACACCACACCGACCGGCGGGCGCCCGCCGAACGACCGGAGTACTGCGAGGTGCATGGCCACGCCGGCCTTGTCGTCTGCGGCGCCGCGTGCATACAAGCGGCCGCTTCGCTCCGTCGGCTCGAACGGCGGTGTGGTCCAGGCCGCGAGTGGGCCTGTGGGTTGCACGTCGGCGTGCGCGTAGAGCAGCACTGTTGGCGCACCCGCCGGGGCCGGCCAGGTCGCGATCAGTGCTGGTTGGCCACCGCTGTGAACGATGTCGGCGGTCGCGGCGTCGGCTTCGCGGGCGAGCGCGGCGACCCGAGCGACGACAGCGTCGACGTCGCCGGCGTGATCCCGGGCAGCAGAGATGCTCGGGATGCGCACCAACTCCTCGAGCACGGATCGGGCATCGGCGGCGCCGGCGGCGAGAGCGGCACGCAGGTCAGTCTCGGACGGGGTCGTCATGGCTCGACAGTAGTTGGCGCCGTCAGGAGGAGCGACTTTCCTGGGAGCTGGTCACGGCGAGGGCGAACGTCCTGCCGATGACGGCATAGCCGGCGGCCGTCGGGTGCACCCCATCGCGGGTCAGAAGGCCGGGGGTCACCGGCGAACCCGGTGCCGCGTTGATCGTGAAGGCGGCGTAGAGGTCGGCGAGGATGACCGGGTAGCGCTCCGCCTTCAGCTGCAACACGAGGTGCCGCACCGCGGCGGCGTACACGCTGGTGACCGTCGTGAACGGTTGTCCGGCAATCGGCACGACCGTTGCGACCACCAGCCGGCACTTCGGGCGCAACGCGTGGATGCGAAGGATCAGCCGGGCCAGCCGAGCGGTCATGTCGTCGACGAACCGACTGCGCTGCCACGGGCTGGTGAGGTCCGCGCGCCCGGTGCGGGTGGGGAACCGGCGCGTGTCCCAGTCCTGCAGGATGTCGTTGGTGCCCAGGTGGATCAGCGCAATGTCGGGCGTGATCGCGTGCCGGCCGCGAATGCCGGTGAGCCAGCGACCGCCGTCGTCTCTTTTGCCATGTGCCGCGGTGTCGATGTCGCGCAGCACCTGATCGATGCGGAATCCGCCGTGGCCGTCGTGCGCAGTTTGGCCGTCGGTCTGCAGTGTCGGGCTGGGATTGGCGGTGGAGGTGCCGACGAGCTGGTGCGGGTAGTTGTCGTTGCTCAGGATCTCGTCGAGCTCGGTGCGGTAGCCACCGGGCACGGCACTCGGCCAGCTCGAGCCGACCGTGATCGAGTCACCGAGCGGCCAGATGCGGGTAGCGGCTTTGCTCGCGTGCCCCGTGGTGGGCACCGCTAGCGCGCACGCCAGTGCGGCGACGACTAGGAACCGTGGTCGCACGTCTTCAGCCTTCGCTCTCGGCGGCCGGGTCTCCTGCTAGTGGCGGCCGGGTAGGCAGGAGATGCCCCTCGCCCGCCGAACGCAATCTCTACGGATGCGTCCGAGAGGAGGTGCCGGTGGCCGAAGAGGGCGACCGCTCGGGAGGCAGACTGCGCTACAACCCGGCGCTAGACGGGTTGCGGGGCGTCGCAGTCGCGCTCGTGCTGCTCTACCACGCAGGCGTCTCGCCTGCCCGTGGCGGCTACCTCGGCGTCACAGTGTTTTTCACGCTGTCCGGCTTTCTCATCACAGGCTTGCTGCTCGTCGAGCGCGACACGACCGGACGCGTCTCGCTGCGACGGTTCTGGGGCCGCCGGGCCCGCCGGCTGGTGCCGGCTCTGCTGCTCTGCTTCCCGCTGGTGGCCGTTCTCGTCGCTCGCTCTCAGCAGGCCCCGGGCCACGGTCTGATGGGTGACGCTTTCGCCGGCGCGTTCTGGTTCGAGAACTGGCGGCTGGTGCTGGCGCATCAGTCCTACGCCGACTTGTTCGCGCTGCCGTCCCCGTTCCAGCACTTCTGGTCGCTCGCCGTGGAGGAGCAGTACTACCTCGTCTTCCCGGTCGTCGCGGCATTGCTGCTGGCGCGGCGAGGCCGGGTCTTGTTCGCTGCGCTGTTGGGGCAGGTCGTCGTCGTCTCGGTGGCCCTCGGCGCCTATTACGCCGCGCATTCGCCGACCATCACGCGCGCTTACTACGGCACCGACAGTCGGATCGGCGAGATCCTCATCGGCGCGTTGTTGGCAGTGGCCTTGATCCGCGGAGACGGTGCGCGAGTGGTGCCGCGATCGGCGCGCTGGGCGCTCGATGTCGGCGGGGTGGCGGGTGCCGTCACGCTGGGCGTGTTGGTGACGTCGCTGCCGTACGGCGACCCGCGGATGTTCCGCGGTGGGCTGCTGCTCGCGGCGCTCTGCACAGCGCTTGTCATAGCCGCCGTCACGCAGCCGGGGTCGCTGCTTGCGCGGCTCTTCGCGATTCCGCCGTTGGTCCGTCTCGGTGTCATCTCCTACGGCGTCTACCTCTTTCACTGGCCGTTGTTCCTCATGCTCACCACCGCGAGCACCGGTCTGCATGGGGGCGCTCTTCTCGCTGCGCGTTTCGGGGCGACGCTCGTGCTCGCTACTGCGTCGTACGTCGTCGTCGAGGCACCGGTCCGGCGCGGCACCATCCCGACCGGTCCTTCGATTGCCGCCTGGGTGACCGGCGCGGCGGCAGGGCTCACCGCCATCGCCTTGGCGGCAGGTGTGTTGCAACTGCCCAGCCTGACGACGAATCCGCCGGCGGCTGCCGCCGCGCCGGTGCAAGGCAATGGACAGCAGTCGGCAACCAAGCCGGTGACAACGCGGGGACGGGCACCTAGGGTCGCGACAGTGCCGGGTGAGACCTCGGTGGTGGCACGTTCGATGCCGGTGCCGGCCGGACCGGCAAAGCGACCGGCGCGCGGCGCCGTCATCCCACAAGAGTTCGTGGGCACCGGCCAGGACTACACGCAACCACCGCCGATGCCGAACGTCCCGCCCGGTGCGCTGAAGATCCTTGTCGTCGGCGACTCGATCGGTAACAACCTCGGTCGTGGCCTGGACTTCTGGGCGCAGGGCCGCAGCGACGTTGCCGTCTACAACCTTGCGATTCCGGCGTGCCCCGTCAGCCGTGGTGGCGATCGTCGCATCGACCCGGACACGTTGTTCCCGATCAAGCCCTGGTGTGATTGGTGGGACGACCCGAGCAGTCCCCGCTACCAAGCGATGGAGCAGTTCGCGCCCGACGTCGTGTTCGTCGAGGACGGCATCAATGCCATCTTCGAGCGCAAGCTCGACTCGTGGTCTGACTGGGAACGCCCGGGCAACCCCCAGTTCGACAACTGGATGACGTCGGAGTACCAGACGTTCGTCAACGACTTCCGCGGCTTCGGCGCGAAGGTCGTCATCGCCAACGCACCGTGCGGCGACTGGGCCAACTACTTCCCGACCATCACCGACGGCCCACAACGGGTCCAGGCGCTCGATCAACTCGTCTACCCGGCAGTCGTCGGCGACAGCACAGCCGACTTCTTTTCCGAGGTGTGTCCGAACGGGCAATACAGCGACACCGTCGACGGCGTCCCGGACGCGAGGCCGGACGGATTCCACTTCACCGACGAAGCGGCGACCGCGTTGGCGCGCGACTGGCTCGGACCGCTGCTCCTCAACGCGGGCAAGAGCGGTGTGCCTCTCCCCGGCGGAGGCTGACCGGAGAAGGTCTGCGCATTGGGGTGAGTGACGGGACTTGAACCCGCGACACCCGGGACCACAACCCGGTGCTCTACCAGCTGAGCTACACCCACCAAGGCGGCCGAAGCCGCGCGCGACAGTCTATCCGGGCTCCGGCTAGTCCTGGATGACGCTCGAGGGCGCCGGCGGCACGGTCTGGGCGGCGGCCGCACGCGCCGTGTCGGTGTCCGGCCCGGGCAACGGGACGAAGAGCGTCGCGCGGTAGTAGCGCAACTCGTTGATCGAGTCGACGATGTCGGCCAGGGCCCGGTGGCCGCCGGTCTTCGTCGGCGCATTGAAGTAGACCCTCGGATACCAGCGGCGGGCCAGTTCCTTGATGCTGGACACGTCGATCATCCGGTAGTGCAGGTGGTCGTCTAGCCGCGGCATGTGCCGGGTGATGAACGCGCGGTCCGTGGCGATCGAGTTGCCACACAGCGGCGCCTTGCGCCGCTCCGGGACGAAACGCAGGACGTAGTCGAGCACCTGCTGTTCGGCATCGGCGAGCGTCGTTTTCGCTTCGGCCAGCGCTTCGAGCAGGCCGGACTGCGTATGCATGTCACGCACGATGTCGGCCATCCCGGCCAACTTGGCGGGGTCGGTCTGGATCAGCAGGTCGAGACCGTCGTCGAGCAAGTTGAGCTCGCTGTCGGTGACGACGACGGCGATCTCGACGAGCACGTCCTGGTCGGGGTCGAGACCGGTCATCTCGCAGTCGACCCAGACCAACGGCTCCGTTGCCTGCACGGCCACAGCCTCGCACGGCGGTTGAACCAGCGACGGCCGCCGGGCCGAACATGCTAGGGAGGATGTCCTCACGAGGAGGTTGGTGTGCGAGCTGGTCGGGTCACGTTGGTGCTCGCTGTTGCTGGTCTTGTCGCTGCTGGTTGCGGCGGGAGTTCTGGGAAGGCCGCTGGCGGCGGCAATCCCGGCCCCGTTCAGCACCCGGCATCACTGGTCGGTGACGTCGGGCACAACGACGAGTTCCTCATCTCCTTGAAGGATCCGTCCGGTGCACCTATCCGCAACCTGGCCGCAGGCACGTACCAGGTGAAGGTGGATGACGAGTCCGGCATCCACAACTTCCACCTGACCGGCAGCGGGGTCAACAAGCTGACCAGCGTCTCGGGCACGGGCTCGCAGACCTGGACCGTCAACTTCTCGCCCGGCACCTACACGTTCCTCTGCGACACCCACCCGACCCAGATGAAGAGCAAGTTCACCGTGAGCTGAGTCCGCCGCAAACCAGGCAAACCCCAATCCCGATCGTCGAGTGCGACGTTGACGCCCATTTCGGGGCCCTCATTTGGGCATCTACGTCGCACTCGGCGCATGCCACTGGCCGTGGTGGACCACTTCGGCCGCTTCACGACGGCCGCGACGCAGGGAGGGGGAGCGCCGGTCCGGCGCGCGATGCCCGATCGCCAGCGCGCCGATCGGTTGGTACGCCGACGGCACGCCGAACGCCTCGCGAAACGGCGAGATGCGGTCCGGCGGGATCCCGAAAAAGCAAGCGGCGAGTTCTTCGTCGACCACGGTCAGCAGCATCAGGAGGCTGGCCATGCCCGTGTCGATGTGCCAGTACGGGGCGGGCCAGCGACTCTCGTCCCGATCCGTCCACCCCTTGTCCGGCTCCGTGTAACGGTCGAGATACGCATCCTTGTTGGCCAACGGCACGACCAGCAGCGGTGCGCGGCGCATGCCGGCAAGCCACGAGTCCGGCTCGTCCTGCTCACCGGCGGTTGCCGACCAGAAGCGGTCGCGATCGGGCGGCTCCTCGAGCACGAGGAACGCCCAGCCTTGGGAGAAGCCGGCACTAGGTGCGTGCAACGCGTTGGCGAGGATGCGATCGCGCTGCGTCGCCGACACCGGCTCGTCGGTGAAGTTGCGCACCATCCGCCGTCGGTCCACGACGTGTTGGAACTGCACGTCCCCCTGGCTGGATTCGAACCAGCGGCCGGCGGATTAGAAGTCCGCTGCTCTATCCACTGAGCTACAGGGGGCCCCACGAAACCTACGGAGCCAGCGTACGGAGATCGGGGTCAAGTGGGCGGAAAGGCTTGCCACAGGAACGATGATCGGTAGGGTCCGAGCAACGTGCTCTGAGGAGGGACGTTGCCGACGCTGCTCGACGTCGACAGTGTGACGGTGCGTTTCGGTGGTTTGGTGGCGTTGTACGACGTCTCCGCCGCCGTGAACGACGGCGAGGTGGTCGGCGTCATCGGGCCCAATGGAGCCGGCAAGACGACCCTGTTCAACGTCGTCTGCGGATTCATCCGACCGAGCTCAGGCCGGCTTTCCTTTCAAGGCAAGCCCCTGTCCCGGCACCACCCACGCCAGCTCGCCGGGCTCGGCATCGCCCGCACGTTGCAGGGCCTCGGCCTCTTCCCGCACCTGACGGTGCTCGAGAACGTCATGGTCGGCGCCAACCGGCATGGGCGGTCGAGCACGGTCGCAGCGATGCTGGCATCACCGACCGCCGACCGCGACGAGAGAGCGCTTCGCGACCGTGCGATGCAACAGCTCGAGTCGCTCGAGGTCGCCGAGTTCGCCGGCCGACTGCCCGGCCAGCTTCCCTACGGTGTCCAGAAACGGGTCGCCCTCGCCCGCGCACTCGTCGGCGAGCCGAAGCTGCTCCTGCTCGACGAGCCGGCGTCGGGGCTCTCCAGCGAGGAGATGCGCGAGCTCGGCGACCTGATCCGCAGCGTGCGCGAGCGGATGTCGGTGATCCTCGTCGAACACCACATGGACCTCGTCATGCAGGTCTGCGACCGGATCGTGGTGCTCGACTTCGGCCGCGTCATCGCCACCGGCACCCCGGCTGAGGTCCGCGACGACCCGAAAGTGCTCGAGGCCTACCTCGGTGAGCACGTCTCGAGCGAGACACACGGAGTCGCCGATGCTGTCGATTGAGGACGTCGTCACGACGTACGGCGCTGTCCGTGCGCTGGACGGCGTCTCACTCACGGCGGAAGACGGCACCATCACCGCGGTGCTCGGCGCGAACGGGGCCGGCAAGACGACGTTGCTGCGCACCATCAACGGTTTGGTCAAGCCGCAATCCGGGAGCATCAGCTACGCCGGTCACGACTTGTTGAAGACCCGGGTCGAGAACATCGTGCACTACGGCATAGCGCACGTGCCGGAAGGCCGCGGTGTCATCACCGAGCTCACGGTTGAGGAAAACTTGCGGCTCGGTGCGCTCTGGCGCGGAGAACGTAGCGTCACGGCGCAGTCGATGCGCGAGATCTACGAGATGTTCCCGCCGCTCGCGGAGCGTCGACAGCGTTCGGCCGACACGTTGTCCGGCGGGGAACGTCAGATGCTCGTCGTCGGTCGCGCGCTCATGGCGAAGCCCAAGCTGCTGCTGCTGGACGAGCCATCTCTCGGGCTTGCCCCGCGCATCACCGCGCAGATCATGGCGACGTTGCGACACCTTCGGGAGCAACAGGGCCTCACGGTGGTGCTCGTCGAGCAAAACGCCCGAAGTGCACTCTCGGTCGCGGACGAGGCCGTCGTACTGAACCTAGGCAAGGTCGTCGCCCAAGGCAAAGCGTCCGACCTTGCGGCGGACGAAAAGCTCCGACACGCCTACCTGGGGTTCTGATGTTTCGGTTCTTGAACCTGACACTCAGCGGCGTCAGCAACGGCATGATCTACGCAGCCGTCGCCCTTGCGCTGGTGCTGATCTGGCGAGGCACGAGGGTGGTCAACTTCGCGCAGGGCGCGATGCTGATGTTCACCACGTTTATTGCGTGGGACCTGTCCCAACAGCACAACGTCAACTACTGGGTGTGCCTCGCAGTCGCGATCGGAGCGGGCCTCATCATGGGCGCCGTCGCGGAACGACTGCTCGTGCGCCCGGTTGAAACCGGTCCGCCGCTCAACGCGATCATCGTCACGTTGGGCCTCTACATCTTCTTGCAGGGGCTGGCCGGCGCAATCTGGGGCAACTCGCAAGCCCACTCTTATCCGCCCGGTTACTCGATCATCGGCTACAAGGTCGGGCATCGCACCTTGCTCTTCGCGCCGAACGACCTCTACATCGTCATCGCGGTGGCAATCATCCTGGTCGCGCTCTACGTGTTGTTCAACCGCACGCCGATCGGGCTGCGCATGCGAGCATCGGCCTTCAACCCTGAAGTGTCGCGGCTGCTGGGCGTTCGGGTCGGGCGATTGTTGACAGTGGGTTGGGCGCTCGCCGCGGGGGTCGGGGCTCTGGCCGGACTTCTCGCCGCCGGCACCAACCCGGGCTACGTCGCACCGACGGGCTACTTCGATGCTCTTCTGATCTACGGCTTCACGGCGGCCGTCCTGGGCGGGCTGGACAGCTCGGTCGGCGCGGTTGTCGGCGGGTTGCTACTCGGCGTACTCCTCTCCTACGGCGACGGCTACATCGACAACAACGTCGAGGGGATGTACGCCGTGATCATCCTCATCGCGGTGCTCATGGTCAGACCTAACGGTTTGTTCTCGCGACGCGCAGTCCGGCGGGTGTGACATGACGAAGGAACAGACTCCGGCCGGCGCGCTGGTCGCTCCGCGTTCGATGGCCGTGCGCGATCGCTTTGGGTTCTTCGGGCGATCGACGCTGCTCACGCACACGTGCCTCGCGCTGGTCGGTTTCGCCATCTTCCTCGGCGTCGTCGAGATGACCAACGATCTGCACAACTCGATCTGGTTGACCCCGATCGCCTACGAGCTCTGCGCCGCGGCCGGACTGACCGTGTTGGTCGGTCTGTCGGGACAGATCTCACTGGGGCACGGCGCGTTCATGATGGTCGGTGCCTACACGACTGCGCTGCTGCTCGAGCACTGGCACACCTCGCAAGGCAACGCGCAACTCCTCCCGGTGTTGCTCGGCGCGGGTGCTGTCTCCGCCGTGATCGGCGGCGTCGTCGGCCTGGCGGCGGCACGGTTGCGTGGCCCCTACCTGGCCGGCGTAACTCTCGCTTTCGCCGTTGGGCTGCCGCAGGTCGTCAACTACACGCATCTGGCCAACACCCTCGGCGGCAACAACGGCATCGTCATCATCGCGCCCAACCCGCCGTCGGCGTTCGACCTCTACCGGTGGCAGTCGCTCATGTGCGGCATCGCCGCCGTCGTGCTGCTGTGGTTCCTCGCCAACATCGCGAGGAGCCGTCTCGGCCGGTCGATGCGCGCCGTCCGTGACGACGAGATCGCTGCGTCCCTCTGCGGCTTGTCCGTCGCTCGGGTGCAGATCCTTGCCTTCGTGGTGAGCGCCGCTTGCGCGGGCGTTGGCGGTGGCTTGTTGGCCATTGTCCGGTTGGTCGCCGGGCCCACCGCCTTTGGATTGGCGCTGTCGCTGGGCTTGCTCGCCGCCGTCGTCTTCGGTGGCTTGGGCAGCTTGGCCGGGGCGCTCTATGGCTCGATCGTGGTGGTTCTGCTGCCGTACTGGTCGCAGGACATCACCGACGCGCTCGCGATCCACTCCGGCAAGGTCACCAACAACCTGCCGCTGCTCGTCTACGGAATCGTCCTCGCCCTCGCGATGCTCGTCTTCCCGAGCGGCGTGCAGGGCGCCGTTCTGCGACTGCGACGGGTGTTGCAGAGCGCGGTGCGTAGATAACGCCAAGGACACGATCTGGCGCGGCTTGATGATCTACCGCGAGGTAATGGCTACGTTTCGCTCAAGGATCGGTCCCATGTAACGGAGGCAACATGAGGAGACCGCACTACCGACTCGTTGCCGGCGGCGCCATCCTGGCGCTCGGCCTCGCCGCCTGCGGTGGCAGCAGCAGCGGCAAGACGTCCACCGGCAACACCAAAGGCACGACCACAGGGGTGACCGCGACGACTGTCACCATTGGCAGCACGCAGCCACTTACCGGCATCGCGGCTCCCGGTTACAGCGAGATTGCTCCCGCGGCCAACGCGATGTTCCAGTACATCAACGCGCAGGGCGGCATCAACGGCCGGAAGATCATCTACAAGTACGTCGACGACGGCTACGACCCGACGAGGACCGTCACGCAGACGCAGAAGCTGCTGCTGCAGGACAAGGTGTTCGCGATCTTCAACGGCCTCGGCACGCCGACACACCTCAAGGTCGTCGACACACTCAACGCACAGAAGGTGCCCGACGTGTTCGTGGCATCCGGCTGCTTGTGCTGGGACAACGTGAGCCAGCACCCGGAGACCTTCGGCTGGCAACCGGACTACACCGTCGAAGGCAAGATCCTCGGCAACTATCTCAAGTCGAAGTACGCCGGCAAGAAGATCGGCTACTTCTACCAGGACGACGACTTCGGCCAGAACGGCATCAAGGGCCTCGACATGGAGCTCCCGGCTAGCCAGGTCGTCTCGAAGCAGCCCTACCAGCTCACCAACACCAACATCAGCTCGCAGGTGCAGAAGCTACAGGCCAAGCATGCAGACGTCGTCGTTTCCTTCTCGGTGCCGGCGTTCACTGCACTGCTGAAGCTCAACATGCTGAAGGCGGGCTACAACCCGACGCTGGTCGTCAGTGACGTCGGCTCCGACCCGTTGACGCTGTCCGGCCTGTTGGAGGCGTTCGCCAAGCAGGGGGGCGCGAAGGTCAACGGAAACCAGCTGATCCAAGGCATCGTCACCGACGGCTACCTGCCGCCGTGGGCTGACACCAGCAACAGCTGGATCCAGCTGTTCAAGAAGGTGCACGACCAGTTCGACGCAAAGGCGCCCATGGACGGCAACGTCGAGTACGGCTTCGCGGTCGCGTGGACCTTTGCCGAGGCGCTGGCCAAGGCCGGCAAGAACCTGACTCGTGAGGACTTCGTCGCCGCCATCAACCAAGGCCTCGATCCAGGCCCGGGTCTGGTGCCGTTCCGGTTCTCGTCGACTTCGCACGCGGGCTTCACGGGTGTGCAGATCGGCGTGATCCAGGGTTCCTCGATCGTCCTGCAGGGCAACCCGCAGACGACCGACGACGGCAGCGGTCCGATCAGCGAGTACACGCAACCGCAATCGCAGGCACCTGCCAGCGGTGTCCCGAGCGGTTGAGCCGCATCGACTAGAACCAACAGAGCACACGGCGGCCGCACCCGGAGGGGTGCGGCCGCCGCTGTCTGGCGTGGTGATGTGCGGCAGACTGCTGTCCACCATGTCCGACACAGACGTCACGGAGCTTGCGGTGAGAGCGGCTCCGCCCGATGTCGTCGGCCCCTACCTCACGGCTGAGCTCGGTGACGACGGTTGGCGCGACAGCGTCGTACAGCTCATCTCCGGCGGCAAGTCGAACCTCACGTTCGTCGTCACCTCGGCCGCCGGTGAAGTCGTGCTGCGGCGTCCGCCGCTGTCGACGGTGTTGCCCACGGCGCACGACATGCGGCGCGAGCACCGCGTCATGACGGCGTTGTGGGAGACACCTGTGCCGGTGCCGCGCACCCGGCTGCTCTGCACGGACGAAAGTGTGCTCGGTGCGCCGTTCTATGTGATGGATCGCGTGAGCGGCCACATCGTGCGCGAACGGATCCCGGACGGCTATGCCGACCAACGGGAGCAACGTCGCGCGATCGGCTTCGGACTCGTCGACGTGCTCGCCGCCTTGCACTGCGTGGATCCGGATGCCGTCGGGTTGACCGACTTCGGCCGGCCGGCCGGCTACTTGGAGCGACAGGTGCGGCGCTGGACCTCGCAATGGGAGGCGAGCCGTCGCCCGGATGAGCCGGAGGGCCCGGAGCTCGACCGGCTGGCCGAGCGGCTCGTCGCGCGGCTGCCACCGGCGCCGACGGGGCCGATCGTGCATGGCGACTACCGGCTCGACAACACGATGTTGGATCCCGATGAGCCAGGGCGCATCGCGGCGGTGCTCGACTGGGAGCTCTCGACCCGCGGTGACCCGTTGGCCGACCTCGGTCTGCTCTATGTCTACTGGCCGCAGTCCGACGACGGCCCGGACCGCGAGGGCACGCTCGCGGTCGAGTCGGTGACGGCGCTGCCCGGCTTCCCCACCCGTGCCGAGCTGTTCGACCGTTACGCCGAGCGCACGGGTGCCGACCTCTCCGCCTTGCCCTGGTACGTCGGGTTCGGGTCGTTCAAGCTGGCCGTCGTGTGCGCCGGTGTCGCGGCTCGCGGCCGCGCCGGCGCGATGATCGGTGAGGGTTTCGTCGAGATGGCGCAGCGGATCGGACCGCTGGTGCGGCTGGGACATCACGCGCTGGACGACAAACTTCGCTAGCCGGCTAAAGTCCGGCGCTCCTGCTGCCGAATTACACAAATGTAATTCTCGCCCACAGGAGGACCACCGTGACGACTTCCCCCGTCATGCGCCTGCTCGCCGAAGGCATCCCGATCACGCTGCTCTGCGACCTGGTCGCCCTTGCCGGCCCGCAGTCGCAGACCATCAACCTCTCCGAGCGCCCACCCCTCGACTTGTCTGACCCTCTGAGCGCCGTAGCGCTCGTAGCGTCCGACAACTCGCGGAAGTGGCGGGCGGTCAGCGCAGGCTGATGCCGCCCTCGACCGACCACACCTCGCCGGTCACGTAGGTCGAGTCGATCAGGCCGAGAACGACGGAGGCCACGTCGTCGGGCTGGCCGGATCGTTTCAGCGGGGCCATCGCCTGCACACCGGCGCGCACGTCGTCCCAGCTCGCTGTCCACGGAGTGTCGATGAGGCCGGGCGCGACCGCGTTGACCCGCACCTGCGGACCGACGGCGTTGGCGAGCAACCGGGTGAGGTGGTTGAGCGCGGCCTTGCTCGTCGCGTAAGGAATCGACGAGCCGGTCGGACGTAGTCCCGCGACCGACGACACGTTCACCACGCAACCGGCGCCCGATGCGCGCAGATGAGGCATCGCCGCCACCGTGAGCTGCCAGGTGCCCACGACGTTGACGTCGTACAAGCGCCGGAACACTTCCGCCGTTGCCGCCTCGAGATCGTGGTGCGGGATGCGCACGGTCGTGCCGGCGTTGTTGACGAGCACATCCAGACGGCCGAAGCGGCCGATCGTCTCGGCCACCAGGCGCGCGACGTCGTCCGCGTCGGCGATGTCGCCCTGCACGTAGTGGGTTTGTTCACCGAGCTCGTCGACCATCGCCTTGCCCGCGTCGACTGAGGACACCGAGTTGATGACGACGCGCATGCCGCGCTCGACAAGTCGTCGTACGACGGCAGCGCCGATCCCCGATGTCGAGCCAGTGACGAGAGCCACCCTTTCGTCCGTCATTTCGCCGTTTTCCCTCCTTCGGGGTTGTTGTCTCCCTACCATGAGCCGTGCCCGTTTCCTGGTCGCGGCGACTGCCGCTCGTGCTCGCGTTTGCCTTGGTGGCAAACGTGGGTGCGGCGGTCGGCGCCGCCGCCAGAAGCCACGGCGCGTCGCCCCGGGCGGAGCGTGCACTGACGGTTGCTCAGCACCGAGGCTCGCCGGTTTCGCCCAAGGAGCGCACCCTGCGATTTGCCGCCGCCAACGAATTCGCCTTCCTCGATCCGCCGTCGAAGGACGGAGAGGTCGACCGCTGGGATCCCTGCGCGCCCATTCACTACGTGGTCAATGTCGTCAAGGGCGATCCCGACGACCTGCAGCTGGTGCGTGCTGCCGTGCACGAAGCGGCCCATGAGAGTGGGCTGTCGTTCGTCTACGACGGCACGACCGCCGAGATGCCAAGCGCCTCGCGTAAGGATGTTCGCCACCAGGGAATCGGTTGGAAGTGGGCGCCCGTGCTCATCGCATTGGTGCCGCACAGTGACTACCACACGCAGGATCGCGACAGTGACAGCGTCGCTTTCACCGACCCGGACATCTACAGCGACGACGTCACCGGCGACAACCAGATCGTGTCCGGGCAGATCGTCGTCGACATCGACGCGATGTCCCAACAAGATCGCTACCAACCCGACGTCCTGCTGCCCACGATGCTGCATGAGCTCGGCCATCTCATCGGGCTCGGGCACGTCGACTACGCCTACGAGCTCATGGCGCCGGACGGAGGCGGCCTTCCCGGATACGGACAAGGCGACCGCGCCGGGTTGAGCTACCTCGGCAAGTCGCACGGTTGCATCGACGATCCGGCGATGCCGCAGGACTCCGACGACTTTCCGGGCTGACGGCTCGTCTTTCTGCCCTAGCCGATCCCTCCGCCACCGTCGATGACGACCGTTTCACCGGTGATCCAGGAGGCATCGTCGGAGAGCAGAAATGTCGTCAGCTTCGCGGTGTCCTCCGGCGTTCCGAGCCGCTTCATGGCATAGGAGTTGGCCACTGCCTCCTCGTTGCCTTCGTACAACGCTCGAGCGAAGTAGGTCTTCACGACCGCAGGAGCAATGGCATTGACCCGGACCTGTGGTGCCATCTCTCGCGAGAGCTGCTTGGTGAGGTAGATGAGAGCTGACTTGCTCATGCCGTAGGACCCGAGCGGACCGCCGGCGCGCAGACCGCCGACCGAGGCGATGTTGACGACCGCGCCGCCGTTCTCGCGGAGCCACGCCCGCCAGGCCTTCTGCGTCCAGGAGAGCACGGAGACGACATTGACCTCGATGATCTTGCGGACCGCGCCCAGGTCGGCGTCGATGGTCGGGCCGTAGTAAGGGTTGACGGCGGCGTTGTTGACGAGGAAGTCGAGCCGGCCGAGTGTTTCGATGGTCTGGCTGATGGCCGCATCCTGATGCTCTTCGTCGTCGGCGCTGCCGCGAGCGGAGATCGCCCGGCCGGCGTCGTCGGGGTCGAGTGTCTTGACGGCCTGCTCGAGCTCGTCGGGCTTTCGCGCCGTGACGCAGACCGAGCCGCCCCTCGCGACGATCTCCTGCGCGATCCCGAACCCGATGCCGCGCGTCCCTCCGGTGACGAGCGCGACCTTGCCGGTGAAGTCAGTCATGGCGCGCAGGTTCGCACATCGCGGTCCGTCCACACGTCGGCGGATGGCCGGCGCCTCCACAGAACGCGACCGCGGGCTGTGCACCTGACCGGGCTGGACGGACTCTGGATGCCGTCCGGTCAGCAGAAGACAGAAATGGAGCAGGCGCATGGAGCCACAGCTGCCGCTGCAAGGCAATCTCACCGGCGACCCGACACAGCAGGTCGTCGCCAACGGGCTGCGGGTCACGAAGTTTCGACTGGCCTGCAGCGGTCGCCGTTTCGACGGGCGCGCCAACGAGTGGATCAGCACGCCGCCGGTCTATCTCAACGTCAACTGTTGGCGGCAGCTCGGTGACAACGTCATGCAGAGCCTTCGCAAGGGCGACAGTGTCGTCGTCATGGGCCGACTGACCTATCGCGAGTGGGATGACGGCAACGGCGGCCGCCGGCACGACTACGACGTCGATGCCAACGCCGTCGGCCCGGATCTTTCGCGCTACGTGGCGACGTTGTCGCGACCTTTGCGGGAGCTGCCCGACCTCGGCGACGGCCCTGCCGCCGAAACTGCGGAGGTCGCCGCATGAGCAATCCGTAGTCTGGTCGCCATGGCGCAGTACATCTACACGATGCGGAGCGTCCGCAAGGCGGTCGGCGACAAGGTCATCCTCGACAACGTCACGCTGGCCTTCCTACCGGGCGCGAAGATCGGTGTCGTCGGGCCCAACGGCGCCGGCAAGTCGACGGTGCTGAAGATCATGGCCGGGATGGACACAGCGTCCAACGGCGACGCGTTCCTGTCGCCGGGTTACTCAGTCGGCATCCTGCTCCAGGAGCCGCCGCTCGACGAGTCGCTCGACGTTCGTGGCAACGTGGAGCTCGCGGTGAAGCCGATCCGCGACATGGTTGATCGGTTCAACGAGATCGCCGAGAAGATGGCGGTCGAATACACCGACGAGCTCGGCACCGAGATGGGCGAGCTGCAGGACAAGATCGACCATTCCGGCGGTTGGGATCTGGACTCCCGCATCGAGATGGCGATGGAGGCGCTGCGTCTCCCGCCGTACGACGCGAACGTCACCGTCCTGTCCGGCGGCGAGCGGCGGCGCGTGGCGCTGTGCAAGCTGCTGCTCGAGCAGCCCGACCTGCTGCTGCTGGACGAACCGACCAACCACCTCGACGCGGAAAGCGTGCAGTGGCTCGAGCAGCATCTCGCCCAATACCCCGGCACAGTGCTTGCGGTGACCCACGACCGGTACTTCCTCGACAACGTTGCCGAGTGGATCCTCGAGCTCGACCGCGGGCGGGCCTACCCCTACGAGGGCAACTACACGACCTACCTGGACACCAAGGCGACTCGACTGAAGGTCGAAGGCCAGAAGGACGCCAAGCGCAAGCGCGAGATCGAGCGAGAGCTCGAGTGGGTGCGCAGCAACCCGAAGGCGCGCCAGGCAAAGAGCAAGGCTCGGTTGGCGCGGTTCGACGAACTTGTCGCGGAGGCTGAGCGCAACCGGCCGACAGACACCGACGCGATCCAGATACCGCCCGGTCCTCGCCTCGGCAGCCAGGTCATCGGTGCGGACCACCTGAGCAAAGGCTTCGGCGACCGCGTGCTGATCAAAGACTTGTCCTTCTCGATGCCGCCGGGCGGCATCGTCGGGATCATGGGGCCCAACGGCGTCGGCAAGACCACGCTGTTCAAGACGATCGTCGGGCTCGAGAAAGTCGACAGCGGCACGTTGCAGGTCGGCGAAACCGTTCAGATCTCTTACGTCGACCAGTCGCGGGCGGGTCTCGATCCGAAGAAGACGCTGTGGGAGGTCGTGTCCGACGGTCAGGACTACATCCGCGTCGGCAAGACCGAGATCAACAGCCGCGCCTACGTGGCGTCGTTCGGGTTCAAGGGACCTGACCAGCAGAAGCCGGCCGGTGTCCTCTCCGGCGGCGAGCGAAACCGGCTCAACCTGGCGCTCACCCTCAAGGCCGGCGGCAACGTGCTGCTCCTGGACGAACCGACCAACGACCTCGACGTCGAGACGCTGCGTTCGCTCGAAGACGCGCTAGAGGACTTCCCCGGCTGTGCCGTAGTGATCAGCCACGACCGGTGGTTCCTCGACAAGGTGGCCACGCACATCCTCGCCTGGGAAGGCACCGACGAGGAGCCGGGCCGCTGGTTCTGGTTCGAAGGCGGCTACACCGACTACGAGAAGAACAAGATCGAGCGACTGGGCGAGGAAGCGGCCCGTCCCCACCGGGTGACATATAGGCGTCTACAGCGCGAGTAACTGCTCGGTGAGGCAGGAATCAGGTCGCCTGCCGTCGAATCTCGACGCTCATGCGTCGTAATTTCGCCCGCCGTGCCGCGCTCGCCTCGAGTATCGCCTTGGCAGCCGCCGCGCCATTGTCGGCGTTCGCCGGTGGCAGCACTGTGAAGGCCCCGGCGTCGTTCCAGGCGTTCACGGTCAGCAATGGCCAAAACGGCGTAGCGAAGGGCGGCGAGCCGTCGGTCGGGTTCGATCCGTTGCGCAACGCGCTGATCTACGGCGCGATCGGGCACGAGACCCGGATGGTCTTCCACGACAGCCGAGGCCGCACGAGCGTCGAGCAGACCAACGTGTCGGCTCCTACCGCGAAGGAGACGCTCGACGCGATCACCTTCACCGACAGATACACCGGGCGCACGTTCGACGCGCAGCTGCTCGCGGCATGCAGCGCGATGTCCTACACCGACGACGCCGGCGCCAACTGGACGCCGACCAGCGGCTGCGGTCAGGGCACGTTGCTCGACCACGAGAGCGTCGGCGGCGGGCCGTTCCACGCCCCGCTGCCGAAGGGACTCGTCTACCCGGACGCTGTTTACTACTGCGCGCAGAACGGTTTCAACGCCACGTGTGCCGTGAGCCTCGACGGCGGCCTGACCTTCGGCCCCGGCCAGCCCATCTCCAACACGCCCGGCAACGATCCCGGCAATCCGTTCGGTGGCGCCTGCTCCGGGTTGCACGGCCACCTCAAGGTCGGTCCGGACGGCACTGCATACGTGCCGCTCAAGGGTTGCCACGGCAGTCCGACCCCGAACGACCTCACCAACACCGAGTACGCCGGCGGTCAAGCTGCGGTCAGCGTCAGCCAGGACAACGGCCTGACCTGGCAGATCCATGTCGTGCCCGGGAGCCGCAACCAGGACGAGAGCGACAACGCCGTCGACGTCGACAAAGGCAACCGTCTCTACATGGCCTGGGAAGACGGCACCAACCCGTCCATCCTCACCTACGGAACGACGAGTGAGGCGAAGACGGCGTACTCCGATGACGAGGGCAAGACGTGGAGCAAGCCGGTCGACCTGTCGAGCGCACTCGGCGTGCACAACGTGCAGTTCCCGCAGCTCATCGCCGGTGACAAGGGCCGCGCCGCGATCGCCTTCATCGGCACCAAGACGGTCGGCAACGACCAGCACAACGGCTTCAAGGGCAAGGACGGCAAGCCGGCGGTGTGGGACCTCTACGTCTCGCTGACCTACGACGGCGGCAAGCACTGGACGACGATGGACGTCACGCCGCACGACCCGATTCAGCGCGGCTGCGTGCTCATGGAGGGCCTGTCCAACAAGACCGCCACGGACAACGATCTGTGCAGCCAGCGCAACCTGCTCGACTTCAACGACATCACGATGGACAACCAGGGCCGCGTGCTCGTCGCCTACACCGACGGCTGCACCGGCAAGTGCATCGGCGATCGCAACTACTTGTCGAAGGACGGCAACGGGGGCACTGACAACGTCGACATGGTGATGCGCCTGTCGGGCGGCAAGGGGCTCGTCGCGAAGTACGACGGCAAGCTCGGCCGGGTCCGCGGCACGTCCCGTGGTTACAAGACGGCCGGTGTGATGCTGCTGCCGTTGGCCGCGACGGTCGCAACCGGGCAGCGCACCAGACGGCGTCGCCGCCAGCGCTGACAAGAGCCGCCCGCTTGACAAGATGGCTCTGTGACGTGGGATCCGCAGCAATACGCCCGCTATACCGATGAGCGCAGTCGCCCGTTCTTCGAGCTGACCGCACGCATCGATGTCGCGTCGCCGCATCGTGTGGTCGACCTGGGTTGCGGCCCGGGGCCGCTGACGGCTTCGCTCGCCGAGCGTTGGCCGGAGGCGACGGTCATAGGTGTCGACGACTCGGTCGACATGATCCGAGCCGCCGGTGAGCACAGTGTTGCCGGACGCATCGAGTTCGTGCAGGCGAGCATTGCCGACTGGCAACCGGCAGAGCCGGTCGACGTCGTCGTTGCCAACGCCGCACTGCAGTGGGTGCCTGGGCACATCAACCTGCTCGGCCGCTTCGCCGGTTGGCTCGAAGACGGCGGCGCGCTCGCCTTCCAGGTGCCGGACAACTTCACCGAGCCGTCGCACACCCTGCTTCGCGACCTTCGGGTGTCGCCGCGATGGCGCGCCAAGGTCGGCGCAGGGGCCGACCGGACAGTGGGCGTCGAACGTCCCGAGCGATACCTCGCAGGGCTCGTTGCGGCTGGACTCGCACCCGACGTATGGCAGACGTCGTACATCCACATCCTGTACGGCGACGACCCCGTGCTCGAGTGGGTAAAAGGCACCGCACTGCGGCCGGTGCTGTCACTGCTCGACGCGAATGACTGCGAGAAGTTCGTCGACGAGTATGCACAGTTGCTGCGCGAGGCTTACCCGGCCGAGCCTTGGGGCGGCACGTTGTTTCCGTTCCGGCGGACCTTCGCCGTCGGCCACAAGCACTAGCAGGTTGAGTGCGACGTACTTCACCTTCTCAGCCCCTCAGAAGGTGAAGTACGTCGCACTCAACGGGAGGGAGGGCTCAGTCGTCGGTGTTGACGAGCATGTCGGCGGCGGTGATGAGGTAGTCCCACAAGACGCGGTCGGCCTCCGGTGCCAACTCGACGTCGTCCAACGCGCCCCGCATATTGGACAACCACGCGTCACGGGCGGCCCGGTCGATCCGGAACTCGACGTGTCGAGCCCGCAGCCGTGGGTGGCCACGGACCTCGGAGTAGGTGCGCGGACCGCCCCAGTACTGCTCGAGGAACATCTGCAACCGCCGCGCTGCATCGCCGAAGTCGCGGCCCTCATAGAGGGGACGCAGCACCGGATCGCTGGCGACGCGGGCGTAGAAACCGCTCACGAGCGCCTCGAACGTCTCGTGGCCGCCGACGGCGTCGAAGAAGGTCGGCGCGTCGGCGCCATCGAGACGGATGCGTTGCGGGCCGGCTGCGCTCACATCGTTCATTGTCGCCAACGGCGGCCGACGTCAACCGGCCGGGACGATGCGTCGCGCGCCCCAGTAGTCGGGGAAGGCCGACAGCGGCGTCACCCGAACCGAGCTGCCGGTGTGCGGCGCATGCAGGATCCGGCCATGCCCGACGTAGATGCCGACGTGGTGGATGGAGCTGCGTCCGTGTGGTCCGAAGAAGACCAGGTCGCCGGGACGAAGGGCGGATCGTCGTACGGCGCGACCCACCCTTGACTGGTCGGCCGCGTCGCGCGGGAGCAACACCCCGACCCGTTCTGCAGCGACGAAGGTCAGGCCCGAGCAGTCGATGCCGACCTTGGTCATCCCGCCGAAGATGTACGTCGTGTGCAGGTAGGCACGGGCGGCGCGGACGATCGAGCTGCCGCGGCGCGGCAGTAGGTGGACGGCCACGTGGATCGGTCTGGTCGACAACTGCGCCCGCTGCACCCAGCCGATGATGCCGTGGCGATAGACGGAGCCACGCTGGTCGACGACTCGCACCTTCGCCCAGCTGCCATGCCGGGCCAGCAGGACTACCTGCTCGCCGCGCAGCGCCTGCGTCATAAGGCTCGAGCCCAGGGCGAGACGTTGGTGGTAGGACATGTGTCTTACCCAGCGCCGCAGGTTGGGGTGTGCGCCCATCGACGCGTGGTCGACGTTGCGGACGTGGCGCAGCTTGTCCCAGACATTGGCTGCCGGCACCGCGACCCACAGCGTGACGGGCTTTGGCCTTGGCGTTGGGGTGACCGCCACCGTCGTCGCGACCGTCGGTGTAGGCGACGGCATCGCAGTCGGCGTCGCGGGCGGAGTGCTCACCACGTCGGTGGTCTCGGCGGTGGCCGTCGTGCGCACTGATGAGCCGCCGGAGGTCGCGGCCGTGGTGACGTCAGCCGCAGCGACGGCAAGGCAGACGACGGCCAGCATCATCGGGCGGGGAAGGCGCACGACGAAACGGTAGGAAACAACCGGGGCTGTTCGCGGCGAAATCGCCGCAATGTCACCAGAGAGACAGGCGGCGTACCTACGTGCGGAAACGGCCTTGATCGTGGAGACTGACCACGAGGAGGGCCTGGTGGCGCACGCGCTGGTGCTGAACGCGACGTATGAGCCGCTGTGCGTGGTGTCGTCGCGACGCGCGCTGGTCCTCGTTCTTGCCGGCAAGGCCGTGTCGGTCGAGGCGAGCGAGACCGTGCTGCACAGCGAGCGGGCCGCGTTCCGGGTGCCGGTGGTCGTCAAGCTGACCCGATTTGTCCGGGTGCCATACCGCAACCACGTGCCTTTGACCCGGCGTGCCGTCTTCGCCCGCGACGGCGGTCGCTGCGTCTACTGCGCCGCTCCGGCGACGAGCATCGACCACGTGATCCCGCGCAGCCG